>Ga0247831_1006330_pt1 | contig 14105 bp, 6 predicted proteins | sample LaCruzMarch2015__9_FD_192406 | JGI IMG/M metagenome (GOLD analysis project Ga0247831, IMG submission 192406) | Freshwater microbial communities from meromictic Lake La Cruz, Castile-La Mancha, Spain - LaCruzMarch2015_1m | ecosystem: Environmental > Aquatic > Freshwater > Lake | place: Spain...
TTTTGCTTCCACGTGGCCCGAGGCTTTAAAGCCTTTTTTGGGTCCGGTAGCTAGATCTATCCGACGGCCATCACCGCAAATGCTTACACCAGATTAAATCAATACATTTCATCGTGATGGAATACTAGTCGTACATGACCTCATCTCTCATACCGAACTCATCGAGGCACGGACGAATTATAAAAGAAAACGATGATATTACACTATTGGAGCATCGGCATCAACGGCCACACCCAAGACCATGCGTCGGAGAGTATACACAACTACATCCAACGTACGATCGTGACATTATATCACGTATACCTGTCAAAGCCGGCAGTGTAGTATTTTGGGATAATCGTATACCACATGGTAACTCACTTAGAAATGATCCCATTTCCATTGTTGATAATGATGATGATGATGGTATCAATAAGAATGTCAATCGTTTCAACAACGACGACGCGCTATCAGGAGCACGTGCTGTGATATATTGCTCATTTTTACCCGACGTGCAAGTGAGCAGAACCTATGTTTCAAATCAGCTAATTGATTGGAAGTTACGACGTCCTCCGAGAATGGGTGATCGATGGATCCGACAACAACAACAACACGAGAGTGATGGTGGAAAGAGTGTTGATGAGAAAGAGACTCCTGAATCTGCTGCTGGAGGAGAGATGATGATTGACATGCTAGAAACACAAACTCTTACGAAACTTGGAAAACAACTGATTGGATTAGTCGATTGGTGAGGTGATGACAGGATGTCTAATTGATATTATTTACGATTCAGTTGAGCAGTAAAATATTTTTTTAATAATATCTATGTTTCATGAAAGTGTCTATTATTAGCACATATCTATCTATGGTACAATTAAAATGCAAGTAGTAGTAATGTCGTGGTCGCGAATAGTGACCACAGAGAGATCATAGCGACGCTCCCAGTATTTGGAGCTGACTGTATGAGATGATCTGCCAACCAATTGTAGTATGAGTCATCAGCGCCTTTGTTGGGCGAACTTGACGCAATGCAGCATGTTGGAGCGTAATCTAACTTTGACTCTTCACAAACTGGACTACCTTCTTCCTCTCTCTGTGCAAGGCCATTGGCTAAATTCATGCAGTGCATTGATGAAGATCGGGTCTTAATGAAGGAGTGAGTATTGACATCCATTGAGACGGACCCGTAATCGCACAAAGAGCAGCTTTTCTTTGGTGAGCTGAAGCAGCAGGTACTTGTATAGTCCAATTGCATGGCGTCGCATTGGTCGCTGCCCTTGTGTACTATTCCAAAAGTAAATATTTGGCTGAGCTCATTGCATGATATAATTTGGTCATTGTATTTGACAGTGGCATCATTTTTCATAGATTTATCCCCACAAAGAGTGCATTTCTCATAACAACAATCGTCGAATAATGCGCACTGTGTATCTACACACATGTCACTATCTTGTACCTCATTCTTTGCCAAAATAGAGTTCAAATTGAGGCATGTAACAGAAGTGCCTTTATACTCGACGAGCTCTTCCGACTTCAATTCATGATGGGCGCCATTCTTCTGACAAATACTGCATGATTTTGGGGTCAGCGTGGGTTGCGCGTGCTGCTCTTTGTCGGTAATACTTGAACAGCATGAGCTTGTCAGTAATGTCCTTGCAATGGAACAGTCAAGGCTAGACCTTTTTGTTAGATGATGAAGAGCAGAGAGTTCGCCACAGGTAGTGGCATTTCCAGCATACATGACAATTTTGTCATGGATCAAATATGCCTCAGCGCAGATATCACAAGTTGTTGAGTCCACAGTCGATAGATGTCTAACGATCTCAACTGTGTTAGACGAGGGAACAGAAGAAGACTTGGGCTTCAACATATCAACAGACCAGAGCATAGTACCACGTAAACACATCATCTCGGCATACGCCTCCTTGATTTTCCAAGTACTCTCGTCATCGAATGATATCATTTGATCTCCGTCTACTACCATGAGCATGGAGCTGCTGCTCACGTCCTGATGTAACTGATCATACGAATTGCTCTCAATGTAATCATGTATTTCGCTGAAGGGTAGGAATCCTTTCGTGTTCCCGCAACCTCCAAGACCGGGAGATCTAAACGGGCATCCCAGCTCTTGACATCTGTTATCGGCCAGTGAATATGTCCTTCCAAAAGCTGCCATGCCTAGAACAAACTTAGTAGATGCAGTTTCCTTCAGCAGCTCGAATACCACCGAGTCAATCATTTTAAGATCAGAGTGAGCGCCAACAGTCTTGGGTATGTTCTTGGGTGTGTGGTAGTCAAACGACTGCAGGTTGAACCAATCAACATGCTCTGATAATCCAATCACATCAAAGTCATACATCTCCCAGTCGGTGGGTGGTAAGGCAAGTGTAAACACAAATTCTTTCCCGGATTTATCAATTGCAAGTCTGATTTCTTCTGCCAGCAAAACGAACAGCTGGTAATTGTCAGGACTGCCACCTTTATCTGTGTCTAACGGTGCTTCCCAGTCAAGTTCGATTCCGTCAAAGTCATACAGCTCAAGAAATGCGACCACGCTTTCAGCAAACTCCATGCGGGATGATTCCGTTGCAACTACTTCATTGAACGTGGTCGGATTCATACCAGATCCATAAAATGTACCCTCCGTCACAGCAATCACAGTCTTGACGTCAGGACTACGCTCTTTGATCTTGTTGAATTCTTTATACTTGTCAACTTCATCCCAAGATCCAACCCACGGCTCTACGTGACCATCAGCTGAGATAGATGCGAAGGAGTACACGACATGAGTATATGACGTGCCATCAATGTCTGACGCGTCAAATCTGTTACAGGTCTCAGGGTTGTCGGAACTCCAGCTCCTCCAATATGCTTGATTCACTGTCATCGCCAGTGGATCCTCACACACGGTATTGAATGTAATAGTAACAGCTTCCGCCATCGCTTCAGGCTTTTCATCCTCTTCTTCTTCCTCCTCCTCTTGTGCAGGCTCCTTCTCTTCATCTTCTTCTTCTTCTTCTTCCTCTTCTTCTTCAGGCTCCTTCTCCTTGTCTTCCACTTCTTCCTCCTCCTTCTTCTCCTCATCTTCCTCTTTTTCCTCCTCCTCTTCGGCAGGAGCGTCTGTGGGAGCTAACGTTGCAGTCTCTGTCTCTTCCTCCTCTGGCACCGGTGTAATGGGCTTGTTTGTTGGCTTCTTCGTCGGCTTTCTTGTTGACTTCTTCGTTGGATACGGCGTTGGCATCTTTGTTGGATTGGGCGTGGGCTCATCCGTTGGCGATTCCGTTGGGGCTTCAGTATCAGGCTTGCATTGTGTATAGGCGAAGCAACTCTCACCCGACGGACAGTCGGTGGCAGACCCAGTTGTGCATTGGGTGGTGCACTTACCGTTGGCATCTTCGAACGAAGTCCCGCAGAAAAAAGAGTTCTTGTCGCCACAAGGTGTATTGCCAAAACAAGTAAGACCAGGGGGACAGTCGTCACCGCCATTTGGACAGGCAACAGCGCAAATATCAGATGCGTGATCAAATGTTACTCCACAGAAAAACGAGTCTTCTGGTACATCGAATGTCACTGGTATGATGGGCTTCTTTGTAGGACGCAGCGTAGGACGCTTGGTGGTAGGTAATGGCGTAGGCTTCATAGTTGGCTCATCTGTCGGTTCGAGGGTTGGTCTCCATGTTGGTTCGTCCGTCGGTTCCAACGTCGGTTTTGCTGTAATTGGTGATAAAGTTGGTTCAAAAGTCGGTTCATCAGTCGGTTCATCAGTTGGTTCTTCTGTTCTTGGTTTTGACGTCGGAGCTTCTGTCGTCGGGCTCAAAGTTGGGAACGCTGTCGGACTAACTGAGGTGACGACCTCACAAGTAGTGTAGGCGTAGCATGATTGACCCATAGGACAACTGTTAGACTTGCCCGATGGACATGGAATGGCGCAAGATTCGTTTGCGTCGTCCATGCTTGTCCCACAGAAGAATGTCTCAGGCTTGGAACAAGGAGTGAAAGCAAAGCACTTGGAATCGTCAGGGCATTCCGAATCTTCTCCGCTTGAACATGGCACAGAGCAAGAATCTGATGCCTTTTCGTAACTCAATCCGCAGAAGAAAGATTCAATGGGAATATCTGGAACATCAGTGAAATTTGGAACCATGTTATCTTCTTCATCTTCTTCAGGTACGTTATCTTCTTCAGGTTCCTTTAAGACTGAAAACGAAGGCACTGACACCTCACAAGTAGTGTAGGCGTAGCATGATTGACCCATAGGACAACTGTTAGACTTGCCCGATGGGCATGGAATGGCACAAGACTCGCTTGCGTCGTCCATGCTTGTCCCACAGAAGAATGTCTCAGGCTTGGAACAAGGAGTGAAAGCAAAGCACTTGGAATCGTCAGGGCATTCCGAATCTTCTCCGCTTGAACATGGCGTAGAACAAGAATCAGAGGCCTTGTCATAGCTTAATCCACAGAAGAAAGATTCAATTGGAATGTTGTCTTCAAGTTCGTTAGCTGGCATCGACGGCGTGGACGTAGGAGTGTCACTGAGATCATCACTGAGACTTTCTTCAGGTTCCTTTAATTCAGAAGGCACTGTTACATCACAAGTAGTGTAGGCGTAGCATGATTGACCCATAGGACAACTGTTAGACTTGCCCGATGGGCATGGAATGGCACAGGACTCGCTTGCGTCGTCCATGCTTTTCCCACAGAAGAATGTCTCAGGCTTGGAACAAGGAGTGAAAGCAAAGCACTTGGAATCGTCAGGGCATTCCGAATCTTCTCCGCTTGAACATGGCACAGAGCAAGAATCAGAGGCCTTTTCGTAGCTTAATCCGCAGAAGAAAGAATCGATTGGAATGTTGTCTTCAAGTTCGTTAGCTGGCATCGACGGTGTGGACGTAGGACTGTCACTGAGATCTTCACTGAGATCTTCAGGTAACGAAATGCACGGTGTGCCTGGATAGCATGCCTGGCCGATAGGACACTCTACCGACGACCCACTCTCACACGACTTAGCGCAGTTCTCTGACGCATCATCGTAACTGGTACCACAAAAGAAAGAGCCTGTTAAATTGAATGAAGGCACACTGTCCGCGGGAAGTCCGTCAGCGCAAGTAGTGTATTTATGACAAGTTTCTGATCCGGGGCACTCCGTGTCCAAACCAGATGGACAAGCTTTGTCACATGACGTCGATGCATCGTCGAATGTTAATCCGCAGAAAAATGTATCGGACCGCATGCATGGAGTGTAGCCAAAACATTGTTCACCGAAGGGGCAGGTCGAATCAAGGCCGTTGCTACATGGTAAAGTACACGACGAAGCTGCTTCCTCCCATCTCTTACCGCAGAAAAATGATCCGCTGGCTTTGCACGACGTTCCTCCATAACATTGGAGGTCGCCAGGGCACTCATCGGACGAACCACTTGAACACTCAAATGCGCAGGATGACGTTGCATTATCATAACTAGTTCCACAAAAGTAGGACTCTGGTGGTGCTGTAGGAATAGGTTCAAGACCTCCTGATGGAGCCGCAATTGTTCCGTTTTCATTGCAAAGTGTGTGTGCAAAACAACCCAAGCCATCAGGGCATTGCGATGTTTGACCCTTCTCACAAGGAATTGAGCACGATGAAGTAGCATCTTCAAAAGTTAGTCCGCAAAAGAATGAATCAGTCTTCTCACAAGATGTTGCTGGAAAACATGACGTTCCCAGTGGACAATCAGTATCAGATCCGCTTGGACACGGTACCTGACAATTGGTTGATGCATCTGTCATACTTGTTCCGCAGTAATATGATCCACGCTCATTACAAGGAGTTCTCGGGAAGCAAAATTGGCCCGCGGGGCAATCAGCGTGGCTGCCTGATGGACATGCATCAGTACATGACATGGATGCCTCCTCAAATGTAGTTCCACAAAAGAATGATTCAACGGGATAATCCTTCGGTGTGGCTTCACACGATGTGAAAGGAAAGCATGCCTCCCCAACTGGGCACTCGTCCGATGACCCACATGGTACTGAACAATCTTGAGAGTCGAAAGTTTTTCCACAAAATGCCTCGACTATGCCATCATCCTCATTACACGTTGTGAAAGCAAAGCAGCTCAATCCATCTGGACAATCACTGGATTGCCCACTTTCACAAGGAGTGGTACAGGTTGTGCTAGCATCGATGTAATTAGCACCACAGAAGTACGAACTCTTGTCTGCACATGTCGTAAATGCGTAGCACGATAAACTTTCTGGGCACTCGTCACTACTTCCAGTTGGGCAAGGATGTTCACATAAGCCTGACGCATCTTCTAGGCTCGCACCACAGAAGTATGTCTCTCTATTGGGACACGGAGTGTTCGCATAGCATTTCTGGCCATTTGGACATTCCGAATCGAGCCTTGTTGGACACGGTGACGTACATTGAGTCGATGCATCAGTAAAAGATGTACCACAAAAGAATGAGTCCTCAGGTACGTAAGGAGTGGTGGTTGGCGCTACAGACGATTCAAGCACTAATAATGCCGGTGGTACTTCTGTGTCGTTGACTCCGCATGATGTGTGGGTAAAGCACGACTCTCCAATTGAACATTCGCTGCTACTCCCCGACGGACAAGGGCGTTCACATGAGGAAGCATGATCGAAACTCGTACCACACATGAAAGAATTAGTCTTGTCACAAGTCGTATACGGGAAGCAGAATGTGTCATCAGGACATTCATCGTCTTCGCCACTACGGCAAGGAAACAGGCAATTTGATGATGCGTGGCTCCACGACGTGCCACAGAAGTATGAGTCCCTGTCATCACATGGTGTGTTGCCAAAGCATGAATATTCAGGACCAAGCTCGGCACATTCAGCGCTAGAGCCGCTTGGGCATGCTAGGGAACATGAAGTGGCAGCATCAGTATAGTTCTTCCCGCAGTAGGACGTACCCACGTTGATAATTGGATCCGGCAGGGTAGGAGAAAACGTAGCTTTCAATTCAATAAGAGCAAGAGTGGGCGCAGAAGACGTCGACATGAATACACTAGGAAACTTCGTTGGGACCGCTGTTGTGACCAGACTGAAGGTAGTAGGTGCTGGAACATTCGTTGCATTGTCTGACGGCTCCATCTCACAAGGAGTGTTTGGAAAACAAGCTAGGCCATTAGGACACTCCGCCGATGATCCACTTGGACAAGGATTGGTACAGCTGTTAGATGCATCGAGGAAATCGACTCCACAGAAGAATGAATTGTTCTCGGAGCAAGGTGTGTAGCCGAAACATTTAGTGTCATCTGGACATTCTTCGTCAAGCCCGGTTGGACACGGATCTTTACATTGACTTGCCGCATCATACCATGTCTTTCCACAAAATGACGAGTCGCCACTACTGCATGCCGTATTACCATAGCATGCTTCGCCAATTGGACACTCTGCGGCTCCTCCAGTAGGACAAGGCAGATAGCACTTAGTTGACGCATCAACAAAGTTGGTACCGCAGAAGTATGAGTCCACGGGGTAAGGAAGCACAAGTGGGTCCTTTCCATTGTCGCTTGGGTTGATATCATTGCAAGGTGTGTACTTGTGACAAGTCGCTGATCCAGAGCACTCATCATCGTTGCCGGTTGGACAGGGATCAGTACAAGTCGAAGAGGCATCTAGAAAGCTGGTACCACAGTAAAAGGTCTCTGTCTTGGAACATGGTGTGTAAGCATGACAAATTTCTCCATCGGGGCAGTCGGAATTTAAGCCACTAGTGCATGGTATTGAGCAAGTCGCTGCAGCTTTCTCCCACGTTGTCCCACAGAAGAAGGAACCTCTATCACTACAAGGTGTACTAGCGAAGCAGAGTTGACCATTGGGACAATCTTCAGACTTACCATTTGGACATGGTACATCACAAACCATAGAAGCATCATCAAACGAGGCACCACAGAAGAACGACTCTGGTGGGGCGCTTGGAATTGGTGGAAGGGGTGGTGTAGGTACCGCATTCGTCCCAGTTTCACTACATAGTGTGTAGGCGAAGCAACCTTGGCCATCATAGCAATCACTGCTTCGACCGGATGCGCATGGAATGCCACATTTGTCGTTAGCATCATCGAAAGTTGACCCACAGAAGAAGGATTGAACTTCATCGCAAGGAGTGGACGGGAAACATAGCTGGTCTTCAGGACAATCACTTGAAGATCCACTTGGGCAAGGCTTAAGACAGCTTGTTGCAGCATCCACCCAGCTTGATCCACAATAGAATGAGTCACGCTCACCGCATGGAGTATACGGATGACATAGTTGGCCATCGGGACAGTCGTAATGCTTTCCAGACGGGCATGCATCAGAGCACATCATTGATGCCTCTTCAAATGTGTTCCCACAGTAAAACGATTCGACGGGGATGTCCTTCTCTTGAATGTTACAAGTAGTATATCCAAAGCAAGCTTCGTCATTATCGCAGTCATCATTACTATGGCATGATTTAGTGCAGTCTGATGATGCATCCTCCCATGTCTTCCCACAAAAGAAACTATCCTTGTCGGCGCACGATGTATAGCCATAACAACTCTGGCCGTTGGGGCACTCAAGTGACGAACCACCGGAGCATGGTGTGGAGCAGGTTGATGTCGCATTTTCAAAGCTCGTACCGCAGTAAAACGAGGTTGGCTCGGGATTGGAAGACCCAGAAGATAATAGCGTTGGTCCTGATGAAGTCGATGAAGGGCTTGGTACCTTAGGACTGACTTCCGGAGGAGAAGGAGGGGTGCACGTTGTGAAGGAGAAGCAGTCCATGTCGTCTGGACATTCACTAGGTCCGAGAGGGCATGGATACTCACATGTGGCTTCAGCTTCTTCTTTACTCGTTCCGCAGAAGAAGGTATTTGAAATAGTGCTTGGCTTATCGGGACCATTCATCGTAGTTGTGTTACTACTTGGTGCTTTGGAGCCCACCTTGTTGCAAGTTGTGAATGGCATGCATGATTCCTCGAAAGGGCACTCCAATGACGTCCCTCCTGGACATGGCGTAGCACACTTCGCGTTGGCATCGACGTAATTAAAACCGCAATAAAACGATTCGAATTCAGTTGTAGGTGAGCTCGACGATCCTTCTTCGGCAGGAGTTGGGATTCCTTCTCCGACAGGGCTCATGGCAGGAGTTGGGATTTCGTCGCGACCGACACAGGTCGTGAATTGGAAGCAAGCAAGGCCCGTTGGGCACTCGGTGCTATTGCCGGTTGCACATGGATGCTCGCATAAACCTGACGCATCCTTGAATGATGTGCCGCAGTAGAATGAGTCTCCAATTGTGTGGTTATGAGGTAATGATGGAGCTGGAGTTGGTACTGGTGCCATGGTTGGGTTAAAATCTCCTACACCGCACGAAGTATATGAGAAGCAGTTCAGTTCACCAGGACACTCCCCGGCTGAGCCTGATGGACATGGTAATTCGCAATTGCCCGCCTCATCGAAGCTAGTTCCACAGAAAAAGGATGCAGCATTATTACATGGTGTATAAGCAAAACATTTCATCCCTGTGGCACAATCAGAGTGCTCGCCCGATGGGCAAGGGTCAGAACATGTTGCCGCTGCCTCATCCCAAGTAGTCCCACACATGAAGGAATCACGATCCTGACACGACGTGTGCGGATGACAGGTCATACCATCAGGACAGTCGATATTCATCCCACTAGGACATGGAAGGGAACAGCTCCTCGTTGCATCGTCAAATGTTACACCACAAAAGGCAGAGAGGTCGTCAGGACCCGTCGGATCAGTTGAGTTATTCATTGGCTCAGGATCTTCCTTGTCACAGGTCGTATGTGCAAAACAAGTAAGAGTTGGAGGACAGTCACTCGACAGGCCTGACGGGCATGGTAGATCACATGTCCCCACCGCATCCATAAAGTTATCACCACAGAAAAATGAACTCTTATCCTTACAGGTTGTGAATCCAAAGCAGCTTGTACTTTCTGGGCATTCGCTGCTACTCCCCGATGGGCAAGGATACTCGCACATTGCCGAGGCCTCATGTAAATTTGCACCGCAGTAGTACGTCTCTCGGGTAGGACATGGCGTGTTACCGTAGCACTGCTCACCCGTCGGACATTCAGAGTCCATCCGTGATGGACACGGATGAGTACACTGCGAGGATGCCTCAAGGAATGATGTACCACAGAAATAGGAGTCTCCGGGTATATAAGGAGGAGAGAGTGTGGGCGCCAATGATGTGACTACGGGATTGGTACTATTGCCTTGGGGATCACTTGGGTCGTCGATAGTGCTATTACCATCATTTCTATCAGGTCCACTGGTACATGTCGTATGTGTAAAGCATGACAAGCCTGAAGGACAATCTTCCGAATTCCCCGTCGGACAAGGTCTATCACAGCTTGAACTTGCATCCTCAAAGTCAATTCCGCACATGAATGTATCATTCTTATTACACGGTGTATACTTGTAGCAGTGCGTTCCAGTGGGACAATCATCGTCTGCTCCACTTGAACAGGGGAGTTTACAACTTGATGCGGCGTTATTCCACGACAAACCGCAGTAGAACGAACTTGTATCCTCACAGGGGGTACTTGAATAGCAGTCCATCCCAGTGGGACATTCATCGCTCCGTCCATTCGGACAGGCGGTACCACAAATCGTCGATGCGTGTTCGTAAGTGTATCCACAGTACTTCGTCCCATCTGCGACCTTGGGTGGACCAATTGGTTCCTTCCTATCCTTACATGTTTCAGTTCCATAGCAAGTAAGACCAGTGGGGCACTCCTCATCAAGTCCAGTTGGACAAGAATGTTCACAACTAGCACTGGCGTTGACCATACTCGATCCACAGTAGAAGAACTTATCATCCGCATCGCAGGGGGTGTTGGCATAGCATGCTTTTCCAGGAGGACAGTCGCCACTCTTTCCCGATGGACATGGCAAGTCACATGTAGCCGATGCCTCCTGGTACGTAGCACCGCAATAGAAACTATCTGGATCTGGACGAGAGGTCGTTACGTCAGGTACTGGTCCAGGACCATCAGCTCTACCATCATCATCATCATTGTCGTCAGTCGGTTGACTCGTTGGTGTGTCAGTCTTCGGCATTACTGCATTCCCCACCGGTCCTGGTCCATCACTCGTCGTACACTCGGTCACGGCATAGCAGAATCCACCATCAACACAGTCTTCAATGCCATTCGGACAGGGTATACGACATCGACTTGCCTCCATGGGAGAATCGCCACAGTAAAACACACCGGTGGATGATGATGTTGGTGATGATGTGTCAACATTCCCCACCGGACCAGGACCCAACTTGGGACATACTTCGATATTGTAACAGAATGATCCGGTATCACAATCGGCTATACTCTCACATGGGGTATTACATGATCCAGCCTCCATTATTGTTGAGCCACAATAATACCCACCAGGTTTACGATCTGGCTTACGTAGTGGTGACTTACTCGGCTTATCACTTGGACTAACATCACTTGTGGGTACCAATGTTGGACTGTCTGATTCAGCCAACGTAACAGTGGGCCGTTCGCTCGTAACAACATCGTCGACAGGACCAGGTCCACCTTCTGGACATTGTGCTACGGCATAACAAAATGCCGTGTCATCAACGCAGTCTGTAATCCCATTGGGGCAGGGTGTGTCACATGTTCCAGCATCTTTCACAGAAGTACCACAGTAGAATCCACCTTCTGGTTTTCGTTTGTCTTCGTCTAATTCCAAGTTGGGAACCTTGTCATCATCCTCCTCGTCATCGTCGTCGTCGTCTAGTTTCTTTTTGGTTGGTTCAGGAGTCTTCATCTTGGTTGGTTCAGGTGTTTTCATCTTGGTTGGTTCCGGCGTATCTTCCACTCCAAACGATTTCATCTTTGTTGGTTCAGGCGTTCTATTCTTGGTCGGACGCTTGGTCGGCTCCTCCGTTGGTTCTTTCGTTGGCTACGTTGTTTTACAAATTTAAAGTATCGAGAGAAGATACAATAGAGAGTGGGGTTGTTAGAGATTATATGCAATGTGATCATAATAAGTTATGTAAATAATAATACTCACCTCTGGTGTTGGATCCTTGGTTGGTAATTTCGTAGGCTCGGGTGTTGGATCCTTATCCGGTCTCTTGGTTGGTGTCTTCGTTGGAAGTTTCGTCTCCTCCTCCTCCTCCTCCTCCTCTTCTGGGAATAATTCATCCACAGTAGCATCAACCCCCTTCGCCGTCGTCGGTGTCACTGTAGGTTGGAACCAACCGTACATTGCCTCAATAGGCGCGAAGGTATCACTCATTGGTGAATAGGTTGGATATCCCTCAAAGTCCGTCGATGTGGGAGGAAAGGTCGAATCACCATATCCATCCTTCTCCTTGGAGTTTTTATAATGTATATATTCAGTACCCGTCCCAGCCGCGACCTTGAATTGACGTGGATGGAAGGGTGTCGAGCTGAATACTTGCATCGTCCCTCCATTATTATCAGCACCACCCCCGGTGATTGGGTGGTACGGATTGACTTCTACCTCCCCACCCATGGCTTGATGGATCGAGAAGACGCTTAGTCCACCCGACCGAGTTGATTGCGTCGTCGTCGTCGTCGTTGCCGTCGACGTCGTCGTTGGATCAACATTCGATGACTCATTATTATCTGCTCCTCCAATGGTGTGGTAATACTCAATCTCACCACCGACAAGGGCACGTCGTTGATGATGGGGTCGTGTTCGACGCACCCTTCCCGATCCTACTCCAGGACCAAAATTATCAGCATATAATATGTCCTCCTCGTTCAAGGGAGCAGGCGTACCCGACTTTGTAATAAGCAGCAGCACAACGCCTATTGACGCCATGGCTGCACCTGCTACTAGTATTCTCTTTGTCATGTTGCTTATCGTGTGTAGTGCCGGCTATGATCAAACAACCTTTTGGTTTTGAGTTGTTGCGATTGCTAAAATATGGAAGGTAGGGGCTGTTCTCCGTGAATGACCAATCGTGTCTCTTGTTTGTGGTCATTTTGTGAGAATAGAAAACAACTCTCAGAGGCTGTATCGTATCAATCTTGGGGGGCCCGGCCCACACAAGAAAGTCTTGGTTTTTGTTTGATAATTCACTAGAGTAGAAATGTAAAATAGACACACAAAGTGGAGATCTTAGTTACCCTCCCTTCTTGGTCCAAAAGAATGTCAATGGTCTTCTTTGCTCTAATCCTTGTTGATTAGACCACCCTGCATTCCAAACTATTGCAATAGAATTTATGTTTTTTGGTGAAACGATCCATGCATGATCACAATAATTATGAGAATGATGAAGTGATTTAAAAACTTGGAATCAAATCATTACTCCTGAATTTGTTGCTAGCTACTACACTTCTAAAGAGTATCTAAACTTTCTATGTCATAATACGATCAGTAAAAGAGTCGTTCAATGAACACAAAATACAAAGCCGAGTGTAAAACCATTGTGTCTCATTTACAGTTCTCAGTCGGCACCACACAATTGAAGCAAGGATCGAACTGTTGGAAAGTTTAGTTTCATATCAGCAGATAATGGTGCATTACCCGGCCTGGCAACAACTACCGCTCTCATCCCAGATTATTTTGCGGCAATAATCTCATCCTCCAAGTCACTAAAACAAATATCACATCCTTCGTTGTAACACCCAATGCTTTGGCAATAGTCGAGTAGCTATCAGCCTCACGTTTGGAACCGCTAGTTGTATCAAAGTAGTCACTTAAATACGGTGTCATATCTCCCATACACGTATGACCAAATAAAAGCTTCTGTGCATTGATACAACCCGAACTGTATATGCATACTTTAACATTGTTTGTATTGCAGTATTGCACCAATTCATCATTGGTACATAGTCCGAATACAAATGACCAACTAATTCACCAGAGGCGTAACCAGCCTTCCACATTTCACCCTGGAAGGATTTGAGACCCTGTGGAGATTGAGAGAGAGAGAAGCGATGTAAAAAAAAAACAAGGTTTGAGATATTCCTTCAACAACGATAACAAACAAGGATGAAACAATAAAATCGACGAATGTACAATTAACGAAAATAATAACCCATCGATACAATAACACAATTTTGATTCTCATGATGGCCTTCCAAAGAAGAACATTCTGAAGGTGTCCTAAGATATTTTTTTTTCCTCATTTGGGATAGTA
>Ga0247831_1006338_pt1 | contig 14089 bp, 4 predicted proteins | sample LaCruzMarch2015__9_FD_192406 | JGI IMG/M metagenome (GOLD analysis project Ga0247831, IMG submission 192406) | Freshwater microbial communities from meromictic Lake La Cruz, Castile-La Mancha, Spain - LaCruzMarch2015_1m | ecosystem: Environmental > Aquatic > Freshwater > Lake | place: Spain...
GGGTGATTTTAGCACTGTCCCGTTAGTTCAGGTGGTTCCTGGTTCTGAACTCATAGGAGCTGCCGCAGCCTACTCAGCTTCCCACCAACGTATTCTACTTAATTATGATTGGTTTCAGTTTGCATCTATTCCTGAGTTACTTCACGTATTGAATGAGGAATTTGGGCATCATTTAGATGCGCTATTTAATGACCAAGATGCCAATTTAGACGAAGGGTTGATGTTTGCCCAACTCTTGAGATCCGATTATGTTTCTAGTTCTCAACAAAATCTCACACCTTATTTTATTTCCGATCATGGTTTTTGGATCAATGGTTCGGTGCCTATTCCTGTTGAACGATCTTCTTTAGTTAGTAGATATCTTCACCCTATTGCTTCGCCTGGGCGATCTTTTCAGGAACATCGCAACCGCAATGCTTTTGCTGTTTTGAAGGCTGATGGATCAGTTGTAGCTTGGGGGGAATCTAGGAGTGGTGGAGACATATCTATGTTATCTACAAATTTGAACAAAGATGTTCAGCAAATATTTAGTTCATCTTTTGCCTTTGCTGCCTTGAAATTTGATGGCTCAGTTTTTTGTTGGGGTGATCCCAATGCTGGTGGCGATCCACCATTGAGGATTTCCAACAGTTTAAAATCCGGAGTTATACAGCTTTTTTCCACTGCATTTGCATTTGCTGCGCTTAAGTTGGATGGTTCTGTTTACACATGGGGTCATGTTGATAAAGGTGGCTTTAGTGATATTGTTGCTGAGCAACTTTCCAGTAAAGTTCAATATATTTATTCTAATGAATCCGCTTTTGCTGCGGTTAAACAGGATGGATCTGTAATTACTTGGGGAAATTCATCTAGTGGCGGTAATAGTGATTCTGTTTCTCATCAGCTAATTTCAGGTGTAGTACAGATTTATAGTACCAAGAGCTCATTTGCTGCACTTAAGAGTAACGGTTCACTGGTTTCCTGGGGTAATGCATCTAGTGGAGGTAATAGTACTATAGTTGCTGATAAGCTTCTGGCAGATGTTGTTTCTGTCTCATCAACAGATAGTGCTTTTGCTGCCCTTAAGAAGGATGGCTCTGTTGTAACATGGGGTAATACCTTCGGTGGTGGCAATAGTGCCTTTGTCCACGATTCGTTAGCTAGTGATGTTATTAGCATTTCTGCCACCAGTAAATCTTTTGCAGCTTTAAAATCGGATGGTTCCGTTATTACTTGGGGTGATATTAATGCTGGCGGTAACTCATCCCTTGTAAGAAATGAGTTGAATAGCAATGTTTCGAAATTATTTGCTTCTGATTCTGCCTTCGCTGCAGTGAAAAATGACGGCTCAGTTATTACCTGGGGAGATCCTGATGCAGGCGGTGACACTAGCATGATTTCCAGCAATCTTAATTCAGATGTTGTATCCATAGCTTCAACAAAATCTGCTTTCGCAGCATTGAAAAATGATGGATCAATCGTTACTTGGGGTGATCCACTGCGTGGTGCTAATAGCAGCACGGTTTCTAATCTTGTTAATTCTACTAGCGGTGGAGTTGTAGTTAATGAGATTATTGCTAATGATTCAGCTTTTACTGCACGCTTGAGTGATAATTCTGTTGTAAGTTGGGGTGACACCTTGACTGGCGGTGATAGCAGTGCCCTAAGTAACAATTTAAATTCTGACGTTTTAGCTTTTGCAGATCCTTATGTTGATGATATTTTACTTAATTATACAGGAAAGGCTTTAAAACCTTTTTTTGAAGGTTTTGTATCAGATCAAATTAATCCATTATCAAATGCATTTGTTCTTGCCAGCTTTTTTCTTAAACCTTCTATCTCTGATGTTCTAATGTCAGATCAACGTTTAGATTTAGATGATGATGGTGCAGTTGATATTAATGATGTTCAACTCATGTTTAGATTTAGTTTTGGTACTTTTCCTGATAAATCTTTAATTGATGGCTTGGTTCATGTTGATGCTGGAATTTCTAGCTCTATAGATGTTGTCCAACGTTTGCAATCTTTGCAGGCTTTCTAACTGTAAAGTTTTGGTTGTACTAATCCAAGCTGTTCATAAATTTGACTTATGTTTGCGTTACCTAGTAGATTTAGGTCTTTTGTTAGTTCACTTCCAGGGTATGTTCCAAACGAATGACGTATTATTATTTTCATATCATTAAGATCTACTTTTCCACTTTTGTCAAGATCAAGTTTATTACTATCAAGAACTTTGTCTATGCCTTTCAATGTATTGTTGTCAAATTTCTTAAGAAGGTTCTGGAGTGTTGAATCCATTCCAATCATTGGTGTGCTGAAGCGTTTTGCTAACGCTAATCCATCTGATAAAGGAGAAATAATTCCATCATTGTCTAGATCTGCTTTCCAGTTAGTAATTTCATCATTACTTTGATCAGATTTAATTTGCTTCACAAATGCTAGCCCTCCTGGCGCCGTAATTTGACCGTTAATTAGTTTATCGTCGTCACCACGGCCCCCATCTTGTATGTAGAGTGCCAATGTATCGATAATATTCTCATTGTTATTTGATTCTAACAGTGAACCAGTTCCTGTAATATTGTCGTAGTCAAATATTGAATATTCGCCATTAACTGGTGATTTAAACCACACAAGTGTTTGGTCAGGATTTTTAATTATATAATTCTTAGTTTCTTCATCAAGATTAATGCATATTCGTTGTAGGCCAAGATCGAGCTTTTCTACTTTATTAGCTATTGATTGATTACTTTCAAGTTTATTTGATTCAATATTACCCAATAGGAATCCAGATACTCTTCCTTGCTTAGATTCTACTTTTATATTGATTGTTTTACTGATCGGTTTTACTTCTGTTGTAGTTTTACTGACATCTTTTATTAATTCTGAAATTTCTTTAGCTCCAAATTGTAATTCTTTACTATTATTAGCTAGTTCTCCTGGCTCATTTAATTTTAATTTATTGCTAATTGCTTCTGATAAACCACTTGGATTTTGCTTATTTATGAGAATTGTATTTATTTTTACATCATTTGAGTTGGGTTGTTGTTTTGATATTAAATTTTCTAGTCCAAGTATAGATCCATTTATGCTAACTTTCTCCTGTTCAAGCTCCGCCTTTAGCGTTAGTAGTTTATCGTTACTAACATTGCGTAGGCTTGCAATATCTTTGAGGTCAACTGCTGTTATGATTATATCCTTATTGGCCGAGTTGCCATCATCAAATAATAAGTTATGTATATCTTCATAACTATAAATATCTCTGTCCACTTCTGTTTTTGCGTCATTTAGATTTAAATGCTCTTTTGCTATAAGGCTATATTGTGTTGGATTAGAGCTATAGCTCATTGCTTGTAGAGTGAATTCATATGATGTATTTTCTTTGAATTTTGATGAGGTAAGGTCTAGAACGATTGCTTCATCTGAGGGAGAGAATTCTCCATTTTCCTTGTAATATCCCCAGTTCCAACTTTCAGCAACTAGACCATCTTCATTATTCTCGATTATTATATTAACATCTTCTTTAAAATTAGTAGCCCTAATACTATATATATTTTTCCCAGTTAACTTTAGATTCCAAAAATCTTGTTTATCTAGTGTATTTAGTTCACCCTTGCTTGCTATTCCATTAACCACTACTGATCCACTCGGATTTTCTTTTGTGTCTCCATCAACATTGAGAGTAATTGAGCTATCTAAGGTTGCGATTATGCTTATATCGTTTTCTTGTGTAGACCAATTTAAATACTCAATACGATATAGACCAGGAAGAACATACTGGTTAAGATTGTCTGTATAACTTGAGTTAAGCCATTCCCCATCTATTGTATAGAGGTTTATTGCACTAGAAAGTTCTTTATTTCCTGTTGATAGCTTTAACAAACCTTCATCTAGTAATTCAATATATATGCTCTTATTGGCTGTTTCCTTGTTGATCAATATATTTTTTTCGAATTCTTGTTTGGATAGTTGGGATGCTTGAAGCGAGAATGGACTATAATTAATTTCTAACTGATAATTCTGCTTATTGTTACGCCAGGTTTCAGCATGATATACACTTATTTTATAGTCACCCTTTGGTAGTATGTAATTTATATTTCTCTCATCGTTACTAGAATCTTCTAGCCAGCTATCATTTTTTGAATTCCATGATCCCCCTAAAACGTTTTCTGTATTTAAATTTTCTATTAAAAAATCAAGATTAGCATCGCCATTATCATCCAGACTTAGATTTCCCTGATCACTTAGATTCACTGTTACTTTTGAAAGATTATCTAGCTTAAATATATAATCATCCTGGATTTGATAGTCACTATTTTGTGCGGATAATGCCCCACTTTCAGTTAAAAACCAGCCCGTAAGCGGATCAGTATTTTTATTAAAAACAATGTTTGTTTGATCATTATTTTGGAACCATGTTTTTGCATCTTCTCTATTGAATTCAATTGTATAATTTTCAACAACTGTTTCGCGTATGTTTGATATATTTCCTAGACCGTCTCTCATGGTTGATCCCACGTAACTAATATTCACCAAATCACCTGCATCGACTTCGCTTTCGAGGCCCAGCTCAAGATAGCCTAAACTACTTAGATTAATATTCTTTGCTTGAATTATATGATTATTTGTTTTTATTACAAAATCAGATGTATTGGGTAGATTTAATGAATTTAATTCGATATTATTAATTGTAATCCCTGATGGATCATCAAGTTGTAGGCTTAGATAATTTCCTGCCACAATTGCCCAGCTAACAACTGGACCTTCCTCATCTGGTGATTTATTTTCTATTGGCTGCCAATAGAAGGATTCTGCTATTAATTTATTTATATCAGTAAATGGTTTTTCTCCCATGAGCGTAGATAGAGCAGGATCATAGCTCACTTCAATTTTTACATCAGACTTAATAGGTTCCGCTAAATTGAATTCTAATATATTACTGATTTTACCTATTTTTATTGGTTCAACTTTATTTAGTTTAAGTGGTTCAATTGACCATTCTCCCGTTTTGTTGTTAAAGCTCCAAAATTGAAAGTCATCTGCTTCAGGTATTTCTACTTTTTTTGAATCAAGAGATAGATTTGCTTCTCCAAAAAATGCTAAACTGATGGTGTTTCTATCAACATAACTTTCTGATGGATTCAATATTAGCTGTTTGCTTGGGTTAAAGCCCCATGATTTCCAAGCAGCATAATTGTTTACTTCTAGATTCTTTGTTGCTATAATTTTTTTACCACTTATATCTTTAAGACCGTGATCATCATTAAGGTTAAAAGTTATAATGCTATTTTCATTTATTACCAGTTTGCTTTCAGTAGTCAATATTATTTGCATGTCCCAACCAGATAGTTTAATAACGTAGTCTGTGGGATTAATCTGTCTATTATCTATTATTAGATCTATATCACCATCTTTATATGAGCTACCCTTTTCACTTATATCTGCAATAGATGTCATCCCCTTGTAATAAAAATTAATTAATTGCTTTGCGTTATCCTCATTACTTAGCGGGTTAGTTGATGCCCATTCAAATTCACCTAAGTTTGTACCATAGTTATATACATTTTCTAAATTATTTATAGGATATTCGTAATATTGCTGCCAGGCCTTTTCGTATTCTATGGCGCTGTTCTTATTTTCAATAAACCTAGCATACATTGTTACTGATGGTTTTGGTAGCCCCGGTGCGGCTGTAAAATCAAGTTTACCTTTTAGTACTTGATATGTTTTATGTTTTTCAATATTATCAAGATTGATATCGATATTATTTAGATTTTCATCCTTTAATTCGTTTATAAAGTTTTCAAGGCTATTTTTAAAAAGATTCAATATCTTATCAACGTTTAAGCCTTCATTATTGCTTATTGATGAAGAAAAATAATATTTTTGCTTATAGCTTGTACCGCTATCTGATAATACTTCGGCATTAAATATTATTTCTTGTTCATCTTCGCTTAGTTTCTCATTCCCGTTATGCACGTCATTTAGATCTATTATAAGAGCATATTCTTTCCGGGAACCTTCCCATGCTTGTGTTTTTGGATCATCTTCTATTTCATGATATATTTTTATTAAAATATCATCACCTGAATTAAATTTGTTTCCAATTATTTCTATAGTTTTTGGGTTTGTTGCCTGTTGATCCCATGGTAATCTAAGATTTGTGCTGATATTAAATGATGGGTTGTATGCTTGCCATTCTGGTACTATACTTCCTTCATCCTCTGATCCAATTATATTAAGTTTATCTCCGTAACGGTCAATCTTAATGATTGTTTTATCAGGATTATCGATTTCTGCTTTTATTAAGCTGTACCCGTCTGGATCTGCAAATTCCCATTCGTTTATTTTTTTATAAGCCAAACTTATCGTATTATAAATTTGTTCATTGTTTCTTTCTATTGGCTTGATCATAAACTTTACTTTAAATTCTTTTAAACCCTCTTTTTGAGTTATTGACTTCAGTCGAAGCCGCGTCTTATCACCTTCACTTGTTTCAATCCAGTTTACACTTGATATAGCTGTATAAAGTTCAGAGCTATTTTTATAATCTTTTAAACTGAACTTTTGAAAGTTATCCTTAGGTCCAATTTCTAGTTGAGCATCTTCTAGTTTTCCATCTGCCAATGCTTTGAATATTTGGTTTATTATCTCTTCTTCAAATATTAGATAGAGTCCATCGTATTTTTCCAACTCAGCCTCACTTATATCTTCATTCAATAAGTCGTCATAGGATATTCGCACTTTCCAATTGGATGGAATTATTTTTAATTCTTCCTCTGAATTATTGTTTAAATATATTTTAAGATCATCTCCCCAAAGTGGTGTACTTACTCTCGAAATCGATACTGGATTCCAATCCTTCCATTTCTTATCTTTTTCATTGGGATCCCGTACCTCTATAACTATGTCTTTTACTACTGGTTCACTAATACTTGTTGCAGCCGCATCGCTTGTAAATAGATTATCATATATCAGTTGATTAGTAGTATTGTCATAATCAAGTGGTCCAATATTAATATCTGTTATGTCGTCATTGTTAAAATCTAAACCTATTGTTGCTCCGCCTTCATTTATTCCGCCTTTGAGTAGTATTACTAGTTGATCGTTTTTGAATATTTCTGGACTCCTAAATATGTATGGTTCAGCCAGTGCACTTACTACAAGTTTATTGCTTATGTCAACTCCATTTTTATCTATTATTTTTATTTTCCCGAGAAATACACCGTCGGGGCTAAATGATTTTGATCTAGTTTTGGTTAGGTCGATTTCTATTATTTTTTGTTCCCTCAAGGCATCTTTTTCTTGGAAATAATTTATATATGTGTCAATGTTGTATTCATTGGCTGGTATTGCGGCTTTGGCTATTGCTAGTAGAGCTTCCTCGTAATGGCTTCTGAGGGTTGGGTTAGTTGAATAATAACTATTTAGATATATCGAGAATTCATCTTGTAGTTGTTTTGTCCTAAAGTATGCTAGTGAGGGATGATTGCTGAGTTTATTAAGGTCGAGGTTGCCAGAGAGGTTTAAGTCTGCTATTATCTGATCTCCGTATATTTCAAGTTTGTTCACACTCCCCATTTTCTTAATCCTCCATGATTCTTTTTCTTTTCTAGCTTAGACCATATCTATTGATACTTTCTAGAATTGCAACATTTTGTGTTTTATTTGTGAGGATATCCTCAAAGGTATCGAGTCTTCCATTTTTGTTTTGATCTAATATCCCTAGTGTGAGTCCGGATTCAAGCCATCTCCGAGCATCACCAGCATCGTATTCATTTGAAACTAATTGTTGATTTTGATTATTCATTTTCTGCATGGTTTGGGTCATTCCGGCGGTGAGGCTTGAGCCTGGAAATGTTCCTAGGCTAAATCTCATTAACATCATACCTTCAAGGCTAAAACTAAATTGTTTGTCACCATTGAAGTCTAGGTTCCATCCGGTTATGGGATCAGCTAGTATCTGTTTGCCAAGGATAGGTACGCCGCCTATTAATTCATGGTTCAGTTTCGAGTTTGTTGGATGATTTCCACCAGATAGTATATGTAAAGTAAACTGTTCTGATATTGCAGCAGTTTCATATGGGATACCTAGGTTCACTGTTGTTTTTATTTCGCCAGGAGCCATACTAATTTCTTTTGCTATTCCCAGCTTTTCATTAGCAATTACTATTCTACTTTCGAGTTGAATATTATCATTGCGTGTTATTTCAAACTGCAATTTACTTTCTACCCCATTATTACTAAGCCATTGTCCATACTCAGTATTAATCATATTTAATTTTATTCCAGGCAAATCAAGTTTGCTGGGGCTTTTTTCTGAATTTTTTCCATGAAGAATTTCAAGCGCTGATCGGTCAAGTTTTTGCAGACTTGCGATGGTAGTTTCTTGTTGAGATACTAATTGAATATTTTTGTTAAATAACGCTGAATCTTCTGGGTACACTGGTGTTCGATTATAGTAATCACCGTCATTTGTTTGTTCAGGTTTTTCCAGACCAAGTTTGAGTAATAGCTCTTGCAATAGAAGCTGTTCAAGGCTTATATCTATTTCTGATGATTTGGTTATTTCTTTTGGATCTTCACCCAGATGAACTAGCCATCTTCCCGAATTGTTATAAGATTTTCCTGCAATTAATTTTTTAGTATAAATATATTCTTGTTCGAATTTTTGATTATTTGAGGCTTTGAATTCCCATTGTAGCAATTCATTACCGCTTGAAACTTCTAAAAATTGTATACCTGAAGCCTCGTCAATCTCATTTATTAACCGACGCATGACTTTTCCCCATTTTTCTTCTAAGTTTGTGTCTAGATTCCAAGTTATTAATATATCTCCTGCCTGGCTAAGTACTTTGTAAGTATTTTTTTGCCATTTATGATTTATTATTTCCGCATTGGTCATAGCGAATTCCAACTTATGTAGGTCTATTTCCAATTCCATTATTGTTTCTTGACTTAATTCAGCATGTATAGGCAAAAGTGTTTTCAATTTAATATTTCTTGATTTGCCACTTGGCATCTCAAATTTCCAGCTTGTTTCTTTTTGCCAAGGCTCTAGTATGATGACAGCCTCTTCGCCGTAAGTGCTTAACCCCAGCCTGACCCTTGTGCTTAGATTACCCTTGCGTTGAATTGGCACTTCTATAATACTTATATTTTCCATATTTGTACCTGATCGGAAACCTACTATTGGGCTATTTATGCTTATGATTGCTGTTCCTGAGTTTAACTCACTGCTATTAGCTGATTCATTAGAGTTTCCAGTTTCCTGATCATTTAGTAATGCTAGTGCTTTTCGATCCAGGTCTGATAGTTTATTTATGGGAGTTTCTAATTTCGGTTTTTTCAGTTGAGCCATTACTGTAGTATTAGGGTTTAGTGGTTCCGCTGTTGATTGTAAACCAAATACTTTACAAATTCCATGCAATAACGCATAACCCATATTATTTGTAGTTATTGAATCTGTAAGTTGTATTATAATTCTATCTTCAAGTATTAGCTCTGTTCCTGCAATTTGTGTGGATTTTAGTTTACGTTGCAGGTTGAGTAGACCACTTGCTATTTGTTCATGAGCAATTTGTTCATCAAGCTCGTGGCTAAAAATTAATTGTAATGCTCCCGGTTCATGTGTATTTGATTCGTTCCACTGTATTTCCTTAAAATCAAGATTAATTACCGCATTTATTTCCATAATAGCAGCTCTTATTGCTTCTGCTAATTCTGTTTGTGCAGCAATTCTTTTATCCATCGACCATAATAAATACTGCTCTCCATTTCTTGCTGCTGCAATTGGTTGTATGTATTTTGTCTTGTCTGTTGAGGCAGGTAGGATAAGTGCTGGTGTAACAGCTGTTATTATACCCGGTTCTATTAATAATAAATTTTCAGGAGAAAACCTGCCCCAGCGGTCTTTTTGGCGCAGGTTTAACTGTTCTTTGTTGCTTTTTAATAATGGTAAGTTGCTTCCACTGCCCTGTTCCCAATTAATACCTCCATCCCATGAATATTCCCAATGAGCTTGTTCAATTAGTCCTATAAGTTGAAATTCTATTTTGTTGTTGGTTGTTTCTAGCTTAGGAGGTGTCGGTATCGGTGGCGCTGCTCCGACTAATTTGTCTCCGGTAATAAATAGTTTAAGCCGATTTTCTGCAATTCCACGTTCAAGTAAAAGTTCTGTTCCTTTACTGTCTCGAATCAGCCAGTCTTTATATTCTGTCTCTAATCCCCAAATACTAGCTAACGCTGCAAGGTCGGCTGGGGCGTAGAAATCTGGCCAGCCTTCCGCTGGCTTCGTGTAAGACATCACTGTTACGTTCGCATCTGGATCACCAAAACGTTCACCACCAATGTCTCCATCACTTCCATCAAATGGATGCTCTAAGCCAAGTACATGCCCCAATTCATGCACAAATGCAAAACGAAAATATTCATCATTGTTTAGTAACGGTGGTCCATTTAAAACTATTTCCCACCATGAACTTCTTCTATATTCATTGTTTAAAGTTAATCCTAATGTGGTTCCGCCGCCTCCAATTTCTATTAATGTATCTAGATATATATTGATTTTACTTGCATTTGCAGTGGGGCTAAAATAAAAATCTAGATCTATAATTTCATCTATTTTTTCTATAATGCCAATCATCCACGGCTTTATTTTTGAATCAATAGCAAGGGTCTGTATTTCCTGTGGGCCTGCAGCTCCACCACCGATTAGCACCTTGCCCGGACTTTCGTGAATGTAGACCGGTATTTTTTGTTTCATTCCAGCAAAAATCCGGTTTGCGGCGCCAAGCAGATCTGGACTTATTAATTGCTGCAGTGTTAGAGCCATGCAATCAAAGCATTTACATATCTCATCTTATCACGTGAAACGAATTTTCATAAGCTCAAACTCCAAGAGTGTTTATCTTCTTTGATATCAATATATGTTCTGATAGTATTGGTTTTTGTTGGTGATTCCTAACATTCTCCCCGCTCTTGTGCGTACTTGGTTAATCAGCGCATTGGCATTGCATCTAAATTATTTTTTGGAACTTCAGTTTTTCATTTCACTTATAAGAATCTTATCGCATTTATTATTTTTTATGTTATTACCCTTGCCTCTTGTTCCTGATTCATAATTATCCAGAAACAATTAATTGCAATTTATTTTCTGATTTCTTGCTGGCTTATATTTTTTGAAGCTAGCTTATTCTAATTCATATTGCACCCGTTGATTTATCGCTCTACAAATTAGCATTTATTTTATCTTTATCTCCCTCGACGAAGTTTTTTACAAAAATTGATTGTTTCAATGTTATGCTCGTTTGCTGTTTTTATACCTATTAGATGCACGCTCTGGCTTCGGTGGCTTTTTACCTTTTTTATTTATTTTTGAATGGCCTTCAAATGTGATATTGGTGTTATAATATTGACGTTTTGGATTTTTTCCACGCGAAATGGCTTCTGCTTCTTTTGATAGCAATAGAGGTTTTGGTTCCTTTCACTCAAAACCCATGGCATTCAGCTCTAGGCCAAAGCAGGTTACTACTGTTTTGGCACATCACCGGACGGGAGTTGCGTATAAACAACTTTATGAAAATCATGTTTTGCCGCTTATTGCAGCAGGAAGGCATTTAGATGCAGAACCAGCTTTAAATCTCCTTTTCCAAGCTAACACATCTATTTCAGATGTTTATAAGCACTTAATGGATCTAGCTGAATCTCGCGGGAATCATAAATTTGTTAAAATTTATTGTAGGCATTGGCTTGCACATCCATCAACGAACTTAGATATTCTTAAACAACAAGCAAGGGAGGCCGATCGAAGGGAGTTTTTTGATTTAGCTAAGCCTTTGTTTTTTATCGTTTTGCGGCATTTCCCTGATGATGTTGAGTTTATTCATCTTTTTGTTTCTCAACTAATACGTGAAGAGCAATTTGAGGAAGCTAGATTGGTTATGAGTAAGTCGAACTTTCTTATTTTGAATCCTGATTCCTCTTTAACCCTTTTGGATGCTATTTGTGCATTTGAACTTGGTTTTTTAGTTGAGTCCCTCGGTTTAGCGCGGACCAGTCTTGCAAATGAGCCAAGTGCACTGGCGCATGTTGCTATTGCGGCAATTTTAGATGAGCAGGGTTTTGAGCACAATGTTCTTGATTACTTAGGGTATGCAAATAATTGTAAATTTAATCTTGCTTTTTGTTCATGGCTTATACCTCGCTTATCTGTATCAATTTTTCTAAGGCGCAAGAATTTTTGCTCTGCCCTTCAATCTCTGGAGAATGCGCTTTTATTGCAACCAAATTCTCAAACCCTTAAATATAAGATGGGAGAGCTCAATCTCCTTCAGCGTAATTTTTCTGTTGGGTTTAAGTTCTGGTCTGATATTGATAAGATTAAGCTTGTTAATAAGAATTTTAAATGTGAATTGCCATATTTTCAAGATTTATCATGTAATTTTAAGTTTCATGATACTTTGTTGTTGGTTGCGGATTGCTCATTAGGTGACACCCTTTTATTTTCTAGATATGCAATTTGGTTGGCAACGGAAAGGAACTTTATTATTAAATTTTTTGTCCAGTCACCCCTGATTACCCTACTTCGTAATAGTTTTCCTTCTATTGAGATACATCCCTTAAGTAGGTTGCAATTTGAAGGCAGGGGTTCTATTTTGTCACTTCTTGCTGTCCCTGGAGTATTTGGTGCATGTGACCAAATGCCTTTACTTCAAAAGCCTCTTTTACGTGCAGATCCTATACTAGTTGATATATGGCGTACACGTTTAAATCTTGATTTAGGCGTTAAATTGATTGCTATTAATTGGCATGGTTCTGCAATGCAATCTGTAAAGGAAGGTGTCTCATCAGATATACCTTTGGAATCCTTTCACCCTTTGTCTGATTTGCCTAATTTTAGGTTGATTTCGTTGCAGAAGGGTTTTGGCACTAACCAGTTAACCAATTGTAGTTTTTTAGATAGCTTTGTGAATTGTCAGTCTGAAATCAATAGGGAGAATAGATTTGAGTGGATGGCAGCTCTAATTAGTATTTGTAATTGGGTTGTATGTGACGACAGCGGTCCTGCTCACTTAGCAGCTAGCTTGAACGTTCCTACATTGCTACTAGCGTCTCAGAGGCTAGGATGGCGATGGCAGGGCCCAGACGATAGTTCTGATTGGTACCCTAGTATTACCAGAATCGATTCAGATTCTTGTTTCAATTGGACTCCCTCGTTTACAAGGATCTGCAAAATTATCTCAACAGCACTTTCATAGCAGATTGTTAAGAAAAAATAATTTCCATAGCGTCAACCCAATCTTTGCTATGCTAGGCTCGCGTTCACATCTATCTTATGCAGTTTTTTAGGCTTTCCCCCTTAATTTTTGCATTGACTTCGTTGTTTTCGTTACCTCTTACGCTTTCCACTTCGTTTGCGCAATGCAATTCATCTGGTTGTGCTTCTCAACCTCAACCTGTGTTTTTTGTGCCTTCCGCAGCTCAGGAGATCAGTATAGAAATTCGTAAAAGTTCTTCTCAATCTTTTTTTCCTCAGGAAACTCCTCAGCCCGTTTCGTTCAAGCCGATTCACAATGGACAACCCCCCACAGTAATTCATTCAACAGTTCGAACTTGGTCTAATGGTGAAGGTCAATGGAAAAATCTTTCTAATGGTTCTGCCTGCTTAGTTAACAGTTCATCTAAATCCATTACTTCCTCCCCTCAGTGTTCTGATTCCTTCTAAACCTACACTTTTTAAAAAATGTTTTATTCCTTCAGATCATTACTAATTTCTTCATCTATTCTTCTTTCACCCTTTATTTGGGCTCCTTCATTTGCTCAAGTAACAACTCCAATCTCAATTCCTTCGGGCATTACTCAGGCGGGAATCACAATTATTCCGCCTGAGAAGGGCATGACACAAAATCTTTCTGTTACTAATGGTAGCCGTACTTCTTTGAGCGTTGGCAATAATACAAGCTTTGGAGCGTCCACTAACCTTACTCTTTCTGAGGGCCTTACTGGCGTAAGTCGAACTGTTTTAATACCTTCTTCTGTTGGCATTAGCAGTAAGATTGGAGATAACCCAGCCCAGCAAACAAGAATCGACATCAGTAATCTTTCTGCTAGA
>Ga0247831_1006341_pt1 | contig 14080 bp, 11 predicted proteins | sample LaCruzMarch2015__9_FD_192406 | JGI IMG/M metagenome (GOLD analysis project Ga0247831, IMG submission 192406) | Freshwater microbial communities from meromictic Lake La Cruz, Castile-La Mancha, Spain - LaCruzMarch2015_1m | ecosystem: Environmental > Aquatic > Freshwater > Lake | place: Spain...
GAGCCCCTCCGCAGCTCTCACCTTCGCTTTCCCCAGCCCCGTGAAGTACGTTGGATTTTGGTGGTCAGGTGGCAACCTCGGCAACGTCGTCACTTTTTACAACGGCGCCACCGAAATTGCGAGTTTCGACACCGTTGACCTAACAAATCTTTTGGGCGCTTCCCCACCGAGCTCCTGGCCCTCCGGCAATGGATCCGTGACCTCAACGGGAGGCACTGCGTATCCGAAAGGGCACTTTTTCGGGAATCCCCGTGGCTTTGCGGAGTATCCGCCGACAGCCGTGGCAGTGTCCATTGACGGCTTCAGCGAGCATACAGGCTACATAAACGTTTACCTCAACCTTTTTCTCACGGGTGACCAGCAGGCCACGTCGGTCAAGTTCAGCGGGAATGGTTTTGAGTTTGATAACCTGACGACCTCGACGTCGGCACAAACCCCCGCGAGCTCTTTGGTTTTCGTGAGAGGGTTGATTGGTAGGACCGTACAGTTCCTTTCTGGCGCAGGCGATGCAACGGGCTCGATGGTTGCGCAGTCCTCGACCGCCGCCGCGAACCTGAGTGCCAACAGTTTTGCGCGGGCCGGTCATGTCTTCAACGGATGGAACACTGCGCAGGATGGCACAGGGACCCCCTATGCTGCTGGAGCGAGCTATGACTTTGTCGCCGACAGGACCCTCTACGCTCAATGGGTCGCCGCGCCTGGAGGCGGCGGCGGTTCCAGCTCCGGCGGTGCTGCTGCTAGTGCTGAGTTGCCTGCTGAGCCTCAGATTGCGCTTGATTTTAGGGGGCGTGCTGGGCAACCCTCGGAGGGGGCCGTTGTTGATGTGTCCGGGTTGAGTGTTCCAGCTGGTTCTGTAGCGACAGTGTCTCTTTTTGCTCCTGAGGTGAAGCTTTTCGAAGAGGTCTCCACTGGTGGGGCGTTCGAGAGGGCTGTTGCATTGCCTGCAGGGCTCGCCCCTGGTTCCTACACGGTCGTCTATCAGGTGCTCCTTCCCTCGGGGGAAGTGTTGGCGTTGAATGTGGTTGTTGACATTGGTGACGGTGGTGTGATCACCTCTGTTTCCGAGAACATTGTCGGTTCGGGTCCCGCGGGAGTGCCCGGCGCTAAGACGGAGCTCTCGTACACCGGTGTGAGGAGTTCGTCCTTACCGTGGTGGGCCATCATCACAATTTTTGGTGGCTTGATGTTGATTGTGTATAGTCGCCGGGCTGTGAAAATGGCGGAGGCGTTTGATGCGAGGCTTGATGAGAATGGTTACAGGACTCCGTGGGAGATCCTGTCCACCCCGATTCGTGTCCCAGGGATTGACTACAGTCCAGGCCCTCTGGATGTTGCAGGTTCTTCGCAGTCTCTTGGTGAAGCGGTCAGGGGTCTTGATGTTGCGTTGTCACTGATTCTCGCAAGCCAGATTGCCCGGTTGCGTACACACGCGTGATCAGTCGGACACCGTAACGAGGTAGTTCGATTCTTCAATCGGATTGACACTAAGGGCGCTGGAGCCGAGCTGGCTAAACGGTCGCGGGAGCCTTAGCCACCAATATCCAGCTTCTGCTCGGTCAGGAGCGCAGAGTAGAGGCCTTGCTTGGCGATGAGCTCACTGTGTGTTCCTGATTCCACAATCCGGCCGCCAGAGACCACCATGATGCGGTCTGCATTGACCACCGTGGAGAGGCGGTGAGCAATAGCAATGGTGGTGCGATTAGCCGAGGCCGAGTCCAGCGCGGCTTGAACCAGTCGCTCTGACTGGGTGTCCAGAGAACTTGTGGCCTCATCGAGGATGAGCACCTGAGGGTCCTTCAGTAGCACGCGTGCAATCGCGATCCGTTGTTTTTCGCCACCGCTCAGGCGGTAACCCCGCTCACCAACGAGGGTCTGGTAGCCCTCAGGAAACGACAGGATCGTGTCGTGCATGTTCGCTAAGCGAGCAGCCTCTTCGATCTCGTCCTGCGTGGCGCCCTCCTTCGCATAGGCGATGTTTTCGGCGATGGTGTCGTTGAAGAGGAATGTGTCCTGACTCAGGATGCCAATGTGGCCGATGAGCTCGTCCTGGTCGCAGTCTTTGACGTTGACGCCGGCAAACTTCACCGCTCCAGAGGAGACGTCGAAAAAACGTGGAATCAGAGACGTGATGGTGGTTTTCCCGGCGCCGGAGGGTCCAACCAAGGCCACATACTCGCCGGGTTCGATTCGGAAATTGATTTCTGTCAGCCCTGAAGACTCCTCGTCGTCACTTCCCTCGTCATATCGGAAGGAGACGTTCTCAAATTCCACGAGCCCGAGCTTCGAGGGCTCAACAGGCTTAGGTGAGCTGGGGCTTGAGATAGCGGGAGAAAGGTCCAGGTATTCAAAAATCCGGGCAAAAAGAGCCCTCGAGGTCTGAATTTCAAGCCCAATTTGCAGCAGGTTCATCATTGGGAACATCAGCCGCGATTGGGCTGTGGTGAACGCCACCAGCGTTCCCACCGTGAGCGGGTTGGCGCCAAGAATCAGAATTCCCGCGACCAGGTAGATGACGGCGGGTATTGCCGACATGAACAACTGAATGAGCGCGAAGAACGCTTGTCCCGACATCGAGAGCTTCACCTGCAGACCGATTTGAGTGTCGTTCTCCCTCTCGTAGCGCTCCACTTCACTGCGCTGGCGACCGAAGCTCTTGGAGAGCAAAATCCCGCTCACGCCGAGCGCTTCCTGCGTCATCGCTGACATTTCGCTCAGCGAATGCTGTGTTGCCGCGGCAATCCGGGCACGGACACGACCGATTCCCTTCTGGAGAAAAATCATGAGGGGAAGCAGAATCACTGCCACCACGGTCAGCTGCCAGCTCAGAATCAGCATCGCAATCAGGGATGCCGCAACCGTGACGGTGCTCCCCAAAAGATTCGCGATGACTTCTTTGAGGACACTCGACACGCCACCGACATCATTCTGCAACCGTGACTGAATCGCGCCTGTCTTGGCTTTTGTGAAAAACCCCAAGTGCATGGATTGCAGGTGCTCGAACATGCGAACCCGAAGTGAGCCCATGACCCGGTTACCGATCTGAGCGGTGAGGTAGTGCTGCCACACGCTCAGACCCCCAATGACAGCCCAGAGGGCCACCATGATGGCGACTAACGTCGCCAGAATGTCGAGGTTCGGAATTCCACTCTCCGGGAAGAGCCCCTCGTTGAAGGCATCTTGAATGAGTAGGGGAGGAATGACCGAGAGAGCAGCGCCGGTGATCACCAAGCCGATGGTGAGAGTCAATGGTTTCCGGTGTGGGTCGAATAGCGCCAGGATTCGTGGCAGCAGACCGTCGATGGAGGGCGCATTGTCAATGGCTGCGCGCTTGCTTTCCTCGGTTTGGCCGTAGCGGCCGAGGGGCCCATGAGCGGGAATATGAGTCATTGCGCCTTTTTCTGTCTCGACCTAGTAATCACCATCCTCTAGAACATCACAGGAGAGGGGGAAATTCCTGAGGTGCTGAGCCATCCCTTTGAACCACGACGGACAAAGGTCCTGATGCCCTCCAGTCTCACCCGGGGTGGCAGAAGTTTTTCGATTGCGTTTCCTGCCCCTCGATTAGGGCGAGGGAATCGATCGAGTGCAGAGTCGTTGGTCTGTACTCAAGTCCCTGTGAGCGCTCTGCCCTCACCAGTCACGGGAGAGTTCTTGTCCCAGCCTGTGGGCCAGCGTCACCCTTGCTTAAACCGGTGAACATCGTGCTGTGCAAAATCCGGATGTGAGATTGACACTCTCGAATAGCCCCGACGGTGTCCCCGGACCTCATGGCATCGAGAATTCTTCGGTGTTCCGCGTTGGACTCTTGGAGATACTCGATCGGGTAGGGCAAGAAGTATCGATACAGCTGCCGCAGAACTTCCGAATGAATGCCCCTGGCCCATTCCATCCCGCTGGCGTCGACAAGACCAAGGTGAAAGAGAGCATCTGCTCGGTGATACGCCGCCCAGTCGGTCGCTTGGGATGCTTCGTCTATGTGTTGTTGGAGGACATCGAAGTGGGCTTTATTGGGATGGGCGCAGGCGCCCGAGACCAGAGCTGTTTCAATGAGCGCCCGCTCGTCGATGAGCCGATTTATGGTCGTTGAGTCAGCGTTGTAAGAACTAACCGCCGAAACTACATGGCCAAGAGGCGCGTCTGAAACAAAAGTGCCACCAGCTTTCCCGCGCCGCCGCACCACTAAGCCCTCTTCAGCGAGTTTCTCCAAAGCCCGCCTAGCGGTCGTGACGCTCACGTCCAAGGCATCGGCTATGTGTTCATCGTGCGGGAGTCGTTCGGCCGGCTGAAGAAGCCCGTGCTCGACTGCAAGTGCGATGCGCGCTCGAACTGTGTCGAGAGCACTCAGCCGGGTGATGTGAGCGACTGAATCAACCAGCAACTTGTTCTTTGGCTCCGCCATTACGAGACTCTCTGGGTTGTGTGGACTAGCTTTCACGATACCTTGCTTAATTTGCTCATTCTGATACATTTAAGGCTTCCCCATCAGCAAAGGTGCTTGTGAACGGAAAACTCTCAATCGTTGCGGTGCAGGCATCACCGCTGAACTTTTCCGCATCACTCGACCAGTTCGCAGAAGATGTTGCAGATGTCGTGGCTCGGCACCCCGAAGCGGAAATGGTGATCTACCCGGAGCTACACCTCTTTGACCCGATCGCGGGCCAGCAGACCGATGAACGCTCGGCCGCGGACCTCGAATCGGTTGCCCTCGACAGTGATTTTGTTGGAGGCCTGGCAAGTATTGCCAGGGACCACAAGATCTGGCTTGTTCCCGGGTCCATCAATGAGCGCGGTTCGGGCGACGAGATTTACAACACTGCCCTGGTGTTCAACCCCGCAGGGGAGCTTGTTGCCAGCTACCGAAAGATGTTTCCGTGGCGACCCTTCGAGCCGCATACCCCGGGGTTGTCTTTCGTAGTCTTCGATATCGCAGGAGTCGGGAGAATCGGGCTTAACACCTGCTACGACATCTGGTTCCCCGAAACCTGTCGCCAGCTTGCGTGGATGGGCGCCGAGCTGATTATCAACCTGGTCAAGACCGGCACTGCCGATCGAGCGCACGAGATCATTCTTGCAAGGGCCAACGCAATCTTCAATCAGGTTGCCCTGGTGAGCGTAAACAGTGCTGGACCCGCGGGTTTGGGTTGCTCAGTCATTGTTGGGCCAGAGGGCGAGGTCATCACGGACGCGATGCACAATGACCGAGCCGAACTGGAATACAACTTCGATTCTGCAACCATCGACCAGGTTCGGCAGACCGGAACAGCCGGGACCAACAGAATGTGGGAACAGTTTCGCCCCGGCGATAAGCCAATTCCGCTGTCTCTCTACAACGGATTCATTGACCCATCGCGGTGGACGCCCGTCCACCGACCCCACCCAGCTAAGGAGAAATAATGGCACAACCGGCAACACTCAAACGGGTTCTGGGACTGAGGTCCCTAGTTCTTTTTGGACTCGCGTATATGACCCCCATGATCGTTCTCGGCATCTTCGGCATTGTGGCCGAGGTCACCGAGGGCGCCAGCGCATCGGCTTATGCCATTGCGCTCATCGCGATGATATTCACGGCGGCGAGCTACGGCCGTCTGTCATCCGCATTTCCGGTCTCCGGATCCGCCTACACCTATGTCCGCAAAACCATTGATTCGCGGGCCGGCTTTGCCGTGGGGTGGGCGATTCTGCTCGACTACTTATTCCTACCCATGGTCATCTGGCTCATTGGTGCTGCCTACATGCAAGCGCAGTTCCCGGGCGTGCCGGTATTTGTGTGGATTCTTGTTTTCATAGCGATCACCACAATTCTCAACATCATCGGCCTGAAAGTCGCCGATCGCACCAACTTGGTGTTGATGGCCTTTCAGGGGCTTGTGTTGGTCCTCTTCGTTGCATTCTCCATTGCGTTTGTTCTCGGTGGTGGCGGAACAGGAAGCCTGTTTGATAGCGGACCGTTCTTGGGAGAGAGCGGCACGCTCACGGCAATCACTGCTGGAGCTGCGATTGCCGCTTACTCGTTCCTAGGATTTGACGCGATTACCACGTTCACCGAAGAGACAGTTGAGCCCAAAAAGACTGTCCCTCGCGCAATTCTTCTGGTGGCGATTATTGGCGGAATCATCTTCATTCTTGTGTCCTACACCACACAACTGGTGTACCCAGGGGGCACTTTTGACGATGTCGGATCAGCGGCCTTTACGATTGCTGGACAAATCGGTGGAGCTGCGTTCAGCGCGTTGTTCCTCGCCGGCCTCATCATCGCTCAGTTCACCTCGGGTCTAGCAGCACAGGCATCGGCATCACGTCTGCTCTTTGCCATGGGACGCGACGGTGTGTTGCCGAAAAAAGCGTTCGGAGTCATCGCCACTCGCTTCAAGACACCGGTATTCAACATCATTGCCATCGGTGTCGTTGGTCTGATAGCGCTGTTCCTAGATATCGCTACCTCCACCTCGTTCATTCTGTTCGGGGCTTTCCTCGCCTTCACGATGGTCAACATTGCGGTCGTTGCGCACTTTGCCAGCGAGCGGAAGGCAGGAAGAAGTCTCAGCGCGGTAACCCACGTCGTGTTCCCCTTGATTGGGGCCATTGTCTGTGCTTACCTGCTGTTCCAGTTGGATTCTACCGCAATCATGTTGGGACTCGTGTGGCTTGGCATCGGACTTGTTGTCCTCGCTATTGTCACGAAGTTCTTCCGGGTCGCTCCACCAGAAGTAGCTGTAGTCGACTAACAGGCCCTCCCTTGGCCTTCGGTGGTGCCAAGGTGCCAGCACCCTGGCACCACCGAAAAGGGTTAGTTTTCCTGATGAACTGCGGGAAACCGTGGAACTCGGGCGGCGTCTCTCTCTTCCCCCGCCCGGAACTCATCGCGTCACGGCTGATCGGGGGTAGTCAGCCCTGGGGACTGTGTGGGACAATCCCCTATGTCCCTCAGGTCACACACGGCGATTCTTGGCCTCGTTGCTTCATTGGCCGGTTTAGCACTTGTTTCTTCGTGCCTCACCCCCTCGCCCTCCGCGGAGGGTGAGGCCTCGACAGCTACCGGGACCGTTGTCGAGGTGGAGGCCGAGGTCGAAGTCGAGGCTGTCGAATCAGCGTCGGTTCCACCCATCACCTCCCCTCCCTTTGAGGGCACTGTCTACATTTCGTCAGAAGTGCTCTCACCCACTTCCCCGTCCGCCTTCCTGGACGTGACGAGCGCAGGCGTGGCCAGCTGGACGACGTTTGACCGGCGCGTGAACGACTGGGTGACTAATCCCTCCCGAATCTTCACAGCCACCTTCAGCTGCGGAAGGGAGTCTGTCGACGTCATTGTCAACTTGGAATTCACCGAGCAAGAGGCTGAATACCAAGCAGAAAGGTTTGCATTCGTGCTCGGGCAGATGCCAGTTGGCGTTCGGCAAGCGGTTGAAGAAATCTGGGTTCACGACGGATCAGAATCAGCCGGCGGAGGAAACAGGTCAATCCTGGTTCACACGCAAGAAATTGATGGAGTGCGTGACTATCTAGAGGAGATCTTTCTTCACGAAGCAGCCCACACGACACTGGACCCAGCTTGGGGTGGCGTCGTGGATGCCACCGAATGGAATCTGGAGCGAGCACAAGACCCCACGTTCATTTCAACCTATGCAGAGGAAAATCCTGATCGGGAAGATATCGCCGAGTCCTATGGAGCGTTCATCGCGTGGTCTGTTCTCACAACACAAGGGCTCTTGCCGGGTGCGGCCGCACTGGTAGAGGGGGCCATTCCCCATCGCCTCGAGTTCTTCGAGGGACTCGGTCCCGACTACGGACCCTTCACCCTACACACCTGCATCGGATGAGATTGTCGGTGGCGTGGGGGACTGGTGTGTGAGTGCCTGTTGGTGAGCGCTAACCCCGCTGTACACTAGTAAATCCGGGGTTTTTGCCTCGAGCCCTCGTAGCTCAGCGGATAGAGCAGAAGACTTCTAATCTTTTGGCCGCAGGTTCGATTCCTGCCGAGGGCGCTACCTAATTTCAAGGAAAGGCAAGGCATGAGAAATCAGATGCTCCCAGAAAACCCGAGAGAGTACCGAGGTTTTAGAGGTGTTCGGTTAATAACGCTGGTGTTCCTTTTGATAGTCGTTGTTCGGAGCTTGATTCACTTGTTTACACCAGATGGTGGAGCAGAATCTATCGCGGGCATTGACACGAGTGTCTCGGGCGGAAACAACGTTATTGCCCTGTTTCACCAGTGGGGAGCCATCCAGCTCCTTTTGGTGGTTCTCTTGATCATTTTGTTCTTTGCTTACAAGGGCTTCACGCCATTGATAATTCTCTTTCTTTCCCTGGATGCACCCATGAGAGCCTTGGCTGGCATAATGGGTGAAATCGAAAGCACGCATACTCCACCGGGCGAAGCACTGAACTGGCCCACGTTTTTCGTTCTGGCAATCTTGTTTATCTTTTCGCTTCTGGAGAAGAAGGCTAAGCCCTAGTTCAACAGCCTTCTAATCTTTTCGCCGCAGGTTCGATTCCTGCCGAGGGCGCCGAATCACAGTCGTTCTCTTAGCGCGAGCGCTGCTGAGGGCGCCGCGCAGCGCTTGCTGGCCTGGATCCCTGATCGCGCCCTGGTTGGCCGGGGCGCGGGTTCCTGCCGGGCTTGGCCCCGCGGTTAGCTCCGGTGGGGCTGTCGCTACTGCGAACCGAGCGCTTGCGCTGGGCGTTGCGTCCAGTGGCGTTGCCACCGCCGTACTGCTTGTGCTCTTGGGGAACCGGCTTCACATACGCAGCAACCTCGCCGATGAGGGCGATAATCTGGGGGGATGTCGCACTCACGCTCTGCGGGGTGACCGCGATGTCTGCCTTTCGCAGGAGATTCGCTAAGTCCTTGCGCTGGGTGGGCAGGCACAGTGTGATGACATCACCCTCGGCACCAGCACGAGCCGTGCGGCCAGAGCGGTGAAGGTAAGCCTTGTGTTCCATTGGGGGATCGACGTGGATGACCAGGTCGACGTTGTCGACATGGACACCACGTGCGGCAACATCGGTGGCCACCAAAACCTTCACCGCACCCTCGCTGAAGGCCGCGAGGTTGCGGTCTCGGGCTGGCTGGGAGAGGTTGCCGTGGAGGTCAACAGCAGGAATGCCGGCGTCGGTGAGAGCTTTGGCCAGTTTCTTGGCGTGGTGCTTGGTGCGCATAAACAAGATGCGTCGGCCGGTGCCAGAGGCCAGAGCGTAGACAAGCTTCTTTTTGGCGTCCACGTCGCTTGCTTCGAAGACGTGGTGTGTCATCTGAGCGACGGGGGAGTTGGCGTCATCGACAGCGTGCATCACCTCGTTGTTGAGGAAACGGTCAACGAGCTTGTTGACTCCGTTATCGAGGGTTGCTGAGAAGAGCAACCGTTGTGCGCCGGTAGGGGTTGCCGCCAAGATTTTCGTGACAACCGGCAAGAAGCCAAGGTCTGCCATGTGGTCGGCCTCATCGAGGACAGTGATTTCGATGGCATCAAGGCGCAGGAAGCCTTGGCCCATGAGGTCTTCGACGCGACCCGGGGTCGCCACCACAATCTCTACGCCATCGCGAAGTGCCTGAACCTGACGGGTTTGGGACACTCCACCATAAATGGTGGTGACACGCAGGTTCATCGCCTCAGCCAGGGGACGCATCACATTAGTGATCTGGGTTGCCAATTCCCTCGTGGGGGCAAGGACGAGACCGAGAGGGCGCCCTGGGCTTCGGCGACCACCGGATAGTTCCCCAGCAAGCCTTGAGACCATCGGGATACTAAAGGCGAGGGTCTTGCCAGAGCCTGTCTTACCGCGACCCAGCACGTCTTTGCCGGCAAGGGTGTCAGGCAGAGTGTCGACCTGAATGGGGAAGGGCTCGTCAATACCCATCCGGGTAAGGGCAGCGCAGATGTTGGCGGGCACGCCAAGTGTTGCAAATGATGACACAGACATTGTTGTAAAGCTTTCTAGTGATGGAAACCACCACGGGTGTGAGCCAGGCATGGCCCAGCTGGGGGCGAAGACATCGAGTGATGCATTCGTTCGCCGCAAGAAAAGTATCAACCACCAGGTGGTGAGGGAGCGTTCTACGACGCAGGGGGGCATGTGAGTGCCCACCGATAACTCAACCCTAGCGTAGGGATCTACTTTTTGTTAGCGCCGCTCAGGCTCGCACCGATGATGTACCCGGAGGCGAGCACTGCAATCGTGAGGAACACGAGGAGCGACTCCATGACAAAACTCGCCAAATACGCCCCAGCAATCATCCCGATTGCCAGGAGTGAGAGTTTAAAGACACCCATCTGCCACCAGGTGTAGGTGTAGGAACCAAAGAGTTTCTTCATGTGTGCTCCTTCTAAGGAAGTAAGTCTTTCATGCCCTTGTAGATCATTCCGGCCGCCAAGTCGGGGGAGAGGTGATTGATCTTCCACAGTGCGGATGCATCCTGGCCGATTGTGATGCGCTTCTTGTTGGCAAGTATCGCAAGGACAATCTGGCGACCCGCATCCGCCGGTGCAACGACCTTCCGGGTGCTGGCCTCCCCGGCACCACTCATGTCGAGGCCTGAGTTACCAGCGATGTTGGTACCAATCGCTCCCGGGTAGACGACGGTGACCCTCACATTGGTGCCCATGAGCTCTGACCGTAGGCCTTCGCTCAACAGGTTGATGGCCGCTTTGGTTGCGCCGTAGACGGTTTGACCAGGGACTGGTGCGTACGAACCCATGGACGAAACATTCACAAGGTGAGCTTCCGGTCTCGTGAGGAGCCCCGGCAGGAAGGCCTTGATGAGGTTAAGAGGTCCGTGCAGATTCACGTTTATCACCCGATCAATGGCATCAAAATCGAGGTCGTTGACCCTGACGAAGGGCTGGATGATGCCGGCCACATTGATGAGTCCATCAGGCAGGCCCAGAGCCTTCTCTACCTTTGCCGGAAGCGCTAATACCTTCTTGCGGTCGGTGATGTCGATGGGGAATGCCTGGAAACGACTGGCTTGTTTGCGAGCGAGAGACTGGGTCTCATCGAGCCAGTCCGATTTGACATCGAGTCCAGCGACCGATGCGCCGCGCGCCAGGAGCTCAAGCGCTACTTCTCGCCCAATCCCGTTACCAGCTCCTGTGACGACAAATATTTTGCCCGTGATTTCCATCGTGAACCCCCGACGCCAGTCTATGGGGGGCAAACTCACACAATTAGCCAGGAGGCAACTCTCGCATGTGGTTACTAATCCAGTCTGCTGCCTCCTCCAACGACGCATCGTTGGTTGCGATACGCAAGATGAAGCCGAACGCATCTTCTGTTTCAGCCTCAAGCTCGAAGCCGTTCAACTCGAGGAAAAGATTTGCAGCAAACCAGGAAGATCTCTTGTTTCCGTCCATCATGGGGTGGTTGTTGACCAGTGAGTCCATGAGCGCTGCCGTCTTGAGGGCGAGCGTTGGGTAAGCATCCGCTCCAAAGAGTGATGTTTGTGGTCGCGCCAAGGCCGAGAGAAACAAGCCCGGGTCCCGCACCATGAACCCGACGCGGGTGAGCTGACCCAGGAAGACTTCAGGGTCCAGATAGACGGTCACGAGCTCGAGAGCTTGTCCAAGAGCTCCTTGTCGCGCACGAGCACCTTGTCAAAGACAGCGGACGCGGTGGCCGATTGGTTCTCTCGCTCGAGCTGAGCTTCGATTGCGCGGATCACAAACTTTTGTTTTGAGACTCCAACCCGCTCTGCGTGGAGCGTGAGCTTCTGGTCGAGGTCGTCTGAAATTCTCAGTGTCATAGCCATAGCGTAACGGTATCAAAGTGATACCACCACTGTCTAGGGATATTGGTGGATAAGTTTCTGGTTTGGGACGCTGTGGACAGTTGAGCACTGTGTTTCGTTGCCTATTTCTTGGGCTCTGGGCTTGTAGCGTGAGGACCATGGCCCAGAAAAGTCCGTCTCCTCGAGCGCGCGCGGGAGCTCCCGCGAAGCGACCGGTGGCGGCATCGCCCGCGAGAACACCTCGTAATCAGCCCGTCCAACCCAAGCCATCCGGTGGCCCTTCTGCTGGTGCGAAGGCCTGGCTGGCCGTGGCCTCGTGGGTTGGAGCCAGCTTTCGTTTTCTGAGTTCTGAGGAACTCCCCAAAGAGCTCCGCAGAGATGGTGTGCCCTTCGCGCTGTTGTTATTCGCCAGTGCTGGGGTTGTGGTGGAGTGGTTCAACTACGACCAAACCTGGGCTCAAATGCTCGATAACTACACCGTTGGTGGATTCTTTGGCCGGCTCGCGTTCGCACTGCCGGTCATCCTCTTTATCTTCGCTGGATGGTTGTTCCGGCACCCCTCTGGTGTCTATGACAACGGTCGGATTGGTATTGGCCTTGGCCTGCTGCTGACCTCGGTGAGTGGAATGACTCATCTGGCCGGAGGGCGTCCTGCGCCGGGGGACGCCACCTTCGCCGAACTGGCGTCGGCCGGTGGCCTGCTGGGCTGGGTTGTCGCCGAGCCTTTCGTTTTTTTGGGTAGCGCCACCGTGTTCCTCGCCTGGCCGGTGATGGTCATTTTCTTCCTGGTATCTCTGCTGATTATGACTAAAACCCCGCCCACGCGGATTGTGTCCAGGGCGAAGAAAGGCTACGCCTACCTCTTCGGCGTGGATCTCGACGAGGTCGCAAGGAATAAGAAGGCGGAGGCTGAAGACACCGCCGAGTTTGGGACGCTCACGGATTTGGGCCTTGATCTTGAGGATCCGAACTCCATGCCCTGGTGGCGCCGCGGAAAGAAAGACAAAAAAGACGCGTTCGAGTCGCCCATTGTCAGCCAGCCAGCTGCTGACACTGGGCGCATTGCAACCACAGAGGACTTGATCGCTCAACTCATCAAGGCTGAGGCAGCCCTGGCAGCGGCTCAGAATCCCGATGCCACGGCTGCGAGTGACCCGCACACTGCAGAGACAGCCCCGCCAGTTCGGATTCAGTCCACCAGGCCATACGCCCTGCCAGACCCTGGGATTCTTGTTCCTGGAACACCGCCCAAGGGTCGTAGTGCTGCGAACGATCAGGTTGTCGCTGCGATTACCAGCGTCTTTAACCAGTTCGAAATCAACGCGAAGGTTGTGGGCTTCACCAGGGGCCCCTCGGTCACCCGCTACGAAGTGGAGCTGGGAACGGGAACCAAAGTCGAGAAAGTGACGGTGTTGGCGAAGAACATCGCCTACGCCGTGGCCTCGAACGAGGTCAACATTTTGTCGCCGATTCCCGGTAAGTCAGCGATCGGCATCGAGATTCCCAACTCCGATCGCGAGATTGTCTCCCTCGGCGATGTTTTGCGCTCGCCCTCTGCCACCTCCGAAGTCCATCCCATGGTCATTGGTGTGGGCAAGGACGTCGAGGGTGGATTTGTGGCAGCAAACCTTGCCAAAATGCCACACCTCCTGGTGGCCGGTGCCACAGGCAGTGGTAAGTCGAGCTTCATCAACTCGATGATTACCTCGATCCTCATGCGGGCTACGCCCGCCGAGGTTCGTATGGTTCTCGTCGACCCCAAGCGCGTGGAGCTCGCTGCCTATCAGGGTGTTCCGCACCTAATCACGCCGATAATTACAAACCCCAAGCGGGCGGCTGATGCTCTGCAGTGGGTCGTCAAAGAAATGGACATGCGCTATGACGACCTCGAGAGCTTTGGCTTCAAGCACGTCGATGATTTCAACCGGGCGGTAGTGGCCAACAAGATTGTCCTGCCAGTCGGTAGTGAGCGCGTCCTGCGGCCCTACCCCTATTTGCTGGTTGTGGTGGATGAGCTTGCTGATTTGATGATGGTCGCACCGCGAGATGTGGAAGATTCGATTGTTCGCATCACCCAGTTGGCACGAGCCTCCGGAATTCACTTGGTTGTTGCGACCCAGCGACCAAGCGTTGACGTGGTGACCGGTCTGATTAAAGCGAACATCCCCTCGCGCCTAGCTTTTGCGGTCTCGAGCATGACGGACTCGAGGGTGATTCTTGACCAGCCAGGGGCTGACAAACTGATTGGCCAGGGTGATGCGCTCTTCTTGCCCCAGGGGGCAGCTAAAGCGAACCGTGTCCAGGGGGCCTGGGTCTCGGAGGCAGAAATCGCCAAAGTTGTCGCCCACGTGAAACGCC
>Ga0247831_1006343_pt1 | contig 14077 bp, 14 predicted proteins | sample LaCruzMarch2015__9_FD_192406 | JGI IMG/M metagenome (GOLD analysis project Ga0247831, IMG submission 192406) | Freshwater microbial communities from meromictic Lake La Cruz, Castile-La Mancha, Spain - LaCruzMarch2015_1m | ecosystem: Environmental > Aquatic > Freshwater > Lake | place: Spain...
AAATATATTTAAAGGAAGTTATGAAAGAACTAAAGAATTTAAAATTAAAAAACACAGAAGAATTAAAAATAAAATATATAAAAATTCTTAAAAATATGGGCGTTTTAAATATCAAATGGTGTAATAACTTGTTTTTTATTTTTATTTATCTTCATATTCTAAATATTTTTTTAATTCATGTTGAACATTATTACCTATTTCTATTTATTCTTTTTACAATTCATTAACGTTGTTAAACCTAAATCAATTATCTAATTTAAGATATTCAACAAATTTATCAGGTAATTGATTTATTTTAAATATTATTTTATTATTACTTTGAATTAAATTATAAACATCTGTATCAAATATAATAGATTTATATAATAATACATAATAATAATCATTATTTGTTATTATTGATTCATACCCAATTTTATGATTTTTTTTAATTCTTTTATCAAGTATTATAAAATTTATTTTATATAATTTAGATATAAATTCTAAATCAATTTCATTCCCTTCATATGTATCATTAAGTATTAATTCATATAAATTTTCAATAGAATCTATATATTTGAATAACTTATCTTTATTAATATATTTATCTATAATATCAGTTACATTATATTTAATATTTTTATATTTTTTTAAAATTATATTTTTAAAAAATTCAATTAATTGATTTTTTAATATATCAATATTAAAATCTATATTTTCATTATTTTTTAATTCATTTAAATTTAATAATGAAACAACTATTTGAAAAATTCTATTATTATCATTTAATATAACTTTAAATTTACTTGTTAAAAATTTATTCCAATGAAATGATAATTCTTCAATTTTATCATTTTTAAAAATAATTGAGTTTGTTTTAATATATTTTTCTTTTTTAAATCCAATTTCTTTAGTATATATTTCTTCATATAAATTTCTATTATCAATAAATAATCCTTTATTATCTAAAAATAATTTATCAATTATATTATTAATTTCTGTTATATTTGATGTATGAATAATTATATATTTATTTGGTATTTCTTCAATTAATTCTTTATTAATTATATTTGGAATATTATCATTTAATATTTCATCTCTTTTTAAATTATATCTTAATAATTCATCAACAATTTTAGATATGTAATAATTATAATTATTAAATTTTTTATGGATATCAAGCAGATTTTTTTCACTAATTTGCAATTTACAACTATTATTATTTATTGTACAATGATAATCATCATTGCATGATAATTTTATATCTTTATTTTTTTTAGAAACAGATCTAATATAACATGGAATTCTTTTATTTGGTATTTTATAATCATATAGATTTATTTCTTTTTTTTGAATAATAACTAATTTTGAAAGAATAGAATCCAAAATATCAAATAATTTTTTTCGATTGATTATTATATTTTTATGATCAGAATAAATAATTTCATGTATTTGTTTTAAATATTTCTTGTTTTCTTTAATTTGTAGATATTTAGATAATTCAAATTTTATTCTTATATAACTTTCATCTTCATAATTCTTTTTATTTATTTGTTCTACTCTTTTATCATTTTTTTTAATTTTATTTTCTAATGATTCATCAACATCACTATAATAATTTAAATTAGATACTTTTAAAATATTATCTTCATTAATTGTTTTACGAATTGGTATAAATCTATTATATTCATTTACAAGTGCAATTATATATTTTTTATTTTTAATATCTAAAATTTTATGTGTTATTTTACATTTTAAATTTATTTTTTTATTTAATTCATTAGTATATTTAATTATATTTTTATATTCAATCTTATTTATATCATTCATATCAACAATAATTTTATATTTTAATTTTTCTATTAATTTAGATGGATTTATTGGTAAATATAAACCATTTTCTAATTCTAATCCAAATACTTTATTATAAGAATCTACATATTGTAATACTGGTAAAAAACTTTTATCTAATTTTTTTTCATATACATTTGTTATAATATTTCTTAATACATATTCTAAATTTTCTCCATTATCTATTATTAAATTATCTATATTTATATCATATTTTTTAATATTATCTTTTAATACTGAAATCCAATCAATAATGTTAGTATTTTTACATCCATCAAATGCTATTTCAAATAATTTATTAATTTCTTCTTTATTATTTTTAAAAATACATTGAGAAATAGCAGATTTACCATCTCCACTTAAATAATATATTGGTTCATAATAATCTTTTGATTTTATTAATAATATACTATTTTTTTCTATATTATAAAAATTATTAATATCTTCACCAATAGGACATAATAATTTATTACTATCAAAAATAAAAATATTAATACCTTTTTCAAAAATAATATTTTCTCTTTGTAAATAATCCCATAAATATTTATGATTTATATCAATATTTTCATTTAATATATAATTTTTAAAATTTTCCAATGGTGTAAATGATTGTTTTGGATTATGAAATACATTTTGTAAATTTCCAGAATGTAAACTTTTAAATAAATTTTCATTAATTTTTTCAACTAATATTTTTTTAATTTTTTTTAAATCTATTTTGGAATTGATCTTATCACAACTTAATATTTCACATATACAACTCAAAAATGAATTATTTTTATCATGTTTAATACCTTTTCTTAAATATCCTGATTTATATCCTAAATATCCTGTATCTAAGTTTGTTTTTAATATTCTAGCAATATTAAAATTCAATTTACCATATCTATTATTTTCAATAGGTATTCCTTTTCCTAATATATATATTTGTGTATCTTTAATAATTTCATTATTTATCTCATCTCCAATACATTTTTTAAAATCTTTATATTTAGATGATTTTGGATCATTATGTTTAAGTTTAAAACAACATGGTAAACAAAATCCTTTTGGATGTTTAGCAGAATCTAAAAATCCAGGATATTCAAATTTTTCATTACCTTTTTCTCTAATAAATACTTGATGTGATCCAAATGGACATATTGCAGTTTTACACTTACCACCTTTATCTTTAGTTGATCTTATTTGAATAGTTTTTTTATCAATATCTTCTTCTGATATAGGAAGTTCACAATAAGGACACCATATTTTAGGACACATATACCATCTTTGAAATACATTTGGATCAGAACTATATTTAACAGAATAAGTATAAGAATTTCTTTTTATTTTAGGTTCTGTTTCAGGATCATATGGTAAAACAATTGGTTGTTTTATTGCTATTTGACATTTTCTTCCATAAGTTTCTTTATTACTATTTTTTTGTGTTTCAAATTTAAATAATTTATTATCATATATTTGTAATCTTCTTAAAAAATATCTAGCATCATTACAAAAATCTTTACAAGTAGCAATTTCTGGTATTGCATCTTCACATTGTAATTTAACATCTTTACCAACATCATCTAATGTTGATATACCAATTATTTTATTTTCTGATTTATTATTTTTTTCTAAAATATATTTATTTTCTTCATCTATTTCTTGATCAAAATAATCATCAATCAAAATATTGTCATCAAAATCATAATTATATATATCATCTATTTTTAATTTAACATCATTATCAATTTCATAATTATTTTTATGTATATTTATATATGATTCAATATTTTTATTTAAAAAATATTTTTTAAAATTTTTATATTGATCATTTTTTATTAATTTTTCATAATTAATAAATAATGTTAAAAATAATTTAAAAAAATTATATAACATTGGTATTTGATGTAATTTTGTAATACCATGTATAAAAATATTATTATTACTAATTGTTACTAAAATACCTGTTCTAAATTGAGATGATATTTTACTTGTTTTAGAAGAAGAATATTTTCTTTCCCATTCTATCAAATAACCTTTAATTTCTTCAACACTTTTTTGATATTTTTTTTCTAATATTTTTATTATTATATTATTTTCATCATATTTTTGTTTTAAAATATCTATTTCTAATAAAATATCATTCATATTTGCAAATCCACTTATCCTTTTATATTTAAGATTTATACTGTTTTCAGTAATTAATTCTTTCTTTATTAAATTTTTAGGAACTTTTTCTAAAAATGATGGAAAATTTTTACTAAACTTTTCTAATTTTTTAAAATCTAAAGAAATATCTAATTTTATAGGTATTGTAATATTCATATATATAAGTTTTGTATTTTTCTTAAAAATTATTTCATTATCAATAATTTTTAATTCAGGTCCTTCAATTTTATCTTTTTCATCTTTTTTTGGAATTCTATTTTTATTAATATCATAAATAAAATCATTACAGTTATCTATTGCATATTTAATATCATTAAAATTTGCATTACATTCACTATTAAAACTAACATTTAATTGTATTGATCCATGTTTATCTAAACTAATAGAACTATATCGAGGTTCATCATTATAATCTTTTAAATATCTTTTAATAATTATACCATTCATTCTTCTTGGAACTGATTTTATTCCTAACCATTGTTCTAAATAATTTTTATTAATTTTATTATTATAAATTGCTTCTTTTGAAATAATTGAGAAAGGTGCTTCTAAAGTATCTTCAAAATATTTTAAAAATGGTGTTTTATCATTTATTATAAATTCTCTTATATAATCAAATATTGGAAATAAATCTACATATTTTTTTTCACTATCATTTTTAATTAAACTATTATTATATAAAGTATTAAAATCAATACTAGATTTATTATTTATTACAATTTTTATAGTTAATATATTACATGATCCAAAATTTGTATTAGAATAAATATCAAAATTATTTATTAAATCAAAAATATAATTTTCTTTTAAATAATATTCTTTCATTAATAAATAATTATTTTTTATTTCTTCCATATCATATTTTAAATTATAATAAGGCCAATATCTTTTAAAATAATTATTTATAATATATTCATCTATCTTAATTTTCTTATTTAAAAAATATTTTTCTTCTTCTTTTATATCAGATAAATATATAATATTTTTAATAAAATCAGAGTTTTCAAGTAGATCAATTATTAACATATTATTTTCACTAGTATTTTTTTTTAAATCTATTGTATCAAAAATTATAATATTACTTTTTTCAATTTTAGGTACATCAAATATATGAGGTATTAAAGTTTCTTTTTCTTTATTCTTTTTATTTTCATAATAATAACCAATTATTTCATTTTCTCCATTATTTTTTTTTAACCATAATTCTTGATTTTGAGGAATTATATATGATTTATTTTCAATATCACTAATATATATATAAATTTTTTCTCTAATTTGGTTAATAGAATCATCCATATGTATTTTAACTGGTAAAAATTTAATTTTAATTTTATTTTTAATAAGTTTTATCCAATTATTAAAATCATTTGGATACTTTTTTTTTAATAATATTACTTCATCTTTTAAAATATTTTCTCTGTTTTCTAATTTATTTAATATACTTGTTATAGGATCTTCTGTTATTCCAATAAAAACATAATTTACAGTATTATTAAATCTAGAAATTTTTTGAATAGAAAATATTATTTTTTCATATTTTATATCACAAGACATAATTATATTATAAACATATATTATTATTTTTATAAAATATTAATTCTTTACATAAAGTTAATAGAAACTCTCAAAAGAATAAGTTAAATTTGTCAATTTTAATTGATATTTTTTAAATAATTATTGAATTTATTATTTAATAATTATTTAATGATTATTTAAAAATTATTGATATAATGGAGAATCACTTACTTTTATACCACAATATTCTTTTGGATTTTCACTATAATTTTCTTTTTGATATAATTTATTATTAACAGCTTCTTTTAATAATTTTTCAAAATTATTCCAAAATTCTTTTGTATGTCCAACTGATTTAGTCATTATATGTGCTAATTCATGAATAGCAACAAATGTAATAGTATTTTCATCTACAAATGATTCATCTTCATCTTTTTGTCTAATACAAAAAACTATTTTTTCTCCTTTATTTACAGAATATGATGTATATTGATTATTTTTTCCAGATTCTGTTATATTATCAGAATTAAACTTTTCATTCATTCTTATTACACTTTTATCATTTGGATATTTTTCTTTCATAATTTCACATATTTTTTCAAGTTTTTTTTTTAACATAGCAAGGATATTTGCAGCTTCATTTTTATCTTTTAAATTTCTGACTAAATATTCATTATTATCAATAGTTGATTTTACATATATAACTTCATTATTTAAATGTTCTAAATGTGTATAACCTAATAGACCTAAAGCTACAATTATTAACATACCTATTAAATAATTAATATCCATACTATTATTTAATATTATAATTTTTTATTATTTTGATAAATTCATTTTTAATATATTTTTTTTTTAAATCATTGTTAATATATTTATCAATTAATTTAAAAATAAATTCATTATGATTAATATCTCTAAAATATTTAGTTTTTTTTAAAAAATAATTATTTAAATTATTTTGTTCAACATATTTATATATTTTTTTATAAATTACTAAATAATTTTTAATAATTTTTTTAGAATAATTATTAAAATATTTTTTAACTATTCCTATTTTTTTTAAAAAAATATATAATTTATGACTATTTTCAAAACTTAATAGATTCTTATTATATTTCAATAATATATTTATAACTTCATCTGTTTTAATATAATATTGATAAAAAATTATAGTTAATAATTCTAAATTAGATAATTTAGGATATGTTAATTTATGAATCATAAATTCACCTGTTAATTTTTTAAGTATATTTCCTTCAAAAATATATTTATAAATATAAGTATTAGGGTTTTTATCAATGATATATATACTTAATAAAATTATAATATTATTATATATTTTATTATGAAATATATGGATTGTTTTATTAATAATTATATAATTTAAATCCATTTTAGATAGATTATATAATATCATTAATTTATCAATAATATATTTATCAAAAATAATATTATTTTGTTTTGTATTAAATATATTAAAATTTTCATAATAATATAAATACTTGTTTTTAATTGCACATAAAAATCTATAATTTAATTTTGGAAAAAATTTTATTCTACCAGTTTTTGAAATATAATAATGGCAATATTTTTTATCAAAATTTTTTTTCAATATAATATTCATATAATAGATATAAATATTATTTTTTTTTATGCATAATATTATTTTTAAATTTATAAATTATTATTTTATCTTTTTTAAAAAATGGATTTTTAAAAAAGAAAATTTTTTTTTCTATATCCATATATATAATTATAGAAAAAAAACTATTAATTATAAATTAATTATATATTAAAAATTATAATTAGAATAAGTCTTATTTAAACCTCTTTCTTCACTAATATATTTTTTTTGAAAATCTGTTACACAAATACAACCTCTATCAGTAGAAAATGTTGAAGGACAACAATCAGGCGATGCATATGAATTTGCAAAAATAAACATACTATCTTTTGGAAGTTCTGAATATATCATTTCATTTTTTAAAGGTAATGGAGTACCTTGTGGAACAAAATATTTATTCATCATATTTAGATTATTTAATGTTTTTTTAGGATCTTTTTCAAATTTTATATTATCATATGATCCAATAATACCATTCCCCACATTAAAATCAATTGGTGCTGAATAATTTGATGTATTTTTATTAGTATAACCATTTATATTATTAATATTAGAATTCATTATATAATTATCATATAAAAAAAATAAAAAATAATTTAATTAAATTTATATTTTATTTAAAAATAATACACCTAAATCTAAGATTTAAGAAAACTTTTTTATTAAAGAATTAAATTAATGGTAAAGATAGAATAAATTTAATAGAAGAAACTTTTAATTGTAATATTAAAAGTTTATATGTTTAGAAAAAGGAAAATGATGATCATAAAAATACTTATAAAAATTTCTTCTATTACACCAGATATTATAGAAGAAATTTTTAAATGTGTTAATATATTAAAATTAATGTCTATTGATGTCTATTGATAAAATTAGAAAACATATAAACAATAAATATAATATTACATAATTTATTGTATAGTGAATTATACAAAAGTTCCAATATGTATTTTTTAGAATTAACATTATGTTATGTGATTCTAGTCAAAATATATTTTATTAGCATAATAGCTTCTAATTGACATTAACTAATTTATATATCTTTTTATTTATAAAAATAAAACTTTACTTTGAATAAATGAACTTATCAAGTATATTGATATAACTAAAAATTTAAAAATATTCTCTAATCCATAATTATAAAAAAAATAATTAATTATATTAATTATATTTGATTTTTCTATTAATAAATATACCTTAAATATAAGTAACCATGCTTTATATTTATCCATTTTGTAGTTGAAACGTATTTTTACAAATAAATAATATAGAAACATCTGTATAATAATCCATCCTATATCAATACTAATATATGAAAAAATATTTATCCATAATGACAATTTATATACTTTATGCCATGTATTTGATTTAATAATATTTTTTCGAACAAGTGTCATCAAAAACGCAGCAATCTGAATTGCAAAAGTGGACTATATGCTGTTGTCATATTACCAATCATAAATATTGTAGCAATAATTTGTGATTTACTATGCATTAATTTAATTTTATTTTGATCTTCTATAGAAATATTTTCATCAAATGGCATATTTCTCATAGTATTACCATCTTTATAATAATATGTAATAATATCTGCACCAATCATCGTCAAAAAACATACATATATATGATATATTTTTGAAAAGTTATAATAATATAAAAAACAACAAAAAACACTTCTTAATGCAAAAGCAATACTATGTAATCTAAATTCAGGATAAATCATTGGACCAACTTTATTTCTTATTCGAGGAATATGAAAAATTAAACTGGATGTACTCAATAAACCATGAATTCCTATTAAATATAGTGCATTTAAATTATCGTTAAACATATTACCATATAAAAATAAAGAACTAAATCTATAAATATAGTTAAATAATGATATTGAACCTAATATTTTATGTATATTCGTATTATCTTCTCTCGTAAATAATTTATGTAAATTCTCAAAATTCATTTTTTATTATAGTATTATTTTAATTTTATATTCTTTTACACTATTAAAAAATAATAAATCATTATAAATTTCTTTTATAATTTTATAATTTTTTAATAACTGATTTTTTTAAGTAAGAATCAATGCCAGAAACTTAAGGATTTATATAATAATATAAAATAAAAAATTATTTTATTGATTAAAAATATTTTATCAATAAAATTTTAGACAGATATTAAGTTTATTGATAAAATATTTTTAAAAATAAATTTATTTATAATAAAGTCTTTAAATATAAATAAACTATTTGTAAAAAAGTTATTTGATTATTGTAAATAAATATATTTAAACATAATAATAACATATTATTATGTTTAAATATGTAAATCCTTAATTGTATTTAGAATATATGTTTCTTACCATAATTTTAATAAAATATATTTAATATATTTTTATTTATTTGTATTTATTTGTATTTTTTATAATAATCATTAACATTGTATATGAATTATATTTTTATATTTTATTATCAATAATTTATAAAATAGATTAACTTTTTTCAGATAAATTCTAATAAAAATGTTTATTTATAAAAAATTAAACATTTTTCATAAACTATTTATTATATATCTCAATAATAAAAAATATTATATAATATTATATGAGTATTAATGTGGGTAGCAAAGTTAGAATAAAACAACCAAATGGAACATATAAAGAAGGGAAGGTTACATTTGTTTTAGATAAAAAAGGAATAGTTAAATCTGATCGGTTTATTATTATTAATAATCTTTATTCAAAAAATGTAATTAAAATAGATGATAGTATATCATGTGTTAATAATCTTACTTCAGAAAATGTAAAAATAATAGATGAATTAGAAAATAATAGAACATATTATATTAAAGATATATGGACACATAATATTAATAATAAACGTATGGCTCGTGATATTAAAGAAACTAAATATATGAAATTAGGAAAATTTATAAGAAAAGAAATATGCAATCAAAATAATAACAATATTTATTTAACTTTTGTAGATAAAGAAGGTGATAATTATTGTGTAAAGAAACTAAAAATAAATAATTATAAAAATAAAAATGTTATTTTTTATGAAAAACCTTTTACAATAAATAATATAAAAAATCAAATAAACATTAAAAAATACTCCATTATTATATATAAAAACTCTAATAATATTAAAAAAATTGAAAAAATTGAACAACCAATTACTACTTGTTATTTATATTGTATGTAGACATGGTTTATGGTAGGCTCAGTGCTGCTAGTCAAAAATTATTTTAATAAAATATTATATTTTCATTGTTAAATATCAATGAAAATATAAGTAAAAATAAACAAAATATAATTTTTGACTAGCAGCACTGAGTCTAGTTTATGGATGGTAAATTAGGCCTCGCCCTAGATGGCAAATTTTAAGAAATGAATATAAAATAATAATAATTTATAATCATTTCTTAAAATTTGATAAGAATGACTATGGCTAAAACTTAAGGATTTATATATTTAAACATTATGGAGCTGTAGAATCAATGCCATACATTTAAGGTTTTAATCAATAATACTGAATAATGTAAAATAAAAAATTATTTTTATTAATTATAAATATTTTATTGAATACACTTTTTAAAAATATTTTATCAATAAAATTAGGTATATATTAAGTTTATTGATAAAATATTTTTTAAAAATAAATCTATTTATACTTTTCAATCATTATTTTATAAAATAGTCTTTAAATTTATTGTTTAAAGTATCAATAAAATAATTTATTAAATAAAAAAGTTATGAAATTTACCATCCAGTACCAGGCCTATATGTTGTTGTTGAATAATTTACTATACAATAAATCACTGATAATTTATAAAATATAATTTTATAAATTATCAATTAAAATTAAAAATTTGTTTTTTATTTTTAGTAAATTTTATTTATTTTTAAATTTTATTGAATATTTTATAAATAAAAAAATAATTAAACAATAAATATTTTTTAAAAATTTAAAAAATATTTTTTAAAAATATTTATTAGTAGTTAATATTATCTTAACAATAATAAAAAACAAATTTTTATTTTAGTTGGTATTTTATTAAAATAAAAACTAAAATATTTACCAATAAAACATTGATAACTGAATTATGCAAAAGCTTAATTGTATTATTAATAATGAAACCAAATGTGATTTAAATATTGTTGAATTTATGTTTTTAGAATGTTATAAATTATATGATAGTTGAGATATTGGTGTTTATAATGGTAGATTACAAGTTAAAAATATAGATGAATATTCGCAATATATGATAAAAATATAGAGTGTTATAATGAATTAAACAAAAAATATTTTGATCATCATTTTTAAAATATCATTTTAATTCTTTTTAGAAGGTTCTTCAGAAATTTGACTATTTAAATGTTCTTCTTCAGTATCTGAAGAATCTGAAATAAAATAATCAATATACAAACACCCCCCGGGCTCCATATGAGCCATCTGATTTGGTTGATCCTCTATACATCCCTGACATCTTTTATATTTATCATCTTCAATACTTTCTTCTATCTTATTTTCTTCAAAATTAGAAGTTTCAGGTTCATCTAAAATATCAATTCTAGGTCGTTTTTTAAGTGGTTCATCATCTGAATCATATTTATCCTCCATATTTTCTTTCAAAGTTGAATTAAATTGTGACATTTTAATTTTTTATTTACTATATAAAAAATAAATATTTATATAATATAAATCAATTTTTTATGAATTTAGATTTTCAACATTATCCATATATAGGTCAAAAAATTACTATAGATGAAAATACTTTATTTTATAAGTCATATGATATAAAATATAAACCGTTAAAAAAGGATCGACCTTCTTTTTTTGGAAGTCTAGACAATTCTATGAAATATTTAGATAAAGATCGTAAATTAGGTATATTTCATACAAAAAAAAAAAATAAAACTTCTTGATATAAGATATGTCTCTCAAATTATAAACGATTTAATATTATTAAGAAAAAGTAATGATTTTGAAATAATAAAAGGTTATTTGACACTATCTTTATCTTTTGGTTTAGTATCATTATATAAACAATTAAATTTATATAAAATTAGATATTCAGAAGGAATAGAATCCGACACAAGATATAAAAAAATAATTAAATATTACAATAATTTTGAATCTAAAAAAGAATTATTTCAAAATCCATTAGAATTACAAGGAATACGAATCGGCGAAGTAAATAATGATATAGAATCAACATTTATTTTGAAAGGAATATTTGAAGATTTTTTTGATGGTATAATTTCACCAACTATATTTAGTCCATATTTTGATGACAACTATTTAGAAAATGAAATTTTATTATTTAATCCTGTAAATTGTCTTAAAAAAATAAATAAAATACCTAAAAATATTGTTTCATTAAATATGAATGATTTATTTGTAAAACAAGGAATAGAATTATTTTCAGTTCCATATTTTATGAAAGATAATGAAAAAACTCATTTCCATTACAAAGGAGGAGGAAAAATAGATTATATTTATGAAAAAAATAATTTAATAAATAAACTTAAAAAAATAGAACAATATAAAATGTTTAAAAATATAATGGAACAAAAAAATGTGAGAAAAAATGATTATATTTATGAAAAAAATAATTTAATAAATAGTTAATATCCTTCTGAAAAATTTATTTTTTCAGTTAGTTCTTTGTCAAGATTGGTTTTATAAACTTTATTTGATAAATGAATGGCATCATCCTTTTTATCATTAAAAATTTTTGAAATAATATCTGTAACATTATTTTTAATATATTCATTATTTTTATAATGATTATGTTTATGTTCAATAATTCTCTTACTTAATTTTATACAATCCTCTTCAATATCATCTTTTGATTTTAGATTAATATCTAATAAATGCTTTTTTAGTTTTTCCATTGTATTATCAACTATGTCTTTTGATTTCATTTGAATATATTTATCAATATCATTTTTATAAACCATTCCAGAATCATCTCCTTTATCTATAATAACATTTAGATTTATTTCACTATTTAATATTTCTTGTAATAATTTACTGTACATGAAATTTGAAAACATAATATGTTCACTCTTCATTTTATCGATTTGGGATAAATCCCAATCATTATCAAAAGGTGTTGGTGATTTTATTTCAAAATAAATATTTGTTACGTTATTTGAATTAGTTGTATTATTAGCATTAGTATTAGTAGTATTAAGAGAATGAGTATTATGTGATTGTTCAGTATTATGTGATTGTTCAGTATTATGTGATTGTTCAGCATTATTTTGACTATTTTCTAAATTTAATTTAATAGAAGAATCTATTATTGTTTCTTCTTTTTTGTTTATTTCATTTATAAAACAATTTACTAATAAATGTTTTTTTAAGTCATATATTTTTTGAAATTCTTCTTCACAAAATAAACACTTTTTAGATTTATTTTTATCAATAGAATTTAGTTTATCAAATAATAGATTTTTATTTTTATGAATAATATCAGATTTTTTTAGATGATCTAAATTAATATTTTTTTCAGATTCCGGTAATAATGATAATATCAATAACTGATCTTCTGAATATCTATATGCTTCTAATTGTTTACTACAAGAATTTTTCTTAGTTAAATGTCGTTTCATATTACAAAATTTATTATCTGTAAATAAACATTTTTTACACTTATAAGAAGTAGCCATATATATGATATATAAACATATTTTTAAATATATAAATATTTAAAAATATTTAATAAATTATAATTAGGTTTGAAAAAATTAGGCTCAATTTTATTGATACCAATGAAATATAAATAGTATAAAAACAATGTTAAATTTATTGTATATAAAATAGGCTTGAAATTATGGCTCAAAAAAGGGCTTTTTTTTAGGCTTGAAAAAAAAATGTAAATTTTAGACATTTAAAAAAAAATTTTTAAAATTTAAAATTTTTTTTTTTTAAATTTATTTTTTAAATATTT
>Ga0247831_1006347_pt1 | contig 14067 bp, 13 predicted proteins | sample LaCruzMarch2015__9_FD_192406 | JGI IMG/M metagenome (GOLD analysis project Ga0247831, IMG submission 192406) | Freshwater microbial communities from meromictic Lake La Cruz, Castile-La Mancha, Spain - LaCruzMarch2015_1m | ecosystem: Environmental > Aquatic > Freshwater > Lake | place: Spain...
CAGCGCGGCTGCGGCTGACTGTGCCGGGCCCTGCGCGGAACCGCTGAACAGCAGCGTCGCCTGGCGCGACGCCGGGGCTGCCTCGGCGAAGCGGTACAGGCCGCGCATGATCTGCTGCGCGAGGTCGGGCACGTCGGGCGCGACGGGCATCGGGTAGTTCTCGTTGTAGAGGGTGAGGTAGTAGAAGACGTCCGGATCCTCATAGCCAGCGACGCCGTACATGCGCTCGAGGCCGGCCTGCACGATGGTGGCCACCTCGTAGGCGAACGCCGGGTCGTAGGCCTGCACCGGCGGCACAGTCGACGCCAGCACGAGCGAATGGCCATCCTGGTGCTGCAGCCCCTCGCCGAGCAGCGTGGTGCGTCCGGCGGTGGCGGCCATCAGGAAGCCGCGAGCGCGGCAGTCGGCGGCCTGCCAGATGAGGTCACCCACCCGCTGGAAGCCGAACATCGAATAGAAGGTGTAGAAGGGCACGGTGGCGAGGCCACGGTGCGAGTAGCTCGTGGCCGAGGCGATGAAGCTCGACATCGCGCCCGCCTCGGTGATTCCCTCCTCGAGGATCTGACCGTTGGCAGCCTCGGCGTAGCTGAGCAGCAGGTCGTGGTCGACGGGCTCGTACTTCTGGCCCTGCGATGCGTAGATCTTCAGCTCGCGGAACAGCGAGTCCATGCCGAACGTGCGGGCCTCGTCGGGGATGATCGGCACGACGTGCTTGCCGAACCCCTCGTCGCGGGCGAGGTTGCGCAACAGGCGGGTGAAGCCCATCGTGGTGCTGACCGGCTGCTCGCCCGAGCCCTTGCGCAGCTCGGCGAACGCCTCGTCGGCAGGCAGGGCCAGGGGCTTGCGCGGCGCGGCGCGGCGCTTGGGGATGCTGCCGCCGAGGCCCCTGCGGCGCTCGACCATGTACTGGTACTCGACCGAGTCCTCGCTCGGGCGGAAGTACGGCGGGATGTCGGCGTCGAGCGCCGACTCGGGGATCTCGTCGTGCAGGTACAGCCGGTTGCGCAGGGCGAGCAGCTGGTCCTTGTTCATCTTCTTGATCTGGTGCGTGGCGTTACGGCCCTCGATCTCGGGGCCGAGCGTCCACCCCTTGATCGTCTTCGCCAGGATCACCGTGGGGGCGCCGGAGCCGAGGTTCTCGGTGGCCGCCTTGTACGCCGCGTAGAGCTTGCGGTAATCGTGGCCGCCGCGTGGCAGGTTCACCAGGTCGTCGTCGGTGAGGTGCTGCACCATCTGCCGCAGCCGGGGGTCTGGCCCGAAGAAGTTGTCGCGGATGTACGCGCCCTGCTCGATGGTGTACCGCTGAAACTCACCGTCGACGGTGGTGTTCAGCTTGTTGAGGAGCACGCCGTCTTTGTCCTTGGCGAGCAGCGGGTCCCACTTCGAGCCGAGGATCACCTTGATGACGTTCCAGCCGGCGCCGCGGAACACGGCCTCGAGCTCTTGGATGATCTTGCCGTTGCCGCGCACCGGGCCGTCGAGGCGCTGCAGGTTGCAGTTCACGACGAACACGAGGTTGTCGAGCTTCTCGCGGCTGGCGAGCGAGAGGGCCCCCAGTGTCTCGGGCTCGTCGCACTCGCCGTCGCCGAGGAACGCCCACACGCGGCTGCCGCTCGTGTCGTCGAGCTCGCGGTTCAGGAGGTAACGGTTGAAACGTGCGTGGTAGAGCGCCGTCAGCGGTCCGAGGCCCATGCTGACCGTGGGGAACTCCCAGAAGTGCGGCATGAGGCGCGGGTGCGGGTAGCTCGACAGGCCGCGCCCGTCGCGGCCGATCTCGCGGCGGAAGTGGTCGAGGTCCTCCTCGGCGAGGCGGCCCTCGAGGAACGCCCGGGCGTAGATGCCCGGTGCGGCATGACCCTGGAAGTACACGTGATCGCCGGCGTTGCCGTCGTCCTTGCCGCGGAAGAAGTGGTTGAAGCCGATCTCGTAGAGGCTCGCCGAGCTGGCGAACGTGCTCAGGTGGCCACCGATGCCGTCGGCCGACTTGTTCGCCCGCACCACCATGGCCGCCGCGTTCCATCGCACGAAGGCGCGGATGCGGCGCTCGATGTACTCGTCGCCCGGGAACCACGGCTCCATCTCACGCGGGATGGTGTTGACGTACGGGGTGCTGACGGTGGCGGGGAAGCTGACCTGGCTCTCGCGTGCGCGCTCGAGGAGCTTCGACAGCAGGAAGCGGGCGCGAGGCTTGCCGTGGGCGTCGATGACGGCATCGAGGCTGTCGAGCCATTCGGATGTCTCGCCCGGGTCACTGTCGGGGAGTTGGTGCACATACCCGTCGAAGATCATGGCCCACAGTCTCTCACCGTTACCGTCCGGTAACCGGTTGTGTCCCTACAGTGATCAGCGATGACGGTCATCTACACAGACGGTGCCTGCTCGGGGAACCCCGGGCCAGGAGGGTGGGCCTGGGCGGTCGCCCCCGACGGTGAACGGCACGGCTCCGGCGGTGAGCGGCGGACCACCAACCAGCGCATGGAGGTGCGCGCCGTCCTCGAGGCGCTGCGCGCCAACGCCGGCCAGCTCACCATCGTGTCGGACTCCACCTACGTGGTGAACTGCTTCCGCGACGGCTGGTGGGTGCGCTGGCAGAAGAACGGGTGGCGCAACGCCAAGAAAGAGCCGGTGGCGAACACCGATCTCTGGAAACCGCTGATCGAGCTGTACCAGGAGCGCCTGCCCGAGTTCCGCTGGGTCAAGGGCCACTCCGGCGACCGCATGAACGACCTCGTCGACCGCCTCGCCGTCGTCGCAGCCCAGGGCCCACACGACGACGTCGTCGCCCCCCAGCCCGAGCCGGGCGCCCAGACCTCCCTGTTCTGACCCGTCCCGTCCCGTCCCGTCCCGTCCCGTCCCGTGGTTCCCCCGTGCCGTCGTTCGTGAGGTTCGAGCCGCTCTGACCGGCTGGAGTCGCGCCGACCCAGGGCTTCGTGAGGTTCAGGCCACTCCTTCCGGCTCGAAGCGCACCGATGGTCAGCTCGAGGGACGGGCCGGGCATGGGGGATGGCGGGGCGTGTCACACCGGTGAGGCAGGCTCGACGGATGGCAATCACGCCGCATCACCCCACCACCGAGGTCCAGCGCCTCGTCTCGCAGGGCGTCACCGCCTGCCTCTCGTCCGACCCCGCCAGTTTCGGCACCCTCATGGAGGTCGTGCGTTCGCTCGACCTGCTCGACCGTGACGACCTGGTCGACGCCGCCCTCGTGCGTGCGGCCGCGCCCCACCTCGGCACCCTGTGGGAGCGTGGGTGGTCCCCGCTCGACGTGGTGCACGTGGCGCAGCACCGCTTCCACCGCACCCTGGCCGCGGTGATGGCCGACATCGTGCTGGCCGATGGGCGGCTCGAGTCGCCCGACCGGCCGGCCGCATGGGACGACGAGCTGGCCGAGCTGCGCTCGCGGCGCCGCAAGCGTCCGCCGTCGCGTGACGAGTTCGGCAAGCTGCTCGACCGGTTCGACATGGTGCGCATGGTCGTGCGGCTGCCGCGCATCGTACCTGTGGTCGACCCACCGTCCGCCTGGGGGAAGCTGCCCGTTCGCCCTGCCCACCGACAGCCGGAGGGGGTCGAGCCGCGGATGCTCGACCGCATCCGGGCGTTGCTCGCGAAGGCCGAGTCGACCACGTTCGACGCCGAGGCCGATGCGTTCATGGCCAAGGCCCAGGAGTTGATGGCCCGCTACGCGATCGACCACGCCATGATCGAAGCGAGCTCGTCGCCGCAGGGTCTCGCAGCGGGCGTGCGCGCCCGTCGCGTCCACATCGATGACCCGTACGCGCCACAGAAGGCGCAGCTGCTCGGTGTGGTCGCCTCCACCAACGGCGCCAAGGTCGTGTGGCACGACGACTTCGGCTCGGCGACGGTGATGGGGTTCGACGTCGAGCTCGACCTCACCGAGCTCACGTTCACGTCGCTGCTCGTGCAGATGACGCGGTCGATGGCGGCCGCCGGTGGCCCGGGCTCGCGCACACGGTCGCCGGCGTTCCGGCGGGCGTTCGTCCTCAGCTTCGCCGTGCGCATCGGCGAACGGCTCGACGAGGCGGTGCAGGCCGCACGCGACGAGGCCGGGCACACCTACGGCGCAGCGCTCGTGCCGGTGCAAGAAGCGCGCGACGCGGCCGTCCGCGACCGTGCTGCCGAATGGTTCCCGAACACCACGCCGATGCGTTCGCGGTCGGTCGACGCCGGTGGCTGGCACGCCGGCCGCCTGGCCGCCGACCTCGCCCACATCGACCGAGCGAGAGCCGCCGTCGACTGACCCCGCCCCAGCCGCGCCACCCTGCCGCGGCCGACCTTTGCCGTGATCCGGTCGTCAGCGACCCGATTGCGGCAAAGGTCGTCGCTGCGGGCTGCGGGCTGCGGGCTGCGGGCGGCGGGCTGCGGGCTGCGGGCGGCGGGCGGCGGGCGGCGTCAGGCGGGCGGCGGGCCTCGACGATCGTGAATCCCGACAGCGGACCGCTCATGCCGGGGACGGAATCCCAGCGGCTCCGGCTGGTGGGCACCTGGGCAATCGGCCTATCGTCGCACCTCATGGACATCACAGGTGCAAGTGCAATCGTCACGGGTGGAGCATCGGGCATCGGCGCCGCCACCGCTCGTCGTCTCGCCGCCAAGGGCGCGAAGGTCGTCATCGCCGACCTCCAGGAGGAAAAGGGCAAGGCTCTCGCCGACGAGATCGGTGGGGCGTACTGCAAGGTCGACGTCACCAACACCGACGACATCGTCAATGCGGTCGAGATGGCCAAGAGCATGGGCCCGGTGCGCGTGCTGGTGAACTCGGCCGGCATCGGCTGGGCGCAGCGCACGGTCGGCAAGGACGGCCAGTACGAGTCGGCCGCCAACCTCGACGCCTTCAAGAAGGTCATCGCGATCAACCTCGTCGGCAGCTTCGACTGCATCCGCATCGCCGCCACGGCCATGAGCACCACCGAGCCGCTGGAGTACGGCGAGCGCGGCGCCATCGTCAACATCGCGTCGGTCGCTGCGTTCGACGGCCAGATCGGCCAGGCGTCGTACTCGGCGTCGAAGGGTGGCGTCGTCGGCATGACCCTGCCGGTCGCCCGCGACCTCGCCGCGATCGGCGTGCGCGTCAACACCGTCGCCCCCGGCCTGATCGACACCCCCATCTACGGTGAGGGCGAGAACAGCGAGGCCTTCAAGCAGAACCTGCAGAAGGGCGTGCTCTTCCCGCAGCGTCTCGGCTTCCAGGACGAGCTCGCCTCGATGGTCGTCGAGTGCATCACGAACAGCTACATGAACGCCGAGACCATTCGCGTCGACGGCGGCATCCGCATGCAGCCCAAGTGACCCAACACCCCCACGAACTTCGGCACCACACCGGTGCTCGGCGCCGCCGACGTGCCGAAGTTCGTGGGGGTCAGGTGGTGTAGTCAGCGTTGATGCGGACGTAGCCGTCGCTCAGGTCGCAGCCCCAGACGGTGGCTTTGGCGGAACCGACACCGAGCGACACGTGGATGCGTACCTCGTCGCCGCGCATGTAGGCGCTGAGCCGCTCGAGGCCCGCCACGCCCACGGCCGCCGGGTACACCTCCTGGGTGCCGAAACGGATGATGACGGTCGCCTGGTCGACCTCGTCGGCCGTCGTGCTCTTGCCGACGGCCATCGCGACCCTGCCCCAGTTCGGGTCGGCGCCGTGCACCGCCGTCTTCACGAGCGGTGAGTTGACGATCGCCTTCGCGACTCGCTCGGCCTGCGCCTCGGTGGCTGCGCTGTCGACGCACACCTCGATGAGCGTGGTGGCACCCTCGCCGTCTCGGGCCACCTGTTTGGTGAGTGACAGCGCCACCTCGTGCAGCGCTGCCTCGAGCTCGATCAGCGGTACAGGCCCGGCAGCGCCGCTCGCGAGCACGATCGCCGTGTCCGACGTCGAGGTATCGGTGTCGACGGACACCCGGTTGAAGGTGCGGTCGATGACCCGGCGGAACATCGCGTCGAGCGCGACCCGCGAGACCTCGGCGTCGGTGAAGACCAGGGTGATGAGCGTGGCCATGTTCGGCTCGATCATGCCGACGCCCTTGGCCACGCCGACGATCCGGGTGGCGCCCACCGAGGCCGACGCGGTCTTCATGACGGTGTCGGTGGTCATGATGCCCCGTGCCACGCGGGTGGCATCGGTGTCGGTGAGGACCTGCGGCAGCGCGGCGAGCCCCGCACGCACTCGCTCCATCGGGTACTGGCGACCGATGACGCCGGTGGAGGCGACGAGCACGTCGAACTCGTCGGCGCCCAGCCGTGTGGCCACGGTGGAGGCGACCTCGCGGGCGTTGTCGAGACCGGTCTGCCCGGTGGCGACGTTGGCGTTCTTCGAGATCACCACGACCGCCTGTGCCCGCAGGTCGGCGATGTGTTCGCGGCTCACCAGCACGCTCGGGCCGGCGAAGCTGCTCTGTGTGAACACGCCGGCGGCGCTGCAGGGCGCATCGGTGGCGACGACGACGAAGTCGTCGGTGTCGTCCTTGATGCCGATGTTGGCGACGTGGCAGTGGAAGCCGAGTGGGAGGGGCAGCAGTGCGTCGTTCACGATGCAGCATCCTGCTCGGCCAGCAGCGCGGCGCGCACCTTGGTGAACGCCGAGCCGATGGCCTCGATCTCGCGCCGGGTGAGCAGACCGATGAAGTGCCTGCGCACGCTGTCGACGTGGTGGGGTGCCGACTCGACCAGCAACGCATATCCCTTGGGGGTGAGCACTGCCAGCATGACGCGCCGATCGTCGGGGGACGGCTCGCGGCCGACGAGGTCGTTGCGCACCAGTCCGTCGAGGCGGCGGGTGAGCCCACTGGGCGAGAGGCCGAGCCGAGCGGCCAGGTCGCACATGCGAAGCCGGCGGTCGGGCTCTTCGGACAGTCGCACGAGCACCTCGTAGTCGCCGTTGGTGAGGCCGAACGTGCTGATGTCGGCCTCGAGCAGTTGCTGCAACGGGGTGATGCAGTCGATGTAGGCGCGCCAGGCGACCATCTCGTCGGCGTCGAGCCAGCGCGTGTCGGTGGCGGGCGTGGTGGAGCGGGCCATGCGCCCAGCGTACGCAGTTGTTGTCCGCAACAGTTGCGCGCACATGCAGTTGCTCATACAATAGTTGCGGGCGCAAACAACTGCCCCACTCTCCCGAGGAGCATCACCCCCATGACCGACATGATCACCCCCGCTCTCGCCGCCGGCACCTGGACCGTTGACCCGTCGCACTCCGCCGTGTCGTTCGTCGCCCGCCACCTGATGGTGTCGAAGGTCCGTGGCAACTTCGCCTCGTTCGCCGGCTCGATCACCATCGCCGAGGACCAGGTCGCATCGAAGGTCGAGGCGACGGTCGATGTCGCCTCCATCACCACCGGCGACGCGGGTCGCGACGGCCACCTGCTGTCGGCCGACTTCTTCGCGGTCGAGCAGTTCCCGACCTGGTCGCTCGTCAGCACCAGCATCACGCCCCAGGGTGACCACTACCTGCTGAACACCGATCTCACCGTCAAGGGCGTCACCAAGCCCGTCACGTTCGCCCTCGAGTTCGAGGGTGTCGCCACCGACCCGTGGGGGAACACCAAGGCCGGCTTCACCGCCGAGACCGAGATCAGCCGCAAGGACTTCGGCCTCGAGTGGAACGTCGCACTCGAGACCGGTGGCGTGCTGGTGGGTGACAAGGTGAAGATCCAGCTCGACATCCAGGCCGTCCAGGCCTGATCCACCACACGCCGACCACGAAGGAGACCGCCATGATCCGCCGTCTGAACCACGCCGTCCTCTGGGTGCAGAGCGCACAGCGGTCGGCCGCCTTCTACACCGAGGTGCTCGACTTCGCCGTCGTCGCCTCGATGGGCGATCAGGCGGTCTTCCTACGAGCTGCCGGCAGCGCCAACGACCACGACCTCGGGCTGTTCACGGTGGGAGCGCGCCCCCCGGCGCCCCCGCAGTCGCCTGGGCTCTACCACCTCGCGTGGCAGGTCGGCACGATCGACGATCTCGGCGCCATGCGTGCCCGGCTGCTCGAGGCGGGCGCCCTTGCGGGCGAGAGCGACCATGGTGTGAGCAAGAGCCTCTACGCCAAGGATCCCGACGGCATCGAGTTCGAGATCATGTGGGCCGCGCCGCGCGACTCGTGGCCCGACGGCCCGTTCACCGGCCGGCTCGACCTCGCCGCCGAGCTGTCACGCTGGGCCGCAGTCGACACCGCCAACCAATGACCCCCAACCCACAGCAACCTTGTCGCTGAGGTGTCGCTCAGCGACACCTCAGCGACACAGTTCGAGGACGGCTTCGGCGCAGCGACGGCCGGAGAACATGGCGCCCTGGATCGAGCCGGTGTCGCGGTGGTCGCCGCAGACGAACAGGCCATTGCCGAGCGACACCTGCTGCTTCGGGTGGAACGGCGGCGACTGATCGGGCTGGCCGTGGGCGATGCGGTAGGTGCGCAGGTGCCGCCACTGGTCGACCTGTGGGCCGAACCAGCCGCGCAGCTGCGATCGCACCGCTGCCTCGAGGTCGGCCGGCGTGGTCGGCGGCGCAGGCACAGCCGCAGCGATCAGGTGCCGGCCCTCGGGCGCGTAGCTGGGTGCGACGTTGCTCATGATCGCGACGTTCAGCGCCGGCCCAGCGCCGTCTCCGTCGAGCAGCACGTACTTCGAGGTCGTCGGTGCGACGGGTGCATCGAAGTACACGCATGCCACCGGCTTGCTGCCCACCTCGGGCAGATGCAACAACCCCGCTGCAGCGGGCCCCTCGGCGGCCACGACGACGGCGAGCGCATCGATGACCTCGCCGTCGGCCAGCCGCACCGACGGCCCGTCGATTGCGACGACCGCACGGCCGAGCTCGATCGTGCCGGGGGTGAGGTGCGAGGCCATCTGCGCAGGGATCGCGCCCATGCCCGCAGCAGGCACCGCCGAGTCGCCCTCCGAGAGCGACCGGAAGATGATGTCGAACATGCGCGACGACGTCGTGAGCGACGGGTCGATCTGGATGCCGCCGAACAGCGGGCGGAAGAAACGGTCGATCATCGCCTCCGAGAACCCGCGCTCGCGGAGCATGTCGACGGAGCGTTGGTCCGCACCGCGGAGCAGGTCGGCGGCGGCGCCCGAGCGCACGCGACGGCGGAGCGCGGCGATGCGGAGCTTGTCGGGGATGGAACCGATGCGTGCCAGTGCCGTGGGCAGTGCGGTGGTGGGCCGGCGGAACGGGTCACCGACGGTGTTGAACCGGCCGTCCCGATGCACGAGTGCGCCGGGTTCGAACGCGCAGAGGCGCAGCGCGTCGTAGTCAAGCTGCCGGCGCGCCTCGGGATACGCGGTGAGCAGCACCTGGAACCCACGGTCGAGCTGGAAGCCGTCGACATGATCGGTGCGCACGCGGCCGCCGATGCCGTCGGACGCCTCGATCAGGCGAACCGTGCGCCCGGCCTGCTGCAGCACCCGGGCGGCTGCGAGGCCGGCGAGGCCCGCGCCGACGACGACGACGTCGAGGTCGTTCATCTCCCCAGCAGCGACCGCAGTGCGGCCTCGAGGGTGGGGTGCTGGAACTCGTAGCCGCTCTGCTCGAGCACACGCGGCACGACTCGCTGTCCGGTGAACAGCAGCGCATCGGCGAGCTCGCTGCCGAGCAGCAGCTTCGGACCGAACGAGGGGATCGGGAGCACGGTGGGACGGTGCAACACGGTGCCGAGCGTGCGGGTGAACTCGGCGTTGGTGACGGGGTCGGGTGCGGTGAGGTTCACGGCGCCGGACACAGGTGCGGTGAGCAGGTGCTCGATGGCGCCCACCTCGTCGGGCAGCGAGATCCAGCTCTGCCACTGGCGGCCCTTCGCGAACTTGCCGCCCAGACCGAACTTGAACAGCGGCAGCTGCTTGGCGAGCGCACCGCCCTTGGGGGTGAGCACGATGCCGGTGCGGAGGTGCGCAGTGCGGACACCTGCCGCCTCGGCAGCGGCTGTGGCGGATTCCCACTGGACGCAGATGTCGGCGAGGAACGACGAGCCCGGTGCCGACGTCTCGTCGAGCACCTCGTCGCCGCGGGGCCCGTACCAGCCGATCGCCGAGCCCGAGAGGAACACCGACGGCTTCGCATCGACGATGGCGATCGTGCGGGCCAGCAGTTCGGTGGTGTGCAGGCGGCTGTCGAGCAGTTCGCGCTTGTACTCGTCGGTCCAGCGTCGGTCGCCGATGCCAGCGCCCGAGAGGTTGATCACGGCGTCGGCACCGTCGATGGCCGATGCCGGCAGCACGCCTGCGGTGGGGTCCCAGGTGACCTGATCGGGGGTGGTGCCGGCGCGGCGGACGAGCTGGACGACGGTGTGCCCGCCAGCCCGGAGGTGCTCGACGAGGGCGGTGCCGATGAGGCCGGTGGAGCCGGAGATGACGATGCGCACGACGTCGAACCTAGGCCGAACGGACCATCGTTGCGTGATTCTGGGGGCACCCCATGCCGATCAGCCACGGGTTTCGTGCCGAGCGCAGCCCGACGAACGGCCCATACCCTGGCCGCTCGGGGTCGCGCGCCGGACGGTCTGCAGCATCGTCTCGGTCGATCGAAAGTAGTGTTCGCTCTCATGAGCCAAGCCTTCCCGCCGCCGTCGGGTGCGTTCGACGGCCAGCCATCGCCGGTGCCCGGCCAGCCTGCTCTGCCACGTCTCGCCGCGGCCCAGCCACCTCCGTCCGTCGTCCCGCAGTTGCCGCCGACGGCAGCCCGCCCGGTACCACAGCCCCAGGCGAGCCCCCCGCCCCCGCCCCCGCCCCCGCCGGTGCCGCCGACTCCGCCAGTGCCGCCGACCCCCACCGCAGCACCGGCCCCGGTACCGGCACTGTCACTGGCGGCATCGCGGCCAGCAGCTGCGGCCCGCCCCCAGCCGATGATCCCGGTGCTGCCGGTGGTCGAGGCAGAGCCGGCCGACCGGCCGCAGCGGTCGAAAGGCCGCACCCTGGTGGCCGTGGCCGGCGTCGTGGCGCTCGTCGCCGCTGGCGCATTTGCGGTCGTGTCGATCGGTGGCAACGACGCCGCCGGCGGCGCGTCGTCGCCCACCGAGGTCGGCGTCGCGCTCACCGATGCGCTGTCGAACGAGGACGTGCTCGGCGTGGTCGACCTGCTGCTCCCGGGCGAGCGGAACACGTTCCGTGAACCCATGATCGAGGGATTCGACAACCTCCGCCGCCTCGGCATCGTGGCGGACGACGCGTCACTCGGTGGCATCGCCGGGTTCGACGTGGAGTTCAACGACGTGGCCGTCACGGAGGAGTCGACGGGCGCAGCCGACATCGTGAACATCGTGCTCAGCGGGTCGGCCACGGCGTCGGTCGACGGGGCCTCCCTCCCGCTCGGCGACCTCATCATCACCGACATGCTCGGCGGCGTGCGGCCCGACATGGACATCGCACCCCAGACCGGGGAGTTCGACGACGTCCGCCTCACCGTCGTCGAGCGTGACGGCCGCTGGTACCTGAGCATGTTCTATTCCATCGCCGAGTCGCTCCGCGATGGCGGCGAACCGGTGCCCGCCGCCGGCATCCCGACCCCGGGCGCCGACAGCCCCGAGGCGGCCATGACCTCGTTGCTCCAGGCGGTCAGCGATCAGGACCTCGGCGCGGCGCTCGGCATGCTCGATCCCGAGGAGTTCGAGGCGCTGCAGCGCTACGCGCCACTGTTCCTCGACGAGGCGCAGCAGGAGATCGATGCCGTCGGGCTCCAGTGGTCGATCTCTGACGTCTCGGTCATTGCCACGGGCTCGGGCGACCGCCGCTCCGTCGAGGTGCCCGCCCTCACCTTCAGGGCCGAGGTGGACGGATCGTCCGCCGAGGTTCGATTCGCCGACGGTTGCTACACGGCCATCGTCGACGGTGAAACGATGGACGGCTGCAGCGGTGATGCGAGCGGTGCCGGTTCAGCACTCGACTCCCTGGGTGGCGACGGCCTCGACCCGTCGGTGGCGACCTTCGCCAACGAGGTCGATGCGGCGTTCGGTGACCTCGTCGCCAGTGGCATCGCTGTCCACGAGGTGGGCGGCAGGTGGTACGTCAGCCCGATGCGCACCGGCTTCGATGGCATGAACAGCGTGCTGGCCGCGCTCGACCGCGGCGAGATCTCGAGCATCGCCTCGTCGTTCGGCGACGTGATGTCGTGGCTGGTCGGTGGGCTCGACGACGGCCTGGGCCTCGGTGCGTTCGGTGACGTCGCCGGCCTCGACCCGTTCGGCATCGACGAGCAGATCGATTTCGGCGACATGACCGGCGACATGACCGGCGACATGACCGGCGACATGACCGGCGACATGACCGGCGACATGACCGGCGACATGACCGGCGACACCGGCATGGCCGAGGGCGGCCTCGATGCGCTGAACGCCTGTTACGGCCTCGGCGCTTCCGACGGACCGCAGTGCATCGTCGACGGCATCGCCGCCGGCACGATCGACCCGACGTTCGCGCCCGTCACCGCTGCGCACCCCGAGTGCGGCGTGGCAGCGGTCTACTGGTCCGATATGTACTCGCTGTCGGACGCCGACTTCACGGCCATGATCACGGCAGCGTCGCCCTGTTTCCTCGACCTGGTCGCACGGGGCGAAGTCGATGCGTTCGTCGTGCCGTCCGAGCTGCTCGCACCCCAGTGCGCGCAGGGCTTGAACATCTACACGGCCACGTCGGACCAGGCGAACAGCTTCTACGAGTGCGCCGCCGCTGCGATGGCGACGCCCTGACGGCTGGGCTCAGGCGCCGGCATCGGTGAGGAGGCGGTCGAGCTCGTCGGGCTCGACCGCTCCGAGCACGCGCTGCACCGACCCATCGGGAGCGACGACGACCAGCGCCGGTTGCGCCGAGACGTCGAACATGTCGAAGACGGCACCGGGATCATCGCTGATCTGCGGGAACGTCAGGTCGTGCTCGTCGATGAAGCTCAGGAACGACGCCTCGTCACCACTCCAGGCGACGCCGACGAAGGTGGCCCGGCCGGCCCACCGGGTGCTTGCAGCCTCGACCGAGGCGGCTTCACGGTTGCACGTCGTTCAAGTGGGCGCCCAGAACCAGAACGCCACCGGCTTGCCGGCGGCTTGCTCCGGGCCGGCGAACTCACCGCCGCCGACCAACGGTGCCCTGAACTGCAGCGCAGCGGGCGCCGGGATGGATGCAGCAGTGTCGGCCACCGTGCTGTTCACGTTGGCGTCGACACCGACGTCGGGAGCAGTCGCAGTCGCAGGAGCAGTAGCGGCGGGGCCGTCGGCCAGTGTGCCGGTGCGGACGGTCGAGTCGACCGGGTCCGACCCGCATGCCGAGAGAGCGAGCCCGGCGACGGCGATCACAGCGATGCGGCGACCGGCACGAAGCATGGCCGAAGGCTATCGGCCCCTAGCCTGATGCCGCCATGCGTACCCGCACGCTTCTGCTGCTCTCCGTTTCGTGCGGTCTCGCCATCCTGCTGGCCGGTCTGTTCCTGTTGCTGCGCATCGACCGCACCGGGCCGACGGTGGAACGGTTGGCGATCGGTGACACTGCTCGCGCCGGGGACCTCCGCGTCACGGTGCTTTCTGCCGACGAGTCCGACGGGTTCATGCGGGTCGCGGTCCGCATCGGTGGCGTGGTCGATGATTCGGTCACCGACGACTTCCGGCTCGTGGTGCCCGGCGAGCTGATCGCCCCGCTGCCGGCCGAGCAGGCCGGTGGCGGCGCATGTGGGCGCGTCTCCGAGGTCGATGCGACGTGCGACCTCGTGTTCGGGACGGCGCAGGTCGAGGGCAGCGCCCGCAGCCTGTTGCTGCGCCGCGGCGAGGACCAGCGGCGCTGGGACCTTGCCCGAACGTGAGCTCGGCGCTGGGCTGGTGCCCGCACCACCAGCCTCCGATCCCTCCCTTACCCTCCGGTAAGGAGGGAGGCCACGGCATTGGCCGCTACCGTTGCCGCCGCACGTAGCACCAGCAAGGAGCCACTCATATGGAGACGTCTGCCGCACCCAGCGAGACCCACTTCGATCTGGTCGTGATCGGTGGTGGCCCGGGTGGCTATGGCGCAGCGCTCTACGCCACGTCCGCCGGCCTGCGTGTCGCCCTCGTCGAGAAGGACGCCCTCGGTGGCACGTGCCTGAACCG
>Ga0247831_1006353_pt1 | contig 14049 bp, 11 predicted proteins | sample LaCruzMarch2015__9_FD_192406 | JGI IMG/M metagenome (GOLD analysis project Ga0247831, IMG submission 192406) | Freshwater microbial communities from meromictic Lake La Cruz, Castile-La Mancha, Spain - LaCruzMarch2015_1m | ecosystem: Environmental > Aquatic > Freshwater > Lake | place: Spain...
TAGTAAAGGTAGGTGGATATATTTCTTGACTGACAATAATCCTTAATTGACAAGGAGGATTTCTCATAATCCTCGATGAATCTCCGTTTCTCCTTTTCTGTGTAAACCTGTCTCATCTTTTTGCCCCAAAGCTAAAAAGACCTTTTTTATCAAAAAATATGTACTTAGACAGACGGATACACAAATCTTGCTGAGATAAATGTTGAAAAAGGAGCGGCAACCTTACTTATTCCCCTGAATTGAATGGCACAATAAAGCAATTGAATGACCTTTCTGATTAAATGATTACAAAAATAAACATCCAGTAGTATACCGATTTAAAAGATTGTTTAATAAAAGCATTGCTCGATTAAGTAAGTCGGAGCAAATAGGGTATATTAGATTACAAAAAATAAAGAAATGACACCACAAATTCCGAATTATGAGATAAAGCAGGTACTTGGCGAAGGGGGTATGGCGGTAGTGTATCTTGCCAATAATATAAAGTTTGGCACAAACGTTGCGTTAAAATTATTGAAGAAAGAGTTCATCCATAATTCAAATATAAGGGCACGTTTCATAGCAGAGGCTAGAAATATGTTTAGAATGTCCCATCCACAAATCATCAAAGTGACCGATTTAATAGACGATGGCGATACGGTGGCCTTTGTGATGGAATATATCGAAGGTGAAACATTGAAGGTTTATTTGGAGAAGAAGGGAAAACTTAACTCGGTGGAAATAGGCGGTTTGCTGGAACAAATGTTATCGGCATTGGAATATGCCCATGAGCAAGGCTTAGTTCACCGAGATATTAAACCATCGAACTTTATGGTTTCACCTCAAGGGAGATTGAAGCTGATGGATTTTGGGATAGCGAAACAAACAAATACAGCTTCGGCAGAATATACGAATACGGGAACGAATCAGCGAATGGGCACTGTAATGTACATGAGTCCGGAACAGATTCACGAAACGAGAAGCGTCACACCTCGTTCAGATATTTACAGTTTAGGAGTAGTGTTATGGCAGATGGTTACGAGGCAGAAACCATACTCAACAGAAACGCTCTCTGCCTTTCAATTACAAACAAAAATTGTTAACGAACCTCTACCCTTGACGGGAACCAACTGGGATAACCTCATACAAAAGGCAACGGAGAAAGATAGCCAACATAGATATGCCGACATTAGTGCCTTTCGCTCGGCATGGCAAAAAGGACAAAATGATTTGAATGAAAGAAGGGATAGTGGGAATAAAACGGTCATAGAGAAGAAACCTAAACAGCTAAATCCACAAACGCAACAAGGTCCTTCTGCACCACCTCCTAAGTTTAGTCTTATTTTACCCGTTTTAATATTGATAATTATAGGCACAGGATATTTAATTTGGAATGTAATTTCAAGTACACAACATAAAGAAAATCAAACAGCTGTAACAGAAAGCGAGAATGAATCAATGGCTAGTTCTGTTATAATAGGGGACCAGGAATGGCAAACGAAGAACTTAGATGTTGACCGTTTTAGAAATGGTGAACCTATTCCACAGGCAATAACAGCTGAAGAATGGAAGGCTGCAGGAGAAAGAGAAGAGCCTGCTTGGTGTTATTTCAATAATGATGCTGAAAATGGAAAAATATATGGAAAACTATACAACTGGTATGCTGTAAATGATGCACGGGGCCTTGCACCTCAAGGTTGGCATATACCCACAGATAATGAATGGACAATTTTAATAAACTATTTGGGCGGTGAAGGTGTAGCAGGTGGTAAAATGAAAGTAACAGGAACCACTTATTGGGATACACCTAATAATGGAGCAAACAATGAAAGTAGTTTTTCCGCTCTTCCAGGTGGTTACCGTAATCTCAATGGTATTTTCAATGGTAATAACTACTCCGCTTTCTTTTGGAGTGCGACGGGCGGCGGCACTAATTACGCTTGGTACCGCTACTTTTACTACTACAATGCTGGTGTGAGCACGGGCAGCCCCAACATCGCCAACTACAATAAGCCAGTTGGTGCCTCCGTCCGTTGCATCAGGGATTGACTATTCGACTATTGCTTTTCTATAATATTCTCATTTAAATTTTAAAACATGACACCACAAATTTCAAACTATGAGATAAAGCACGTGCTTGGCGAAGGGGGCATGGCGGTGGTGTATCTTGCGGAGCATCGTTTATTGCACCAAGAAGTAGCCATAAAGGTGTTAAATAAAGAATATTGCTATAATTCTAATATTAAGAAACGTTTTTTAGATGAGGGCAGGAAATTGGCTCGCTTGCAACACGAGAATATAGTTCGAGTTATTAATTTAATAGAACAAGAGGATACGGTTGCCATCGTAATGGAAAAAATAGAAGGAGTAACCTTAAAAGAACTGTTAGAAAGTTACGGAAAATTAGAGTTAAATGAGATTGCCAATTTTTTAAAGCAGATGACCAATGCGCTTGGGTATGTTCATGACCAAGGGTACGTCCATAGAGATATAAAACCATCGAACTTTATGATCACTAATGAAGGTAAAGTAAAATTACTGGATTTTGGGATTGCAAAGGACATGAGGGGTAATATGGAATATACGATAACGGGTACAAATCAACAAATGGGTACCTTGCTTTATATGAGTCCGGAACAGGTAAATGAAGTAAAACTAGTTGATAAGCAAACTGATATATATAGTTTAGGGGTTGTGCTCTGGCAGCTGGTGAGTGGAAAAAAGCCATATTCGGGAATGACCTTATCAAAACATCAAATAGAAATAAAGATTGTAAATGAACCATTAAGTCTAACCAATAGTATTTTAGACGGTGTAATAAGCAAGGCTACTGCCAAGCAAACTGAAAACAGATATGTTACATGTGCTCAGTTATGGGGTGACATGGAGCGCATTTTTATTAAAGAGAAAATTATCCTTGATAATGAAACTACGATTATTGAAAATCCGGGAAAGAAAGAAAAGAAAAAACAACCTTTTAATTGGATGTTATTATTGTTTGTATTAATTATAGTTAGTTGTGTAGGCTTTATTATTTGGAAGAAGGCTATCTTTTTTCCAGAGAATGAAAAACAGGAATTATCTTCCATACCAACCATTGAAACTGATCCTGTTTTTTCAGTTTTTCAACGGGATGCCCTTAGTGGTGGAACGATAAGTTCTGATGGTGGTTCAGAAATATTGGAAAAGGGGCTTGTATGGTCAACTAATCAGAATCCGGATATATCATTGAGTACAAAAACGAATGAAGGAGGAAACTCATCAAATTTCAATTCGACAATATCGAATTTACTACCTGATACAAGATATTATGTAAGAGCTTATGCTGCAAATAGCGTTGGAACAGAGTATGGTCAAGAACAAACTTTTGTAACGGAAAGGGAGGCAGTATTAAACCTTCCTCAACTAACCACCCGTTACATAAGTTCTATTACACAGCGTGAAGCAATGACTGGTGGAGCGATAAGTTTTGATGGTGGCTCAGAGATATTGGCGAAAGGAATTGTATGGTCAAAGATTCGGGAACCTAATATATCCATGAGTACAAAGACAAATGAGGGAGGCAACTCATCAAATTACATATCGAAGTTAACGAATCTATCACCTGATACAAGATATTATGTAAGAGCTTATGCTACAAATAGTGCAGGAACAGAGTATGGTCAAGAGCAAACCTTTATGACAGAAAAGGAGGCAGTGGTAAGCCTTCCTCAACTAACCACCCGTTACATAAGTTCTATTACGCAGCGCGAAGCAATGAGTGGTGGAGCGATAAGTTTTGATGGTGGTTCAGAGATTTTGGCCAAGGGAATTGTGTGGTCCAGGAATCGGGAACCTAATATATTCATGAGCACAAAAACGAATGAGGGAGGCAACTCATCAAATTACATATCGAAGTTAACGAATCTGACTCCTGATACAAGATATTATGTAAGAGCTTATGCTACAAATAGCGTGGGAACAGAATATGGTCAAGAGCAAACCTTTATGACGGAAAAGGAGGCAGTGGTTTTTTCTGGTTCTGTTTCCATAGGTAGTCAGGTATGGCAAACAAAGAACTTGAATGTTGACAGATTTAGAAATGGAGATCCCATTCCCGAAGCTAGAACGAAGGAGGAATGGGTGACAGCAGGAAAAAGAGGTCAACCAGTCTGGTGTTATTATGAAAACAATGTATCAAATGGAATTTCTTATGGAAAACTTTACAATTGGTACGCAGCAATAGACTCAAGGGGAATATGTCCATCAGGATGGCATTTACCAAGCGATAGAGAATGGACAGCACTAACTGATGACTATTTAGGCGACCGCCAAGTGGCAGGAGGGAAAATGAAAGCGACAGGTACAGCTTATTGGCAAACACCCAATAATGGTGCAACCAATGAGAGTAGTTTCTCAGCTCTACCTGGTGGTTATCGTTATAACTTTGGTAATTTCTTCGATTTAAGGAGCAACGCTTTATTCTGGAGTTCTACCGGCTACGACAGCAATAGTGCCTGGTCCCGCTTTCTAGACAACTACAATGGCATTGTAGGTAGGAGCTACGACAATAAGTCATTTGGCGCTTCCGTTCGTTGCATCAGGGATTGAGGGTTCACCAAATTGCTGCTCAATAATACTTTCATTTAAATATCAATTTTAAAACATGACACCACAGATTCCGAATTATGAGATAAAGCGCGTGCTTGGTGAAGGAGGCATGGCAGTGGTGTATCTGGCTGAGCATAATTTATTGCATAATCAGGTAGCTATAAAAGTTTTAAATGAAGAATTCGTTCGTAATAAAAATATTCGCGCGCGTTTTTTAACTGAAGCACGCAGTATGGCAAGAATGTCCCATCCACAAATCATCAAAGTGACCGATTTAATAGACGATGGCGATACAGTAGCCTTTGTGATGGAATATATCGAAGGAGAGACATTAAAGGATTATTTAGACAAGAAGGGAAAACTAACTACGGAGGAAATTGGTGGTTTGCTGGAACAAATGCTATGGGCATTGGAATATGCCCATGAACAAGGATTAGTTCACAGGGATATTAAACCATCGAACTTCATGGTCAACCCGAAAGGACGGCTAAAGCTGCTGGATTTTGGCATAGCAAAACAGACAAACACAGCTTCTGCAGAATATACTATAACGGGAACGAATCAGCGAATGGGCACTGCAATGTACATGAGTCCGGAACAGATTCACGAAACGAGAAGCGTCACCCCTCGTTCAGATATTTACAGTTTAGGAGTAGTGTTATGGCAGATGGTAACGGGGAAGAAACCTTACTCAACAGAAACGCTCTCTGCTTTTCAGTTGCAAACAAAGATTGTTAATGAACCTCTACCGTTAACTAACTCAGTCTGGGATGAGATAATCCGTCGGGCTACGGAGAAGGAGGTGGAGAAACGATTTAGGGATGCCAAGGAATTCAAAGACGCATTGAAAGGAGCGGAGAAGAGTAACGCTCAGGAAAGCACCCGAATTGAAGATAAAACGGTATTAGAGTCAAAGGGAAGTTTCCAAATAACAAGTTCCTTAACACAAGGATCTGCTGCAACCACGAAGAAAAACAACACTATTGGGTTTATTATAGGTATGGTATTAATTTTAGGTCTTGGATATTTAATTTGGAATGGAAATTCAGGAACTAAAAATATTATAAAGGAAAATGAATCCATTGGTAGTTCTATAAAAATAGGGAATCAAATATGGCAAGCTGAAAACTTAAATGTTGATCGTTTCAGAAACGGGGATCCTATCCCAGAAGTGATATCTGCAGAGGAATGGGTGGCTGCAGGAAAAAGAGGAGAACCAGCTTGGTGTTATTATAACAATGACCCTGTAAATGGTAAAATATATGGAAAACTGTATAACTGGTATGCGGTAAATGATTTGAGGGGTCTTGCTCCTGAAGGTTGGCATATTCCTACTGACGAAGAATGGACGATTTTAATAGATTATTTAGGAGGCTGGCAAGTGGCAGGTGGTAAGATGAAATCTGTTGGCACAGCCTATTGGAATAGTCCAAATAGAGGAGCAACAAATAAAAGTGGTTTTTCTGCTCTCCCCGGTGGTTATCGTGATGAAGAGGCTAGGAGGTTCTTTAATGTTAGGTACAATGTTTTCTTTTGGAGTGCGTCTGAGCGCGGCAACAGCAGCGCCTGGAATCGCCACATGGATAACGACTATCGCTATGTGAAGAAATTCCACTTCTACGGCTACTTCAAGCAGAATGGGTTTTCTGTCCGCTGCCTCAAGGATTGACTTTTCGACTATTTGAGGGAGCGCCTTGTAGGTGGCAAGCGATTTTTGAATTTTTGATGAATTATTTACCTTTAATAAAAGGATATTTAGTCTGATCATTATGACCAGGTTGTTATTTTTAAAAGGAAAATATGTTATAAAAATAAAGTTTGATGAAATTGCTTAATTTGCTATGCTTATATTTAAATAATAATACATGACTCCACAGATTCCAAACTATGAGATAAAGCGCGTGCTTGGTGAAGGGGGCATGGCGGTGGTGTATCTGGCTGAGCATCGTTTACTGAATAATCTGGTAGCTATAAAAGTTTTAAATTCTGAATTTGTTCGCAATAATAATATCCGCGGGCGTTTTCTAACTGAAGCACGGTGTATGGCAAGAATGTCCCATTCACAAATCATCAAAGTGACCGATTTAATAGACGATGGCGATACAGTAGCCTTTGTGATGGAATATATCGAAGGAGAAACATTGAAGGATTATTTAGACAGGAAGGGAAAACTTAATTCGGAGGAAATAAGCGGTTTACTAGAACAAATGCTATCGGCATTGGAATATGCCCATGAGCAAGGATTAGTCCACAGGGACATCAAGCCATCTAACTTCATGGTTTCGCCTCAAGGGAAGTTGAAATTGCTGGATTTTGGCATAGCAAAACAGACAAACACAGCTTCTGCAGAATATACGATAACGGGAACGAATCAGCGAATGGGCACAGCTATGTACATGAGTCCGGAACAGATACACGAAACAAGAAGTGTCACTCCCAGTTCAGATATTTACAGTTTAGGGGTAGTCTTGTGGCAAATGGTATCGGGGAAGAAACCTTATGCAACAGAAACACTTTCTGCCTTTCAATTACAATTAAAAATTGTAAACGAACCTCTACCCTTGACGGGATCCAACTGGGATAGCCTTATACAAAAGGCAACGGAGAAAGATAGCCAACACAGATATGCCGACATTAACTCCTTTCGCTTGGCATGGCAAAATGGACAAAATGTTTCGAATGAAAGAAGGCATAGTGGGGATAAAACGGTCATAGAACAGCAATCAAGGCAGCCATACGCTAAGATACTACAAGGTCATTCTGAAATATCTGGTGAGAATAGTTTTAAAGGTTCCGTTAGGATAGGAAACCAGGAGTGGCAAACGAAGAACTTAGATGTTGACCGTTTTAGAAATGGTGATTTGATCCAAGAGGCTAGAACAAAGGAGGAATGGGGCGTTGCAGGGGAAAATGAAGAGCCGGTCTGGAGTTACTTTGACAATGATGCCGAAAATGGTAAAATATATGGAAAACTTTACAATTGGTATGCAATAAACGATGCAAGGGGACTTGCACCAGATGGTTGGCATATTCCTGCGGATTATGAATTGATAGCTTTAACAAACTATTTAGGAGGTGAAAAAGTTGCAGGGGGTAAAATGAAATCGATAGGTACAACTTATTGGGAAGAACCTAATAATGGAGCTTCCAATGAAAGTGGTTTTTCCGTTCTCCCAGGTGGTTATCGTGATTACAATGGTAGTTTCTACAAGATTAGTTACAATGCTTTCTTCTGGAGCACTACCGAAAACGGCAGCAACCACGCCTGGTACCGCTGCATGTACAACAACAATGTCAATGTTTACAGGTACTACTTTAATAAGTCCGTTGGTGCTTCTGTCCGTTGCCTAAGGGGTTGAGGGGTCACCAAAGTACTGCTCAATAATTCTTTCATTTAAATATCAATTTTAAAATATGATTCCACAAATTCCAAATTATGAAATAAAACGTGTGCTTGGCGAAGGGGGCATGGCGGTAGTGTATCTGGCCAATAATGTAAAGTTTGGCATAAACGTGGCGCTAAAGTTATTGAAGAAAGAGTTTATCCATAATTCAAACATAAGGGCACGATTCATAGCGGAAGCTAGAAATATGTTTAGAATGTCCCATTCACATATTATTAAAGTGACCGATTTAATCGACGATGGCGATAAGGTAGCCTTTGTGATGGAATATATTGAAGGTGAGACATTGAAGGATTATTTGGAGAAGAAGGGAAAACTTAACTCGGAGGAAGTTGGTGGTTTGCTGGAACAGATGTTATCGGCATTGGAATATGCCCATGAGCAAGGATTAGTTCACAGGGATATTAAACCATCGAACTTCATGGTCAACCCGCAAGGACAGCTAAAGCTGCTGGATTTTGGCATAGCAAAACAGACAAACACAGCTTCTGCAGAATATACGATAACGGGAACGAACCAGAGAATGGGCACTACTTTGTATATGAGTCCGGAACAGATTCACGAGACAAGAAGCGTCACCCCCCGTTCAGATATTTATAGTTTAGGAGTGGTACTTTGGCAGATGGTAACGGGGCAGAAGCCATACTCGACAGAAACGCTCTCTGCTTTTCAATTACAAACAAAAATTGTTAACGAACCTCTACCCTTGACAGGAACCAACTGGGATAACCTCATACAAAAGGCAACGGAGAAAGATAGCCTACACAGATATTCCGACATTAACTCCTTTCGATCGGCATGGCAAAAAGGCCAAAATGATTTGAATGAAAGAAGGTATAGTTGGGATAAAACGGTCATAGAACAGCAATCAAGGGAGCCATACGCTAAGATACTACAAGGTCATTCTGAAATATCTGGTGAGAATAGTTTTAAAGGTTCCGTTAGGATTGGAAACCAAGAATGGCAAACGAAGAACTTAGATGTTGAACGTTTTAGAAATGGTGATTTGATCCCACAAGCGAGAACTAATGAGGAATGGGAGTCTGCAGGAAGAACAGGTATGCCAGTATGGTGTTATTATGACAATGACACTGAAAATGGAAGAATATATGGAAAACTATACAATTGGTATGCTGTAAACGATGTAAGAGGTCTTGCACCTAAAGGTTGGCATATTGCAACAGACGAAGATTGGACAACGCTAACTGACTATTTAGGGGGTAAAAATGTAGCAGGCGGTAAAATGAAAATGACTAGAACGGCTTATTGGAATCCACCCAACACAGGCGCCACCAATGAAAGTGGTTTTTCAGCTTTTCCAGGTGGTTATCGTAATTTCGATGGTAGTTTCACCACTATTAATTACCTAGCTTTCTTCTGGAGTGCTTCCGAGTACGGCTATGGCACCGCTTGGCACCGCGGTCTGAACTACGATGTTGGCCATGTAAGCAGGGACAACTATGATGAGTCAATTGGAGCCTCCGTTCGTTGCCTTAGGGATTGACCATTTAGCTATTTGAAGGAGAGCCTAGCGCGGAGCAAGCTTTTTTGATTTTAATATTTGCATTTAAAATATTAAAATGAAAATGGAGGAAAAAATAAGAAAGTTAATCTAATAAGCAGTTATAATTAAAAAAACGTAAATTTATAAAAATGTACCATGTTAACTTTAATCAGCGGTAGGTAAAGAGATGGAAAAATTAATAGGAAGAGATACTCATTGTGACTATATTATTATGGATCCTCAAAGGAGAGTGTCCAGGAATCATCTTACTATTAAAAAAGAGGAAGCAGGTTTTGTTTTAACAGATTTAAATAGTTCAAATGGCACATACATTGACGGTACAAAAATTCCGGCGAATACAGCCATTAGAATCAAAGGAAACGAAAAAGTTACCCTTTCTGTAGATTTTCCTTTGGATATTAATGATATTTTTAAAACTTCAGATCCAAAAGATTTGGATAAAACACAAATTTTAGTTCAATCTAAAAAAATAGTTCAATTTCAACAAGGAGATAAAAAAATTTCCTTCGATGCTGAGAAAACGAGCATTGGAGAATTACTTGCCATTGACAGTACTGTATTTATAAAAGTTGGAAGAAATGTTGATAATGATATTGTATTGAATAATTCAGTCATTTCAAGGTATCATTGTAAACTTAGACTTTTAAGTCCGATAACTTTTGAAATTATTGATCTAAATTCAACGAATGGCACTTTCGTAGATGGTAAGAAATTGGTTCAAAATGAAAGTACTATTTTTACAAGCAATGCGAAGGTTAGATTAGGTAGTTCTCTACCATTAGATTTAAAACAATGTCTTCCTAAAATCCAAATTGTTACCCCACAACCTGCGACTAATTCAAAAACGGGTCAAACGAATATTCCGTCAGAGGAAGAAATGAAATGTTTCAAGGAATTGGAATTAGTCTGGAAGGAATATAACGAAAGATCGCTCTCAGTTCAAAATATGGGGAATTCTTATTTGATGGGGGGCATGGCCATAGGGTCAATTGCCTCTTTAGCCCTGGGCCCTATCGGTGCAGTAGTTGGAATAGGTAGCTCCCTTTTAGGTCGGTACATAGGACAACAGAAGTCAAATGAAATAAGAAAAGATGCTACCTTCGAGGATCAGTTTTTGCAAATGTACGCTTGTCCGCGGTGCAACGAATCTTTCCAGAAAAAACCATGGGTTACCATCAGAGATTGTTTTAAATGCAAAACTAAATATAGATAATATGAAAATTTTTAAATGCGGTCATTGTAAAACACCATATAAATTAGATGAAAAACAATTTAATAGTCCTGAAATAGTTGTAACTTGCTTAAAATGTAGCGCGAAAAATAGTATTAAATTTGGTCCTATGTTGGTAGTAACTACTAAGGACGGAAATCAAGCAAGATTTTTTCTAAAAAAAGGAGCTAATTATATTGGTCGGAAGTTGACAGGGAATGAGGCTGGTCTCATAAATATCTCTGATAATTATATAAGCAGAAAACATGCGATTGTTTATGCCGAACAAAAAGAAGGGAAATGGTTTTTTTCTATCGAGGATTGTAAAAGTACAAATGGTACTTTTAATCAACTTAAAATAAAGTTGAAACCAGATCTAAAATATCCTTTTCCTCCTGATTCATCTTTCATTATTGGTCTTTCTAAAATTACACTTAAAATAAATTAAAGATTATCGCTATGCTAACAAATGATAAAACTGAATTAGTTAATGAGCCAGCAGAGGCTTTAACATCGGGTTTAACGCCTGAAACGAAAAAAGTTATTGCAGTGGCTACCGGAATTGCCGTTGCTTCAGCAGGGGTGGGTTTGGCTACAGGTACTGCCTATTCGGAAGAAATAAAAGAAAATGTGGGGAAGGTGGAAGAGGCTATTTCCGGATCTTCGGCGTCTAATGCTGCTGAAACACCCGTGGCGACGCCTGCTGAAAATATTGTTTCAATTTCTCATTCTATGACCGATGCTGATGGAGTTATCCATACTGTTGAATTAATAGATTGTGATGCTGACAGTATTGCTGACGACGTTACCATTACCCAATTAGAACCTGATGGCGCTTATATCACTATGGGTGGTGATTTAAATCTGCTAAATACTGTGTTTTATGAACAGACAGATGAAAATAGTAATGACCTGAATGAAGTTGTTAATCAGGAGGAGCAAAATGGTATTACTTACACCATAGAACTGCATGACTACGATATGGATGGTATCATCGATGACGGAAATGTTACTGTAGTAGGGCCAAATGATTTCTATGTTCAAGAAAATTTATCAGCAGAAGTTATTGATGGTTTCTCGAGCCTGGAGTCAGACTATGCAACGGAAGAAGAATACGGAGCATTGGGTTTAAATTCAGATTATGAGATGAGCGATGTTAATGAATTATCGGGAACAAATTACGAACCTATTAACTGGGAAGATTTTAGCGAGGTAAGTCAGGAGAGTGAATATATGTCAGAACTAAATGATACTAACTTTGATAATTATTCGTCAAGTGAAGCTTTTTTAGTAAGTGATTCAGATATCGCAGAAGATATTCTTTAAAAGGTTTAAATGTTAAAAGTTAAAGAATCAGCCTTTCTAACAGACGTTGGAAAAAGAGCAAATAATGAGGATGCCTTCGGTTTTATAGATGGTTTCATTTATGTGGTATGCGATGGAGTAGGCGGTAACGAAAAAGGTGAAATTGCATCCAAGATAGTTAAAGATACCTTTTTAGATTTTTCTAAAAGCCAGTTTGATTTTCCATTGGAGGAGGGACTTCGTTTTTCTGAAGGAAATTTGAGTCAATATTTGGAGGAAAATCCCGAGGCCAGAGGTATGGCCACGACGCTTACTGTTTTACAAATACTTTCAGACAGCATACATATTGCCTGGGTTGGGGATAGTCGGATTTATCAATTTAGGAAAGGCTCTATTTTATATAAAACAGAAGATCACAGTTGGGTTAATGAGGCTGTAATGGCCGGAATTATAACTCCAGAGGAAGCCATAAATCATCCAAAATCAAATATTATTACCAGGGCAGTACAAGGACAGTTTAAACCCACTGAGCTAGCAACCAATGTTTTAACAGATGTAGATGAGGACGATATTTTTCTGCTTTGTTCAGACGGCATCTTAGAGTCCTGGTCCGATGAGGAATTAAATAACCTCTTCTTCACCGAAAACGATTGTAACAAAATTGTAACTTTATTGAAGGAAAGATGCGCTATACATTCAAAAGATAATTACACAGCGCTGGTTATAAAAATGGAAGGAACCATCAAACCCATCAAGTTGAAGGAGGAAAAGGACTCGCTTCTCTCTAAAATATTGAATTTTAAACTGGGGTCATTAAACATTAAATGATATAGAAAAAGTAAGTATAACCTATTAAATGACTAGAAATAAGCCCCTTCTTTTTTTAATATTTTTTCTGTTTTTAACTCTCCAGATATTTGGAAAAAGTCCAAGAGTATTTGCCGTTATTGTGGGTATTTCAGACTATAAGGGAACAGCCGTTGACTTGAAATATTCCGATGATGATGCTCGTTTATTTCATACCTATCTTTTAAAAGCAATGCCAGGAGAGACCTCAGCTGGCAGGGTTGAATTACTCCTCAATAGTAAGGCAAGTAAAAGTGCTATAATAAGTTCATTAAATAATATTTTTAAATTGGCTACCCCAGATGATTTTATCATTTTTTACTTCTCAGGACATGGATCGAAAGGTAATTTTATCCCTTACGATTATCAAACCAATAAAATTTCCCATTATGAAATAAAGCAGATTTTTAAAAATGCGCAGGCAGCTTATAGAATTTGCATTGCAGATGCCTGCTTTTCAGGTAGTTTAAGTAATGGAAGTGCAACAGTAAATGAATTTAACGCTATAAACAATCTGAAGGACAACAAGATGGCTATTATTTTGTCATCGAAACCAAATCAACTGTCAAAAGAATCATTTTCTATGAAACAGGGGCTTTTTTCATACTTCCTCATACGAGGACTTACGGGTTTTGGTGACTTGAATAATGACGGTTATATTACCGTTGGCGAGCTATTTATTTATACAAAAAACAATACAGTTAAAAGATCAAAAGGTGGACAGGTACCTATTATTTTTGGTAATCAACTTGAAAAAATTCCATTAGCAAAAATCCGGAGGTAAGGAAAGAATAATATTTTCCGTCATAAAATGCGGCACGATTATAAACAATTAATCCCTAAATCATCACAATTCAAAAATTAAAATCAACCATCATGACAATGTATGAATATTTAAAAAATGATCAGGAGACTATACCTTCATGGCTCCTGGAAATAAAAGAAGGAGATAAATTTTCAAGAGATGATTTCTTCAGCTCAAGAATTGTTTTTTATCCGGGTTCATATACCGATGGGCATGCCGTTAAGGTTTTTGGTTCAACCCATGCTGCGCATTCCTTCCTATTCAGGAAGTTCAGTCCAAATGGGTATCATTGATAAAAATGAACTATATTTGAAAAGTAATAAAGGAAATAACTTATGCTAACATTAGTTGGGACGTACATTAATGGATACTTGAAACTTGACAA
>Ga0247831_1006359_pt1 | contig 14035 bp, 11 predicted proteins | sample LaCruzMarch2015__9_FD_192406 | JGI IMG/M metagenome (GOLD analysis project Ga0247831, IMG submission 192406) | Freshwater microbial communities from meromictic Lake La Cruz, Castile-La Mancha, Spain - LaCruzMarch2015_1m | ecosystem: Environmental > Aquatic > Freshwater > Lake | place: Spain...
GCGGCCGACTGCTGTGGATGTGCCTGTACCAAGTGCCAACCAGGCGGATGTCCAACCTGCGATTGCGGGTGCTGAGCCTGAGTTAGCCGATCTGGGGCGTGTATCCTTCGGGGTGCACGCCCCTTTTTTTTGTGGGCAGGGTTAGTAGCGGCGGGTGGTGCCTTTGTCCGCGTAGGGGGAACTTTTCTGACCACCCCGCTCAAGAGGAACGGAGGTAGAGGAAGAGGAACATTTTGATTTCTTGCTGGAGCAGCAAGAATCCTCCGATTTGCAGCACTCGTTGCACACCTTGGTGCAGTTGGGCGTAGGGCAGCAGGGGGCACTTGCGGGGCAACATTCGTTGCAGCGTTTTTTGCACGTCTCTGCGGACGCTAAGGAGAGGAAAGAAAGGAGCAGAGTGGGGAGGAGTGCGAGTGGATGAGTTAATTTCATGTCTTGAGGGTAAGCGTACCTAGGGTGAGGTCAACGATCGGTTGGGGGAAGATCGAGGGCACGGGCGCGAGCGAAGGCGGCATTTGCTTCCTCCGTCCGGTTGAGCTCCCGATAGAGGGCGGCGAGTAAGTTCCACCCTGCTCGATTTTTGGGTTCGAGTTGAGTGGCTTGTTCCGCGTGGGGAATGGCATCGCTGTATTGGTCGAGGCCGGCGTAGGCGGTGGCGAGATTGAGCCAGGCGCGGGCTTCGCTTGGGGCGAGTTGGGTGGCCTGTTCCGCGGCGGTCTTGGCGGTGGAGAAGTCGTGGGCGGCATTGAGACTGGCGGCCAGTTGAACCCAAGCACGTGGATCCTCGGGGCCACGTTGGGTTGCGGTCTCGGCTGCCTGCCGGGCATCGGCCAAGTGACCGGTGGCGAGTTGAGCGGCGGAGAGGATCGACCAAGCGCGGCACGATTCTGGATTGAGTCGGGTGGCTTCTTCGGCGGGAGAGAGAGCTTTGGCAAACAAGCCTTGGGAAAGGTAAATCTCGGCTAGCTCCTCCGCCGTATCGGCATCGTCCGGGTCGAGTTGCCGAGCGATTTCCATTTCTTGGGTAGCGGCAGCGGCACGTCCCGTTTGTAGGAATAGGCCAGTGAGGAGCCTATGGGGTTCGGGATTTTTTGGATCGAGGAGGGCGGCGAGGCGTATGTCGGCCTCGGCTGCAGGAATGTGATTCAGGGCGACGCGGGTCAGAGCGCGACGAAGGAGGAGGCCGGCATCGCGGGGATGTTTTTCGATGACTTGGGTGATGGCTTTCTCCGATTCGGCAAAGTTTTGGTCGAGAACGGTTTGCTCGGCGGAGGAGACGGCCGGATCAAAGAAGGTATTTTTGTCGGTCCATTGGGGGAGCTGACGAATATCGAAAAAGCTGCCTTTTTGACGGGTGGAATCCCACAGGGTGGTGAGGGCGGAGTTGGCGACTGCTTCCGAGCGGGCGGGGGCGGAGCGGGTGAGGAGGGGGAGAGATCCGCGGGAGGCCAAGCCCACAATTTGGTTTTGGGCATTGAGAACAGGGGAACCTGATTGTCCGGGCATGAGGGGGATGGTGGTGGAGAGAGTGCGGTCTTTGGCTTTGGAGCGAGTTTGGCCACGCGAGGTCAGCGGAAGATCGATCGAGAGAGGAAAGCCGGAAACGGTGAGGGATTCGTGGGGGGCGGGATCGGTCTCGGCAAGGACAAGGAAATCTTTCGGCTGAGCTGAGGTCTGCAGCAAAACCGCATCGGCGGAGAAATCCCCCGGGCAGATCGACTTGGCGGGAAAGATTTCGCCATCCGCGTTTCGGATGAGAACTCGTTTTCGACCTGCGACCACGTGAGCGGCGGTGAGGACGATTCCGTTGGAGGAGACAAAAGAGCCGGAGCCGATGCCTCGTCCTTGATCATCTTGAATTTGGACGAGGGAACGGGAGATTTTCGGGTCGAGGTTTCCAAGGCTCATGCGATCGGGGCGAAGCAGGCTGGCGAGGGAGCGGGAGAGGGTGTCACCCAGTTGACCGGCGCGTTCGAGTGCGCTTTTGGCTTGGGCAAGTTTTCCTTGGTGAAGAAGGCTACGTCCGAGGATGCGTTGAACCTCTGGGTCCTGCGGGGCGACGAGGAGAGCAAAACGGGCGGCTTTTTCCGCTTCGGCGTAGCGTCCGGCGAAGTCGAGGGCGCGAGCTTTCAGTTTCCGGGCTTCGGGGTCGTCTTTATTCCACCAGAGGGCTTGGGAAGCGGCGATGAGGGGGCGGTTGTTGCCGCGGGGCGGCCAAAGTTTTTCTTCCTCCGCAAAAGTGAGGAAAGGGAAAAGAGTGGCAAAGAGGAAAAGCGAGAATTTCATGCCGTTTCGAATCGGCGTTGATTTTAAAGGAGAGTGGCTTGGGAGGCGGGGGGCTTGAGGCCGAGAACTTCGTAGGCGCGGGGCAGGGCGACGCGGCCTTGCTGCGTGCGTTGGAGATATCCCTCGAGGATGAGGTAAGGTTCGTGGACTTCCTCCAAAGTGCCTGGCTCCTCTCCGACGGAGGCGGCGAGGGAGTGGAGGCCGGCGGGACCGCCTTTTAGTTTTCCGGTGAGGGCTTGGAGAAGGCGTTTATCCATTTCATCCAAACCGTGCTGGTCGATTTCGAGCATTTCGAGGGCGGCAATGGCGGTGGGGGCGGAGGCGATACCTTGGGTTCGAGCGAGAGCATAGTCACGGACCCAGCGGAGAAGATTGTTGGCGATGCGGGGGGTGCCTCGGCAACGGCGGGCGATTTCGGGGGCGGCGGCATTTTCCAGTTGGACGCCGAGGAGGGAGGCGGAGCGGCGGACGATGGAGGTCAGATCCTCGACCGAGTAGTAGTCGAGGCGGTGGGCGACGCCGAAGCGAGAGCGAAGGGGGGCGCTGAGGAGGCCGGCGCGGGTGGTGGCGCCGATGAGAGTGAAGCGGGGAAGATTGAGGCGGACGGAGCGGGCGGCGGGACCTTGATCGATGACGATATCGATCCGAAAATCTTCGACGGCGGGATAGAGGTACTCTTCGATTACTTTGGAGAGGCGGTGGATTTCGTCGATAAAGAGGATGTCGCCCTCTTGCAGGCCGGTGAGGAGACCGGCGAGGTCACCTGCTTTTTCGATGGCGGGACCAGAGGTGGTGCGGACGGTGGCGTTCATTTCGGCTCCAAGAATGTGAGCGAGCGTGGTTTTGCCGAGGCCAGGGGGGCCGCTGAGGAGAAGGTGATCGAGGGGTTGCGAGCGGGCGCGAGCGGAATCGAGAAGAATGCCGAGTCGGTCCTTGAGTTTGGGTTGGCCAGTGAAGTCGGCCAGTCGGGAGGGGCGGAGGGAGAGGTCGACGGCGTCGCTGGGTTGGGCGTTCAGCTTTTCGAGGGGCTTAGCGGACATGGGAAGAGGATGGCGAAAGGAGGAAAGTTTGAAAGTGGGAAGGTGACCCGCTATGCCCACTGAGGATGAAAGCAACCTGGGCCGCGGTTTTTGATTGGGATGGGGTGATTTTGGATAGTTCGCGTCACCATGAGGAGAGTTGGGAGCGATTGGCGAAGGAGGTGGGGCGGGTGTTGCCCGAGGGACATTTTTTGAGAGGGTTTGGGCGAAGGAATATTGAAATTATGAGGGATATGCTGAAGTGGTCGGAGAGCGCGGCAGAGATCGATACTTTGAGCCGGCGCAAGGAGGAGTTGTATCGTGAGGTGGTGCAAGAGCGGGGGATTGAGCCGCTGCCTGGAGTAAAGTGCTGGCTGGAGCGGTTGGAGCGGGAGGGGATTCGGTGTGGGATCGGTTCTTCCACGGAGGATAAGAATGTGAAGTTGGGATTGGGGCTGCTGGGATTGGAGCGGTTTTTTCGGACGGCGGTGACGGCGGGGGATGTGCAGCGGGGGAAGCCGGCGCCGGATGTTTTTTTAGAAGTGGCCAGAAGATTGGAGGCAAGTCCGGGGCGGTGTGTGGTTTTCGAGGATGCTCCAGCGGGGGTGGAGGCGGGGCGGGCGGCGGGGATGAGAGTCGTCGGCGTGACCACGACACATCCGGGGGGGCATTTGGAGGGGGTAGATCGGGAGGTGGAGCGGTTGGATGAGTTACAGGTGAGCGAGTTATCGGAGTGGTTTGGGCGGTCGGCTTGATGCGGGCAGGGGCGTTGCCTAGAACATAGGGATGGGGAGGGTTTTGCATCTGGTTGGGAAAGTGGGAACCGTTTTTACGGACTCCTGTCGGACGGCGGGGGAGGTCTTTCTTCTTTTGGGGGATACGTTGCGCAGCATGGTGCAGTATCGGCTGCGGTGGGATCAGATTTTCGAGCAGATGTATTTTATTGGGATTCGTTCCCAAGTGGTCGTTTTGACGACGGGGGCTTTTACGGGGGCGGTGTTCGCGGCGCAGGTTTGGTTTCAGTTTAAACGGTTTGGGATGGAGTCGGCGATCGGGCCGACCGTTTCGATCGCGATGTGTCGGGAGTTGGGCCCGGTGTTGTGTTGTTTGCTTTTGGCGGGAAGGGTGGGGGCGGCGATGGCGGCGGAGTTAAGCTCGATGAAAATCACGGAGCAGGTGGATGCCTTGCGGGCGTTGGGGGTGTATCCGACCGAGTACCTGATTGTGCCGAGGTTTTTGGCTTTGGTGATATCGGCACCGATTTTGACCGGATTGGCGTTGGTCACGGGAATCGGGTGCGGATACTTTGTGGCGGTGAAAATCTTTGGGGTGGACGGGGCTTATTATTGGGACAACACGATTAAGTTTACCGACAGTAAGGATGTGGTGATTGCCCTGATTAAGTCGTTTATTTTCGCGATCATTATTTCGGCGATTGCCTGTCATAAGGGAATGAACTGCCCTCCGGGGACGGCGGGGGTGGGAAAGACGACGACGGAGGCGGTGGTGAATGCCTCCCTCACCCTGCTGATCGTAAACTTTTTCCTGACGGTGCTGCTCAACGCGTTGCTCTACTCCAACTAGGACCCAGCCATGCTTGAACTACACGGAATTCGAAAAAGCATGGGGGGGCAGGAGGTGTTGCGGGGGGTCAATTTGCGGGTGGGGCCGGCGGAGCGGGTGGTGGTGATTGGGAGGAGTGGCTGTGGCAAGAGTGTGATGTTGCGGGTGATCATGGGATTGTTGCAGCCGGAGGCGGGGAGTGTGGTTTTTGAGGGCAAGAAGCTGACGGGTTTGAGTGAGGAGGAGTGGAATCCGTATCGGCGAAAAATTGGGATGCTTTTTCAGGGGGCGGCGCTGTTTGATTCCTTGTCGGTCTTTGCCAACTTGGCTTTTCCGTTGCGGGAGCAGGGAGAGAAGAGTGAGGAGGTGTTACGGCAAAAAGTGGCGGAGGCGCTGCGCATCGTTTCCTTAAGTGGCACGGAGGAGAAGATGCCGGCGGAGCTGAGTGGCGGGATGAAGAAAAGGGCGGCGTTGGCCCGAGCGATCATTTCGCGACCGGACATCATGTTGTATGACGAGCCGACGACGGGGCTGGATCCGATTGTGGCGGACAGCATCAACCGTTTGATTTTGCATTTGGGCAAGATGTTTGGCATGGCTTCGATTGTGGTGACGCACGATATGGTGAGTGCCCGGATGGTGGGGGATCGAATTTCCTATTTGCATGAGGGGAAGATTTACTTTGAAGGGACTCCCGATCAGGTGGATCGTTGTCAGGATCCGCTGGTGCGCGACTTTGTTCGGGGGCATGCTGAAGGAATCGGAATCACGGGATAAGGAAAGGAGCTTCATGAAAGAGAGCAAGATGGAGACCAAAGTGGGTTTTTTCGTGCTCGCCGGCTTGCTGGCGATGGCGGGATTAATTGTGGCTTTTGGAAAGTTGGGAAACTATTTCCGCAAAACCTACCCGGTGGTGGTGGAGTTTGAGGACGCGCGCGATATCCTGAAGAATTCGAAAGTGCTCTTACGGGGGGCCCAGATCGGAATTGTGGCGGATACCCCCATCTATCGGGTTGGGCAAAATTACGTGGAGTTGACCTTGCGGATTGATGACGGGACCCAGTTGCCGACCCATTCGAAATTTCGAATCGATCAGTATGGCATGTTGGGGGATCGGTTTGTGCGGGTGGTGCCGCCGGAAACGTTGGATGGAACTTTTATTCAAGCGGGGGAAAGAGTGAAAGGGGAGCAGGAGGCGGGCTTGAATGCGATGCTGGCTTCGGCGGGGCCGGCGCTGGATGAGATTCGGTCGGCCGCGCGGCGGGTGGATGGCTTTGCCAAGTCGGCGCAGGAGTTGTTGGACGAGGCGAAGAACGGCAAGGGGCCTTTGTACACGATGATGAAGGATGAGAAGATGGCTCAGGACATGAAAAATCTGATGGCGAATTTACGAAAGCACGGGGTCCTTTTTTACAGTGATGATTCGGCGAAGGGGAATGAGGATCAGGCCAAGAAGTCGGAGAAAAAAACCGGTCCGATTGAGCGTTCTCGTCCGTGAGCGTCGCAGCCGGGGCGATTCTTTTGGCGGCCGGGCAGGGTCGTCGGTTGGGGCATGATAAATCGATGACCGAGATTGCGGGTCGACCCGTGTTGGCTTACGGGTTGGAGGTTTTACTGAAGAGTAAGGGGATCGAGAAAGTGGTGGTGACGGTGAGGGAGGATGTGAGAAAGGATGCGGCCGATTGGGTTGGGAAAAATCTTGGTCCGGAGGCAAGGAGAGTGGAGGTCATTGTAGGCGGGCGGGAGCGCCAAGATTCGGTTGGGGAGGGGTTGAAGTCTTTGGGAAGTGGGGTGGAGTGGGCGGTGGTGCACGATGCGGCTCGGGTTTTGACGAGTGTGGGGTTGATCGAGAGAGTCATGCAGGGGGCGCAGGTGGTGGGGGCGGCGGCGGCGGCTCGGAAAATGACCGATACGGTTCGGCAAGCGGATGGGCAGGGAAAAATAGTCAAACTTTTGGATCGGGAGGGTTTGTGGAGAATGGAGACGCCCCAGGTGGTGCGGGCGGAGGTGCTCCGAGCCGGCCTGGATCGGGCGCGAGCGGAGGGCATGACGGTAACCGATTGTTTGGCGGCGGCGGAGTTGGCTGGGGTGAAGGGAGTGTTGGTGGAGGCGGACGAGCCCAACTTAAAAATTACCGTGCCGTCCGATTGGGAGTTGGCGGAGGCTTGGTTGGGGTTGAAGAAAAAGTAGTTGGCGCTGACGGGATTCGAACCCGTGTATGGTCCTTGAAAGGGACCTGTCCTAGGCCTCTAGACGACAGCGCCGAGAAGGGGAAAGAGTATCGTGCGGCTGGATTTGGCCAAGGCAAAGGTTCGTCGGCGGGGTCGAATATATCGATGTATCATGATATGATGATATATTAGTGGACAGCGGGAGGTTTCTCTCTAAGCTTTTGCCATGGAAACGAGGGAGCGAATTGTTCTGCGGAGAAGCCAGCTGGAAAAAGCGCTGGGGGAGCGGATTGTGATGATGGACGGGGCGATGGGGACGATGATTCAAAGGCATAAGCTGGAGGAGAAAGATTTTCGTGGGGAGCGTTATGCCCAGCACCCCAGCGACCTCAAGGGAAACAACGATCTGCTTTCGATCACTCGTCCCGACATCATTGGGGGCATTCACCGGGCCTATTTAGAGGCGGGGGCGGGAATCATTGAAACCAATACCTTTAATGCGACCTCGATCTCGCAAGCGGATTATGGGTTGGAGAGTTCGGTCCGGGATATCAATCTGGCGGCGGCTCGGTTGGCTCGCCAAGTCACGGATGATTACTTAAAGGCGAATCCAGGAAAGGTGGCCTGGGTGGCGGGTGCGGTGGGCCCGACGAACCGCACGGCCTCGATGTCGCCCGATGTGAATCGACCGGAGTATCGGGCGGTGACCTTCACGCAGTTGGCGCAGGCGTATGGGGAGCAGGTCCGTGCCTTGATTGAGGGAGGGGTGGATGTGCTGCTGCCGGAGACGACTTTTGACACGCTGAATTTGAAGGCGGCGTTGTGGGCGATGGAGGAGGTGTTTGATGAGTTGGGATATCGGTTGCCGGTGATGATCTCGGTCACGATCACGGATGCGTCGGGACGGACACTCTCGGGTCAAACCACGGAGGCTTTTTGGCATTCGATTCGGCATGCGCGCCCATTCAGTGTTGGGATCAATTGTGCTTTGGGGCCGAAGGAGATGAGGCCGTACATGGCGACGCTTTCGCGGATCGCAGATTGTTTTGTGAGTTGTTATCCGAACGCGGGGTTGCCCAATGCGTTTGGTGGCTATGACGAGACGCCAGAGCAGATGGCGGAGGTGTTGGGGGAGTTTGCCCAGGCGGGATTTCTGAACATGGTGGGTGGCTGTTGTGGGTCCACTCCCGAACATATTGCGGCCATTGGGGAAGCGGTGGCGAAAGCCAAGCCTCGAGCACTTGTCACGAAGAGTCGCGAGACTGTCCTAGCGGGGTTAGAGCCGTATGCGATTGGCACGGGGGGTTCCTTCACGGCCATAGGAGAGAGGACGAATGTGACGGGGTCCCCTAAATTTTCGGCCCTAATTAAAGAGGAGAAGTTTGAGGAGGCGGTGGCGGTAGCTCGTCAGCAGGTGGAGGCGGGGGCGAATCTGATCGACCTGAACTTTGACGAGGCGCTTTTGGATGGAGAGGCGAGCATGACCCGCTTTTTGAATTTGATCGGGAGCGAGCCGGAGATTTCGAGGGTTCCTTTTATCATCGACAGTTCGAAGTGGTCGGTTCTCGAGGCGGGGTTGCAGTGTGTGCAGGGCAAGGTGGTGGTGAACTCGATCAGTTTGAAGGAGGGGGAGAAGGTCTTTTTGGAGCAGGCCAAGAAAGTGCGGCGGTATGGTGCGGCGGTGATCGTGATGGCGTTTGATGAGGAGGGGCAAGCGGCGGAGGCGAAGCGAAAGGTGGCGATTTGCCGACGGGCGTACCAGTTGCTGACGGAGAAAGCGGGGTTAGCTCCCGAAGACATTATCTTTGATGTGAACATCTTGACCGTGGCGACGGGAATCGAGGAGCACAACAACTATGCGGTGGAGTTTATTGAGGCGGTTCGCGAAATCAAAAAAACTCTCCCGGGCTGTAAAACGAGCGGGGGATTGAGCAACATCTCGTTCTCCTTCCGGGGGAACAATCCGGTGCGGGAGGCGATGCACTCCTGCTTCCTGTACCATGCGATTCAAGCGGGGCTGGATATGGCCATTGTCAATGCGGGGCAGTTGGCGGTGTACGAGGAGATTCCGGCCGATTTGAAGGAGCGGGTGGAGGATGTTTTGTTGAATCGGCGGCCGGACGCCACCGAGCGGATGTTGGAGTTTGCCGAGACGGTGAAGTCGGGAGGGAAGGCGGTGGTCAAGGATGAGGTATGGAGGAGTGGAACGGTGGATGAGAGACTGCTGCACGCTTTGTTGAAGGGAATTACGGATCATATCGATGTGGATACAGAGGAGGCGCGACAAAAGTATGGGCGGCCGCTGCTGGTGATTGAAGGACCTTTGATGGGTGGGATGCGGCACGTGGGCGATCTGTTTGGTGCGGGCAAGATGTTCCTTCCCCAAGTGGTCAAGAGTGCTCGGGTGATGAAAAAGGCGGTGGCCTACTTGACTCCGTTTATGGAGAAGGAGAAAGAAGCGGCGGGAGATAAGAGCAAGGGGGCGGGAAAGATCTTGATGGCCACGGTGAAGGGAGATGTGCACGACATTGGCAAGAATATCGTGGGGGTGGTCTTGGCCTGTAACGGGTACGAGGTGATCGATTTGGGGGTCATGGTGCCGTGTGAAAAGATTTTGGCCGAGGCCAAGGCGCACGGGGTCGATGTGATTGGCTTGAGCGGGCTGATTACTCCTTCGCTGGATGAGATGGTCACGGTGGCGCAAGAGATGAAACGGGAAAAGTTTGAGATCCCGCTCTTGATTGGCGGGGCGACGACGAGTGCCGCGCATACGGCGGTGAAGATTGCCCCGGCGTATCATGGGTCGGTTGTGCATGTGATCGACGCGTCGCGGGTGGTTGGGGTGGCGCAGAAGTTGCTGTCCCCGGAAAATCGGGAGGCGTACTTGACTCAGGTTCGGGCGGATCAGGACAAAGCGCGAAAGGATTATGAGACGAGGCGAGCAGCGCAGAAGTTGCTCTCGATTGCGGAGGCGAGAAAAAGGGGCACGAAGTTGGATTGGACGAGGGACCCGGAAAAACCGGAGTTTCTAGGGGTAAAGGTTTTCGAGGACTATCCTCTGGGGGAGTTGGCGGAGTACATTGATTGGTCGCCCTTTTTTCACGCTTGGGAGTTGCGGGGGCGGTTTCCGAAAATCTTGGAGGATCCAGTGGTGGGGGTGGAATCGAAAAAGCTCTTCGCGGATGCCCAGATCCTTTTGCAAAAGATTGTCCGCGATCGGAAAATTCGGGCGAGAGGGGTGATTGCCTTTTTTCCGGCGAACTCGGAGGGAGACGACATTCTTTTGTATGAGGACGATTCTCGGAAGAAGGTGAGGGCAAAGGTGCATGGGTTGCGGCAGCAGATGGCCCGGAGTGATGGGGAGCCGAACCGGTGTCTATCCGATTTCGTTGCGCCGGTGAGCAGTGGAAAAAAGGATTACTTGGGGGCTTTTGCGGTGACGGCGGGTCATGGAGTAGAGGATTGGGCGAAGGATTTGGAAAAGGGAAATGATGATTACCAGGCGATTCTGCTGAAGGCATTGGCGGATCGGTGTGCCGAGGCTTTTGCGGAGAGGATGCATGAGATGGCTCGGCAGGCTTGGGGATTTGGCAAGAGAGAGGGGTTGTCGAAGGAGGATCTGATTGATGAGAAGTACCGCGGCATCCGGCCGGCGGCGGGGTATCCGGCCTGTCCGGACCATACGGAAAAGAGGGGGTTGATGGCGTTGTTGGGGGCTGAACAAAGTGTGGGGATTCAGCTGACGGAGAATTGCGCCATGACTCCGGCCAGCTCGGTCAGCGGGCTATATTTTGGGCATCCGGAGGCGCGGTACTTTGCGGTGGGGCCACTGGGGAAAGATCAGGTGGAGGATTATGCGGCGCGAAAAGGCATGGCGGTGAGCGAGGTGGAGCGGTGGTTGCGGCCGAATTTGGCTTACGACAGTTAGGGTTGGCTTTTGCCCAGAGTGTTGGTGGGGAATGGGTTCGATGGGGTTCAATTCCATTGACCCATATCTTGTCCCCTTTAGATTATGAGAAATGAAATCTTTGAGAATCCTTGGGATTGGCTTGGTGTTGGGCTGGTTTGGGGTCGCCTTCGCGCAGGAGGAAAAAAAGAAGGAGCAAAACTTATCGTTTGGTAAAGTGCAGGAGTTAGAGATGGATTTGGTGTCTGTGCCTGATTCGGTGGGAACGGGGGGCAAGCCGGCGCCGGCGGTGGAGGATAGTAAGGCCACACAAGAGGGGCGGTGGTTGCGGATCGATGTGCCTTTTTCGACCACGAACAAGTTTACCCCGGAGGTGAAGTTTAAATTTTACTTGGAGGGGTACGAGGTGGTGCCCAACCCTGAGGCGGGAAAAAAGGACGTGGAAAAGTTTGTCGTTTTGACGGGAGAGGCAACCTATCGGGATGTGCCGGCCGGGAAAAAACATTATGCGGGCGTGTTCTTGCCTCCGGCTTCCGTTCTACGGTTTGCGGGAACCAAGTCGGGGGGAGAGCAGGATTGGGCAAAATCGATGATGAATTTGAAAGTCGAGGCAACGGAGGCCGGGGCACCGGTGGAGGAGGTCTTTGATTTGCAAAGCACGAAGGAAAAAGGGCCGAGTGGGCGGGGTGGCAAAAAAGATGAGCAGTGGAACAAGAGTGCGGATGCCCAAGAGTTAAGCGGGGCCCTCCTGCCGATCTACGACACGCCTTTTTGGCCGAAAGATTACAAGCGATATCCCCAACCGAAAAAGCCCTGACGTCGCGGCCGTTTTTCTATGGCGACATTTGCGCGAAGATTGGTGCTGGATGTGGGGGCGGGGGAAATTCGGATTGCGGAAGTTTCTCCCGATAAAAGAGGCTTTCCAGTTCTGACGCAACTGCGGGCGATGGAGCTGAATATCGATCCGGCGAAGCCAGCGGAATTTTTTCCGGCGGTTTTACAGTCGGTCGGAGCGCTGGCGAAGGAGATGGGAATCAAAAATGGTTTCTGCACCTTATGTTTGGGGGGGCCATCGGTTTTTACGAGGGTGATCAAACTGCCGCTGACCGACCCTGCCCAAGTCGAGCAGATGGTGGGTTTCGAGGCGCAGCAGGCGGTTCCGGCGATTGAGGAGGCTTGTTGGGACTTTCAGGTTTTTCCTCCAGGCCAATCGGGGGCGGCGGAATTGGAGGCCCTGATCGTGGCGATGAAGAGGGAAACGGTGACGGAGACGATGGCGGCGGCTTCGGCGGCGGGAATGAAGACCGACATGGTGGATTTGGCGCCGACGGCACTGATCAACGCGTTTCGGTATCAGTATCCGGAGGTGGAGACCTGCACCTTAATTTTGGAGATCGGAGCCAGGGCGACGAATATTCTCATGGTCGAGGGAAAGAAAATCTTTTGTCGGGTGGTGCCGTTGGGGGGAGCCAGCGTGACCCAGGCGATTGCGACGGATCTGCAGGAGTCGTTTGCGGGGGCGGAAGTTTTGAAAAAAGCCAAAGGGTTTGTCCATCCCGGGGGTTCGTATGAGGAGCCGGCGGATGAGCAGGTGGCGCGGATGAGTAAATTAGCGCGCGGGGTGATGACCCGTTTGCACACGGAGGTGGAGCGCTCGATCACATTTTATCGCAGCCAGCAGGCGGGGAGTCGGCCGACGCGGGTTTTGCTGGCGGGGGGAGGATCGGCTCTCGGGCTAACGGATCTTTTCTTTCGGGAGAAATTAAAAGTGCCGGTGGAGTTTTTTCAGCCGTTCCGTCGGATGGCGATGGGGCCGAGTCTGAATCGGGCGGAGTTTGCGAAAAACTTTCCGGCTTGGGCCAGTTTAGTGGGGGCAGCCTTGAGGGCGTTGCCGGACAGTCCATGTAAGATTAATATTTTAGGGTCGGAGCAGAAGGCGGCGGCAAATCGGACGAAGGATCGGCCGGCGCTGGTGGCGGCGGCGGTTGGGTTGGGGCTGATGCTCCTTTTGCCCGGGGTTCATGGCTTTTGGCAGTCGATGCGGCTCCAAGGGGTGATCACGCCACAAAGTGCCGAGGTCGAGGATGCGGAAGCGGCTTTAACGCAGGTGTTGGCCGAGCAGAAAAAGGCCAATGCGATTCTGGCGTTGGCGAATGAGGCAGTGGCCTTGGAGGGAGAGAGGATGAGGTGGCCTCTCCTTTTGGAGGAGATTCGGTCTAAGACACTGCCTGGATTGTGGGTGACCTCCCTTAGGTTGAGTGGCGATGCTTCTGCCGATCCGGAGGAAGGTGGGGCGGCGAAACCCGCCACCGCCAAACCGAAGGTCCCGGTGTTAGAGATCGGGGGATTTTTTGAGACGCAGTCGGAAGCGGCGGATGCGAAGGTGGTGGAGGATTTCCGTCTGGCGCTAGCCAAAGGTGGAATCCTCCAAAATGTGACGACGACGCAGAGAGATAATCCGGAGCGGGTGGACGGCAAAACGGAGCAGGTGGCGTTGCGTTTTGCCATGCAGGCGGAGTGGCCCGTGGGGGGAGTGTTGCCAGCGGAGGCGGCGAAAAAGCCGGCATCACCATGAAGGGGAAAATGACGCAAGCGCAAATCTTGCTGGCGGCAGGGGGGGGCGGATTTCTGCTTTTGGTCGGAGCCTTGGCGTGGTTTGGGTGGAGTTCGTTGGGTGAGGTGCAGACGCAAGCCCAAGCTTTGGCTGAGAAAAAAATGAAGCCGGAACTGGCGGCAATTATCAGCCGACCGGGTGGGGCGGGGGCGGCGCGGAAGGAGGCGACGGAGATGGCCAAGTTGGCCGAGGAGATCGGCCAGGGGGAGGAGGCACTGGTGGCGAGTTGGCGGGAAGGGTACGAAAAGGCGTCGGGGCAGGGAGAACCTTGGTCCCAAGACGCGAATCAGTGGAAGGATCGGTTGATTCAAGCGAACGATGCTTTGGCCAAGCGTGCGGGAAAAAAGGGGGGCAACAGTGGAGTTATTTTGGCGAATGACTTTTATTTGGGGCTGCAGGAGTTTAAGCAGCAGAACCCGCCCGCAGATCAGGTGCCGGCTTTGGCGCGTCAACTTTCCGTATCGGAAAGATTGGT
>Ga0247831_1006369_pt1 | contig 14018 bp, 14 predicted proteins | sample LaCruzMarch2015__9_FD_192406 | JGI IMG/M metagenome (GOLD analysis project Ga0247831, IMG submission 192406) | Freshwater microbial communities from meromictic Lake La Cruz, Castile-La Mancha, Spain - LaCruzMarch2015_1m | ecosystem: Environmental > Aquatic > Freshwater > Lake | place: Spain...
AATTCTGCTACAAGCTCAACAGAAGATACTTCGGGGCTAGATTATTTAATAGATTAACTTTAGCTATGGCAAGAATTTATTAGGTAAGAATGCGGAGAATCAATAATCCTAAATTATTATTTGCAATTCAGCAAAAATCAAAAATTCTTAAAACTTCAAGATACTGCCAAAGTAAAAATTCAAAAAATGTTAGCTGAAAATAATTTTCATTTAGCAATTAACTACATTTTTGAATTAAACAAAACAATAGAAATACAATGTACACTTTTCAATGTTACACATAAACTTGATTTTAGTTTTTATAGACCGATTGATGAAAATGGAGAAAGAATTAAATAAAATATAATATTGCAAACATGCTACTTGAAATACACCCTAAACTCCCCATGCGTAACAAAGAAATTACGAAGTCATTTTATATATCAAAACTTGGGTTCAAAGACATTGGCGTTCATGATTATAAGGGATACTTAATGTTGCAAAAAGATGATATTCAAATTCATTTTTTTGAATATGAATCTTTAAATCCACTTGAAAATTATGGTCAAGTATATATTCGAATAAATGAAATTGAACTTATTTACAAAAACTTATTAAACGCAAATGTTGAGATACATCCGAATGGACAACTCAAAAAAAAACCGTGGGGACAACTTGAATTTTCGCTGCTAGACCCCGATCATAATTTACTGACTTTTGGACAAGCTATTTGATTAAAACTAAATTTTATTTTTTTTATTCAAATCTATATCGTAATATTGCAATATTATATTTTTAAAATGGGCGCAACTAAAACCGATCATTATTCCGATACTCAAATAGACATTGCTACTATTGCTAAAGCATTGGGGCATCCTGCTCGCTTAGCTATAGTAGAATACTTATTATCAGTTAAGTCATGTATTTGTGGAGATATAGTCAATGAATTACCCTTGGCTCAACCTACAATTTCACAACATCTCAAAGAATTAAAAAATGCAGAACTTATAAAAGGATCTATTGAAGGCAATGCCATATGCTACTGTATAAATACAAATACCTTCGACAAACTCAATGCTTATTTTAATAACATTTCTACTCAATTAAAAATAAAAAATTGCTGCTAACGCTACATTCATTTAAATAAAAAAAATCTTATGACACTCGAACAAATTAAACAAGTTTTACCAACATTAGTCAATGTAAACTTTACTTTAGAAAATGGTACTCAAGTACCCGAACACTTCCATGTTACTGAAGTCGGAAGCATTACAAAACATTTTATCGACTGTGGTGGCACTATCCGAACAGAAAAAGTCGTTAATTTTCAACTTTGGAACGCCAATGATACTGACCATCGTTTAAAGCCAACAAAATTGCTTAATATTATACAGTTATCTGAAGATAAATTGGGCATTGAAGATGGCGACATTGAAGTTGAATACCAAGGCGAAACAATAGGAAAATATGATCTCGAATTTGATGGAACAAATTTCATATTGCACAATAAATCAACCAATTGTTTAGCGCAAGACAAATGTGGCATTCCAGTTGAGAAATTGAAAGTCAATCTTGCAGAAAAAACTTCATGTTGCACACCAGGTGGCGGTTGTTGCTAGTTAGCCTAAATATTAACATACATCTCAATACTTTATTAAACTCTAGTATTGAGATTTTTTTTGATGGAAAAGGAATACAAAAAATCGATTTAACCCAGATTACGCATTAGAAATGCGTAATCTGGGTTAAATTTGTTTTGATTTAAATAGCTTGTTATGCAAATTCAATTTACAACAATAGATCAGTACATTCAATCATTCCCAAAATCAGTTCAACCCATTTTAACTGAGGTGAGAAATACCATTCAACAACATGCACCAAATGCAACTGAAAGCATCAGCTATGGCATGCCTGCTTGGAAACTAAACGGAAAACCTTTGGTTTATTTTGCTGGATACAAACATCACATCGGCTTTTATGCTACACCAACTGGACATCAAGCTTTTGTAAATGAACTTTCAATATACAAACAAGGAAAAGGTTCTGTTCAATTTGCAATAGACCAACCCATGCCGTTGCAACTCATTGCTCGCATCGTTCAATTTCGAGTAGCAGAGGTATTGGCTAAAAAATAAGACCTAAAATACAGCTCTTACACTCGCACGCCCCGTATGTATGACTGGATTTAATGCTGGTTTTCGCCCTTCATATTCAAGACTCATTTCAATATTCCTAGACAAGCGTTTATCAATACTTGCACCCCACAAATAGTTTTTCCCATTTTGAAGTCCATCAAGCATAGTATAACCAATGGTCGAATTGCTAATACCATTAAACACAATATCTGAAAATGTAAAGCGCGTATTTAAAGCGCCAGCGCTTAAAAAATTGTATTTCAAATCCATCGAAATTGAATTAAACACGGCTTCTTCGCCACCAAATTGCACAGCGTTTTTACGGAAATCATATTTGTAACTTGATTGTATTCTAAATTGATTTTTTAACAACAACAAAGTCATACCTGGCTCCAATAATTTATACCCGATAGCATAAGAACGTGTTTCTAGAAACTGAGACCTAAAGGTTTTTTGACCTTGGCGGGCCGCCAATTGCAACGTAAAATAGCGAGACAAATTGTATCTACCTCGAAGTTGGTCTTCTGTATTGCGTCTGGAATCTACACCATAATTGAGTAATGTCTTTCCACCATTTAAAGTTTGAATATAATCGATACCCCATTTTGCACTGAAGCGATTTATAAAAAATGAATTAATAACTGATGAAGAATTATTGATCAATAAACTATCTTCAAACTTCTGAATAAAAGGGTTGTATTGACTGATTCCTTGCTTACCAACAAACCGATTATTAAGCTGAATAGCTGATTGTACATTCAATATCGAAATAACTTTACGAATACCTTTTAACTTGGATTGATTCAATAAAGATTTTGGATTTAAAGATATGGATTGATTGTATACTGAATATTTTGCCTTGATGTATTGATTTGTAGGGGTAAACAATTTAATATACAATTTTTCATCAGGGAAAATAGCCAATTCGAACTCATTCAATTGTTTCAAATTGTCACCATTATAATCACGCCATACATACATACCTTGTCCAGCAGGAACTTGCACATATGTAAATTCACGCTTCAATTCTTGTCCGGAACCAAGCTCATACAAGGCATTGCCTGTTATTAAACCTTTGAACAATGTAAAGTTATAATCCAATCGCCCCAACAAACTTTCATCTGGTTTCAAAATGGTAATCGTTGAATCCGAAATTGACAATATTCTATACGCTCCCGTAAGTTTTAAATCATGATTTTTGATGGATGTTATTGAAGTATTGAGTGAAAAAGTATGACCTTCAGTGCTTTGTTTAAACACATTATTCTTCGCTGCACGATCATGTCGAAACGTATATTCAGCGTTGAAATGATTGGTATGATTTGGATCGTTTTTGAGATAAACACTCAATGCATCAAATGAAAAAGCCGTTCGCAATAAGGTATCAGTAAGTCCATCTTTTAAAGCATTGTGTTCGACCAAATAGCGCGTGCCAAGTGTAAGCATTTGTTTGCTCGATAATATTTTTTCAAACTCTAAATAAGGCCTCATAAAATCACTTTGAGTCAATTGGGATGATTGTTGCATATAATCACCTCTCAGCAATAACCTATACCCCTTTTTGCTTCCAGCAATACTTGCCACATGCTGAAAACCTTTAAAAGATGTTCCTCGCAAATAAGTTCCAAATCTATAGTCAAATTTACCTAACTCATTTTTCTGTAAGGTCAATTGCACATTACCTAAATGTTCGTGTTCTTGTTTTTCTTGTTGTGAAATATTCCAATCACGTGCAAATTCTACATTTCGAAATCTTTCGAGTGGTTTAAATCTATCCTGGACAAATTCATAGTTTACAGTTGTACTTAACGAAATATCTTGATGTTTTCGGACCGGTCTTGTTTCAGCATAAATTAATTTTGTAGCCAAACCTTGATGTTTATTGTTGTGCAGTTTTGAAAATGTATTTGGATCATTATTGGACAAAGCTGCTTCAACACTGATTACTTTGTTAGAATCAATTTGATACGTTGCACCAGCCGTAAACAATTGTTGTTTTTTGGGCGTCACCAAAACTGAAACGGGTTCGTAATCACCCTGTCGAATACCATTCACAGGAGCTATCCATACGTAAACTCGTCCATTGGCGGTGCTTATGGATTGAATATAATTGCCTGTCCCTAAGCCTACATTGGTAAAAGCCAATGAATATTTTGCGCTATCAGGATTTGTAGAAAAAACAAAAATGTTTGGATACAAGGTGCCATTCACAAATGTGTCTATTTTCTTGTATAAAATTTTATTGTTGCTAAATGTATCTTGAAAACGTGCACTTGGATACAATGCAAATTGTATACTATCGCCGATTGATGATAAAAATGTTTTTTGCGCAGAGTCCAAAGACAATTGTATAGGTTGATTTTTAGCATCTTGATTTGAATAGGCATTAAAGCGAAGTTGCAACTTTTCATTCACTTGCCATACATCATTGACATAAAACAAGGAGTTTAAATAATTTCGATCCGAAAACTCAAACTCAATTGTAATTCTCAAATCTTTGGTTATCAATCGACGCGGCATGAAAGTCACTTCGGCAGTATTGTAATCGATAATATAATCTTGCCCTTCTCCCCTACTTTGAATGATCCCATCGATATACACTCTTTCAGTACCAGCCAAAACTACAAAAAATTGTTCGCCATTTGGACCAATTAATTTATATGGACCTTGATTTCCTTCCAATGCGGTGATGACATTTCGAACAAATTTACCTTTGGCTAGCGAAGCGCCAATCATAAATGAATTTTCACCTTTTTTGCCCGTTTTAAATCCCGATGAAAACAGACCCCCTTGTACCCGTTTGTAGAAATTCATAAAATAGCCCGCCGGCTTTTTGATATCGTAATCGCCTACGGCTATTGTTGCTTTCTTACGTTTGAGTTGCAAAAAGACACGATCAAACTCTTGGAGTTGCTGCGTATTCCCTTCAGGTTGGAAAGGAATTGTATTATCCGTAATAGCGCCAGTCAGTTTGATACTATCTCCCAAATCGCCATCGAGTTGTAGATTAAATTGAGAATTCAATACGACATCTTGGCTGTTTCCAAAGGATAAGTTACGTCCAAAACTACCCGCATAGTCAACCTTTCCAAAGTCAATGAAAGGCTGATTTGAATTTTGAGCATCCGTTGCATTGTAATAAAACGGTGTGATCATAATATTTTGCTCAATCGCTTTGGGATTCTTGTGAAAATATTTCACAGGTAAATAAAAAGGAAAAACCCTGTAGGAAACTTGAACACTGTCCTTAGAGGGTTTGTTTTTCCAAATCAATTTGCTTTGAAAATAATCTATTGAATAATCGCTTGTATCAATTCCAGCAACAATCAAACTACCTGGTACCATGCTCAAAGAATCCATTTGAAGTTGCTCAGCAGCGGTAGAAAGCGTTTGAATTCGAATCGTACTCAATGCATTATTTTGCCCCAAAGCGCTGAAACGCAATAGACCCAAAAAAACTACAGAAAGTATACTGGCAATTTTCAACACTTTAAAATATGACTTATAACGGCTAAAAATAAGCATATTGTATAGGAAACGGTATATATTCTTAAGAAAAGTGGCTTGGTAAATGGATTCAATACCGACACAAAAAATATTTTTATCTCAACTACTTGCGACCCTCACAATAAAACAATAGTTTTAACCTTATTATTACAATGAAGAAAAAAACACCAATAGGGATTCACATCATCGGATGCATTTTATTTTTAATGCTTCCAATCCTGTTTTCGCCCTATAGTTTATTTTCAAATGACGCGTACACCAACCCATTTGCGCTTCGTGATTTCTTAACCTATTCCTTACTAATTGTATTTTTTTATGTCAATTATTATTATTTTATTACTGAATTTTATTTTTCAAAAAAACTGTTTCATTATATTGGCTTTATGATTTTGAGTGGATTATGTATTATTACAATTCCTGCCTTGCTTTTTTCATCGAGTATAAACGAATACCGAGATTTGATCTTCAATTCTGAAATAAGAGCTAAAATGGCACACCCCACATCATTTTTTGTAGACTTTAATCGAAATATATTTCTATTCGCTTGTATAATTTTTGGCACCTTAGCCATACGTATCAATGGAAAACTCAAAGAATCACTTCAAGATAAATTGAATGCAGAATTAGCTTACTTGAAAGCACAAATCAACCCTCATTTTTTGTTCAATACTTTAAATAGTATTTATTCATTAGCCATAGTTAAATCTGACAAAACAGCAACAGCAATAGTCAAACTATCTAGTATGATGCGTTATGTGATTAGCGAAGCTGCAGAACGATTTGTAGCATTGGATAAAGAAATGATATACATCAATAGCTATATCGAATTGCAAAAAATACGGCTAGATAATACTGCCATTGTCAATTATGCTTTTACAGGCAATACTGAAAATAAAATCATAGCCCCTTTGGTCTTATTGCCATTTATCGAAAATGCATTTAAACATGGTGTAAATCCTGAAGAGACCTCACAAATAGATATACAAATCAGTGTAAGTGAAGAAAATCTTTACATGCATGTGTTTAATCTTAAGGTACCACACATCAATAATCCCGAGCAACGCACAGGTTTTGGTTTAGAAAATAGCCGAAAACAACTCATACTTTTATATCCTGAAAAACACACTTTATCCATAGAAGATAAAGAACATAGTTTTGCTGTAACCCTAAAAATCAATATCATATGATCAAAGCAATAGCCTTAGACGACGAACCATTAGCGCTCAAAATAATTGAAAACTTTTGCAATGAAAGCGAGCATATTCAACTGGAAAAAATATTTTCCAAACCAAATGACGCACTCAAATACATTAATAATTTCCCAGTCGATCTTATTTTTTTAGACATCCAAATGCCTTCTATTTCTGGTATTGATTTTTTCAAATCAATTGAAAAAGAAATCATGGTCATATTTACTACAGCATTTAGCGAATATGCGGTAGAAGGTTTTAACCTCAATGCAGTCGACTTTTTGCTCAAACCATTTACGCTTGAACGTTTCCAGCAAGCTGTTGGCAAAGCCCATGAATTTTATACTTATACAAATAGTACTGAAAAAACGAAACAACCTTATATCTTCATACGAGCAGATTATAGTCTTGTCAAAATCAAACTGACAGACATTATTTATTTGGAAGGTTTGAATGACTATGTCAAATTTCATCTTGAAGGTCAAAAACCCGTTGTGGCTAGGATTACACTTAAAAACTTAAGTGAAAGACTTTCTAGCTCAGACTTTATCCGTGTACATCGATCGTATATTTTACCTTTAACCCGAATAAGTCATATCCGAAACCGTATGATTTTTATTCATGCCGAAGATAAAATGATCGAATTGCCGATTGGACGTAGCTACGAAGATGATGTCCATAAGATGTTTTCGTAATCAATAAATGTTTGTTCTAAATCTCAATAAATAAAACAAGCCATATAAGGATAAAAGACATTAACGATATTCTCCCCAAACGCTTCGTAATGCATGCGCAATCTCACCTAAGGTGCAATGCGCTTCAACAGCTTCTATTACAATTGGCATTAAGTTTTCACTTGTTCCAGATTTTTCAATAATCAAATCCAACATCTGATTCACTTTTGCTTGGTCTCTATTGAGTTTAAATTGGGTTAGTCGATCTATTTGTGTTTTCTGTATCGAATCATCAATTTTCATAATCGGTGTTTTACTCATATCCTTACTTTGATATTTGTTGACACCCACTATAATCTTCTCGTTGCGTTCAATGGCTTGTGTATATTTATAACTTGCACTTGCTATTTGTTCTTGTATAAAACCTTGTTCAATGGCACTAACAGCTCCGCCCATAGCATCTATTTTACCTATTAAATTCAAGGCTTCTTCTTCTACTTTATTGGTCAAAGTTTCGATGTAATAACTTCCTGCAAAAGGATCTACTGTATCGCAAATACCACTTTCTTCAGCAACTATTTGTTGCGTTCGCAAAGCTATTGTAGCTGCTTGTTCGGTAGGCAAACTCAATGCTTCGTCGTATCCATTGGTATGCAAACTTTGCGTACCGCCTAAGGTTGCCGCTAAGGTTTGAATCGTAACACGAACTATATTGTTCATAGGTTGTTGTGCAGTTAATGTACTACCACCGGTTTGAGTATGAAAACGAAGTTTTTGTGCATCGGGATTTGTAGCGCCCAATTCTTTTGTCATATTGGCCCAAATGCGACGTGCAGCTCTAAACTTAGCCACTTCTTCAAATAAATGATTGTGCGCATTGAAGAAAAATGAAAGTCGCATTGCAAAAACATTAATGTCCAACCCTTTTTCAAGCGCTGCTTTTAAATAGGCTTTACCATTAGATAATGTAAATGCCAACTCTTGCACTGCTGTACTACCTGCTTCGCGAATATGATATCCCGATATAGAAATGGTATTCCATTTTGGTACTTCTTTGCTACAAAATTCAAAGATGTCGGTGATTAATCGCATGCTAGGTTTGGGTGGATAGATATAAGTTCCGCGTGCGGCATATTCTTTCAAGATATCATTTTGTATAGTACCAGCTATTTTTTTGACATCAGCACCTTGACGCTTGGCTAAGGCAATGTACAATGCCAACAAAATAAATCCACTCGCATTGATAGTCATGGACGTACTCACTGTTTCGAGGTTTATACCTTTAAACAATCGTTCCATATCTTCGATTGAATCTATGGCAACACCTACTTTCCCTACTTCGCCATTCGACATTGGATCATCACTATCGTAACCTATTTGTGTTGGCAAATCAAAAGCCACACTTAAGCCTGTCACACCTTGATTGAGCAAGAAATGGTATCGCTCATTGGATTCCTCGGCTGTGCTAAAACCGGCATACTGGCGAATAGTCCAAGGTTTGTCTCTGTACATACCTTCATGTACACCACGTGTGTACGGAAATTGTCCTGGCATTTCAGGGGTAACATCTGCTTGAGTATATAATTTTTCAATTTCTATACCTGAGTCTAAAACTAGCTTTTTATCTGTCATGATATTTTTATCGTATGTTTTAACGTACTTCAATGAATTGAAACTGATTCTTGAGAGTATAAGTTTCAATTTTTTGCGAATTTACAACCTGCATTCCTATTCTATGCATTGGAATAAACAAACATGCTAAATAAATATATTTTTAGCCACCTTATACTGACTTATTGTGTAATTGTTATCAAATTTTAACCTCAATATCGTATATTTGCCTCCTCAAAATTAGAAGTACCCATGTTTAATCTCGTTCTTTTTGGACCCCCAGGAAGTGGAAAAGGCACACAATCAGCCAAAATTATCGAAAAATATCAACTTATACATATCTCAACAGGAGATATTTTGCGCGCAGAAGTCAACAATGAAACACCACTCGGAGTAGAAGCTAAAAAATTTATGGATCAAGGTATGCTCGTGCCAGACGAAGTGGTTATAGGCATGATCAGTTCTAAACTAGACGAAAACACTGAGGCAAAGGGATTTATATTTGATGGCTTCCCACGTACAGTTGCCCAAGCAGATGCTTTAGACAATTTACTTGAATTTAAAAACAACCCAATCAGCGTGGTATTGAGCTTACAAGTAAGCGAAGACGAATTAAAATCTCGTTTGATTACACGTGGCGCATCTTCTGGTCGTAGCGACGACAATGAAGAAGTCATCGTGAAACGAATCAAAGAATACCATGCAAAAACATCGCCGGTGGCTGACTACTACAAAGGCAAAGACAAATTAGTCGAAGTAGCTGGCGAAGGTACTGTAGATCATATTTTCGATGCCTTATGTAACGAGATCGACGCCAAACTAGACTAATATTTTTTTTCATTTTACCTAAATCCTTTTGCTATGCAAGCCGATAATTTCATAGACTATATTCGTGTGTTTTGTAAATCCGGCCATGGTGGAGCAGGTTGCGTACATTTTTTACGTGAAAAATTTAGACCCAATGGCGGTCCCGATGGCGGAAATGGTGGCCGCGGTGGACATATCATACTCCGTGGCAACAAAAACATGTGGACACTCTTACATTTGAGATATCACAAAAATTTGCTAGCCGAAGATGGCGGTCGTGGATCTAAAAACAATAGTAGCGGAAAATTTGGTCAAGATATATATATCGAAGTGCCATTAGGTACTGTAGGCAAAGATGAAGAAACCGGCGAAGTCGAAGTCGAAATACTCGAACATGGACAGGAAGTGATATGGGTTCCAGGAGGCAGAGGCGGTCAAGGCAATGGCAACTTTGCTACGCCTACTAACCAAGCACCAGATTATGCACAACCGGGCGAAGAAGGCATAGAAGCTTGGAAAATAGTAGAATTAAAAATATTGGCCGATGTAGGATTAGTAGGTTTCCCGAATGCGGGTAAATCAACTTTACTTTCTGTCATCAGTGCAGCCAAACCCAAAATAGCCGATTACGCTTTTACTACTATACAACCCAATTTGGGGATTGTAGATTATCGCGATGGTAAATCATTTTGCGTAGCAGACTTACCAGGTATAGTCGAAGGTGCATCTGATGGCAAAGGTTTAGGACTTCGATTTTTGCGTCATATAGAGCGTAATCCAGTTTTGTTGATGTTGATACCTGCTGACAGCCCCGACCATAAAAAAGAGTATTCCATTTTGATGAATGAACTCAAAAATTATAATCCGGAATTGTTGGACAAAAAAATGCTTGTAACCATCAGTAAATGTGATATGCTCGACGATGAATTAAAAGCCGAAATCTTAAAGGAGTTTCCTAAAAATGTACCTGTCCATTTCATGTCTTCGATGTCTAATGTGGGTATATTTGAATTGAAAGACAAATTATGGACATTGCTGAACGAAGATTTAGTTGAAGCCTAATCTGGTTTCATTTTCAGCTTTAATTTATAGACTATGCTTACAGCACAACTCCTCAGAAGCGATAAATCTATATCAGATCCTAATTTTTATCATAGTGTATTGCTGATATGCGAAAACAACCACGAAGGTGCTTGGGGAGTAGTCATCAACAAGCGTTCAATTCGTGTATTTAATGAATTGGTAGAGTTTCAACATTGCATTCCTTTTCCATTATACATTGGCGGTCCTATGGAAAATGAAAAATTATTTTTCGTGCATTCTCGTCCCGACCTCATACCAGAAGGACAACAAATCCATGTCAACTTATACTGGGGTGGCGACTTCAAAAAAACTGTTGAACTTATCCAAAGTAAACAATTGAATGAAAACGATGTTCGTTTTTACTTAGGCTATTGCGGCTGGGATACTGACGAATTAGAAGAAGAAATCAAAGAAGGCAGTTGGCATCCATGTCCTTTCCAATACGACGCAATTTTCACATCCAACGAAAAAAGCCTTTGGCAAGAGCTCTCAGAGAATAGATAATATAGCATTTAGAATAAATACTACAACTCTATTATTAAAAAACGACCTAAATCTATCTTGATTTTACCCCTTTATACCCTACCCTAAATTTTTAAATATTTATTGACAAATTAATAGTTTGCATTAGTCTATATTTACAATTTATCCTAAGTTTTGAATATATCACTAACATACCCATACTGGTCTATCCTCATCTGCTTGCTCGTTGGAGGCCTATTGACCGCTGTATTATATCGCAAAAATAGTTCTAGCTATAGCCACAAAGGACTGTATTACACAGTCACAGCAGCTCGTTTTCTCACCCTTTCTGGTATTGCTTTTTTGCTGCTTTCGCCCATACTCCGTTACATCAAAAAAACAGAAGAAAAACCAACCTTGGTTTTTATTCAAGATAATTCTGCTTCGCAAAAATTTGCATTCAAACAAATCGACAGCGTTGCCTACCGTAAGAATGTACTAGACCTTTTGACCGAACTCAAACAAGACTTTAAAGTCCGCGAATATGCTCTTGGCGAAAATCTAACAGACACGCTGAAGTTTGATTACAACGAGCCTCGGACCGACCTCGCTACTTCGCTCGAAACCCTTATGCAAACCCTCGAAAACGAAAACATAGGTAGTTTCATATTGGCTTCTGATGGAATTTACAACAAAGGCACATCGCCATTATCCATACCTTACCCTTTCAAAGGTAGCATGTACACCATTGGTTTGGGCGACACCACTTTACAAAAAGACGCACTAGTGGCACGTGTATTTGCCAACAAAGTGGTCCACCTCGGCGATCAATTTGTGATCCGAAGCGACATTTCCACCTATGCATGCAAAGGCAGCGCTTTTACCGTAAGCGTATTTGCACACAATGCCAATCGCGTTATCGCATCCCAATCCTTTACCGCCACAGACGATCGATATTCCAAATCCATCGAAATCCAACTCGATGCCAAAAGCGCAGGTATACAACACTTCACCATATCTATTTCCAAAGCCGAGGGCGAACAAAACCAAGCCAACAACAGTCAAGATGTGTACGTGGAAGTACTCGACAATAAAGACAAAATACTGATATTGGCCAATGCGCCTCACCCCGATGTGTATGCACTCAACGAAGCGTTAACCAAAAACAAAAATTACAAAGTAGACGTACAACTTGCTAGCACTTTCAAAGCCAATGCATCCGATTACAATTTAATCGTTCTACACAATCTGCCTTCTGTAGGTTTTAATGCGACGAGCATTATAGACCAAGCCAAAAAAACAGGTGTATCCTTATGGTTCATATGTGGTACTCAAACCGCCATTCCGCTTTTCAACCAAACTCAAAACTGCCTGCAAATCAAACCGCGCGGCATCAACAGCACTGATGTACAAGCTGTTGTCAACCCAGACTTTTCATACTTTACACTCAATCCCAATTATAGCATCAAATCAATGCCGCCATTGGCAAGTCCATTTGGCGATTTTACTGCCGGACCATCTACACAAATCCTCATGAAACAACAACTGGGTAGCGTAACCACCAACTACCCTCTTTGGCTTATGCAACAAAATGCAAATATCAAAATTGGTGTACTGGCAGGCGAAGGCCTCTGGCGCTGGCGCTTATATGATTACAACCAACACAAAAACCACAACCTTGTAGACGAATACATCCTCAAAACAGCCCAATACCTGGCCGTTAAGCAAGACAAACGACCTTTTAGAAGCATCCTTTCCAAGACTGTCTTTACCGAAAGTGAACCTGTACTTCTTGATGCCGAACTCTACAACGACAATTACGAACTCGTCAATACACCCGATGCAACCGTAACCGTTTTGGATCAAAACAATGCCAAGACGACATTCACTATGAACAAAGAAGGCAACTCCTACACGCTCAACATGGGCAATATGGCGAGCGGACTATACAGCTACAGCGCATCCACAGTTTACAACGGCAAAAGCTATACCAGCACGGGTAAATTCAACATCATTGCCCAAAACATTGAAGAAGTCAATACCACTGCCGACTTTGGTTTGCTCAATGACTTGGCCAAAACCTACGGGGGCGAATTTGTGTTTGCCAACCAAGTCAAATCCCTACGCGAAAAAATCAAAGCCAATCCCAATATCAAAACCACTATCCGATCCAATATCTCTACCGAACCTCTCATCAATTGGAAGTGGCTCTTCGGACTTTTTATTGTCCTGCTCGGTCTTGAATGGTTTATCCGCAAACGCAATGGTAATTATTAAGGGGCGTTATTTTATTTTTTTTGGAGCTGGGTATAAATAAATACTTCAAGTATTGCTCGCTATCCATTCCTATTATAGCTATATTTCGGGGACACAAGCATTATTAAGCTTATGCAATGCAATCAAATCCTTTTAATTTAAAAACATCAATCCTATTCGTGACAGAAAAGGGTCTGTTCACTAAACTGTGTCAGGGTTAATAAATTTCTTTTGAAGAGAAAGAAGCTATTAGCTCCTTTCCCCTCGTAAGATGTTGTTGTTTTTTCCATTACAAATATAGTTTAGATTTAGTT
>Ga0247831_1006371_pt1 | contig 14015 bp, 6 predicted proteins | sample LaCruzMarch2015__9_FD_192406 | JGI IMG/M metagenome (GOLD analysis project Ga0247831, IMG submission 192406) | Freshwater microbial communities from meromictic Lake La Cruz, Castile-La Mancha, Spain - LaCruzMarch2015_1m | ecosystem: Environmental > Aquatic > Freshwater > Lake | place: Spain...
AAATCCAAGATTATGTATCCAAGAATCATATTGTTCATTCTTTTTCCCCTATTTGGTTTTTCGCAAGCTCCACAGAAAATGAATAATTAAAGTTTCGGAGCAAATTATCATTTCATTTAGTGAGAATATTTAATGTAGAAAAATGGAAACCAAACTATTTTTTAAATAGTTGTTTTTTTTATTTTCTGTAAGATTTAACATTGCTACTTCCCAATTAATTTTAAGTTCAAGAAAAAAATATTCTTGGCAAGATACACAAAAATATATTTTACAGTTTTCTAATAAAATATTTGAATCTGATGAATATTCACACTTAAGAGAAATTTATAATAATTTTATAAAGTTACATTTTTGGCTGAATTGGAAATTAGACTTTAACTCACTCACTTTATAGTTTATAAGTAGTAATCAAAAGTTAACCTTTTTACGAATTTAATAATCTAATTATGAGTTTTTTTATAATTTCTAAGATTTTATACCTTTAACTTTGTCATTTAAAAACTTTCTTTTCATGCCTAACAGATTAATAGCACGTTTTTTTGGATTTGCTGTGTACTTAATACTGGGTGTTCCAAATCTTGTTGGGGCTCAGAATATTCGGCTTAAGTTTCCCAAGTTTGAAGGCAGAGGATGGGTGTGGGTTCTCATGCGTGGTGAGGTCCAGGATACTATCCTAAGTGGAGTAATTCCTGCAGATGGCGTAGTAGATTTACAGCTTCCTGTCAATAGGGTTGGATATCAAGGGATGAGCCGCTGGTTACTCCGAGGCGGAGGCGGATTGGACATGGTGGTTAATGGCGAAAACTTTCAAGTCACCTGTTTGTCGGATCAACCTAATGAGGAAAACATTATTTATACCGGTTCACCAGAAAATGATTTCCTAAGGCAAAACTACAAGGAGCAGGAGCAACTCATGAATAAGTATGCTGCTGTGCAAATGCTGACCAGGGCCTATCCACCATTACATCCTTTGCACCAAACCGCACTGGAGGAACAACTTCGGCTGGAAGCGGATTGGGTGACCTTTCGGATAAAGTTGTCGGCTTCCCCCCTATATGCGGCTAGATTTCGGGAAATTGTTGATTTGACGCGGGGAATCTGGGGTAGGTTGAATCAGTCTGAGTCAGAGCGAGGCCAGGTAGTGGCTGAATTTCTAAATAACTCTTTATCCTGGCAGGCGCTATACACTAGCAATCACTGGAGCGAAGTAATATACAACTGGTCCCAACTTTACTGCGATTTTATTAAAGATGATGAAAAATTGATTGCAAGTGCTCGCCAGATTTTGAACAGTTTACACGATGCGGAAATTTACACTTCCTTTTGTAGATTTATGGCAAGGTATTTTGTTAAACTGAATAAAGATTCTCTTCTACAAGTCCTTGGTCCTGAAATAATGACAAGCGGACGTTTGTTAGTACAGGAAGGCTTCGCGTCTCAGTTTGGAGCACCCCAGAAAGGTATGTTGGCACCTAATTTACTTTTAACCCAAGGATTGGAAGAGGTTGATTTTAGTTCAAGTCCGGCAAGAGAGCTATCTGTTGGCAGCCTTTCTAAGACCTATAGCATATTAGTTTATTACCTGAGTGGCTGCGGTCCTTGTGAAGAAACCTTGAAACAATTGGTGGCATCTCATCCCATGTTAGCTGCAAAAGGAATCAGGCTGATTAGCATTTCAGCTGATACAGATTGGAAAGTATTCCAAGAATCAGCAGGTAAGCATCCTTGGGCAGACAAATATTTTGATGGTCAGGGATTCCAGGGACCCAACTTTATGCAATATGGTGTGGCGGGAACCCCTACTATATTTTTGCTTGATGAAAAAGGCATTATTCAGGTGAGAACCGCAAATCTGCTTGAAATTCTCGATTGGCTCGATACCAAGTTTTTTCGGTAAAGATCTTATTAATTTTTCTGCTATTACGCAGAATGACTGTGTGTCCCTACCATTTAAGGATAGGAAGATAAAAGAAAAGGTAAAAAAGGGAGTTGGCATAATAAAACTAGTTTGGATATTTGTTAAGTAATAAATTATTACTGACTTCGCTAAATAGACAATTTTTTTAAATTGTCTCAACGCATTCAGTATTTTTTGTTGTAAAGTTGCTTGAATTGATTGTGTTGTTTGGTTAAAAGTAGGGTGAGATAAATAGATTTGTTTTGTAAAGTCAGTTTTATTTTTAATGTTGTGATTGTTTTGGCGATGTCCAGCACTTTATCAGCACTTGAATCGATACCTGACAGGTTTAATATCCTGTCGAGTTGCTAGTAACAACAATACTTGTGCTTCAATACCTAATTTTGACGTGATATAAACATCTCATAAAAATCAAATTTTTTAGTCTTTAGATACTCATTTTGGTATCGCAAAAATTATAAAAAATTTATAATCAACGCAATAAAAAAAACCAAAAAAAGTGTAGCAAAGTCAGGAAATTATTTGTACTATAATTTTTAATAAACAAGGATTATCATCTACCAAGTTTTAACACACTATTTGAATTCAGTCCATTTAGGTTCATATTAGGGATTGAGATTAAATCCATAAGTATAAAAAAGGACTTATAGGGTTTATTGCTAAGTCACAACCCTATGTTTTTTGCTGAGAACAATAGCTCTACTTGGGCTATCTCATAATTAATTAGGTACTGTTAGTCATAGCTGTTTGCTTTTTAAAGTATTTTTACAAACTGAATTATGTAATAGCGGTACTTAACAATTTTAATTCTACTAAAGCTGAGCTAAAAATCAGGTAGACTCTGGACCTCAATTTATTTTAAGTGGTAGAGCCATTAGTTACATTGTAGTATGAGTGAATTATTAAGTATATCTGGCAATAGTATCTACCTGAATGAGGTTGTAATTATACAGATTTTACTCTGAGGATAACTCTAACAAAGGATTTGGTGAACCCAAAATGCATAAAATAAAATATTACCATTTCACTATTCTGATGGATGCGTTTGTAAATAAGATACTCCATTTTTGATTATTTGAGAAAGGAAGTCTATATTTGAGTTACCTATTCAGATTAAATAGAACAATCGATTTAGGGAATTGCCTTTAGTTAGTTATTTTCTCAATTTCAAGTTAATAGAGTAAAATAGATTTTAAAAAAATATAAAAGCGCATATGAAAAATTTAATCTTTAGCATTTTTTGTGCACTTATTGGCCTGCAAGTTACAATAGCCCAAGTTCCCAATCTGATGAGTTACCAGGCAGTAATTTGGGATGGCAATGGAAACTTAGTATCGGAAAAAATGGTAAATATTAAACTTAGTATACTTCAAGGTTCAGTTATTGGAACCAGTGTTTATTCGGAAACACATAGAGTACAAACAAATGTCAATGGATTAGTTAGTTTGATGATAGGAGGAGGATTTAATCTTTTAGGAAAAATATCAGATATAAATTGGGGAGGAGGAAGTTATTTCTTAAAGACGGAAACGGATCCAACTGGAGGAGGAAATTTTACTATAACTGGAACGACCCAATTGGTGAGTGTTCCTTACGCTTTAATTGCAGGAAACATCCAGACACCGAATACTGGATTACCTGGTCAGGTATTGAAACTTGATGAATTGGGAAAGCCCTATTGGGCTGGAGAATCCTTTCCAACAGTAAATACAATATCTGTAAATTCCATTTCAACTACAACAGCCATCTCAGGAGGGAACGTAAGTTCAGATGGAGGTGCCGCGATAACCACAAGAGGAGTGGTATGGTCAACGAATACAAATCCTATTATATCTTTGACAACAAAAACAAGTAATGGCACAGGTACCGGAACATTCAGTTCATCCCTAACAGGTTTGTCTCCAAACATTGTCTACTATATTAGGGCTTATGCAACCAATAGTGTTGGAACTGGATATGGGAATGAATTGTCGTTTAAATCAACAGCGTCAAGTACTTCGGATTGCACAGTCAATGGTGCAAATGGGGAAATACTAACTTTTTCGTGTTACAATCTGGGGGCTGTAGCAACTTCAGATCCCTATACACCAAGATGGGAACTCAACGGCGATTATTGGCAATGGGGAAGGAAGGAAAAGGCTGCAAATGGTCCGAGTAATGGGACAGTTAGTGGTGCTAATGACGGAGAAATAACAGGCTGGAATAAAATAGAAGCGTCGAATGGTGCTTGGTCAGATGCGAGCAAGGCGGCAAATGACCCCTGTCCTTTTGGCTTCCGTTTACCAACCGCAGAGCAATGGAATAAAGTATTATTTAACAATATTATTGAAAATGTAGGAGGAAACTCTTGGACAGCTGGACCTACCAACTACTCCTTTGGTAAACGCATAAAAAAGTCAGGTAATGATAACGGTGGTCTATTCTTGCCAGCTGCTGGTGTACGCAACAAAGATAATGGTTGGATGTACAGGGGAGACCGTGGCGACTATTGGAGCAGTTCGGAGGCCATTTCAGATGCCGGTTCATTTGCTTCTGCTCTATACTTTTCTAATGTAACTATTTATACTGGAACAAACTTCCGAGGTCTTGGCATGTCTATTCGATGTATTAAAGAATTATCTTTGGTAGTACCTCCAACGTTAACAACATCATTAATTTCAGCGATAACTTCTACAACCGCCGTCTCAGGAGGAAATATAAGTTCAGATGGTGGTTCAGCTGTTACAACAAGAGGAGTGGTATGGTCAAGGAATCCAAATCCTACCATATCCTTGGCCACAAAAACAAGTAATGGCTTAGGTACCGGAACTTTCAGTTCAACCCTAACTGGTCTGTCTCCAAACACTTTCTACTTTGTTAGGGCTTATGCTACCAATAGTGCTGGAACGGGATATGGAAATGAGGTGACGGTTACCACCTCTAATTCATCTACAGCGATGAATATTCCTTGCCCAGGTATACCAACGGTTAAAGATATTGATGGAAATACCTATAATACGGTTTCAATTGGCACCCAATGCTGGATACAGAGCAATCTGAAGGTGAGCAAGTACAAAAGCGGCGATGCCATTCCAACGGGGCTTAACGACGGTACTTGGCGAAGTACAACCAGCGGTGCCTATACCATATACAACAATGACAATGCCAATGACGCCATTTATGGGAAGTTATACAATTGGTATGCAGTGGCTGACAATAGAGGACTTTGTCCAAACGGTTGGCACGTCCCCGCAGATGCTGAATGGACAACTTTAACTAATTATCTTGGGGGAGAAAGTGTAGCGGGGGGAAAGCTGAAATCTACCGGGACAACCTATTGGAATATTCCCAACACCAGTGCAACGAACGAAAGTGGTTTTTCTGCTTTTCCAAGTGGTTATCGCTTTAGCAATGGTAGTTTCTCTGATGTTAGAGACTTCGCTTTTTTCTGGAGTGCTACTGTAATCGGCAACACTACCGCCTGGTTCCGCAACCTGAACACCTTCACTGGCTATGTGAACAGGTTCAACGACGTCAATAAGTCAGTCGGTGCTTCCATCCGTTGCCTTAAGGATTCTACCATAACTACAAATGTTGTTAATCCATCAATAAATACTACACAATTAAGTGCTATTATGTCAAACTCAGCCACTTCAGGAGGGAATGTAAGTTCAGATGGAGGTTCAGCTGTTACCACAAGAGGAGTGGTATGGTCAACGAATACAAATCCTACCATATCCTTGACAACAAAAACAAGTAATGGCACAGGTACCGGAACATTCAGTTCATCCCTAACAGGGCTAACTCCAAACACTACCTACTATGTTAGAGCGTATGCTACAAATAGTGTTGGAACTGGTTATGGGAATGAAGTAACCTTCAAAACAAGTACATTATTAGTTCTTCCTACTGTAAGTACGGTATCAGCAAGTTCCATTACAACTACAACTGCCACATCAGGAGGGAATATTAGTTCAGATGGTGGTTCAGTTGTTACCTCAAGAGGAGTAGTATGGTCGACCAGTTCAAATCCTATTATATCTTTGACAACAAAAACAAGTAATGGCACAGGTACCGGAACATTCAGTTCATCCCTAACAGGTTTGTCTCCAAACATTGTCTACTATATTAGGGCTTATGCAACCAATAGTGTTGGAACTGGATATGGGAATGAATTGTCGTTTAAATCAACAGCGTCAAGTACTTCGGATTGCACAGTCAATGGTGCAAATGGGGAAATACTAACTTTTTCGTGTTACAATCTGGGGGCTGTAGCAACTTCAGATCCCTATACACCAAGATGGGAACTCAACGGCGATTATTGGCAATGGGGAAGGAAGGAAAAAGCTGCAAATGGTCCGAGTAATGGGACAGTTGGTGGTGGCAACCACGAAGTAGTAACAGTTTGGAATAGAGTAGGAGCACCAATGGGCGCTTGGTCAGATGCAAATAAGACGGCAAATGACCCCTGTCCTTCTGGCTTCCGTTTACCAACCGCAGAGCAATGGGAGTCTATTGCTTCCACCAATATCAAAGAACTATATTTCACTTTTTCACTTTCTTATACTCACTACGATAATGGTTGGCGTATAAAAAAGTCATTTGATGACACGGGGGGGATATATTTGCCGAATGCTGGAGAAAGGAACTACTATGATGGCAGCTTGAACCTATGTCGAAGTTGTGATGGCTACTATTGGAGTAGTTCTTATGATTCAGTAATAAATCATGGCATAGGTTTTTCCAACTTTTCAGTTGGACCGCAAATTTCCACAACAGGACGTTCTATCCGTTGCATTGTAGAATAATTTTGCTATTTGTCTTTTTGACATGATAGATAGGGACAATTTTTCCTCCTAGTTTCAAGTTAATAATAGATTGTTAAACAGAAATGGAGTTAGAGAGGTATGTTACTTTCAACAAAATATATTAGTCGAACAAATATTTAGAGCTTTATAATGTTACACAAAATGATTTAATCACTGGATACTGAAACCACAATGGTATCTTCGTAATGAATTAAATAATATCTAAACTTTACAAAACTTTTTTAACCATGGCTAGAGATTATCATAGAGGATTTATAAATTAAATTTTCTATCTTGAGTTAGAATAAAACATAACAAAACTTCGCTTATACTTAGCAAAAACACTATTCAAAAAATAGTTTCGACATTATAATGTAACGTTGTCAAGCATAAATAACAACAAACAATAAATACAAGTAGTCAAAAAGATGATTGATATTCTAAAAAAACGGCACAAAATTGGAGATGTGGTAACCCTACACACTATAGATGCATCATTTACAGGGGTTATTGATGCTTTTGAGGAAAATTGTGTCATCTTATCCACAGACGAGGGTGATGAGTTTATTGCAAATGACACAATTAAGCGCATTTCTATTCCTAAAATAATAAATACAGAAAAAAAAGAAACTATAAAAGAAATAGAGATTAAGCAAGATGAGGCTAAAGTAGTAATGGAAGAAGAAGATAAAACTGAAAAAGTACAAGAAGTTTTAATCAAAACAGAATATAAAGCTGGGGATAAAATACCATTAGAAGAACTAGAAAAAAGAAAAGATAAGAAAATCAAACCCAAATTCCCTGAAACAAAAGGTAAGGGAATTGTACTAGATTCATTATCAGATTTAAGGCAACTTTTTCAGCCAGAAATTGAGGCAGAAAACAAAAAAATAGTTTCAGCAAACGGAACTATAGTCAGGTATTTTGGTGATAGAAACTTTGGGTTTATTACTGATTTGTTTGGTAATCCTGTTTGGTTTGGATTCAACAATATCATTGATGAAAGTTTACTTCAAACCCTTAGAGGAACAGTAACTAGTACAAATATACCAGTTCTTTTCACTTGGACTAAGAATTACAAAGGTGACTCCGCCGCATATATACATAAACCTAAAACTGTTGAGCTGGTTATCGAACTTGCTCAACTTTATTTTGAAAAAGAAGGCAAACCTGATACAGCACTTGGATTGATTGACCAGATTCTCTATTCATTACCAGGAAATTTTAGCGCAATCAAACTAAAAGAAGAAATAGAGAAAAAAAGGTTTCAGCAAAACACTTTTAAGCCGTCATTTAAGAGTTACGACCTAAATTATCAAAAAGCAAAAAAACTTCATAATATTGATAAGAATTATGAAGATGCATTGAAGTATTATTTCCATGCCTTAAAGAATAATGAAAAGAAGGAGAGTTGTATTAAAGATATTGCTATGCTATATGTTTCAATGGGTGAAACAGGTAAGGCAATAGAATTTATCAAAAAGTACGAGTATGAACTACCGGATAGTATTACTACATATTACTTTTTAGAAAACTTTTATGGATCTGTTAAAGATTTTAACAAGGTTTTAGAATATACAGAATTTTTGCTTGAGGAAAAATCTGTAATGAATGATAGACGAAAAAACTCAATGTATTTGTCAAAAAAAGGATTTGCATTGATACAATTAGATGAATTAGACGAAGCAAGAGAAGTTTTAGAGGAAGCAATAAGTATTCATAATGAAAATACTTATGCAAGTCGCTTATTGCAAGCACTTGATGAACCAGACAATGAAGAATTAAGCCAAATTATAGCTGACGCAGAATTTGATTCTTTTGGAGGAGGTTTAAGTAAATTTATTAAAGGTACAATTGAAAATTATGATGAATATTTTGGTGTTCCTGCAAAAGTGATTGATAGCGGAGATTTTTCAAAAGAGACTTTGAATGCGATAAGAAGGTTAATTGATACCGCAGGTAGAGCGAGACCAAGAGAAAGGGCAAATTATTTACTAACTGAGGCAAAACTAATGATAGCCTTAGAGCCCGAAAAAGAAAATATTCTTCGCTCTGTATTAGCTAGATATTGCAATGCTATGGCATTAAATCATATTTCTGAAAATTCATCAATGGATGTGATAAGATATTATTACTTAGAGGCATTTAGTTTAGAAGAAAACTATCGTTTTACAGCCCCGCAAGTAGCAATATATTTATTTACATTCAAATCAAGTTATACAGATTTGTTTGCGGTATCCACAAAAACACCTTCAATAGAAGATGCAATTAGTTTTGTCTTGGAGGGGGATTATCGTGAGAATATTTGGGAAGGGATTCTTTCTATGTTTTTATGGAATAGGAGTATTTCAGCACAAATAACAAGTAAACTTTATGAAAACCCTAAACTGAAAGAAAAATCTTTGATATTTCTATCTTCTATTGGTTTTCAATCAAATATAAATATTTTATCAGACGAATACACAAATCTTTTGAACCAAGCAAGAGAAAAAAGGCAACGGGATTATTCACGTTGGTTTGCATCTTTAAAAGCAATATCAAACAACGAAAATTTAGAACCACTAACGAATCTTTTGCTTGATTCATTAAATGAGGTAAGAAAAAGTTGGCTCACTCAATTAGATACTTCTCGCCTAAATATTATTGCAACAGATATTTATGATGTGTTAGCAACCTTTTTGCGTCAGTCAGGATACAGAGATAAAGAACGAAGTTACAATTTTGCAAAAGCCCAAATCAATCAGTTAATTACTGAAATTAAAGAAAAGCCTACTAAATTTTCTTACGAAGGCTTCGTTCCCTTGCTTGAAAAGATCGAACTTCTTTTGGACAAGTCATTTAAAACAGTAGAGGCGGCAAGCAGCCCAAAAGTTGAAATTTCTATTTTAGGAGAAGCCAATGTTCTTGGCAACGACAATGTTGTACCTTTCCAGTTGAAAGTAGAATCTTCTAAAAATTCATCGCCAATCCGTAATGTAAAAATCGTAGTTCAAACAACTGATGATATTACTTTTATTGAAAAGTCAAATGAATATTTTGATTCCATTGATGGAGGAGAAAGCCATATTTTTAATTTGTTCGTAAAAGTTTCAACTAAAATTGCAAATGAAAAAGCGACATCAATTAATATTACTTGTTTTTACAACAATCGTACAGAAGATGAGCCTGTAAAATTAGAAAAGCAACTTTCACTACGTCTTTATTCTGAAAATGAATTTGAGACAATACCAAATCCATACGAGAAATTGGCTAATGGAGGTCCCGTTACTGATAGGAGTATGTTTTACGGCAGAAATGAATTTATTGACAGAATTACAGAAGCAATAATATCAACTGATTCTAAACAAGTAGTTATCTACGGACAAAAACGTTCGGGAAAATCATCTGTATTGTATCATCTGAAAAAGAGTTTGGAAGACACTCAAAAGACATTTTGTATTTCTTTCAGCATAGGCGAAATTTTTGAAAATATTTCATCAGCAACTTTTTTCCATAAAATTCTTTTTACAATAGAAGAGGAATTAGAAAATTTATCTTTTGACGGCATAAAAGTACCATCTTTTAAATGCCCATTATATACAGAACTTAAAGATGCTCCTAATTCAGCAGATGTATTCAGAAAATACATTCGGAATTTTAAGAAGACTTGCCAGAATACACCAAATTGGCAAGACAAGAAATTAGTGGTAATGATAGATGAGTTTACTTATTTGTACACCGCTATTAAGGAAGGAAAAGTTTCTGATGCAATTATGAAACAATGGAAAGCAATTACTCAAAACGAAGATGCAACCTTTTCATCTGTTTTAGTTGGGCAAGATGTTTTTCCTTTATTTAAAAGTGAGTTTCCGAATGAGTTTGGAGTAACGCAAGATGAAAGGCTAACTTATCTTTCCAAAAAAGATGCCTTAAAATTGATTGAAGAACCCGTTTGGAACACCAAATCAAATAAGAGTCGTTATTTGGAAGATGCAGCAGAGAAAATAATTGAATACACATCTTGCAATCCTTATTATATACAGATTTTTTGTGCAAGGTTAATAAAAGAAATGAATGATAAGAAATTCATTGAAGCCACAAGAAGTGATATTAAACCCATTGCGGACAGTTTCTTATTTGGCGGGCAAGCGTTAACAAATGATAAATTTGATAACTTATTAAACGCGGGCGAAAAACACGACATTCAACGCATTCCACAAGAACACTCTAAGGCTGTTTTGAAAAAAATTGCAGAAGCAACCAAGTTTGTGACATATTGCTCACGTGAGGATATAAGCATAGGCAATAAAGAATATGAAGATATTATTCTTGACGACCTTAAAAACCGGGAAGTGATTGAACAACAAGGCAATAACTATAAAATCCAAGTTAAACTCTTTCAAGAATGGTTATTAAAGAACTAAATATAGCAAACCCATTTGCAGATAATGCAGGGATTGTAACAGGTGACCGTTTTGTTGGTAGGCAATCCGAAATAAACGAAATTCATACAAGGGTGCTTGGCAAATTGTATGGCAATTTGGCAATTGTTGGGCTTCCAAGAATTGGCAAGTCAAGTCTTGTATGGAATGCCTTGATTCCTTTAAAGGAAAAATTGCTACAAGAGAAGCATATTCTTGCCTACATATCAATAAGTTCGGGCGATAGTGCCATAAACTTCTTCAAAGGTTTAGCCCTTGCTATCCTTGACGAAATAGAGTTTGAAAAAGATTTAGTTGATATATACAGAAGATTGGAAAGCATATACAACGATATAAAAAGTAATCAAAATGATAGATTTGAGTTTTTAAACCAAGTCAAAAAGTTTTGTAAGTTTTGTAAAAGAAGTAACCTTCGCACAACTTTTATCCTTGATGAGTTTGATTATTCTGAAAACATATTTTCAGTAGCAGATTTTCAATTTTTAAGAGAACTTTCAACGCTTCCTGAAACAAAAATTTGTCTTGTAACTATTTCAAGACGCACAATCCAAGAGTTAGAGCCAGAAAATGGGGCAATTTCTAATTTTTACGGAGTTTTTTCTGAATTGCGTTTGCAATTGTTTAGTGAAAGTGATTTGAAGGCTTATTGGGAAAGAGTAGAGAATTTAGGTTTAGAAATATCAGAAGAGTATAAGAACCAAGTCTTTTATTTTGTAGGAAGCCACCCTTACTGGATGGATATGGTGAATTACCATATTTTTAATGGAATGAAAGCAGAGAAAAAGTCAAGCATTGAATTATTATCTGAAATTAGTAGTGAGTTAAAGAAATTTCTTTGGGATAATTATGATGATATTATTTCTCTAATGGAGAAAGAAGGCTTAAAAAGCCATTTTATTCAGGCAGTTGTAGGACCCGTAGTGAACTTGACTCAAATGGGTATTGAAAGACTTACCAAATATGGGTTGGTACAACCTATTTTGGCAAGAGAAAAATATGGAACTAATTTTCAAACATTGATAGATGTAGGTTTAGTTAATGAAAGTGATATTTCTTACAATTCTCTTTCAATTCATCTAAATGACTACCTCAAACAAAAAGAAACAGAGTTTGATATTTGGGCATTGTGGACAGAAGCAGAACACCAAGTTCGTAACTTGATAAAAATTTACCTCAAAGAAAAGTATGGTAATGATTGGAGAGATTCTTTTATATTAGCAAATCCAAGAAAAGAGAATGACATTTTTCGGCTGGAGGATATGCGAACAAGAAACAAAAAGACGTTTGGAAACTCAGCCTCAGACAATTTAGTAAGTTACACCTATCCACTAGATATGTGGAATTGTTTTATCTCATCTGACTGGACGTGGTTTCAAAGAATTTTAGCAGGACAGCAGGCAAATTGGCGTGAAAAGTTTTTGCTTTTGGCTAAAGTACGAAATCCTATAGCGCACAGCAACAGGGACTTTGTAATTCAAGACGAACAAACAAAAGCAAAGGAAATTTGTAACGAACTGATTACCAACATAAATAAATGGCAGGAAAATAATTAATGCTTTCCTAACATAGTGTAAAAGCGAAATAGTCCTGCCTCAGTCTAAACTTTGAGCTACCTTGCTTACACACTAAAACTTATATGGACTTAAACAAATGAGAATTATATTAATAGGAGATGTTCATGGTTGCATCGATGAGTTGAAAATTTTAATTTCAGAATGTAAACTGAATACAGGGGATTATATTTTTTTTTTGGGTGACTTAATAAATAAAGGTCCAAATTCTATTGGAGTTTTAAATTATGTACTTTTTTTATCGGAATATTATAATGTTAAATTAATCATAGGCAATCATGAAGAAAAATTTTTAAGATTCCTTTATAACAAAAAGAATAATTTGAAAGCGTTTAATCAGATGAATTTACAATTTGATTATTACGAACTAGAAAAAAATATTTCACCACAAATATTAAATTTTTTAGAAAAAAGTTACTTTTCATATCGAATTTCTGAATTAGATATTCTTTTAATCCATGGTGGCCTTACAAAGGATTGCAAGTTTGACTTTAAAACAAACTATAGATATGATTTTCATTCACATGGAGAATTCAAAGAATTGAAGCTAATAACAATGACAAGATATCTTGATAAAAATGGTAAATTTGTAGCCTTAGGTAATGAAGATGAAAATAGTAAATTTTGGGCGGAGGATTATGAGGGTAAATTTGGCCTGGTCTTTTTTGGACATCACGTTTTCTTAAATGATGAACCTAAGAACTTTAAAAATGCTATTGGACTTGATGGAGGTTGTGTGTTTGGTGGTTATTTATTTGCTTATATTTTAGAAGGTAATGAAAAATCATGGATTAAAGTGAAGGCTCAAAGAAAATATTTTTGATAATAATTGACTAAAGTTTAGGATTAAATTATTTGAAACCGCATGTCCAAGTGAATATTCTGCTCAAACTGGGTTCTTCGTCACTTTTGGTGAATACATTTAATTTTAGCTCACATTTTTTCGATCACACCTTTTTTAATGAAGTTTCTTGTTAATATTAGCCGGTTCTTGATTATTCCTATTTTTCTTGTTAATGAATAAATATGAAATTTCACCAAAAGTGACGAAGAACCAGTTTGCCCTGGATTTAGTGGCTCAGTTTGACCGGAATATTCACTTTTGACAATTACAAGCCTAAAAAACTTAACTTTACGTATTGAAAATTCAAATCAAAAAAGATGAAACTAAAAGAGAAAATCAGCATTGATGAATTTGATGGCAAACACTTGCAAATTAGATTAGTTGAGCAAGTGCCAACTAATGAGAAAAAAGCTGTAATTACTCATTACCTTCATAATATTGACAATGTTGTTGCTAAGCATTTTAAAAAAGATG
>Ga0247831_1006372_pt1 | contig 14014 bp, 11 predicted proteins | sample LaCruzMarch2015__9_FD_192406 | JGI IMG/M metagenome (GOLD analysis project Ga0247831, IMG submission 192406) | Freshwater microbial communities from meromictic Lake La Cruz, Castile-La Mancha, Spain - LaCruzMarch2015_1m | ecosystem: Environmental > Aquatic > Freshwater > Lake | place: Spain...
ATTAGGCTGGAACCCAATCAGCACAGATCCAGATGTACGTAGAGGGACATTGTTGAATGCGGTATATCGTGCAATTCATGATGCACAAACTGCTGTTCGTTTCTTTAAGAAATCTGTTGCAACAGGAGGAAACATTTATGGAGTTGATACTACAAAAATCACTTTGATTGGACAAGGTTCAGGAGGTTATGTGGCATTAGCTTATGTAACTTTAGACAGAATAGAAGAGATTCAAATTGAGAAATTTGTTGATGTAAATCTTCAATCTTATATCAACACAGCTTTGGTAGGAAATGTAGATGGGACCGGTGGACTTGTTAACACATACAACCACCCTGGATATACTAACGAAGTTTCTATGGCTGTAAATTTAGGTGGTGCCATTGGAGATAGCAGCTGGTTAGAAAATACAAGTAAGCCAATTGTCTCTTTCCATTGTCCTTTAGATGGTTTTGCCCCTTTTGATCAAGGTATTGTAATTGTTCCAACTACAGGAGAAAGTGTAGTGCCTGTTTCTGGTTCTAAATGGATAATCAAGAAATCAAATGAATTTGGGAATAATGACATTTTCGCAAATGCACCTTTTAATGATGCTTTTACTCAAAAAGCTGATCAAATCTTAGCAAGTGATTTCCTTGGTACATTAAGCTTAAATCCTGCACTTTACAAAGGTTTGTATCCATTTATTCGTCCGATTATTCCAATTTCTCCATTCCAAGAAAGTTCACCTTGGGAATTTTGGGATTCAGCAACAGTTGTTAGTCAAGCAACTTTGTTTGGTTTAGATGGACTTGCTATTCATAACCAAAATTTAGGAACAAATCCTGACATGTCTCGCGCTAAAGCTTCTGCTTATATTGATACTATTGTTGGATTTGCAACACCAAGAATGATTTATGCAATGGGTATTGATGGTGTTGGAATTAATGAAGTTGACGCTAAATCAAATAATGTTAAAGTGTATCCAAACCCTTCTTCTGCTGATTTTACTGTTCAAACTACAGATGGCAATAAAATAGATGCTATCAGATTATTTGATGTTACAGGAAGAGTAGTATTGGTAAGAAATTACAATGCTGGAAACTTAGTTATATTAGAAAGAGACAACCTGAAAAATGGTGTTTACTTGCTTGAAGCTAGCACTAAAGCTGGTAAAACTACGCAACAAATTATTTTACAATAAGTAAACATTTCAATTTAAAAAAGTCCTTCTTTTACGAGAGGGACTTTTTTTTTGCTCATAATGAAAGAACGGATTCTAATCAAAGTTTTAATGGCGATGATACTAGCAATTATTCTTGCTAAGTTCATTCATATTGAAGGAGATCCTTGGGCAATAAAGTCTACCTCAGATATTCATGATGAAGCGTGGTGGGCAGAAAATGCAAAATTGAAAATACAGGAAAATAAATGGATAAAAGATGATATTGCAGGAGGGGTGGCAGTATCTCCAGTCATCAATCTTATCTACTATTGTAGTTTTAAACTATTTGGAATTAATTTTTTTAGCCTGAGAATCTTTTCAGTGCTTGCTTCTATTTTTAACATTTTACTATACTATTTGCTCTCCAAAAGGTATTTGCTTTCAGAAAAAAATGCTCTCGTAAGTACCTTATTGTTTGCTAGTTTGCCTACTTATTTTATAATTGGAAGAACTGGTTTACTTGAAACTGGTCTAATTTCAATTTTACTTATTTCTATATTATTAGTCCTGCAAAACAATTATTGGCTTATCTTTTTTGCGGGGGTTTCAACAGCAATTGGAATTCAAATAAAAGGAAGTTATTTATTTTTAATTCCTATCATAATTTACCTCCTTTATTCAAAAAATAACGGCACAATTAAAAAAGAACTTTTCTTTTTTTGCATTGGATTTATTATCGTATCTCTTTCATTTTATCTTTTCTACTATATACCAAATTTATCCGTATTTCAAGCATATTACACTGCCTTTGAAATTGAATTTTATACGCTAAAAGAGCTCTTAAATCCTGCAGGAATAGTTGTAAGACTTGGCTATTTGTTCAGCAAGGAAACGTTTACAGACCCTTTTGTATTTTTAATGATCCTGCTCTTAATTTATCGTATTATTTACTTTAAATCTGATAAAGAAACTAATAATTTAATGTTAGGCTTTTTATTTGGATTTGCTTGCACGCTTTTCTCAGATTTCAATGATAAAAGAATATTGTTGATTTGTATTATCTTACCTATATTTTTGTCGAATAGTTTTTCTGATAAAGGGACATTGAATTTAAAAATGTTAAGAAGTGTGGCTTTTTTCTGCTCTTTTTCTTTGTTTCCTTTTATGCCAATCATTCAATTAATTGGTTGGGAAGAACCATACCTAGTGGGCATTTCAATAGATTCTATTCTTCTATTTACTGTTTTTTTAATAATAGCATTTACTATTTTTTTTCAATTAGAAAGAAGTAAGAAATACATAGCCGTAGTTAAATTTGTATACTTTCTACTCATACTTGTTTTCTTATCAAGAACTTTATCAATAATAATTTCAACGCAGCTTCATTTTAATATTGAAACTGTTTATTTAACAGCAATTGCTGCTATATGTATAGGTTCTATTTATTGGTTACTAATTAAACAGATAATGAGCTTCAATCATTTGGTTCTGATAATAATAGGTATTCAAATTTCATATATTTCTTTTCAATTATTAACAGATACTTTTGAAATTAGAAAATTGAACTTGATTTTTGCAAAAATGGGAAAGCCTAATGAAAGAATCATTGGACCAAATTCAATTTTTGAAATATCATTTTTAAGTAACACTCATCCAATATATTTTAGTAATAATGGAAATATTAGTAAAGGAATTTCAACAAATGATGTAAAATGGTTTGGTGCAATTACCAACATAGAATATTCAGAACAAAATTTAGAAACTGACTTAAAGTTGGCTGAAAAGAATTTAAAAATACATTTTGAACCTTATTATTTTCAAAAAATATACAATAACAAATACAAAGCATTACTATTCAAAAGATTAGACTAAAATTTTAAGTACTTGCACTATTTAAATTTTTAAATGATATTTGCAATAACAATGATTTTAAAAATGAAATTTAGATTTTATGGCGTTTTGCTTCTTGTTATTGCGGCTACACTAGTTTCATCGTGCAAGAAAGATAAAGTGAAAGGTTGTTTAGATGCCTCAGCTATTAATTATGACGCAAATGCAGAAGAAGATAATGGAAACTGCACCTTCGAAAGGGATAAGTTTTTAGGTAGTTGGTCTGGGCTACTAGCAAATACGAATAATCCAGGTATTCCTGACACAATTTATAATTTCCCATTTTCTATAGTTATTAATCCTAATTCTAAAAACGATGTTATAATAAATGATTTTCCGGTTTCTGGAGCTCCTTCTTCTGCATTCGTTAATTCAACGAACAGATTTTCATTAGTTATTCCCAAACAAAATATTACTTCTGGATTAGATTCATTTGGTTTATCAGGAACAGGGCAAGTAAGTGATGATCAAATTGTATTTCTTCTATTGAAAGAATTGCCCGGAATATTAGATACTATTTCAGTATCTGCTCAAAAGCAATAACAAACATTTAAAAAAGTTATAATCAAACAATTTCAAAGGTTAAATAAACATAAAAGAGTATTTTTCTTTAAATAATTCTAATATCTTTGCATTTCAAGTAAAACATGAATAAAACTATAAAAATATTTTTTTTATTCTTCTTTGCTTCATTAGTAATATCCAGTTCTTGCAATAAAAAGGAAGGATGTACTAATCCAAAAGCGGAAAACTTTGACCCTACAGCGGAAAGGGAAGATGGCAGTTGCATTGGACAAAGAGCTAAGTTTCTAGGATTATACCAAGCACTAGATCAATGTGGAACTGGGCAAGAGCAATATTTAGTTGAAATAAAAGCTTCAAATATAACTTTGGATGAAATCTTAATTTTTAATTTGACAAAATCTTTTTCAAATGGAGTTCATAGAACATACAATAATCCTGTTGTTGCTACAATCATAAATTCAAAACTTAGTTTTGATTATCAGATGCCAGACGCTGATGGTGTGTATATTACAGAAGGAAAAGGAACTATAATTGGAAATGAAATTACAATGTCGTTTAAAATTATAGGAGGCAATGGTTCAGGACCGCCTCCCGTATTCTGTACTTCACTTATGACCAAATAATTACATCTTGATTTTTACCAAATAATAAAAATCTAAGGTATGTTTCCTTGTTTTGGGTATTAAAAAGTTTAAAGTTAATAATGTTACTGAATGATTCGGCTTTTCAGCTTTTACAAGTAAATTATAACTTTGAGTTTTAAAATCTAAAAGCCCTTGACTATCAGTAACAATATATATTGTTTCTCCTCTGTTTATTTTCTCCATTAGAAATGGCAAAGACTTTTCTATATTTACAGTATGGGTAACTACATCTAAAGATCTGGCACTTAATCGATAAAGGAATATTTCTTTTGGACTTATTCCTTTCTTCAAAATTTCTCTACCAATAGCACCTCCTGCTTGATATTTTAAAATAGAAGGGTAAAACTGACAAGCAATTAATACATTAGCACTTAACACTGTTATTAGACTAATGCTAAGGAAATACTTTAATTGATTTTTCTTTTCTTTGAAAACTAGATATGTAAAACCAAGTAATCCAAAAATTCCAACAATAATGAGCAGCCAGTTTTCTAAAGGGAAAAACCATAAAAAAATTAGTCCTGCTAAAACCCAAACTAAAGCTAAAACTATTGATTGAATTAAATTAATGATTCTAAGCTTATAAGTAAAATCAGGTAATTGAAGCTTTATTAAGAAATTTGCAGTAAATATTGATGCAAAAGGAAATACAACATAAATATAATGAGGCAGTTTGTAATGAGATTGAGAAAGGGCTATAAAAGGAATAACCAATCCTAGCAAACTTATCCATTCTACTTTGTTTTTAAAATAATTGGGACGTTTTACCAAATCGAATAATTCTTGAAAAAAGGCCCAAAAAAGAGGCAAAGACCAAGGCATAAAAGACCACGCTATATTAGGAATAAAGAAAAATGGTCCAGTATCGTTTTTCCAAACATTCTCGCCCGTTATTCGCCCAAAGCTTTGTTCCCAAAAGAAAAAACGCAATCCTGAAACTCCTGTTTTTTCATTAACTATTTTTTCAGGATGTAAGTCATATTGCTCATAAAGCCCTATTAACATTGGAGATAAAACAATAAAAATTACCAGTATTCCTATCAACCATTCCCATTTAAAAATTAACTTCCATTCTTTGCGAATAATTATATTTCCTCCAATTGCAATAACTGGAATAATTATACCCAGCGGCCCCTTTGATAGCATAGCAATTCCTATCATTACAAAACCTGATAATAGAAACAACCATTTATTATTTCTTAGAAATTCACAGATTAACCAAACTCCAGTAATGATTGAGTTTGTGAGGTAAGTATCTGTTCTTACATCATTATTGAAATGAAAATACCCTTGTGTAGTTGCTAAAATCAGAGCTGCTAATACGGCGGTTTCCTTTGAATAATAGATTTGTGTAAGTTTATAAGTTGCAAAAATTCCCAAACATGAAAAAAGTATAGATGGTAATTTAAATGCAAAAGTTCCCATTCCAAAAAGATGGTAAAAAGCCGCTGTTATCCAGAAAATAAATGGTGGTTTATCTAGGTACTCTGTTCCTCTATCATAAACATGTAAATAATCATTTCTCAAAATCATTTCCTGAGCAATAGTAGCATATTGCGCAGAATCTATCTCCATAATATCTACAGGTATTGCAAGACAATAAATAAGAACAATAATACCAAAAAGAAGGAGTGGTTTTAAAACCAATTTTTCCATTTATTTTGAAAATAGGTTGTAATACAAGATGCACCAAATGGCCCTAAATCCATCTCTCCAATTAATTTTCTTTCCGTCAGCATAGGTTCTTCCATAATAAGAAATACCAACCTCATAAATTCTGATTTTAGGTATACGGGATATTTTTGAAGTTACCTCGGGTTCAAATCCAAACCTATTCTCTTTTAAATGAATAGATTGTAATAACTCTCTTTTAAATAATTTATAACATGTTTCCATATCTGTCAAATTTAGATTAGTAAACATATTTGATAAAAAAGTAAGAAATTTATTTCCGATAGTATGCCAGAAAAAAAGTATTCTGTGAGGATTTCCCCCAATAAATCTAGAACCATAAACTACGTCTGCAGCTCCATCTAAAATCGGTTTTAGTAGTAACAAATATTCTTGCGGATCATATTCTAAATCTGCATCTTGAATTATTACGTAATCTCCAGTTGCGAGTTTTATTCCTGTATGAAGAGCTGCTCCCTTTCCTGAATTTACTGTGTGATTATGATATAAAATACACGTTTCTGGATATCTCTGAATGTAGTTTTGAATGGCCTCTTCTGTATTGTCCTTAGAGCAGTCGTTTACAATAATAACCTGCTTTTGCATATTATCAGGCAACTCTACTTTTCTTATTTTATCTAAAATAAAATGTATTGTAGCGCCTTCATTATATGCTGGAATAACAATAGAAAGTATTTGGGACATCTTTAAAATAAAAAATGGGTAAGTTACTTGCATCGCACCGCTCAACCACCTACCCTTGCTTCCTTCCAGACCTGGGGGGGTTCAGCAGGAGCTGGTCGTACAAGACTTACCCGCCGCAAAAATAGAAAATTCCATTGATTTTGCTCGAATTCTTTCTGTTTTTTTAATTGAATATATAACATCTTAATTATTAATAATTTATATAAATTAGTAAATGAATTTATTCGCATAAACAGAAATGGTTTATTTTATCTTTGCCGAAAATTTAAAGATGTCAACAGAAAAAAACGGTCCAACTACCTTACAATCTGCAAGCACCTATGGTTTATTTATGGGACTCGGATTGGTATTAATCCAAACAATACAATATCTTTCTGATCAGATGGTTTCTCCTTTATTCTCTATAATTACCGTAGTATTATCTATTGTAGCTATAGTATTTATTATTAAGCACCACAAAGAAGAACATTTAAATGGGTGGATGGAATATGGTGAAGGTGTAAAAATAGGTACGCTTTCATCTATTTTTGCTGGAATTTTGCTTGGTGCATTTATGTTAGTCCTTGTGCAATTTTTTGATAAGGATTATATTGAGAAATTTCTTTTCGACCTTGAAGAAAAATATGTTGAAATGGGGCTTGAGGGAGAAAAGCTAGAAGAAATTATGGATGAACAACGAAAGAATATTAACATTTGGTCGTTTGGATATGGACCAATCATTCAATATGCTATTGGAGGTTTATTGGTAAGTTTGGTGGCTGCAATCTTTTTACGAAAGTCGAGTGATAATTCATTTGAAAAAGACACCATCTAATGATTGATATTTCTATAGTAGTACCTTTATTTAACGAAGAAGAATCTTTGCCTGAATTGTGCAACTGGATTGATAAAGTGATAAAGAATTTTAACAAAACATATGAAATTTTACTAATCGATGATGGAAGCACTGATAAATCGTGGAATGTGATTTCAAATCTAAATAAACAGAATCCATTTATTAGAGGCATCCGTTTTAGAAGAAATTATGGAAAATCTGCTGCGTTAAATGTAGGTTTTGAAGCTGCCAACGGAAATGTTGTTATTACTATGGATGCTGATCTTCAGGATAGTCCTGACGAAATTCCAGAACTATACAGACTTATTACTGAAGAAGGTTTTGACTTGATTTCGGGATGGAAACAAAAACGGTTCGACCCTATCACCAAAACCGTCCCAACTCGTTTATTTAACTGGGCGGCGCGAAAAATGAGTGGCATTTACTTACATGACTTTAATTGTGGATTGAAGGCTTACAAAAACGAAGTCATCAAGAATATTGAAGTATATGGTGAAATGCATAGATATATTCCAGTTTTGGCAAAATGGGCCGGCTTTATAAGAATTGGAGAGAAAGTAGTACAACACCAAGCAAGAAAATATGGTACCACTAAGTTTGGCTGGGAAAGATTTGTGAATGGATTTCTTGACTTATTAAGCATCACTTTCGTATCCAAATTTGGGAAAAGACCGATGCACTTATTCGGTTTATTAGGCACAATTAGTTTTTTTATGGGTTTCATTATTGCTGCCTATTTGACTTTTGCAAAGTTTGCTTTTCAGGCTTATAAAATGACAGAAAGGCCTTTATTCTTCTTTGGATTATTCTTTATGGTTTTAGGAACACAGTTATTCCTTGCCGGTTTCTTAGGGGAATTGATTTCTAGAGGTAGTGCAGATAGGAACCAGTATCAAGTGAAGGAAAGAATTTAGATTATCTAACTTTTGTTAGGTTGTAAAAAAGTTCTTTTTGTTTTTCTTTGTAATTAAATTTATAAAAAATGTTACCAAGGCACATACAGATTTTTAAAGAAGTAGCAGATGAAATAAGTTGTTGGATTGCTTTAAGAGAGCCCAATAATCTTTCTGACCCGTATATCCAAGATGTAAGGTTTGTTTCTAAAGCAATGGAATGCAAGGCTAAATCTGCTGATAATAAAAAAGAAAAAAAATATGCTGGATTAGTAGTAAATCCTTTTATGGTACCTCAAGCTTTTACCAATCCCAAAGCTGCTCAAGAAACCTGGAAAAAAAAATTTGAAATAAATGGCCAACTTCCTCAAGGTTACGAATGCGATAGTGAAGGATTTGTAACTCAATTTGGGAGTAAAATACATGCTGATTATGATCTAATGTACATTTGTGAGGTAGACGAAAATGGAAGAATTTTAAAAACAGATTTAGCAAAATCTAGGGAACTTCATGCAAAAATTCAATTCGCAATAAATGCTAAGTGTGGGAAGGTTATGATACAACATGGTGCTGAGTTTGACTGGGAAGGAAAAGGTTGCCGAGATGAAGAAATGATTTATAGTTTTGGACCTAAAGGCAGAATGAGTATGGACAGGTCTTACATGTACGATCAACCCGGAAAAACTGTTTAAGTTAGAAGATATATTTTGAATTTTTTAAAGTTGGACTATCTTTTCCATCGCTTATTTATAGCTACAAACTAATCCATTGCAACTTTAAAAATCCAAATTATTTGATTTCTTTCGACTTTTTCTTTTTGAATATCCGTTTAAAGTTGTTTGATGTAAGTATTTGATTTTGTTTAGTATAATTAATATTTTTTTTATTGACCGAATTGGATTAAAATTAACCTAAATTAATTTCCTTTGTTAAGCCAAGTATTTAATTCTTTTTTTAGATTGCGCAAATGAAACCACTGCGCCATTTTGACCAATTAGACACGCTTCGATTTATTGCTTTTTTCTCTGTATTTTGCCTTCATATTACAAGTTTTGGCTTGTACTATAATGGAGAAGCTTGGTACCAATGGATTGAAAAATCTTTGGCTTTAAACGGCGATTTAGGTGTAAATTTCTTTTTTACACTCAGCGGTTTCTTAATCACTAATATATTGCTTCAAGAAAGAGAAGACACCAACAAAATTAATATTAAGAGTTTCTATGCGCGTCGTTTTTTGCGTATTTGGCCGCTCTATTTTGTAATAATTTTTGTTGGTTTTTTAGTATTACCCGCAATATTGCATTTCGTTCCTCAAGGAAATCCCTTTATTCCTGAGTATTCTTACATTCCATACGATAGATTAAAATACTACCTTACTTTTCTTGTAAACTTTGATATAACATGGAATTCATACCCAATACCTGTGTTGGCAGTGCTATGGTCGATATCTGTTGAAGAACAATTTTATATCTTTTGGCCGCTCATTATCTCGTTTGTTCCAAGAAAATATTTGATTTATTCTTTGTTTGCAGTATTAATTGGTGCAGCATTATTTAGGTTTATGCAATGGAACCATATTGCATATCTCTTTAATACCTATAGCTTAGGAAATCCTGATGTTCCTCACCCAGGTGAAATAGTTTCTGAATTTAATCAGTTGCGCCGCAGTGCTTCAGCCGTAACTCGATTTCATACTTTTAGTATATTATCAGACATTGCTATGGGGGCTTTACTCGCTTATGGCTTGTTTTACTCTCAAAAAATTCGTGATTATTTTAAAACTTTGCCTCGCAAATCTATTGTACTGCCATACATTGCAGCAATTGTTCTAGTTGTAATCCGCGAAAAAACATATAGCCTCGAATTTTATCCAATCATACAATGGGTACATGCTGTTGAGCCTGCTTTGTTTAGTTTCATTTTCGCTTTTATTATCGGGGAGCAACATTACTCAGAAGAGTCTTTCTTTAAATTTGGCAGGTTAAAATTACTTTCAGCTTGGGGTAAACTTTCTTACGGATTATATTTATTGCATTTGGTAGTAATTTGGTTTGTATTTTTCATTTTCAAAGTATTTCACCTTCAACCAGAAGTTGATAATCCTTGGGTTTTCTTATTTCAAATTCTACTCTGTTTCTTTGGTACTGTTGGACTTTCAGTTTTAAGTTATAAATTTATTGAAGGTCCTTTTCTAAAATTGAGAGATAAATTCAGAAGTAAACAAAACTTGTCTCTTTGATAAGTGTTGTTTTAACTTCTAATTTGTTTATGTCTTCAACATCTGAGTATTTTCAACATTTATTAATGCTGCATCATCTTGAAAAAGAAGAAGATAAGCGTTTATTTGAATTGGTTGCGAAAACAAATTCGGTTCAGCAAAAAGTACAATTAGGTGTTTGTTGGCAGCCCTTAAGAGTAGTTGAAACCGGTTATGGTTTTGGTGAATATCCATTCGCGCTTATAGAACGTACAAGGCAACAAGGACAAGCACATCAGTTTGGCTCAGGAAAACCTGTTCAAGTGTTTTCTGCCGACCCGCAATGTGATGATACTGCCAAAGGCTCTATTGTTTTTGTGAATGCAGACCAAATGAAAATTGTATTTTTAAGCGATGAGCTTCCTGACGTATTCGATTATGGAAAACTCGGCGTACAGTTATTGTTTGATGAAGGAGCATATCAGGAAACTGAAAAAGCAATGCAGTTAATAGCAGGCGCGAAAAACTGCAGGTTGGCTGAATTGCGCGACATTTTAATAAAAAACAAACCTGCTACACTTTATGAAGAGGATGAAATTGACCATGCTGCCATTTCATCGATGTTAAATGATTCCCAAAAAGCTGCTGTAGAATTAATGCTTAAGAACAAAGATTTTAGTATTCTGCACGGGCCTCCTGGAACTGGCAAAACTACAACCTTAGTAGAAGTGGCGCGCTTGTTATGTTTTGATGGAGAACAAGTTATGATGTGTGCACCTAGCAATGCGGCGGCAGATTGGTTGAGTCATAAAGCCATTGCCGCCGGATTACAAGTGATAAGAATTGGTAATCCTGCAAAAATAGATGCGGAGCTTGAAGCGCATACACCAGAAGGATTTTTACAGCATCATCCACAATATTCAGATATTAAAAGCATGCGCAAACGAAGTGATGAACTGCGCAGAATGGCTAGTAAATACAAGCGAAACTTCGGTTATGCGGAAAGGGAACAAAGAAAATTAATTCTTCAAGAAGCCAGGTTAGTTGGAGCTGAAGCAAGGAGATTGGAACAACATATTATTAGCTTAGCGATAGAACAAGCAGATGTGATTACTTGCACTTTGGTTGGTTCTACTAATAATGTGCTAGAAAAAAGGACTTTTTCTACAGTATTTATTGATGAAGCAGCGCAAGCTCCTGAACCAGCCTGCTGGATTCCAATAATTAGGGCTGAAAGAGTTATTCTGGCAGGTGATCCATTTCAATTACCGCCAACTATTAAATCGCAGGAAGCTGCCGCAAAAGGATTAATCACCACCTTAATTGAAAAACTTCTGGCAGGCGATAACGTGGCTTTGTTGACCAAACAATATCGCATGCATAACGCCATAATGGAATTTAGCAACGAATGGTTTTATGGAGGAAAACTTGAATCGGCAGAGAAAGTAGCCAATTGGCAAATAGAAAATGAACAAGTACTCACATTTATTGATACGGCTGGCTTAGGTTGGAGTGAAATTGAAAATCCGGAAACAAGAAGTTTGTATAACCCTGAAGAAGCGGATTTTTTATGGAAAAGATTGATGCTACTTGCTGAGCAGTTAGCACCATTGTCGCAAATTACTGCAGGAATAATTTCTCCGTACCGCGAACAAGTAGCATATTTAGAGAATCAATGGAAGGAAATGAAAGCTGATTTTAATACGGAGGTAATGGTTGAAGTACAAACCATAGATTCTTTTCAAGGCCAAGAAAGAGATGTGATAATGGTGTCGTTGGTGAGAAGCAATGAGCGTTCGGAAATTGGTTTTTTGCAAGATTACAGAAGGATGAACGTAGCTATGACACGTGCTAAAAAGAAATTAGTATTGATTGGTGATAGTGCCACTCTTGGAAAAGACCCTTTTTACAAGGCATTGATAGAGCATGCTGAAAAGCGAAATGCATACATTTCTGCCTGGGAATTGTTAGATTAATAAAAACTAGATACATGTGAAACTGCCTTAGCGATTGGAGCAAATTACCCCTTTTTTGTGAGCGCTTTTGAGGGCAGGAAAAAGGAGTAATGCGGAAAGCGCGCCCCTTGCCACATTTCAATAAAGTTAATATTACCCAAAAGTGGCAAGGGGAAGGCCCAAAATATTGCGAAGTAGCTGATTTATAAACAAAAGGCTTACTTAATTTGGTTAGCAATAATTATTGGTAGTGATGTGCTTTTTGTTTTTCTTTGCGTGTACTCCAACTATAATATGTATTTACGACTGATTGCCGCGCTGTTTTTGATTCCTTGCTCACTTTTTGGGCAACGTTACGCAAATAAGGAAACCGAAAAATTTGATTATTTACTGTATTTTTTAAACAATAACTATGTCGATTCTGTAAACTCGCACCAGCTGGTAGAAGATGGCATGCGTGCGATGTTGAAAAATCTGGATCCGCATTCGGTTTACCTCACCAAAGAAGAACTAAAAGAAATGGATGAGCCATTGGTTGGAAATTTTGATGGTGTAGGAATTCAGTTCAACATTTTAGAAGATACCATTGTGGTAGTAAACACGATTGTGGGCGGTCCATCAGAAAAAGTGGGCATTTTGGCTGGCGATAAATTGGTGAAAATTGAAGGTGAATCTGTTGCTGGAATTAAAATAAAAAACAAGGATGTTATTGGTAAACTACGCGGTAACAGAGGAACTGTTGTGAATGTGAGTGTGCATAGAAGAGGCGTAAAAAATCTGATTGATTACAAAATTACAAGAGACAAAATTCCGTTGACAAGTATTGATGCAACTTATATGGCCGATTCAGAAACGGGTTACATAAAATTGAGTCGTTTTAGCGCAACATCAGGCACTGAATTCGTGGAGAGCCTAACCAAACTAAAGGAAAAAGGTATGAAAAACCTGATTATTGACCTTACTGGAAATGGAGGAGGATATTTACAAACAGCCATTGACATTGCTGATAATGTGCTTTCCGAAAATAACCTGGTGGTTTACACAAAAGGTCGCACCGAAAGCTCTATTGTACCTTACAATTCTACCTCAAAAGGACTTTTTGAAAAAGGGAAATTGATTGTATTAATTGATGAAGGTTCGGCATCGGCATCAGAAATTGTATCTGGAGCAGTTCAGGATTTAGACAGGGGGTTGATTATTGGGCGACGCTCCTTCGGAAAAGGATTGGTTCAAAATTCGTTTCCTTTTCCTGATGGCTCAGCTATGCGTCTTACCACGGCACGTTACTATACGCCAAGCGGCCGTTGCATTCAAAAACCTTATGAAGAGGGCGTAGATGACTATTACGACGACTTAAATAAACGTTTTAAGCACGGAGAATTTACAAATAGAGATAGCATTCAGTTTGCTGATTCATTGAAGTTCTACACAAGTGGTAAGCGTCTGGTTTATGGCGGAGGCGGAATTATGCCTGATATTTTTATTGGTTTAGACACTACAGAAAATTCTAAATACTTAACTGATGTTTACAGAAAGGGAGTTTTTAACAAGTTTA
>Ga0247831_1006374_pt1 | contig 14010 bp, 11 predicted proteins | sample LaCruzMarch2015__9_FD_192406 | JGI IMG/M metagenome (GOLD analysis project Ga0247831, IMG submission 192406) | Freshwater microbial communities from meromictic Lake La Cruz, Castile-La Mancha, Spain - LaCruzMarch2015_1m | ecosystem: Environmental > Aquatic > Freshwater > Lake | place: Spain...
AAATTGAAACTAAAATTAATAACAGACCAAGAAAAAGGTTTGGATATGAAACCCCTATATTTGTAATGGAAAAATTATTGTTTAACCCAAAAGTTGCATTTGTCGCTTGAATTCAGCAATAATATAAATAAGATTTTGAGTTTTTACTCTCGTGCTTTTACTTTTTTCAATTGAAATTCAACAATTTAAGGTATGGTTTAATTTTATTAAGATATCTTTTGATAAAAGGTAAATTTCCGTTTTACTGGAATAAAAACCAAAAAAACTAATGTAATCTTTAAGTCCTCACAAATTTGTAAGGCCAACTTTATCATTTCAAAATATAGAATTTAGGATTTCATTAATTGAAGGTGCTATTATTAATTAAAGGTAATACTTCATATTTTTTTCCATTTAAAAAAATTCACCTTAATATATAAAAATTAGATTTAGATTTAAAACAAATTTGAAATACTGCACATAAAAGTTTTTTCGATCTTTTGTCAAAAGAAAAAATACATCACTCATAAGAGATAAATCACAAAAAAGTTTTTTTAAATTATTGGTCCTTAAATTGTATTTTGTCTTTATAAATGAATTTTACATTGAGTAAACGCTTTCGTACCACTAAAAATAATACAACAATAATTCTTAACTTGAATAAAGTTCTCAATTTGAACTATCATTAATTTGCCTTTCTTTTTTTCTTAACAAAAAAAGAAACAAAAAAGTCAAGGCTATAAATTTCATTTTTCCGCCGTGGCGGACGCAAACATTTGTTCTATAATTATTTACAACTCGTTGCGAACAACTTTAACTTCTTTATGAAACTGGATTTTGGCGGATGTTTTTACAAAAATCCTTAAAAATTAGACCGTTTCAGTGCAGTAGCTAAAACCAAGAAATTCAAGTCCTAAATTGTTCGATAATATTCATTAAATAGTTCTCTCTTCGATTAAAGTATTGATTTTCAATATTAATGTGTTTTATTGTTACGATTGCGGATACACATGATAAAAAATTATCAAAGAAATCAAATAGTAAATAAAATACCTCATTTTTATATTTATTATGTGAATTCTAATTCAAAAGTAAATATTAATTGGGATACCCCTTATAATTCCTCAATTTTGAGCCATAAAAGCCAATTTGTATCAAAAAAATGATGGTAAATGTGAACAAAATTAGGTCGAATTACTTCCTTGTTAGAAAGCTGAATTTTCCATCCTTCAATCCAGATTACATTTGGATTATTATAATCAGCTAATAAATTCCATTTTTTGTCTAATGTGGGGTGATTTTCTAAACCAAACTTCCAAACAGTTGCAATGAGTGTACCTTGATCTCGCGTTTTCCATTTAGCATCTTTAAAAATCGCTAAAGTCATCTCATGCCAACAATTTAAAAAAGAATGACTTTCATCGTTAAATAAGAAAACTCCCCCATTCCAATGTTGCCATTTTTTTATTCGTACCTCAATATTGAATTTTTCATGGATTAATTGTAGTAAATGATCACATTCCATTTGCCAAATTGAACGACCATCTTTAAGTCTAGGGATGGGTTTAAAGATTGACCATTTTAATCCCAATTCTCGAGTGATTTTTCGCATATTAAAAGCGCGCTTAAAAGGAATTCCATTGCCCGTTCTCCAAATTTTTGTTTTTTTATTGTAAATCATTTCAGGAGACAACTTAAAATCTATAGTTGAAAAAACAAACTTTAATCCAACTTGAAAAAATAATGCGTAATTCGCTTTAATTTTCCAATAAATCTCTTCTAGTTCTTTCCTTTTAGAAATGATGCGTTCATCGTCACTATTTCTATATGGATCTGCTTCGTCTAACAATTTATTTATTTGCGTGATGTAATTTGTTATTTCATTCTGACATTCACAATTGACAGCAGCAGGACTAAAAAGTGGTACTTGACAATGGTCTGGAGCAAAACGTATTGGAGAAATAAATTCATTGAAAATCAAATCACATTCAGCACTTACTGCAACAACATCTGAATCTAAATAGCAATATAATTTTCCTTTTGGTAGAAACTTAAACAACCCAGTTTTTAAGTAAATACTTGCTTGATGATTATCAAATTCTTGAGGTGTTTTTATGTCAATTAGAGAATCAACTAAAATTGGTTTTTCATTGCGACTAGAATCAGTAACAACAATAAACTCAGAATTTGAAAACTTTTTAAGTTTCTCCAATGAGAAATGTAAAGTGTCAATATGTTCACTTTTACCACAAACCGCAAAAACAAATATCCCTTTCATTCCTGCGTTTGAATTATAGGATTGCTAGTTGTTTTCCAATTTGCCCACCAACTTTCCAAAACAAATAATTTCCAAAGTCTCCAATAATCTTTTTCCAATATCTTTCGTTTTAGATAATATGAATCGATAATTTCTTCATTCACCAAATAACCATTAATCAGTGCATTTTCATAAATCTGAAAGTTCATATAAAACTTGTCTGGCCCAACAAATCCTTGTTTTTTTCTGTTTAAAATAGAGGCTGGGATATGTGGGGCTAAAATCGATTGAAGTAACGGTTTTTGAACTCCTTGTTTCATGTAACTATCAGGCGAAAGCGACATAAAATACTCAACTAATTTAGAATCCAAAAAAGGAACACGTACTTCTAAAGAATTTGCCATGGAAGCGCGGTCGATTTTTTGTAAAACCAATTCCGACATAAACGTTTTAATGTTCAAATATTGAATTTGTTTGGTTGTCTGTGCACCTTTCAAATCGAATTTATCAAAATGATAAAATGGGTCGTCGGGAATCTCTTTTTGATATTCACCTTTTAAAGCGAGCTTCAATTCCGCTCGATCAAACAAACCCATGCTCATTGCATGTATATAATGTTGCTTGATGTCTTGAAAACTTTTCGGCGTAAACTTTCTTAGAACTCTTTTATATTGATTTTCAAAATAAAATTGCTCGGGTTTGTCCCACCAATATCCACCCAATATTTCATCTGCCCCTTCACCTGAAAGTACTGCTTTCACTTGCTCAGAAGCCAATTTACTTACTTCATAAGTTGGTAAAATACTGATGTCAGCAATTGGGTCATCGTAGTAATACATTAACTTTTTAACCAAGTTTAAGTTGATTTCACTAGCAATTTTTGGAAAGAAAGGAATATTCAGCTTTTCGCAAACAATTCTTGCATATTTATCCTCAGATTCGTCCCAATCCTTAAAACCAATTGAAAATGTTTTGAATGGATAATCTACATTTTTACTTGCAATCATTGCTAAAGTAGAAGAATCTAGACCTCCGCTTAAAAAACCTCCAATTTCAACATCGCTAACCAAGTGGTTTTTAACTGAATGTTCAATGAGTTCAGTTGCATCAGCAGTGTATTGTTTTGTGCTGATTTGTTTGTTCTCTATTTTTAATTTCCAATACTCTTCTATTGAGAATTTAAACTGTGAATCAAATTGAATAAATGATGCCTGTGTAAGTTTGTATATTCCTTCCCACATCGTAAAAGGTGTTGGAACATAACGATTTGCTAGAAACAATGCTACCGATTCTTTTCTAACTTTCAAGCTTTCATTTAAATTTTTAACTGCTAAAATGCCTTTTATTTCGGAAGAAAAAACGACCAATTCATCAGAGTAATAATAAAACAAAGGTTTTATGCCAAACCGATCACGTACAGCTACAAAATTATTGGTCTGTGAATCGTAAATAACAAATGCAAACATTCCTTCTATGCGATTTAAAAAAGAAGTTCCTTCATGAATAAAGCCTTCCATTATAACTTCTGTATCGCTATTGGTTGTAAATGTTATCCCTTTTTGCTTAAGTTCTTGTTGAAGTAACTTAAAATTATAAATCTCTCCATTAAAAACAATGCAATAGCGGCCGTCTTTAGATAAAAAAGGCTGGTTACTTCGTGGATTTACATCTTGAAAAGAAAGGCGATTGTGAAACATTAAAATATGTCTGTTTTCACTCATAAATTGCCCTTGGGCGTCAGGACCTCGATGATGTAATAAATTATTCAGATGATTGAACTCGTTTAAGTCTAAACTTTTATTTGAAAAAATAGCAGTAAATCCACACATAATTAAAACTATTTCTTTCTAGTTAGGTATTGCCACGCACTTGTGTTTCTTTGTTTCAAATTCACGCCAAAAAACAATAAAAATACATAATATATGGAGTAGTTCACAAAATAGGAAGCTCCCAATTTTATCATTTTTAAAACTACTAAGAATTTCCCATTAACAATATGGGTATTGAAGTTGAGTATAAGTAAAAACAACTGAAAACTCCATAAAAAACTCCAACTGTAATCTTGCAATGTTAAACTAATCAGCAAAAATGTTGGAAGCCAAATTTGATAAAACCGATCTGTCAAACCGAAAAAACCAAACTCATTTTTTGATGTTTTTGGAGCTTTATTTTTTAAAAAAAAGAGCGATTTGATTGTGAAATAAGCCATATATATTCCACCTAAATGAAAATCAGGAAACAACCATTCAAAAAACACAAAAAAAGAAAATACTTCAAAAAATAGAGAAACTGACAGTAATTTAAAAAGCTCGAACTTTCCAATAAGCATCGGTAGTGTTTTTCTATTTGCATGAAAATCACCAATTACATCCTTAATTTGATGTAGAACAATGTTTCTAAAGCCAATGAAAAAAGCAGGAATCGCTAACCAAATTAAATAAGAGGTAAACAAACTTTTTTCTGCATGAATTGAAAAAGTGTGCATCGATAAAACGATTGGGATAAGATAGGCGTAAGAAGCATCAAAAACACAAGAAATCAAAGGAAATCTTTTTAATCTAAAGGGTGGTATAGAGTAAAGAAGAAAACTACCAATTTCAAAACAAATCAGCACCCAACTCCATTTGTTGGAAGGTAAATAAATCCATGGCAAAAAGGTTGCTACAATTGATAGCAGAAAAAGAATTGAGCTTAAGCCAACTCCGATTGTTTCAAACCGATTTAATTTTCCAGCGCGTTTGTCTTCATCTTGGTCAAAAAATTCATTAATTAAATACCCAAATGAAGCAAAACCAATTGTTGTCAGTAAAGAAAAAAGACATAAAAATCCCGTTTGTTTTGTTGGTTTTAATTGAAATATTAATAACCAGAGATAAACAAAACCCATCACAAAAGGAACGAAACTAGCTTTCCAATCGTTCGCCCGTGCTATGTGTGCTAGTTTATTAGAAAAATCAATTAGCTTTTTCACCTTGATTGTTTAAGAAATAAAGATGCAATTTACTCTTATCTTTTATAATCGGTTTTTGGACTACTATTTCATAGAAATCAATTGGAAAAATATAATCTTGCCAACTCTCAATTTTTCCGATCCCAAACAATTCTTGGAAATCATTGGAAATACTTAAATTTTCAAATTCACGAGATGCTACTTCTGGTACGCCCACAAAATTCAAAATCATTTCATTTTTCCTCAGTGTTGACAAGACATTGTTAAGCGTTGGTATTTGGTATTCATAAGCTCTGTTAATCTCTTCGCATATTTCGTCAATGCGCTGTTGTTCCCAATCTAACTTGCTTTCGCGTTTGAATAAATCCTTTATATAAATTTTTCCTCCTGGTTTGAGAAGACGAATGGCTTCTTCCAATAAATGTTCTTGATTGGGTGAATGTCCAAACGACTCCAAAAAGTAAACTGCATCGTAACTTTCTTTTTCAAAGTAAGTCGACATTTGATGGTAATCGACAAGTGAAATAGAAATTTGAGAAGCTAAGTTATTCTCTTCAACGTGCGTTTTTGCCTTTTCAACTTGCACCTCTGAAATTGTTATTGCATCGATTTTTAAATGAGGAAATTGCTTGGCAAAATGTACTGCAGGACCTGCAACTCCACAACCAGCATCAAGCACTTTTTCCATTTTTGAAAACCCAATTTTTTCAGCAGTGTAATTCAAGTAATCTTCAACATTATGTGTTCTAAATGCTTGAATAATTTGCCCATAAACTTCCAAGAATTTATCTGTTGTTTTGTTGTAAAAGTCCTTTACATCTTCTGGTTTGTGCGGAAGTAATTTTTCTACTTTTTGAAATTTCAATCGCGCCATACGTATAAAAACCAAAAGCAAAAAAGCGCTCAGAACACTTAACAACAAAAGCAATTGATTTTCAGACGATTGGAACATTTACTAATTATTTGAATAATGCAACAAACTTTTTTAAAAGAGATTTCGTAGTCTTCTCTTTCGGTTCAGATATTATGTGCATCTTGAGATTATTATTTTGAAGTAAATCAATTGAAAGTGGCTTTAAACCTACTTTATTTGTAAATTCTATAAAATCATTGGCTGAAAATGGAGTATTAAACGATTCAACTTTTTTTATGACGGAACCGGTTGTTGGACGAACCGTACAGTCGTGGTAAAAGTTCTCTCCTGTCAGTAAGAAATCTGGTTCCTGTTCATAAATTTCAATTGGTGCATTCTCCGTGGTTGTATCTTGATAACAAGACAAAATAGCTGCGTTTTCTGGAAAAATTCCACTCATAACCACTACTCTATTCTCAGTTGATTCATTGGCAGGAGAATAATGTAAAATTCGATTATCAAATAATAAAATATCACCTGCTTTCATTGGAATAGGTTGCAAATAGTGGCGTACAGTTTCCGAAATATTTTGAAATGGACCATCAAATGAAATTCCACGATAGGGCACTTTTATTCGATGAGAATGAGGGACAAGACACAAACAACCGTTTTCCAGTTGGGTGTCTTGTAACGGTATCCAAACACTTAGCGGCGAAAATTGGAATTCATCCAAACCTGTTGAATCCTGATGTAGGGTAAATTCACTTTTATCACCAGTGACTTTTACGATAAACGAATGTAAAACGGGCTTGTAACTTTGAAAAAGAGTAGTGTAAACAGGAGAAAGTATCACATCTATTTCCTTAAAAATTCTTTTTCTATAAGGAATATCTAGTGAATAAACGCTATAAAACATACCTCCTTGGTTCACTTCAAAATCATGATTGGTTAGATGAACATTTCGAAGTTCTTGTAAAGCCTGCTGACCGATATTTCCTGCAACAACAAAACCATCTTCTGCTAATTTAGCATCAATCATTTTGTCTTTTACAACACTGTAACTAAGATTCTCCCAAAGCATTTCGAATTATTAGAAGTACAAATCTAAGAAAGATTAAGGGTTTAAACTGAGATAAAATTTAAATTTAATATCTTCACTTTTTAAGCGTAAATTAAATGAAAAAACTGAAAAGAAAACTTTGTAATAATTTATGAAAACCATCTTTTAAAAAAAGATTTTTTTTGCTGTTTTACAATTTGAAAAGGCAAATGACTCAAATCTAATTTCGGTCTTTCGAATGATTTTATTTTTTTTAAAATCTCATTTCCTTGTTGAATATTTCCGTTCATAAAAAAATCAACATTGCTTTCGTATTGCTCAATTTGGTTTTCATTACCGAAAAAATAATACATTTCAGCTTCATCCGGAATTATTCCAAAAACACAAGCCAAACGCAATTCATTTGAATTATTTGCATGTGAAGCGTGAAACAAGCGATGATCATAAATCAAGGCCTCTCCTGCTTTCATTTCGAGTGTTTCCAACATTTTCCAAAGTTGACTTGAATATTCTTGAAAATCATCAGGGATATTTGGCCCACGAAAGTTTGAAACCCACAAATGACTTTCAGGTATTACAGCGATTGCTCCATTTTCATTGGTTAAATCTAAAAGAGGAACCCAAATGTTAAACGATCTAAATTGCGATTCATCAACAATGTTCCAATCTTGATGTGCGTTCAAAATTTGACTGCCTTTATTACTTTTTACAATAAATGAACCACCTAAAGGTTTACAATTTTGAAAGTAATTTTCAATTGATTTATCAAAAACTTCCCTAATCTTTTCATTCATTTTTTTTCGAAAATCTACATTTGTTGAATGCGCTGTTGCGTAGAAAGAAGGTATTTCATCTTTGTGATTATCTTCAAAAAACGTTTTTAATTCTTCTACCTCATCCTTATGTAAAAAAGGAACAACCACAAAACCCTTTTGATTCAATTGTGCATCAAGTTCTTTAGAAGATAAAAACTGCTTCATTCGATAAACTTAAAGTTGAAATAATCGTTTAAAAAAATCCTTTTTTGCTGATTTTTCAAATAGCGGTTCAAATGAAAAGCCAGCTTTTTCCTTCATTTTCCGAATCAATATTTCCATTTCTTCACTTGAATACTTTTGCTCAATAAAAGGTTTGAAACCAATAAATTCTCCCTTTTTTGGACGCTCCATTATATCGCGGACAAAATCGTCAAATTGAATTAAAAATTCATCTTCTTCTTTAAAAATCTCAAGTTTATCCTCATTCGGAACTTTGTAATGAAAAAACATTTGTGCACCGCTATTCTTAACGCCTGCTGTAATCGCTTTTCGAATTTCGTTGGACGTGTTCGGTTGCGAATAATGTATCACACTCTGGTTCAAGACAATAGCAGTTCCAGCAGGAACGTAGAAAGGAATCAAATTTTGATGTATCAATTCTTCATGACCTGAAAAGAAAAAAGGCAATGTTGGTGCACGCAATGTGGTGTAGTTTCCAAAATGACTTCCTGGTAAAATCATCAATGCTCCATTTTGAGGAGTAATATCACATAATGGAACCCAACAATTTAATGCGATGTTTTTTGTTTCATCGACAATCGTCCAATCTTGATGTGCAGCTAACTCGCTATTTGAACCAGGGGTTTTAAACAAAAAGGAACCTCCAAAAGGTTTGTAATCGATAAAATAATCTTCATACGATCGGGCAAAAACTTGTACAATTTTATCACTTGCCTTTTTCTTAAATTCGAAATCACTGGAATAACTATCTGAAAAAAAAATATCGCTTTCAATTACAGGATGTGTTTCGTCGAAATAAGTTGTAAGATCTTGAATTTCAAGTTCATTTAAAAAAGACAAAATAATAAAACCTTGTTTATCAAATAATTGCTGATGTTCTATATTTTTAAAAATCTGTACACTCATGATTTCAAAATTTTTTGCCACAAAGTTAATTTTGGAGATGCAATCTCTTGAACAGGTAAATGTTCTTTTTCAACTTCTTGAATTAAATGTCGAGCATTTGTTTTTTTACAATTTTGTTCAAGAAATTCCTTTTTTATTTTAGGGAAATTATATTCAATATCTTGAATGTGTTCCCCAACTGTTGGCCGCTGATGGATATTCTCTCCAAACTGTTCAAAATCAGTCATAAAAGAACTTGTTTGCGCAAAAACTTCAATTTTATTTCCTTTGTTTTTATTCCAAAAATAGGTTCTAAAATCCGCATTTTGATTGGTAATAAAAATGTTTGTCACTATCCGTGTTTGATTTGAAAAATTAGGTGGAGAAAAGTGAATAATACTTTGGTCGAAAACAACTGCTTTTCCCGCAGAAATAAAAACAGGTTCTAAAAAGTCGATTATTTCATCCATCACAGGTGCGAAAAATTCTGGAATACTACTTCCTCTGTAAGTTGGAAAAAAACGATGACTTTTCGGCAGAACAAAAATAGTTCCGTTTTCAACAGTCAAATCGATCAATGGCGACCAAATATTAATACCTGTATACTTACTTTCATCAATTAAACTCATGTCTTGATGTACACACATTCCACTTTTTGGGTCAGGACTTTTCACGATAAAAGAACCAGTAACTTCTTGATAATTCACAAATAATTCTTGCATACGTTTAGAAGCAATTTCCCTAATTTGAATATCTGCTTGAATTCTATAGTTTTTATCTCGGGAAAAAGTACTCGGAAAAAATCCCTTTTCGTCTTTCGGATGCAATGTTTTATATAAATGCTGCAATTCTTCTATCTGCTGAGGAGAATAAAAGTCAATAATGACAAATCCATTTTCTTCAAACGAAACTTGTAATTGTTCGTCTGAAAAAACTTTTTGCATGGATGTTGGAAAATTGAACATATTAGACTTGATTGAGAAATGAATGAATGTCAGTAATTGTTTCTAAATCCTTAAAATGCTGGGATGCCAAACAAACGGCTACAGTTGGTAACAAAGAACGCAATTCAATCCAATAATTTTCTGGAATTAATAATGATTGTGTGTTATTTTCTAAAACAAATTGAAACTTTTCATTTTTAGTATTCGTCAATTCAATTTCAAGTTTTCCATCTAAAACAAGGATGAGTTGCATTTGATTTAAGTGTGCATGCTTTCCCCTAGAAATATTTATTTTTGGTAAAATTAAACTATAAATTCTTTTTACATGAAAAGGGATTTCGTTGTTTAATTCACAAATATTAATCGTCGTTTCATCATTGAAAAGGCGCGTGTCTATATTTACAATTCTAGGTTTCACTGAGATTATTTCAGAGTAAATTTATACTTTATTTCTCGGTAAATATTTATTGGTGTATATTTTTGAAAAAAGGTACGATTGTCAACAGCAACCTCTGTTACAATTTCTTGTTTAATATCTTGATCATTAACAACTTGATATTGCTGAGGAAAAAGAGATTCCATTCGTTTGCTTAATTCCTGATTTATATCAACCCCATTTAGTTTTATTGTATTGATGAGCGTGGCAGTATCCCAATCATCAAAAACATAAGGTAATTCCTCAGGCTCACCGTAACCTTCAATTAACTCAGAGTTGTCAAACATAGTAGATAAGCGAGCGTTGTCATAAGCTAAAAAGAAAGCCTCATCTACGTTGTACTTTAAAAGTTTGTTTTTTTCGCCATCGGGTTTTAGATAATAATGCACCAAATTTGCTGTTTTTTGGGTAATTCCAATTCCAACAGCTAATCTTGTTTCATTTGTGATATTTGGTGGTGAAGCATGAAAAGTACGATTGTCAAATAGTAACATTTCTCCAGCTTTCATTTCAATTAGTTGAGTATAAGGAAACAACGGAAACATATGTTTGGAAAGAGGAACTGGGGCTTGCGGCGAAGGTGAAGGTCGTTGATTTTGCATTAATTTGTGTGATCCTGGTATGATACCTAAAGCACCATTGTCAATCGTTGTATCAACCAAAGCAATCCAACATGTTATCGAGCAAAAACCTTGGTCTTCATTTGCCGTAAAACTCCAGTCTTGATGAGGAGGTACAATTCCTCTTGTAGATGGCTCTTTTGCAGTATAGCTTGCAACAAATGGTTTAAAGTCAAGTAATTGTTTTTGCATTTCTGGCAAAGCGGTATCCCAAATAAAATCACGTGTTTGCTTACAAAACTCTTTGTCTTTATGATCCATGCTTACATGAAATCCTTCATGTTTTTCTTTGGCAATAGGAGAGGAATTATAATATGATTTTAACGCTTCAATTTGATTTTGATTTAAAACTGGAAAAACCGCGAATCCATTTTCTTCAAAAAAATGCTGTTTGTTGGCATCTTTCAGAATTGGTATCATCTTATACTGACTCATTGCTTTTTGAATTGAATAATTATTTTTTAAAATTTGATAAGATTCAAGTGTTTCAAACTTTTGCTTGTATTCAATTTGCTCAATTGGCTTTAACCATTCAGGTTTCTGCCCAATTTGCCTATTGTAGCGTTGAAAAAAGTCCACATCAACCTGATATTTCTCAATTGTTGATGCATCCAATTTATGATAAAAAACCAAATTGGATTTTTCGGGTATAAACCCAAAAGTAGCTGCAATTCTAATCTTTTCTGTCAAATTCGGTGGCGAAGCGTGAATTAAAGCGTGAGAAAACGCAATCGCTTGTCCTTTTTTCAACGAAATTGAAATTAAATCTTTTTTAATTTCTTCATGCAAAAATTTAAATGGATCTTCTAAAGTTGGACTTCTTAATGCACTTGAAAACAAATGACTACCAGGTAAAACGCGCAATGCTCCATTTGAATTATCAACATCTTGTAAAGGAATCCAAATTGTTATAGACTGAAAAATAGTTTCATCAACAATTGTCCAATCTTGATGTGGTTGCATTTCTCCCTCATCACCTTGATTTTTAGTTAGAAAACAAGATCCTAAAGACAGATGAGGCTCACATAAAGAATTGATTTCTTGCTGTATTATAATTTGAATTTTATCATTCAAACTACTTCTTTTATCTTCATTTTCAAGAAAACTACTCGAATAAAATCCAGGTTGATTATTCTCAAAATGAGCTGAGTACAATTGTTGAAGTGAAGAAATTTTAGATTCATCTAATAAATCAAAAACCACAAAACCTTGTGACTTGAGTAAATTATTAAGATCTTGATTTTTGAAATACATTTTATTTAACTAAACCCATTTTTGACAAAATTCGTTGACTAAATGAAGGTTGTTCATCAAAACGTTTTGCATACAATTTTTTTGAAAATTCAACTTCAGTTAATGGTCTTGACTCGAATTGAAATTTGTTGACTACTTTAATTTTATCAGGTTTTTTCCATGGGTTAAATTCCATGTAGAAATCTTGTTCTACTTCCAATACCTCTACTTGGTTAGGGTTTATATCTGACTCCATATGTTGATGCAAAGCAGGCATTTCTTTTGGAATACAAATAAGTTGAATAGCTAACCGTAATTCATTTGAATGATTTATGGCAGAATAATGAACGATACTATCATCAAGAATTACACAATCGCCTGCCTTCGTTTCAAGAGGAACTAAATACTTTTGAATAATTTCATCTTTAATACCCTCTAATTCCCAAGGAATCATTGGTCCTCGAACTTCTCCAAAACGTTTGTGACTTCCTGGTACAACTTGCAAAGTTCCATTCTCTATTGTTGAATCAACTAATGGACACCAAATCGAAACGGTGCAACATTTTTTTTCATCTGCAAATGACCAATTTTGATGTAAAGGAACCTCTCCTGTATCGTATTTTTTACGAATATAGTTGGCAATAATCGGTTTATAATTTTCTAACAAACGATCCATGTGTGGTTTAAAATAAGCTGAAACAACTTCGTAAACTTTCCTTTTATATTCTGGGTTTTTATCTATGAAAGTAAAATCGTAATTTATTTCAAAATTTGCCTCTAAACCAGTGTCTTCTGGCCGTATTTGACCACCGCTTTCTGGCAAAGTATCAAAAAACAATTGTTTAAGTTCTCTAACTTCTTTTTCTGAAATAAAAGAAACACGAACATATCCGTCTTTTTGAAATTGTGCTTCTAATTCTGAATCATTTAGAACTCTTCTCATATTATTGGTATTAAATGTATTCAACGATAAAATTTTCTGACTTTTTAAATAGTAAAAATGAAACCAAAAATAGCACACAAGATATAATTATTCCTATTGCTGAAAAATAATTAATTTCATCAATTAACCCAAAAGACCACCTGAAAATATCTAAATAAGCTGCTACTGGATTGATATAGATATAATTTTGAAATACATGAGGAATAATACTAACTGGATAAAAAACGGGTGTTATCCAAACAGACATATTAATTAAATTGGGTGCTGCTAATGAAACATCACGTTTTTTGATACTCAAAGCTGCTAATAACAATCCAATTGAAAATCCTGTCAAAATTAAACCTAATAAAGCAATAGGAAAAACCACAATCTTCCAATTTAAAGGTATATAAAAAAAGGCAAAGGCAACAATAAAAAGAACAAATAAAAACACATTTTCAATCAGTACATTGATCACTTTAGAAAGTGGAATTATTATTTTTGGAAAAGCCATTTTTGTGATAATATCTCTATTTGAGAGTAATGAACTTGAAATATTTGTGTAGAGTTGAGAGAAAATGTTCCAAGCAATTAATCCACTCAAAACATAAAGTAAATAGGGATATTTAAATGTATTTAAATGTAAAAAGTATCCAAAAAACAAGGTGTAAATTGCAACAGAAATAAGCGGCGAACCAACCGTCCAACCTAATCCAAGCCACATTTGAGCATATTTAATTTTCAAATCGCGTTTGGCTAGCGTTTGAATCAAAAATCGGTTTCTGAAAATCTTTAATAAGTATTCTTTTAAACTATCCGATTTCGCACTTATTATTTGAATATGCTGATTTTCCATTTGTATTAAGGTAAACT
>Ga0247831_1006377_pt1 | contig 14002 bp, 16 predicted proteins | sample LaCruzMarch2015__9_FD_192406 | JGI IMG/M metagenome (GOLD analysis project Ga0247831, IMG submission 192406) | Freshwater microbial communities from meromictic Lake La Cruz, Castile-La Mancha, Spain - LaCruzMarch2015_1m | ecosystem: Environmental > Aquatic > Freshwater > Lake | place: Spain...
GGTACCTCATATATTTTAATTGGCTTAGTTTTAACAAATAGTAAGAAGATAAAAGACCAGAATCCAAAGAGATAAGCCATAACCGCCCACCGGAGAAGGCCACGCCCCTTGGCCCATGCGAAGAAAACCACAAACGGAATTGAGATCAGGTTGATTGTGTACATATTTGCCTCTTATCTAGTGGAGTTGCCCACTACTGATAGTTAAACAAGGGGCACTGACAGTAGATTTGCGGCATGAAAAACCCAGACGCAATCGTTATTGGGGCAGGCGTAGTGGGTGCTTGCACCGCACTTTCTCTGAGCAATGCGGGTTTAAGAGTCCTAGTAATTGATCGTGGCCCAGTTGCAAGTGGCACAACTGGCGCAGGTGAAGGAAATATTTTAGTTTCTGATAAAGAACCAAGCCCGGAACTCACCCTAGCAATCAGATCTAGAGATGCCTGGTTTGAGATAAATACAGATATTGGCGGCGGATTTGAGCTTGAAGCAAAGGGCGGAGTTGTAGTTTCTCGAAATACAAAAGGAATATCTGACCTAAAAAAATTAGCATCATTGCAAAAAGAAAATGGTGTTGAAACTATTGAACTTGATGCCTCTACTCTGCAGGAGGCTGAGCCATTTATTTCAAAGGATGTTGACTACGGAGTTTTATACCCAGGTGATGCTCAATGCCAGCCAATGTTAGCTGCTGCTCAAATTATTAGAGCAGTCAAAAAACGTGGCGGTCAGTTTATCCAAGGTGAAAATGTCGTTAAAATAAATTCAAATGCTGGCTCAATAGTAGGTTTAACAACTGATAAAAACACTTACTCAACTCCAATTATTATAAATGCAACTGGTACCTGGGCGGGTGAAATTGCAAAGTTAGCCAACTCATATTTACCTATCATGCCAAGGCGTGGCTATATTCTGGTTACATCGCCTGCGCCAAAATTGATTAACCACAAAGTTTACGATGCAGATTATGTTGCAAATGTGGCAAGTGGTGAAGCAGATCTTCAATCATCGGCGGTAATTGAAGGTACAGCAAGTGGCACAATTTTAATTGGTGCTTCTAGGGAGCGTGTTGGATTTAAAAATGATTTAAACATTGCAATTCTGCGCCAACTAGCACGGCAGGCAATCTCGTTGTTTCCGATGCTTACTAATATTCAATTACTCCGGGCCTATCGTGGCTTTAGGCCATATGCACCAGATCATCTTCCAGTAATTGGTGAAGATGCGAATGTTTCCGGGTTATGGCATGCAGCTGGCCATGAAGGTGCTGGCATTGGATTAGCGCCAGCAACCGGTGAATTGATAACCGCTCAAATAAAAGGAGATAAGCCATTCATGGACCCAGCGCCATTCTCACCAAAACGCTTTAAAGGTAGTGAGCATGTCGCAGTCTGAAATCCAATTTACTTTCGATGACACAACTATTTCAGCAGTAAGTGGACAATCAGTAGGTGCTGCTTTGCTTGCCGCCAACCAACGTTCTCTTAGGAAAACTAGATTTAATAAAAACAAACGTGGAATTTTCTGTGGAATTGGTGTTTGTTTTGATTGTTTAGTTGTAATTGATGGCATTACAAATCAAAGAGCGTGCATAATTGAAGCAAAACCTGGCATGAAAGTTCAAACACAGGATGGTTCTAATGCATAATGTTGTAATCGTCGGTGGCGGGCCAGCCGGGTTAAGTGCAGCTCTTGCAGCAGCCGCTGCAGGCGCCCCGGTGCTATTAATTGATAGTAATTCAAGATTGGGTGGGCAGTACTGGCGAAATTCCTCAACTGATTTAGAAAATCAAAATGAACAACACTTTGATTTGGCAACTGGATTGCTCTTGATAAATGCCGTTGAAGCAAGAAAAGAAATTGAAGTATGGTCAGAGGCACAAATTTGGAGTGCAACAAATGATGAAGGGAAAAATACTCTTCGAGTTATTCATCAGGGCAAAGAGAAGATCGTAAACACGGCAAACTTAATTCTTTGTACCGGCGCATACGACCGAACGCTCCCATTCCCAGGTTGGGATATACCCGGAGTTATGACTCCTGGTGGCGTTCAATCGCTATTGAAGGGACATGGTGTTCTTGCCGGCAAACGAGTTGTCGTAGCTGGAACTGGCCCATTCTTGCTACCTGTTGCTGCTGGAGTCATAAAAGCTGGCGGTAAGGTTGTTTCACTTATTGAAGCAAATAAATCACGTAGGTGGCTTACCTCAACCATTGTAGTTTTAGAAAATTTAAGCAAGATTAAAGAAGCTTTTTACTACATCAAAACAATCAGTGAAGGAAAGGTAAGGGCGCAGTTTGGCTACGCTGTTATAGCAGCCCATGCAGGTAGTACCGGAGAATTGGACTCAGTTGATATTGCAAGAATTAATCGTAATTTTAAAGTAAAAAAAGTAAAACAAGTTAAGTGTGATGTTGCGGCAATTGGTTGGGGCTTTACCGCCGATACCTCTTTGGCTGGATCGCTTGGTTGCAAGCAAGTAGTTGCAAAAGATGAATCCGTTGTTGTTTGGGTTGATAGTGAGCAGCAAACGAATATTCCAGGTATTTTTGCTGCAGGTGAGATTACTGGAATCGGTGGCTCAGATCTATCAATGGCAGAGGGTGTAATTGCAGGAATTGCTGCAGCTAAATTTGTTGGATGCAAAGTAGATGTTCTAAAGGCTCACCGCAAACGTCGAGCAAAAAGGCAGCGCTTTGCAAACGCATTAATTAAGGCTTACCCGATTAAAGCAGGTTGGAAATTATGGCCAAATGATCGAACAACTATCTGTAGATGTGAAGAGGTATCACTTGGCGATTTGAAATTCTCAGTAGAAGAGTTAGGGGCAACTGACTCTAGAACTGCCAAACTATTTACAAGATGCGGAATGGGTCTATGCCAAGGGCGCATCTGTGGTCGCTCTGTTGTGGATTTAGTAGCTAAAGAACTTAGTGTCTTGCCTACTGATATTGATCGCATTTCTGCCGTGAATCGGCCGATCATTACCCCAATTCCACTTGGTGTTTTAGCGCAGGGCGAATAAGGTTTAACCATGACAACTGCGAAACCATGGCATGGAGTTTTAACTGCAACCGCACTTCCATTTAGATCTGATCTTTCAGTTGATTACGACAAATATGCAGAGCACATTAAGTGGCAGGCTGCTAATGGAGTTCATGGCGCAATTCCAAACGGATCACTTGGTGAGTACCAAGTATTAACTCCAGAAGAGAGAACCAAAGTTTTAAAAACTGCATTAGATGCCGCCCCTGCTGGATTTAACGTTGTTCCAGGAGTTGCAGCTTATGGCGCAGCAGAATCACGTAGATGGACTGAACAGGCCGTTGAGATGGGTGCAAAATGCGTAATGTTGCTACCGCCTACTGCATACCGAGCAAATGATGAAGAGATCATTGCTCACTACAAAGAGGTAAGCAAAGTTGGCGTCCCAATAATTGCATATAACAATCCATTTGATACGAAGGTCGATTTAACTCCCCAATTAGTCGCTCGGATTGCGGATGCAGCAGAGAATGTAGTTGCAATTAAAGAATTTTCTGGTGATGTGCGTCGAGTTTGGCAGTTACATCACTACGCCCCGCGGATTGAGGTTTTAGTAGGAGCAGATGATGTATTGCTTGAGTTATCAACTGGTGGGGTCGTTGGTTGGATTGCTGGATTTCCAAATGCACTGCCAAAAGAGTCGGTTGAGCTTTATAACCTTTGCTTGGCCGGCAAGTATGAAGAAGCAAAACCAATTTATGCTGCAGTCCATAACCTGTTCAATTGGGATAGCCGTAAAGAGTTTATTGTTGCAATTAAGGTCGCTATGGATGCCGTTGGTCGATATGGTGGGCCAACTAGACTTCCACGCCTACCGCTGCCAGCAAATGATCTTGCACAACTAAATAAGGATATTAAGCAAACATTAGATTTCTATAAAAATAGAAAATAATTAGATGAAAAATAGTTCGCGCACCGTCACAACGGTTGAATCGCATACTGAAGGAATGCCTACTCGGGTTGTAACAAGTGGAATTGAAGAGATTCCAGGCAAAACTATGTTTGAAAAGCGGCTCTACTTTATGGAGAATTTGGATCATATTCGCCAATGGTTGATGTATGAGCCTCGTGGCCATCCAGCAATGAGTGGAGCAATTCTGCAAAAATCAACCAGACCAGATGCTGACTGGGGTGTTGTTTATATAGAGGTCTCCGGCTGCTTACCAATGTGTGGACATGGCACGATCGGTGTAGCAACTGTTTTAGTAGAGAAAAAATTAGTAACTGTTACTGAACCAATTACAACTGTGCGCCTGGATACACCAGCTGGTTTAGTAACTGTTGATGTGCAAGTTAAAAATGGCAAGGCTGAGAAAGTTACTTTGACCAATGTACCTTCATTTTCTTATCAATTAGATCAAACTGTAGATGTTCCGGGTTATGGAAAAATAAAGTATGACATGGCATTTGGTGGAAATTTCTATGCAATTATTCCAGTAGAACGAATTGGTATTGAATTTAAGCATGAGAATGGCCAAAAGTTTTTAACTGCTGGCCTTGCTATCAGTGATGCGATTAATCAGCAAAACAAACCTGTTCATCCTGAGAATCCAGATATTGCTATCTGTCACCATATCGATTTTATTGCTCCAGGAAATAACTCACTCCACTGGAAAAACGCAATGGCAATTCATCCAGGTTGGTTTGATCGATCACCTTGTGGAACAGGAACAAGTGCTCGGCTTGCGCAGATGGTTGCCCGCGGAGAATTTAAGGATAACGACGTTCTAATTAACGAATCCTGGATTGGTTCACAATTTGAAGGAAGAGTTAAAGAGCACACAACTGTGGCGGGATTACCAGCAATTATTCCAACAGTTACTGGTCGAGCTTGGGTTATGGGTGAGGCAACTTGGATATTAGATCCAAATGATCCATTCCCGAATGGGTTTATTGTTTAAAGAGTTGTCAGAGTAATTCAATTTTTCTAGCAAGTGCGCCACCAACCATGGCATGTAGTTTCGTGCCTTCTGGCAAATACTCTTCAGAGATTATTTCACCCTGTTCATGAACTGCGCTGACTAAATCTCCTCGATTGAAAGGGATAACCGCATTAATTTCAACCTTTGGTTTTGGCAATGAGGATTCAATTGCCTTAATTAATGTATCAATACCATACCCAGTGCGAGCAGAAATTGCGTAAGCATTACTCTCTTTACGTAAAAGCTCCATTAAAACTTCAGGTGCGGCTACATCTGCTTTATTAATTGCAATAATCTCTAAGATCTCACCGCCCCCAATTTCATTTATTACTTGTCTAACGGCCCGCAGCTGCTCCATCGGATCTGGGTGTGCTCCGTCGACAACATGAACAATCAGATCAGCCTCAGAAACCTCTTCAAGTGTTGATTTAAATGCCTCAACTAACTGGTGAGGTAGATGTCTAACAAATCCAACGGTGTCAACAAATGTATAAACCCGGCCCTCAGCACTCTCGGTCTTTCTAACCGTTGGATCTAAAGTTGCAAACAATGCATTTTCAACTAATACATCCGCACCTGTTAAGCGATTTAAAAGTGATGATTTACCGGCATTTGTATATCCAGTGATTGCAACGGAGGGAATGTTGTTTCTTCTTCGTTCATTGCGCTTAGTATCCCGCGAGGTTTTCATATCCTTAATCTCGCGCCGCAGCTTAGACATTTTGTCATTAATTCTTCTTCGATCGGTTTCAATCTTTGTTTCACCAGGTCCACGTCCACCAATACCACCAGCCTGACGGGATAAAGATTCACCCCAACCACGAAGCCTTGGCAACATATAAGACATCTGCGCAAGCTCTACCTGCGCTTTACCTTCTCTGCTTTTAGCATGCTGGGCAAAAATATCTAGAATCAACGCAGTTCTATCAATGACCTTTACTTTAACTTTCTGCTCTAATGTTCTCAGTTGTGCTGGTGATAATTCACCATCACAAACCACAGTATCTGCTCCGGTTGCAACCACTGCTTCTCTGACTTCTTTGACTTTTCCGGATCCGATAAATGTTGCCGAATCCGGTTTATCGCGTCGTTGAATCAAAGCCTCCATAACTTGTGATCCAGCAGTTTGAGCTAGGGCCGCTAACTCTTTAATTGAGTTATCTGCATCTTTTGCACTCCCCTCTGTCCAAACGCCAACTAGTACAACCTTCTCAAGTCGTAATTGCCGGTACTCAGCATCGGAAACATCTTGTAACTCTGTGGAAAGTCCGCTGACTCTTCGCAGCGCTTGTCGGTCTTGTAAATCTTGATTATTACTTTCTGGATTCTCAGTTAGCTCATAATCTGCAACTGCTTGAGCGTTTTCTCTAATTAATGTATCAATATCAATCTCTAATCCATCATCTTTATCAAACTTTGGATCACTCATAGGTATTTATCCAATTCAACATCTTTTACTAGTTCTGCTGGGCCAGTTAATGTGGCATTACTGTGCCCATCAATTTCAACGATTAACTTTCCGCCTGGTGGATTAATAACCCATTTAATTGGCAATTGCTTCCTATTCTTAATTGTGGCAGCAAGTGCTACCGCACAAGTTCCCGTGCCGCAAGATTGGGTTTCACCGACTCCTCTTTCAAATACTCTCATCCTGATTTCCCCATTATCTAAAAACTGGGCAAACTCAACATTTACACCCTCTGGATACTCATCACTTGGTTCAACCTTGGGAGCAACTTTTAACTCACCTGCAGAGGAAGTGTCATCGGTAAAAACAACTGCATGTGGATTTCCAATCTCAATATTAAAACCCTGATACAAGTTGTCATTTGCTTCTACTGTAATTTCTCCTGGCACTTGGCTAACCTGTCCCATATTTACTGAGATGTCACCACTTTCTGGAACGGCGAGAAATTTTCGACCAGCTCTGGTGTTTATTGCATATATCCCACTTGGTTGATGACCCCGATCCGTTAAATACCTAGCCATTACCCTAATTCCATTGCCGCACATCTCAGCTACCGAGCCATCGGCATTTGAATAATCCATAAACCATGCGCCATCTTTTTTTACTATCTTTATAAAACCATCACTTCCAATTCCACTTTTGCGATCACAAATCCTTTTAATTTGATCTGCCGTAAAGGTTAATTTGTTAACTTCATCAAAAACCAATACAAAATCATTATGGGTACCATGGCCATAGGTAGCTTGAATCATTAATTAATACTAGCCAAGAGTTTTTCAAGTCGGGCTGCGTTTGATTCTGGGGCTAGCCACTTAATTCTTTCATCTCTTGAAAACCATGTTTCCTGCCTTCTGGCATAAGCCCGGGTAACTCGCTTTGTCTCCTCTTTTGCAAAAGCTTCATCACTTTCACCGTTTAAATAATTCATAATCTGCATATAACCAAGCGCTTTTTTGGCAGTACCAGATTGCTCTAACCCTTTAGTCATAAGTGTTGAAACCTCACGCGCAAAACCTTTTGCCCACATATCCTCAACCCGTTTATCAATTTTTTCATCGAGATTGCCTCGATCTAATACCAAGCCAAACTGTTTTGCATCTGGGTATTTACTGCTCTCCTGTCTTGGCAGATTTGCCGTGAAAGGCTTGCCAGTTAATTCAATTACTTCAAGGGCGCGAATAACTCGGCGAATATTCTCTTTTGGAATTGCTAGAGCAGCAGCTGGATCTAGTTTTGCTAATCTTTCATGCATCACATCATTTCCTAATTTTTCTGCCTGATCAGTAATTTTCTGCCGTACTTCCGGATCAGTATCTGGGAAATTTAAGTCATCTAAAATTGCTTTTATATAAAGCCCGGTGCCTCCAACTACCACAACTGATTTGCCAGTACTTAGTATCTGATCAATCTTGTCTCGGGCAATTTGTTGATACCAAGCAACATTTGCCTCATCTTTGATATCCAAAATATCTATTAAGTGATGAGCGATACCGCCCCGTTCCTCATTAGTTAATTTTGCCGTCCCAATATCCATACCTTTATATACCTGCATTGAGTCCGCATTAACAACTTCAGCATTTATCTCTTTTGCTAGTGAAACAGCTAACTCACTTTTTCCGGTTGCAGTAGCACCGCAAACAATTATCAAACTCATTTAATTAAAGTGATTTTAAGGCGGCTAGAGTTGGAATACCTAACAAAATCTTTTTATCCCCATTATCTTCAACCCAAGCAGCGTGAGCTGCTGCTCCTTTTGTTTTCTTAACTGCCGTAGGTGTGCCAGCCACAATGTGATTAGCAAAAGCTTCCAAGACTTTAACCTCAACTAAATCACCAGGTCGAGCAGCCTTACTTGAGTTATCAAAATGAGTAAGGCGAAAATCAGCACTTCGGCCATTCATTCTATTTTGGTCATGATCATGACGTCCCTCATGGCCTGAGACAAGTAGTTCAACTGTTTTACCAATTAACTTCTCATTCTCACTCTTTGAAATTTCCTGTTGAATCTTATGCAGCTGGTTATACCGATCTGCCATCACATCATCTGGAATTTGATCAGCCATTGTGGCAGCTGGAGTACCAGGACGCTTTGAGTACTGGAATGTATAGGCAGCTGAGAATCTCGCCTGCTTTACCAAATCAATTGTGTCAGCAAAATCAGCATCACTCTCACCTGGAAAACCAACAATTATGTCGGTGGTAATTGCTGCAGCTGGAATCATTTTTCTAACATTATCGAGAATTCCAAGATAGCGCTCTCTGCGGTAGGAGCGGCGCATAGCTTGCAAAACTTTATTACTACCAGATTGCAACGGCATGTGTAGGTGAGGCATAACATTTTTAGTCTCCGCCATTGCTGCGATTACATCATCAGTGAAATCTCTTGGGTGCGGTGACATAAACCTAACCCGCTCTAATCCTTCCACTTTGCCACATTCACGCAGCAATTTGGCAAAAGCTTGGCGATCACCGAAATCAACACCATATGCATTCACATTTTGACCCAGCAAAGTTATTTCAATAACACCTTGATCAACGAGGGCCTTAACCTCATTCATAATTTCACTAGCTGGTCGATCTTTTTCGATTCCCCGCAATTGTGGCACGATGCAAAATGTGCAGGTGTTATTACAGCCAACTGAGACTGAAACCCAAGCAGAAAAAGCAGAGTCACGCTTTACTGGCAGAGTTGATGGAAAGTGCTCAAGTGATTCTTTAATCTCAACTTGAGATGCCTCTTCAATTCTTGCGCGTTCAAGTAGTGTTGGTAGCGAGCCAATATTGTGTGTACCAAAAACAACATCAACATAAGGGGCGCGCTTAATAATTGCATCCTGATCCTTTTGGGCCATGCAACCGCCAACTGCAATTTGAAAGTTTGGATCACTTTTCTTGCGCGGTGCTAAAAAGGAGAGGTTTCCATAAAGTTTATTATCAGCATTTTCTCTAACCGCACATGTGTTAAAAACTACTAAATCAGGTTGAGTATCTGCCAGCGCTTGGGTGTAACCAGCATTAATCAAAAGCCCAGAGATTCGCTCGGAATCATGGACATTCATCTGACAGCCGTAGGTCTCAACTACAAAGGTAGGCATTGCCTAATTCTACTTGCTAATTAACTCCGGTTAACTCCCGCATAATTCTTGCGCAAATGCCATGACCATATCCTTTGCGGGCCAAGAGCCCGGAAATCCTTCGATAAACAACCTCTGGATCTAAGTGCGCGATTGAATTGTATTTACGTTGCGCAAGGAGAAAAGCTTGGTTGTATTCAGACTCATCATCGATCTCTTCAATTACCTCATTGATTATGTCTTGGGAAACGCCCTTAGTCCGCAGCTCACCAGCAATTACTCGCTTACTTAACTTCTTTGCCCGCTGCCGAGACTCTGACCATAATTTGGCAAACTCAAGATCATTTAAAAAACCTTGTAATTCAAGTGAATCTAAAACTGCATTGGCAATATCTGAGTCAGCCCCACGCTTTAACAATTGTTTGTGCAACTCATCCCTACTCTTAGCACGAGGTGCGAGAGCGTATAACGCAATCGACATCGCCTCTGAGTAGGGATCAGTTACTACCTCTTGAGATTTCTTCAAGGTATTTTTGTGTGAGTTAGTGATTAGAACTCAACATCAGCGGTTGCTTCATCAACTGCTGCTACTAAGGCAGGATCTACCTCAGTTGGCACATATGAAGCTCTGATCTTGGTTTCAATATCATTAGCTAGATCTGGATTATCAATTAAGAATGCGCGAGCATTCTCTTTACCCTGTCCTAGTTGATCACCCTCATAGGTGAACCAGGCACCAGATTTCTTGACGATTCCGATCTCAACACCCATATCAATTAATGATCCCTCACGGCTAATTCCAACACCGTAAATGATGTCAAACTCTGCTTGCTTAAATGGTGGGGCAACCTTATTTTTAACGATCTTTACCCGAGTTCTATTTCCAACCGCATCTTGACCATCTTTTAAGGTTTCAATTCGACGAACATCTAACCGAATAGATGCGTAGAACTTAAGCGCTTTTCCACCCGTGGTTGTCTCTGGTGAACCAAAGAAAACACCGATTTTATCGCGCAACTGATTGATAAATATTGCAGTGGTATTTGATTGATGTAGTGCGCCAGTCATTTTACGAAGCGCTTGAGACATCAGGCGGGCTTGTAGACCCATGTGTGAGTCACCCATCTCGCCTTCAATTTCAGCTCTTGGAACTAATGCGGCAACTGAGTCAACAACTACGATATCAATTGCACCTGATCTAACTAACATATCCATAATTTCAAGTGCCTGTTCACCAGTATCTGGTTGAGAAACTAACAGCGCATCAATATCAACGCCAAGTTTCTTTGCATACTCTGGATCAAGGGCGTGTTCAGCATCAATAAAAGCAGCAATGCCACCAGCTTTTTGGGCATTTGCAATTGCATGTAATGCAACTGTGGTTTTACCGGATGATTCTGGGCCGTAGATCTCAACAACGCGGCCACGTGGCAAGCCACCGACGCCGAGTGCGATATCTAATGCAACTGAGCCAGTTGGAATTACCTCCATAGCAACAGCTTTGCGATCTCCCATTTTCATTACCGATCCTTTACCGAACTGACGCTCGATTTGGGCAAGGGCGGTATCTAGGGATTTAGAACGATCACTAGATCGTTTATCTTCTTTTTTATCATCTTGTGGTTCTCTATTTGCAGAGGCCATAGTGATTTGTTTCCTTTCTTCTCCTTGACCAGCTCTAGGGCTTTCAACTCCTACTAGCGAGGTCATCTTTCGGTCCAGAAGGTACGGAACATCACTGACGGCTGGCACGAGGTACCAGCGGAACTGTGGAACCGCTCTGGTTGGGCAGGATAAGTGTATCGAACAACTGTTCGAAAGGCTAAAAGGTGGCTATGACACGCCGTTATCTGTATTTCTCTGGCATCGAAGGGTTATGGCGAACTACCGCCTTCCAGATCTCATCTGGCTCCATCCCCAGCTCAATTGCACCGTTGACACTAATGCCGCCCAATTCGCTATGGATAATGTCGCGGGCATAGGTATCGGCATCTGGAAAGAGATTGCTTAATCGCGTGCGAAGTTCTGAGATTCTCATCCTAGTTAAATAGTGAATTAGCCAATCGTTTTGATTGAGCTAAAGACTCCTCTTGAGTAATCGGGGAGGCGATCTGGCCAATTAACCACCTAAGGATCACACCACATGCGGCAGAGTCTGCACCAAAGATTTTTGCAATCCCTTGGTGAGCAAGCACCCAAGTTGGATGATTTGAGATTGTTACCAACTTTGCAATATCACTTGGATCTGATTGGGTTAACTTTCGAAGCGCCTCATCTTGAGAGATCGCTGTTGAGAGTGCGTATAAAGCCTCTTGCCTTGAAGATGCCGCGAGCGCCAAATCAGTCAACCTGATTACCTCAGATTCAACCAAGCACTCCATCATCTCTGCCTTATCCGCAAATTGATTGTAAATCGTAGCTTTTGAAACTTCAGAGCGAAGTGCGATATCGGCAATATTTGATTGGTAGTTTCCAACCTCGGCAATAATTAATTTGGCGCCACTAAAGATAGCTGCGCGAGATTTATTACTGGTAGCACTTTGGCGGGCGTATAGTGAAACCGCCGGCTGAGCAGACAACTTAAGCTGCGGTCTCTACCACTTGCAAAGTTGAAATTGCCAGTACTGGGGATTCGTGGGTTTTAACCACAGTTACAACATCAACCAAGATTGTGGAAAGAGATAGATCTAGGGCTGAACAGATTGCATTTAACAATTCACTTGATGCCTCTTTATGACCACGCTCTACCTCAGATAGATAGCCAAGTGAGACCTTTGCACACTTTGCTACATCTCTTAAGGTGCGCCCTTGCTCTATGCGAGCAGCACGAAGGGAGCTTCCGATGTGGGTACGTAACAGGATCACGGCTTAAGAATACGCTCTAGGGCTGCTAATGCGCTGGTAATAATCGCATGTCGGATCACATCTCGCTTTCCAGGCAGGGAAAGTTTGATCGCAAAGGCCTCTTTTTTACTTGCCACGCCAATCCAGGCAGTACCAGCCTTTTGGCCATAGGCAGCGCCAGGTCCTGCTACTCCAGTCGTTGCAACTGCGAAATCAGTTTTAAATTTTTTGAGCGCGCCCTTGGCCATTGAGATTGCCACCTCTTCAGAGACAGCGGTGTATTTTTTTAAATCAGCTTTACTTACACCCAGTTCAGAAACTTTTAATTCATCACTATAAGCAATTACTCCCCCCACAAAAACCTTTGATGCGCCAGGAATTTGGGTTAAGGCCTCACCCAAACCACCACCGGTAATTGATTCGGCAACACAAATACTTTTCTTTTGCTTGATTAACGCTTTAATCACAGATTTTGCAATCAACAGCTCACTCACTTTTTAAGCGCCTTTCTAAAGTAATCCACTCCAGTTGAAATTGTTAGATAGATCGCAACTGCCATAAAGATCGCCCGCGGGATATCTAAGTAAGAAGGAAGTGGCAAAATATAAAATCCAACTCCAAAGCTTTGAAAAAAGCTCTTAATCTTTCCGCCCTTACTTGCTGGGATAACCCCTTTTTTAATTACCGCAAAGCGAAGGATTGTTACGGCAACCTCTCTAGTTAAAAACACAGCTGTTACCCACCAAGAGAGCATGCCAAGGTATGAAGCACCGATTGTGGCAGTAGCAAGCATCGCCTTATCAGCGATTGGATCTAATAGCTTTCCAAACTCAGTGATCTGATTTCGATCTCTGGCTAATTTGCCATCTAAAACATCACTCAATCCCACGATAAAAAATAAGGTAAAGGCAATTATCCGCCAGTTATCATCTGTGCCATTGTTCTTAAAAAGGGCGTATGCACAAAAAGGTAATGCCAGAATTCGAAAAATTGTTAGTGAGTTAGGTAAATTTGGGCGATCAACTTTTCTCATAAAACTTGCGCAATCAAATCCACACCCAGCACATCACTAACCACCGCATCAACATACTCGCCTATTCGGTACTTGTTGCGGGATTTAATAAATGTCGAACCATCCACATCAGGTCCTTGGTGCTCAGCTCTTCCTTCTTGTTCTGCTTCATCCTCAATTAAGACCGAGACCTTCTGGCCAATTCGTGCCTCTGCCCGTTGCGTAATTAACTCATCAACTAAGGTTGAAAGTTCATTTACTCGCTCAGTAATTAACTCCGGCGCTACTTTGTTTTCTAGAGTTTTGCCCTCAGTTTTATCCTCATCGGAGTAACCAAATACGCCAATTGCATCTAATTGGGCTTGGGTTAAGAATTCAATTAAATCCATAAATTGCGCATCACTCTCACCAGGAAAGCCAACAATAAAGTTAGATCTAATTCCGGCCTCTGGATTTAAGGCTCTAATCTGTGTGATTAGGTGTAAGAATTTCTCGCCATCACCGAATCTGCGCATACTTCTTAGTAGATCACCATTTGCATGTTGGAATGAAAGATCAAAGTATGGAACGACTTTATCCACTGAAACTATGGCCTGAAGAAGTGATGGCCTTACCTCGGCAGGTTGAAGGTATGAAA
>Ga0247831_1006378_pt1 | contig 14001 bp, 8 predicted proteins | sample LaCruzMarch2015__9_FD_192406 | JGI IMG/M metagenome (GOLD analysis project Ga0247831, IMG submission 192406) | Freshwater microbial communities from meromictic Lake La Cruz, Castile-La Mancha, Spain - LaCruzMarch2015_1m | ecosystem: Environmental > Aquatic > Freshwater > Lake | place: Spain...
CGTCGAGCGGGATGCCGAATTTCGATGAGGCGTTGCTCGGGGTGCTCGACGCGCGGGTGGCGCGGTTGGAGTCCGAGGGCTTCACCTACAAGGGCTGGGCCACGCCGGGGGGCAATCTGCCGGCTGCAGCGCTCGACTGCGCCCGCACGGCCTGCCGCGATGCGGAGCTCGGGCTGCTCCAAGTGCGCGATGGGGACTTGCTCAATCCGCAACGGGCCGACCTCATTTTGCACTCCTTGAACCGCCTGTCCGACGTCCTCTGGCTCGAGGCGCGCCGGGCGGAAAGCACCATTCCGGCGCCACAGGCGTAGAGTTGAGCATGGCAAAGACGGATACAGCGCAAGCGCTGCAGGCTCTGCTCGCCGAGCGCATTGTCTATCTCGACGGGGCGATGGGCACGATGATCCAGCAATACCGGCTGGACGAAGCAGCCTACCGCGGGGAGCGGTGCAAAGATTGGCCGAGCGACGTCAAAGGCAACAACGACCTGCTCGTCCTGACCCAGCCGGAGATTATTCGCGAGATCCATGGGAAATACATCGCCGCCGGCTCGGACCTTATCGAGACCAATACCTTCAACAGCACGACGATTTCGCAGGCCGATTACGGGATGGAGGAAATCGTGCCCGACTTGAATCTGGCCGCGGCCAAATTGGCCCGGGAGGCGGCGGACGCCTGCACGGACCGCCGGATTTTTGTCGCCGGCGCGGTCGGGCCGATGAGTAAGACGCTGACCATTTCGCGCGACGTGAACGACCCCGGCGCCCGCGAGGTGACGTTCCAGCAGGTGGCCGCATCTTACCGCGAGCAGATCGACAAACTGATCGAAGGCGGGGTTGATCTCCTCTTGGTCGAAACGGTTTTTGACACGCTCAATTGCAAAGCGGCGCTCTTCGCCATCGCGGAATATTTCGCCGAGAAGAAAATCAGCCTGCCGGTCATGGTGTCGGGCACGATCACCGACTTGAGCGGACGCACGCTGACCGGGCAGACCACGGAGGCTTTCCTCAATTCCATCGCGCACTTCCCGCTGCTCAGCGTCGGTCTGAACTGCGCGCTTGGTCCGAAAGAAATGCGGCCCTACATTGAGGAACTCTCGCGTCTCGCGCCGTTTTATGTCAGCACCTACCCGAATGCGGGCTTGCCCGACCCGCTGTCGCCGACCGGCTTTCCCGAGACGGCCGAATCGTTGGCCCCGCAGTTGCGTGATTGGGCCGAGCAGGGTTGGCTCAACATCATCGGCGGTTGCTGCGGCACGACGCCGGATCACATTGCGGCGATTGTCGCGGCGACCAAGGATCTGAAACCGCGGCGGATTCCGGAGCGGACGCGCACCTTGCGATTGAGCGGACTCGAACCGTTCACCGCGCGCCCGGAAATCCCGTTCATCAATGTCGGCGAGCGGACCAATGTCACGGGCTCGCCGAAATTCGCCAAACTCATCCTGGGCAACGAATACGACGAAGCGCTGGCCGTGGCGCGTCAGCAGGTCGAGGCCGGGGCGCAGATCATCGACATCAACATGGACGAGGGCATGCTCGACGGGGCGGCGGCCATGACCAAGTTCCTGCAACTGGTGGCCAGCGAGCCGGATATTTCGAAGGTGCCGATCATGATCGACTCCTCGAAATTCGAGGTGATCGAGGCCGGGCTGCGTTGCGTCCAAGGCAAGTGCGTGGTCAATTCCATTTCGCTCAAGGAAGGCGAGGAAAAGTTCAAAGAGCAGGCGCGCAAGGTGATGAGCTACGGTGCGGCGGTCATCGTCATGGCCTTCGACGAAAAAGGACAGGCCGACAGTCTCCCGCGGCGTCAGGAAATCTGCTCACGGGCCTACCGTATCCTCGTGGAAGAAGTCGGTTTCCCCGCGGAGGACATCATTTTTGACCCGAACGTCCTCACCGTGGCGACCGGCATCGAGGAGCACAACAATTACGCGGTCGATTTCATCGAGGCCACGCGCTGGATCAAAGAAAACCTGCCCTATGCGCGGGTCAGCGGCGGGGTGAGCAATATTTCCTTCAGCTTCCGCGGCAACAATCCGGTCCGCGAGGCGATGCACACCGCGTTCCTCTACCACGCGATCAAGGCCGGCCTCGACATGGGGATCGTCAATGCCGGTCAGCTCGGCGTCTATGCCGAGATTCCGCCCGAGTTCCTCGAACTGGTCGAGGACGTGTTACTCAACCGCCGTCCGGATGCGACCGAGCGGCTGGTCACCTTTGCCGAGACGGTCAAAGGCCAGGGCAAAGCCGCCACCGAGAAGGACACCAAGTGGCGCGAGGCCCCGGTCGAGGACCGGTTGGCCCACGCCTTGATCAAAGGCATCGTAGACCACGTCGACGAGGACACGGAGGAAGCGCGGCAGAAGTATCCGCGGCCGCTCGACGTGATCGAAGGCCCCTTGATGAACGGGATGCGCATTGTCGGCGATCTGTTCGGCGAAGGAAAAATGTTCCTCCCGCAGGTGGTGAAGAGTGCGCGCGTGATGAAGCGCTCCGTGGCCTGGCTCACGCCCCATATGGAACGCGAGCGCGCGGCCAACCCGAACGCCCGCGCCCAGGGCAAAATTCTCATGGCCACGGTGAAAGGCGATGTCCACGACATCGGCAAAAATATCGTCGGCGTCGTTCTGGCCTGCAACAGCTACGAGGTCATCGATCTCGGGGTCATGGTCTCTTGCGAGAAAATCCTCGCCGAGGCTCGTGCCCACGGGGTGGACGTGATCGGATTGTCCGGCCTGATCACGCCTTCGCTCGATGAAATGATGCATGTGGCGGCGGAGATGAAGCGTGAGGGATTCGATCTTCCGCTCCTCATCGGTGGCGCCACGACGAGCCGGGCGCACAGCGCGGTGAAGATCGCGCCGTATTACGACAAAGAAGTCGTGCACGTGACCGATGCCTCGCGGGTGGTCGGCGTCGTTTCGCAATTGCTCAACCCGGAGACGCGGGCGACATTCGCGGCCGACTTGGCGACCGACTACGAGCGCCTGCGCCAAGAATTCGCGGCCAAGCAGCGGGACACCAAGCTGGTCAAAATCGACGAGGCGCGGAAGCGGCGCTTCGCCCCGGATTGGTCGAAGGAACAAATCGACACACCGGGCTTCACCGGGGTGAAGGTTTTTGATGATTTTCCGCTCGAGGAGCTGGTCGATTACATCGACTGGTCGCCTTTTTTCCACGCGTGGGAATTGCGCGGACGTTTCCCCGCGATTCTCGAAGACGAGGTGGTCGGCGAGCAGGCGACGGAACTTTACAAGGATGCTCGCCAGATGCTCGACCAGCTGGTGGCCGAGAAGTGGATCACTGCGCGGGGCGTCTGCGCCATCGTGCCGGCCAACAGCACGGGTGATGACATCGAGATTTATGCGGATGCGGATCGCTCCAAGGTGCTGAAAACGTTCCACACCCTGCGTCAGCAATTGGACAAGTCGTCCGGGCAGCCGAACTACGCGCTGTCCGATTTCATCGCGCCCAAGGAGAGCGGGCGCATCGATTACTGCGGCGGTTTCACCGTGACGACCGGCATCGGGGTCGAGAAGCGAGCCAAGGCTTTCGAGGCCGCGCACGATGATTACAATTCGATTTTGTTGAAGGCTTTGGCTGACCGCCTGGCCGAAGCGTTCGCCGAACGCATGCACAAGGAAGTGCGCGATTTGTGGGGATACGGCAAAACGGAAAACCTGAGCAACGAGGACCTCATCCGCGAGAAATACCGCGGGATCCGCCCGGCCCCGGGTTATCCGGCCTGCCCGGACCACACCGAAAAGTGGTCCTTGTTCGATTTGCTCGAGAGCACCAAGCACACTGGGGTGGCCTTGACCGAGAGCTTGGCCATGTTGCCAGCCAGCTCGGTCAGCGGCCTCTACTTCGCGCATCCGGAGGTGAAGTATTTCGCGGTGGGCAAAATCCAGCTGGATCAGGTGGAGGACTACGCGCAGCGCAAAGGCATGACTGTTGCCGAGGTGGAGAAATGGCTCAGTCCGAATCTGGCTTACGAGCCGAAAGCCGCGTGAGTGTTGCTGCCGGTGACTGAGCGTCTCCGAAGTCTGCGGGCCGCGGCGTGTGCCTCTGGCAAATGCGCAAGCAGGAGGCTTTTGAAAACGCGGCGATGGTTTGGATGGCGCAAGTGCAAAAGCTCATGCACCACGATGTAATCTTGGAGCGCTTTTGAAAGTATCAGCACGTCGCGGGCGAAGCAGACTCGACCGCTCGCGGAGCAAGATGCCCACTTTTTGCGCATGCGCATGACGACAACCTGTTTGGGATGGCACTTGAGCTTTTCTGCCCAAGCTGCCACACGACGTTTGAAAGCGATGAGCTTTGCCTCCTTACTCACAGCGGCCGCGCCCTCATCACTTTGTCAGCCAGATCGATCATAGCCTTACCGCTCGCGACTTTTAGCAGCACTTTGTAAACCTCGGCTTTCAGCTGGCGCGACTCGTCCGGATTGACATCAGCATTAGCGAAGCGCCGGTAGGCTTCCTCGATTTCCAGTGCCAGCGCGCGCGCCTGATCTTCCTTGTAGCCTTGGGCTTTCAGTTCCCAAAAGACGGCGAAAACTTCCGGCGCAAGGCCCGAAGACTTGCGTGCCTTCTCCGCGGCAATCTTCTCCTCAGCGAGCTTCTCCAATTGGCTCAGGGCTGTCGCGGTAGACAGTTGCCGCTCCTCCAGCGATTCCATGACGTGCTCCGCACGCTCTCCGATGGAGATGAGGTGCGGTTCGAGTTCCTCTTCCCCGGAGGGCCGCAGATTGCGGACAAGGTTCAGAATCTTTTCTTCGTCCGGTCCCTGGTCACTGCGAAGAGTTTTTAGAGTGGATTCGTCGAATTCGACCGTTTTGGTCAATCGATCCAAACCGTGCGCCGTGGCATTTTTCTCCACCAGTTTGGCTGTCTTGTGCGCGAGGTCGCCGACGAAGCCGGTTTGCTTTCCGTATGCGCTTCTCATCATGGCGTAGAGGTCGGCCAAAGCGTTGTAGTCTTCGATGTCCCCGGCGAGGTCCGGGTCAGGAGAAAGGATCTCGTAAAGGGTTTCGATTTCCTTGAACAGCTCGGTGAATTGGTCGCGGGCCTCGCGGGGAAAGAGGGTTTGGTAAAGAAGCTTCTCCAACTGAACGTCGCGGTCCGCACCCTGCGGAGTGGCGATGTAGGCACGCGCCGGACCGTCCATCAGATGCCGGAAACGCCGGAAGAGGACGTCGAGATCCTCGATCACGCCAGAGTAATCCTCCGAATCGAAGGCCAGCGCTTTTTTCAAATCCTGCAACACGCCGACAAAATCGACGATGAGCCCGCACGGTTTCTCCACTCCTTTCGAGTCTTCGTAGGGTCGGTTGACCCGCGCCACGGCTTGGAGCAGCACGTGGTCTCTCATCGGCTTGTCCAGATACATGCAATAAAGAATCGGGGCATCGTAGCCCGTGAGGAGCTTGTCCGTGACGATGAGAATCTTCGGCAAGGTGTCGGGTTTAGGGAATTGCTTGCGGACATTTTTCTCCCCGGCCTCGTCGAGTTGCAGGCGCGCCACCAGCGGCCTTTCCACGAGGTCGTTGGAGTTCTTGGTGTAAACGACCTGCGAGTATTCCGGCGGCAGGTGTTGGTCGAGCGCCTGCTTGTATTTGGCGCAGGCTTCACGGTCCACGGCGACGAGAAATGCCTTGTAGCCCAGCGGCTCGACGAACTCTTGGAAATGACGTGCCACGAACGCCGCCACTTTGGCCACGCGGTCATCGGCTTTGAGGAAAGTTTTGATGTTGATCGCCCGCTCCAAGGCCCGGTTGAGGTCGTCGATATCCGCGACGCATTCGGTCTCCGCGAGCGACATGAACTCCACTTCGAGGAGATCTTTAGCCAGGACCATCTCGCTCGGAGCCAGGCTGTGCCTGAGCTTGAGGGTGGTGCCATCGGTGACGGACTCGGCAATGGGATATTTGTCGAGGTAGCCCCCCTCGTCTTGCAGTCCGAAGGTTTTGAATGTTCCTTCCCCGCGGTCGGTGCGGGCGATGGGCGTTCCAGTGAAGCCGATAAAAGTGGCGTTGGGCAGTGCCCCCATGAGGTAGTTTCCGAGATCACCGCCGGTCGAGCGGTGTGCTTCGTCGATCATCACGTAGATATCCCGACGCCCGTTCAGAGCCGCCGGCATGCGCTCGAACTTGTGGATCATGGTGATGATGAGCCCGCGGAAATCCGCACGCAGCAAGTCCTCCAGTTCGGCGCATGTCTCGACATGACGAACGGAAATACCGGACTGGTTCATCTCTCCGAGAATTCGGTCCACCCATCCGGCCAGCTGGCCTTCCAACTCGTTGCGATCCACGACGAGGAGCACGGTAGGTGTGGTGTTGTTGGCGGCGTTGGTCATGGTCAGGCGGGCGGTTGTTTTCCTTCGAGCAGCAGTCGAGCCGCGGTGATCATGGTGAAGGTCTTTCCCGATCCTTGGGTATGCCAGATGAGTCCGCGTGTTTTGTCGGGATCGAGACAGCGTTCCACCACTTTGGCCGCCGCCCGGCTCTGGTGTTGGGCCAAGACGGTTTTCTTCAGCTCGTCGTCTTTGACGAAGAAGACGATCCACTCGCCGAGAAGATTGAGGAAACGGCGGCGATCGAAGAAGGATTTGACTTGGTGTCCGTAGCTCGGCGGGGGTGTCGGCGCCTCGGCGGCCATGGACAAGTCGTCGGAAGGATTGTCGCCGTAAACCGGTGGCGGCGGGGGCGGATCGGCCGCGTAGTGCACGCTCGGCAAGGTCTTAAGCTCCTGCTTCCAATTGAACAGGCCTTTGCGTTCGTAAGACCAAGTGACTCCGTAGAAATATTCGATGAGATGCGTGATGTTGAAAACCTGCGGTGACACCATCATCTCGGGTGTTTCCAATTCGTAGCGCCGGAGTTGCACGATGGCTTTTTCCATCGCGTTGCGCAGTTTCGGATTTTTGCACTCCACCAACGCCACGGGCACGCCGTTGATGAGGAAGACCACGTCCGGCCGGTTGCCCTTTTTCCAGTGCTTGCGGAAGGACCACTCGATGGTGACTTGGAAAACGTTGCGTCCGGGCTCCAGAGGATTCTCGAAATCAATAATGGTTACGTTGCGTGAGCGTTTTTCCGTCGGGACAAAGACGGTCTTGCGTCCGCGCACCCAATCGAGCAACTGGCGGTTTCCCTCCATGGTGGGCGGCACGGCCTCAATGGTGCTGATGACCGAGGCGACGTTGTCGGGAGTGATCACGCCGGGGTTGAGCCGGAGAAGAGCCTTCTCGAGTTCCTCGTAGAAAAACATGCCCTCTTCGCCGCGCCGCCGGGCGAGGGCTTCAGCCTCCGGCACAAATTCCCATCCGGCATCCACCGCATGGCGGACCAGCGGGTATTGCACGGCCGAAGATTCGAGGGCGAGGCGACTCATGGATTTGCGATTGAAGTTTTGCCCATCCGGGATATTGGCTCCTCGGGTTTCAAAGGTCCCCTCCCGATGACAAGAGCCCATGGGGCTCTTCCTGCGCAAGCAGGGTAGCCGGGACGCTTATTTTTCCACTTTTCGTCTTGCCATCCGCTCCGCTCGTTTCGAGATTTCCAGTGGTATCGGCCCCAAACCGAACTGGCACCGGACGGTGTTCGTTCCGCAAGGATAGGTTTGGGGCTTATTCTTTTCATGGACGCTTGTTTGATGGGAGCGCAAGCGGTGTTGTAGAGCCGCTCCAGAACTCATGGTCCTGCCACTGCTGAGGGAACCGCATGACGGCGGGACTGACGAATGCGTGGGTCTGCAGGAGGTGATGCAATCTAAGGTGCCAGCCGGTGCCTGGTGCGACCCGCCGCATGAGATCTTCGATGACAACGGCCAAGGCGTAGTAGCGGTCGTTCGTGCTGCCAAGGACATGCTGGTGCCGTTTGGCGACTTTCAGTTTGATCACGAACTGGCGGTTCCAAAGACGCCCGTGATGGGCGCAGATGTTTCGGATGTAGGTCAGGACATGAAGCCAGTTTGAAAAGATGGCTTCGTCAGTTCCGAAGTTCGCGGCAACAGCTTTGCGCTCATCACCACTGCGTAAGTTTTCGAAAATCTGCGACCACACACCAAGCGAGAGCGTCTCGGCAACCATCCATGCGGGCGGAAGGTGAGGTTCCCCGTATTTCTCGTAATAGTGGTTGATGAACGTCTCGTTGTGAGGACGGCGCGGAGCGGTTGCTCTTTCCCGGATACCCAACTCTTTCTCGATTTTTCGGAGCAGTGTGTCATGGGCGTAGCGCGGATAGAAATGCTCCCCGGTCATGAACCAATGGGCCCCATGACGATGGCACATCTCATTCACGATGCAGGTGCGCACAGCCACTTCAATTCTCTCGATGGCATCCATCGTGAGAAGACGGAGTTCGCGGTCGAACCGGTAGAGATCGAGGATGTCGTCGAATCTCGTGCCCGCTTGGAACGGTTTGTCCGGCAAGTGCGACTGCTGGAAAGCCAGCGCGTAGGCCGACAGCCGGTAATATCCAATGAATCGGAGGTAGTGCTCGGCGCGACTTTTATCGGCGACTTGTAAGCCGCGCCCCACCAACTTGGAGAGCTGTCCGGAAAGAGTGAGAGGCTCTTTGGTGAATTTCACGCTGGCCCCCCACAAAAAAAGCACCCGCCCTGGTGCGCTGATCTGACGGGAAGCGTGGCGGGTATGTTGGTGAGAAGCTGGACCACGGCGAGGGGCTTTGCAACAACAAAAGTCCACGATTCACCACGTTTCGCCACAAGATCGTGCCGGTAATGCTGCATTGGTATCATGGTTTTTCCTCCTCTGTAGAAAAGGAGCCTGATGTCTTCACCCTCCGCCGGGCGGTCATGAGGTCGTGGAGGACGGTGCGGAAAAGTTCGCGCAGGAGCTTTTGACGCGCTTCGTGGTGCGCCAGCTTCGCGTCGATTGTTCCGAGCAATGCGGCGATTTCGCGCTGTTCAGAAAAGGAAGGTTTAGGGGTTAGCCACGGGCTTAGGAACTGAATGTTAATATTTTTCTGGGTTCCACGCGGCGCCAATTCGTCCATTCGACGCCGCTGTGTTTGTAGGAAGTAATTCAGAAAGGCTGCATCGAAGTCGGTGCTAGGCGTAACGCCCACAAGGCTGTCAGGTGCAGCGCTGTCGAACTGAAGAATTCCACTGTAACCGATATTTGCTGCGATTGTGATCAGGATCGTTCCTTTGGGAAAAACACGACTGATCGCCACGCCTTCCTCATTCAAAGTTTGAGTGTGATTGTTGACCCATCCACCAGAGCGGACGACATCGCCGGTTTGAACGAATGGTGTGTTACCCCCGTAAAATCGTGGCTCGTTGCGCGGTCGGTGTGTAAACCGTCCGCGCTCAAGCAATGCCGCTTTGGATAGGGGCACTAGATCCCAACTTTCTGGAACCGGCCCGATCTCGGTTTCTTTTTGCGGCTCGCCGCGCAGGCCGCGGGTGAAGAGTTGGCGTAGGGCGGCTTGTTTCAGTTCGCGCGTGACGCGCACAAGCTGGCCCTCTGTCTCTATGGCTTCCTGAACTTTTGAAAGGATGTCTGCGATGGCGCGTTGTTCGGCGGGCGGCGGTCTCGGCACCGACATCTCTTTCAACAGCGAGTAGTGTCGATTGTAACCGCGATTAGGAATCTCAAGACCTACGCATGCAAAGTAGAGAAACCTCGGATCGAATTCTTTCGCAGGATTGAGGATCAATGTGCCGTCAGCGCCAGCAGCAAACGCGTGATCTACGTATTTGAAGGTTCGCGAGTGATCGCCGAAAACAATGACAGGACGCGTCACGGGTAAGACGGCGTCCTCGGAATTGGTCCAACCAGCAATATCGTTCTGGCTCTGATCGATGATGGGATAACGTCCACTTAGGTGGTAGTCGCGCGCAGCGATTTTGGCTTTAGGACGAATGATGGGTCGTTCGCTATCGAGCGCCGCCGGCACGAGCACCAGATCCCAACTCGATGGAGAAGAAACCGTCATTGCGTGAGTGCGACGAAAACTGGTTTTAGGTTGTCTGCCAATTGAGTTGCTTTTTCGTCGAGGGCCTTTAGCTCGGCAATAATTGCAGGTAGATCTCGACTATTCGCCGCGTTGCCATTCGCCGCCACATATCGCCCCGGGCTCAGATTGTAATCATTCGCCGCCGCTTCCTCATTGGTGATGACCTTGACGAATCCTTCGGCATCATGGCCGGCGTGGTAGGCGTCGGCGATTTTCTTGATGGCTTCTTCCGGGATGAAATTTTTCGGCGTGCCTTTGCGGAATTCGCCCGAGGCGTTGACGAGGGTGATTTTGCTTTTGCGGTCCTTCGGTTTGCCGCGGCGGAGGAAGACGATCACGCCCGGGGCGGGCGTGTTGTAAAAGAGGTTGTCGGGCAGCAGGATCACGCCGTCGATGAGGTCTTGTTCGATGAACCATCGGCGGATGGCGCGTTCGCGGTCCTCGTTTTTGCTGCCCGAACCGCGGGAGACGGCGCCGGTGTCGAGCACGACGGCGGCGCGTCCGCCCTCGGCTAAGGACGCGGTGGTGTGTTGCAGCCAGGCCCAGTCGCCTTTGCCGGTGGTCGTCCCGCCTTGGCGTTCGAAGCGGTCGAAGGCGTCTTGCTCGAAGAGATCGGGCCCGAAGGCTTGGTTCCACATCGGATTGGCCACGATGAGCGGAAACTGGCGCAGACGCGTGCCGTCCGCGGTGCGGAACTTCGGATTGCGCATGGAATCGCCGCGGACGATGTCCGCATGCAGGTCGTGGATGATGGTGTTCATCCAGGCGATGGCGTAGCTGGCGGCTTGGAGCTCCTGTCCGCAGAGCTTGAGCGGAACTTTTTTGGCGGCGGGGTCGAGGCGCTCGGCCACAAGCTGCAATTTGATGAGGAGTCCGGCCGAGCCGCAGGCGTAGTCGTAGGCCGTCTCGCCCGGTCGCGGGCGGAGAATTTCCGCCATGAGGAAGCCGACTTCGGTGGGGGTAAAAAATTCGCCGGCGCTCTGGCCCGAGCCTTCGGCGAATTTGCGCAGGAGGTATTCGTAGCAGCGGCCGAGGAAATCGGGCTCCACGTCGCGCAGACCAAGCCGATAGCGCGGGTCGGAGAGCGATTCGATCACGCCGCGCAAGGCGGCGTCGCTGATCTCGCGCTCGCCGCCCGCACCGACGTGGTTGAAGTCAACTTGGTCGATGATGCCGGTGAGCTGCGGGTTGTGGCGCGCGACGAGACGGCAGGCGGTGGTGATGTGGTCGCCGAGGGTGGAAGGGCGTTTGCCTTCCGGCCAATCGTAAGTCGCCCGGCCGGATAGCACGGGCCAGCGGGCTTCGGGCGGGAGATAAAAGCGGACAACGCGGTCGGAGGGGTCGACGCGTTTCTCGACCTCGTCCTCGACGATGGTCAGCGCCGTGTCGCGATCGCCGTAGGTTTCGGCCAAGCGCGCGATTTCATCGTCAAAGACATCCGACAGGCGTTTGATGAAGACGAGAGGTAGTAGGTAGTCTTTGAACTTGGGCGCGTCTTTTTCGCCACGGATGGCGCAGGCGGAATCCCAAAGCATCTGCTCCATGGATTTGTTGCCGAGAATTTTGCTGGTGCTGGTGCCGCGACGTCGGCGGCGGGCCGGCGTGGTCTCGGGGGCTTCATTTGACAGGTCGGCTTCCTCGATCATTTTTTCGATGGCTTCGCGTTGCGCGCGTTGCGGCTTGGATTTGCCGCCCTCCCAGCGGTTGACGGTGGCGAAAGAGACGTTCAACCTCGAAGCCAGCTCCTCTTGGCTGAGCTGGAGATGCTTGCGAAGTTGGGAAAGTTTTGCTGCAATGTCGCTGGTAGAACTCATAAACGCTATGTTTGTTATAACAAAATAAAGTGTGAGAAGGACCTGTCAATACCTTTTGCCGAAATGAGTGAGTCTGAGCAAGTTGTGCTGAAACGCGAAGCGCTTTATCGCGATATGTGGAGCCGCCCCGGGACGAAAATCGCGGCGGAGATCGGAATCTCGAGCAGCGCTTTGAAGCGGATCTGCACGGCGATGGATATTCCCACGCCGCCGGCGGGATATTGGGCAATGAAGCAACACGGCAAGAGGGTGCGCCAGCGCGCGCTGCCCGCGGCGGGCGAACAAACGCGTTTGGAATGGGCGGTGGACCTGGCGAACAGCCGGTCTCAGCTCGGGAAAACTCAGAGCATTTTGCAAACGGACACTTCCGCTGCGGAGGAATCGCCGGTGATTGCGGGACCGACGGTCGAGTTAGCCAAAGACACGGAACATTTGCACCCGCTGGTCAAAGCAACCCGTGCGCAATGGCGGGAGGATGAGCGAAACATCGACTGGTCGCAGCGCAAGGAGCGCAAGCGGCTCAATGCGGACATTTCAAAAGATGCGTTGGAAAGAGCGTTGATTTTTCTCGATGCGCTGGCCCGGGGCGTGGAGGCGCTGGGTTTTTCTTTTCGCTGCAAACTGGATGAGAAAGTGAAGGGCAAGAAATCGGTCGACGATGTCTATGGCCGCCGCGGCTACGACGAGCCCTCGGGTATCTGCTGGGTGCAGGCCGGAGAGGAGACCATTTCGCTGCGTTTGCGCGAACGGCACCGGCGAGTGAAGCGGGAAGACGCCAAGTCTTCGTGGGATACGTGGGACAAAGTGCCGAGCGGCGTCTTTGAGTTTTCGTTGGGAGGATCCTGGGGCTTTGAGCACCGCACGACTTGGAACGATAGCAAGCGCCAGCAGATCGAAGAATTTTTGCCCGAGATTTTGGCGACCTTCCGGCCGCTGGCCGACTACATGAGAGATTCGCGGATTCGACGGGAAGAGAAGGAGGCACGGAGTAAAAGGATCTCTGATTTCAGATGGAAGATGGACCGGCAACGGCGCGAGGAAGAGGAAGCGCTGGAGATGGCGCTGAAGAAAGCCAGTTCGTGGAGAAAAGCGGCGAAGTTGCGCGAGTTTATCGCCGAGTTTGAGAAGCACCTGAATAAAGACGACGTATGTTTGGAGGATGGCTCACCGGCAGGGATTCTCTTGCGATGGTTGAAAATGCGCGCGGACATGATGGATCCGCTGGGCAGGAACTCGGTGCATCTTGCGGACGCCCTGCTGAACAAGCTGCCTGGCTGGTATGATCCCGAGGAGGACGACGAGAGCGGGGAAGATGAGGAAGAGACGTGAAGCCTCCTCGGACGAAGCAAGCGGGCCTACGGTTTGCCTGCCTGATGGTCGCTACATTTTGAACTCGGGAATGTCCTCGGCAATGCGCGGCAGCGTTACTGCTCTCAAGATTCCGGGGTCGGCGTTTGGCTAGTAGATGAGTTTGGCAAACGGGTGAAATCTGAACCGGTTGTTCCGGTCCGTTTTCTTTTTCAGAGCCTTGACGTTTTCGGCCATGGCCTCCGTCCCGAAAATGTCGCGTGCCGATACCATATAGTCCGCATCGTCGGGCTGCGAATGCGTCCCGCTGAAGTCGACGGTCAGGTTGTCGACGCTTCGTGCCTTCTCCACGAGGCGCCGGGTGAGGTCGGCAATGGCCTGTCGCTCGCCAGCCGTTTTCTTTCCGGCATCGTAGAGGGTGATAAGGTCGGCAAAAAACGTGTGATGAGAATTGCCGCTCGGAAGCTTTGGCCCCGAGAGAGCCGCGCCTCCCAGCGTCCGGATCTCCAGGATCGACAGCTCCGCCTCGTCGAGCGGAGCTTGGCTGACGGCTGTGTCGGAGACGAATTCCAGAATTTCGTCATTGGGGATATCCTTGGTTCCCATGCAGTGTTGGAGCATGGCCAAAGGACTTCCCTTCATGCCGTCGATGACCGGCCACAAGGCGGCCGCCGTCTCGTACCAAGAGGTCCAGTGGAACTCCATGGCCACCGGAAGATTCAAGCCGGCGGCGAGATCCTCCAGCGGCTTGACGAACTCCATCGTGTTTCCCCGGAAGGAATCATAAAAGACCATGGTCACGACCAGAGCTTTCGTGCCCGTCACGACAAGCTCCATCGAGACCGACTCGTCCGGCAAGGCCTGCTCTTTCATGAAGCCGAGGGCGCTC
>Ga0247831_1006380_pt1 | contig 13998 bp, 12 predicted proteins | sample LaCruzMarch2015__9_FD_192406 | JGI IMG/M metagenome (GOLD analysis project Ga0247831, IMG submission 192406) | Freshwater microbial communities from meromictic Lake La Cruz, Castile-La Mancha, Spain - LaCruzMarch2015_1m | ecosystem: Environmental > Aquatic > Freshwater > Lake | place: Spain...
TCGCCATCCATAACCTTTCGGATTTGCTCGCCGCGTTGCAGAAGCGTCACGACGACTTTCATGCGGCCGGTGCCCGCCTTTCCGACCACGGCCTTGACCGCTGCCCCGCCATCCACTGCACCGACGTGGAGGCGGCTGCGATTTTTGAGAAAGCGCGTGCTGGCAAAGCTGTCTCTGCGGAGGATAAAGAGCGTTTTTCGTTCTATCTCCTCGTCTTCACAGGACAGCTGGATGCAGCGCGCGGCTGGACAAAGCAGCTCCACCTTAATCCTGTTAGAAACGCCAACTCGCTGATGTTCCAGAAACTGGGACCCGATGCGGGCTTCGATACGATGGGCGATACCCAGCAAGGCAAGGCGCTTTACTCATTCCTCGATGCGCTGGCCTCCCGCGAATCCCTTCCCAAAATGGTTCTCTACAACATGAATCCACGCGATAACTACCTGTTCGCCGCGATGACCGGAGCCTTTCAAGACGGCACGATTCCCGGTAAAATCCAGTTTGGCTCTGGCTGGTGGTTCCTCGATCAGAAAGAGGGCATGGAAATGCAACTCAACGCCCTTTCCAACTGCGGCCTGCTTTCCCGCTTTGTCGGTATGCTCACCGATTCACGCTCCTTCCTCTCCTTCCCGCGCCACGAATACTTCCGCCGCATCCTTTGCAACCTCATCGGCAACGAGGCCGAAAAGGGTGAGCTGCCCGACGACTTCGAAACCCTCTCAAAACTCATTGCCGATATCTGCTTCCACAACGCAAACCGCTACTTCGGATTCAACGTATGAAACACCTCCTTTTGCTAACGGTCCTCGCCGCTTCGTCCAGCCTCGCCCGCCCGGTTTACATCGGCACGGGGGCGGATGGCATTTACCTAGCGCACTTCGACTCCGCATCAGGCGTCCTGACGGAACCTGAGATCGCGGCTAACTATGAGGCGCCGGGTTTCCTAGCCCTTCATCCGGTAAAACCTGTGCTTCTCTGCGTCGGCGGCGGTAACACCATCGCATCTTTCTCCATCGCGGAAGACCATTCTCTCACTTTGCTCGGCTCCGCATCCAGCGGCGGGAACGGTCCTTGCCACCTCGCCATCGACAACTCAGGCCGAACACTCGCTGTCGCTAACTACGGAGGCGGTAGCTTCGCCACGATCCGCCTCGATGCGGACGGCAAGCCCGGTGAAATCATATCGCTCGTGAAAATGGAAGGCTCTGGCCCTAACAAAAATCGCCAGGAAGCCGCTCACGCCCACGGTGTCTATTTTGATAAGGCGAACCGCTTCCTCTTTGTCCCCGACCTCGGCATCGACAAAGTATTGATCCGGAAATTTGACCCCGCGAGCTCAGTCCTTTCCGGAATCGCGACCGACGATATGATCTCTCCGCCCGGCGGCGGGCCGCGACACATGGCGTTTTCCCCAGATGAGAAACACACCTACGTCATCAACGAACTGACCAACACAGTCAGCGTCGCGCAGTTCAATGCGGAAACGGGAGCTCTCAAACCCATTCAGGAAATAGGCACCCTGCCGGAAGGTTATACTGAGCCCAACACCACCGCCGAGATTGAGGTGCATGCGAACGGAAACTTCGTCTATGGATCGAACCGCGGTCACGACTCCATCGTCGTTTACAAGCGTGAACCTGTAACCAGCAAACTCACTCTCGTCCAACACGCGCCCTGCGGCGGCAAGACACCCCGCCATTTCAAGATCGATCCCTCTGGTAAATGGCTCCTCTGCGCCCACCAGAACAGCGATACGATCTCCGTCCTCAGCCTCGACCCCGCCACCGGCCTGCTCGGCGAACCGAAGTCCACCGTCCGCGCCCCGAAACCGATCTGCATCCAGTTTCCGTAACTTTGACGCGAGGGTATTACATGATACATTTTCTCTCATCATGAAGACCGCTTCCGCCGCCGATCTCCGTAACCATTTCAGCGCCGTCTCCAAATGGATCCATGAGGGCGAATCCGTCGTCATCACGAAACGCGGCCTCCCGTTTGCCACTCTCGTGCCCGTGAGCGAACGCAAAGCGCTCCAGCCCCTGGACCGTATGGCACGTCTGAGGAAGCACTTTCCCGCAGGCCCAGTGGCGGGGGATGCGGGCGCCGCGGTGGATTATGATCGCGGCGACCGATGAACGCCTACATCGATAGCGCCCTTTTCGTGAAAGCCTTCGTTCTGGAGGCGAATTCCCAAGAGACGATCCGACTGCTGGAGGAAGCCGGTGAGCCTTTTGCATACTCCCACCTCCATGAGATCGAGATCCCCAACGCCATCCGGCTGAAAAGGTTTCGTGGTGAGATCACCAAGTCGCAGGAAACCACCGCCATCCGCGCCTTTCTGGCAGACGTGGACTCAGGTCGCTTCGAACGAATAACCTACGATCTCGCCGCGGTGTTCATGAGGGCGGAGAGTCTGTCCGCGAAGTGCTCAGCGGAAAAAGGCACCCGCAGCCTAGATCTCTGGCATGTCGCGGCAGCACTCGAAGCCGGCTGCAAGACTTTCGTTTCCTACGACACCCGCCAGCGAAAGGCCGCTGATCTCTGCGGCCTGCGCGTGCTTCCCGTATGCGGTAACTGAGCCTCACCGGGGTTGACCAATCGGGTTTCCCGGCTACACATACCGCATATGCAGCAGGACGAACCCCAGATGAACGAAGAAACCGAGGCGACCGAAGCCCCGCAAACCACCGCCGAATCAGCCGTGGAACTAGATCCGTGGGAACAACTTGAGGCCGAGGCTTCGAAATGGAAGGAGCTATCCCTCCGCACCGCCGCCGAAATGGATAATCTCCGCAAGCGCACCGCCCGCGAACGTGAGGAGGCCATCCGCTATGCGAATCAGCGCCTGCTCGAAGACTTGCTTCCGGTCATCGACAACTTCGAGATGGGCATGCAAGCCGCCGCGCAGGACACCTCCTCGATGATCTACATCGGCATGGACATGGTTCGCAAACAGCTCGCCGAATTTCTCTTCAACCAAGGCGTCGAGGAAATCCCCGTCACCGGCCAATTCAACCCGAACCTCCATGATGCCGTCTCGCAGGAACTCTCCGACCAAGCCGAAGGCGAGATCCTCCGCGTCACCCGCCGCGGCTACAAACTCCGCGACCGCCTCCTCCGCCCCGCCTCTGTTGTCGTGGCTTCCGCAAGCTCTCTTCCTTGAGAGTTGAATTTTGAATTTTGAATTTTAGATTATGCCCCGCGATTACTACGAAATCCTCGAAGTCCCGAAAAACGCAGACGCTTCCGAAATCAAGAAGGCCTACCGCAAGCTCGCAGTGAAATACCATCCGGACAAGAACCCTGGCGACAACACAGCCGAGGAAAAGTTCAAGGAACTCGGTCAGGCCTACGAAGCGCTCTCGGATCCCGACAAGCGCGCGGCCTACGACCGTTATGGCCACTCCGCTTTCAATGGCGGCATGGGCGGCGGTGGACGCGGCGGTTTCCACGATCCGGCGGACATTTTCTCGCAGGTCTTCGGCGGCGCGTTCGGCGGCGGATTCGAGGAATTTTTCGGCGGCGGCGGACGCAAGAAATCCGGCAAGCAGCGCGGCTCCGATCTCCGCTACGATCTTGAGATCACCTTGGAAGAGGCGGCCAAAGGCGTAGAGAAGGAACTCGAGATCGAGCGCAACGTCCCCTGCGGCAAATGTAACGCGTCCGGCTCGAAAGGCTCGGGCGGCGTGAAAACATGCTCCACCTGTGGCGGGCGTGGGGTCGTCGGGCGGCAGGCGGGTATTTTCATTCAGCAGAGCACCTGCCCGGAATGCCGCGGCAACGGCGAGATCGTTTCCGATCCCTGCGGTGATTGTCGGGGCGAGGGCCGCGTTGAGCGCGAGACCCGCATCAAGCTCCGCATCCCGGCCGGCGTCGATACCGGCGTGCGTCTGCGGTCCTCCAGCAACGGCGACGCAGGCGTGCGTGGCGGCGAGGCGGGCGATCTCTACGCCTTCATCCACGTCTCCGACCATGATGTCTTCGAGCGCGAAGGCCACACGCTGTTTTGCGATGTCCCGCTGCCCTTCAGCACGGCGGCGCTCGGCGGAGAACTGAAAGTCCCGACCATCGACGGCCAATCCTCCATCAAGATCCCGGTAGGCACCCAGGGCGGCACCACTTTCCGCGTCCGGGAAAAGGGCATGCCATCCCTCTCCGGCGGCCGTCGCGGCGACCTCAACGTCACCGTCCAGGTCGAGGTACCGACGAAGCTTAGCAAAGAGCAGGAGGAAAAACTCCGCGCCTTCTCAGAATCGATCGGCGATCACAACTCCCCAGTGCAGCACGGTTTCCTGGAGAAAGCGAAACGCTTCTTCGATTTGTAACCACACCTTTCCTGCAGTGCTGCCTTCCTCATTAAAAATCAGGAAAGCAGGAGAGCAGGATGTGAGGAAAAATTCACCCGACCCATACGCTCTTCAGATATGGCTCCTCCGGGAAATCCTCCTGCATCGCGGCGGGTTCCATGTTCGGCATTGCGATCATGCGCATGAAGTCCTTTTCGGGAATGCCCCGGAAGTTCGTGCAGCAAAGCATCCAACCGCCTTTCGCGAGCACCTTGCCCGCCAGTTCCGCGAGTTCGCCGAAGTCCCTTTCCACGCGGAAGACCTTACCCTTCTCGTCGCGAGAAAACGTCGGCGGATCGATCACAATCCCGTCGAATTTCCGGCCCTGCTTTGCGAACCGCTTGAGCCAGTGGAACGCGTCGCCCTTGCAGAAATAGTGCGCGGCGTCGTCCATCGCGTTGTGGCGGAAGTTCCGCTTCGCCCATTCCAGATAAACCGCCGAGAGATCGAGCGTGGTCGTTTCCCCTCCGCCCGTCGCGCCCGCGACCGAGAAGCCTCCCGTGTAGGAGAATAAATTCAGCAGTTTCCCGCCGCCCGCCATCCGCCGCATCACCTCCGCGCGGTTCAGGCGTTGGTCGAGGAAAATGCCCTGTGAATATCCGCTCTGGAAAGACACCTCGAAGGCCAGCCCGTTCTCGCGGATCAGGAACGATTGTGGCTGCGGCGTCCCGCCGCAGTCCGTCTCCACCGCGTCCTGCGGTGGGACAGCCTCCGCCCCGTAAAGATGCACCGGCGATTCCTTCTGATGCTTGTCGAGTCGCTTCCAGTAAACGCTTTTCCCGCCCGCCTTCAGCCAATCTTTCACATCACCCGCGATCTCGCCGCCCGGCGTCATCGCCATCCATTTGCCGGCGTAGCTCTCCAGCGCGAACCCCGGCACCCCGTCGCCCGCGCCATCCACCAGCCGCACCGCGTTCGTGTTTCCATCCAAGATCGCGTCCCTCTTCTCCGCGGCAGAATCTAGTAATTTCCCTAACACGCCAGATATCAAAGCGGAAACCCCGCAAACGAAAACGCCGAATTTCGACTTTCCCGCCCCGAATCATCCCTCCATCCTCAGGCGTCTTCCTTGAAATTTGAGTTTTGAAATTTATGAAAATCCTCCTCACCACCACCTCCTACCAGGACACCCCCGGCTCCCACCACAACCTCCTTGAGTCCCAAGGTTGGGATATCACCCGCGAGCGCGGCCCGCTTTCCGAAGCCCGCATGCTGGAGCTTGCGGAAATGGGCTTCGACGCCTTCCTCTGCGGCGACGATGCCATCACCCGGGCGGTCATCGAGAAGTCGCTCCCGCAACTCAAGGTGATCAGTAAATACGGGATCGGCCTCGACAAGATCGACGTAGCTTTCGCTACTGAGCGGAAAATACCTGTCCTAAACACCCCCGGCGTGAACCACACCACCGTTGCAGAGCACACCTTCGGCCTTCTCCTCGGAATCACCAAGAAGATCATCGAAAACGCTGCTGAAGTTTCGAGTGGCAAGTGGATCGCTGGCTGGAAAAAGCCGGTAGGGCACGAGATTCTCGGCAGCACCATGGGGATCATCGGTCTCGGCCGCATCGGCAAGGAGGTAGCCACCCGCGCCAAGGCTTTCGGTATGTCCGTGATCGCCTACGATCCCTATTTCGACGAAGCCTTCGCCGCCGCGCACGATGTGAAGCGTTGCGCCACGATGGACGAAGTCCTCCTCGGCGCCAACGTCGTCAGCCTTCACTGCTTCCTCGACGAGAAGACTCGTGGCATGATCAACCGGGAAAAAATCGCAGAGATGAAGGACGGTGTGATCGTCCTCAACTGCGCCCGCGGCGAACTTGTCGAGACCGACGATATCTGCGAGGCTCTCCAAAGCGGCAAGGTCGGCGGCTACGGTGCTGATGTCCTCGATGAGGAACCACCTTGCGCTGGCCACCCGCTCTTCACCGCACCGAACTGCGTCATCACCAGCCACATCGCCTCCCGCACCCACGAGAGCGTGGAGCGGCAGGCCTTGAAGTCGACCCATAACCTCATCAACGCCCTCTCCGGCCATGGCGAATGCAACTGCGCCAACGGCGTGATCTGAAAACCCCATGAAAATTTACAAAGCAGTTATCACCGCCGCAGGTCCTGATCAAAGGCATCTGCCTTTGCAGACTATTGTCAGCGCTTCGGGCGAGAGCAAGACGGCGATCCAGCTTTTGCTCGATGAGATCTTCGCCGCCGGCATCCGCAACGCCGCCCTCATCGTCGCACCCGGCCAGACCGAAGCCTTCCGCGCTGCCGTCGGCCCGTACCTTCCGCAGATTGTGTTCATCGAGCAAACCGAGCCGCTCGGATACGGCCACGCGGTGCTTTGTGCGGAGGATTTCACCGGGGGCGAGGCGTTCCTGCTACTCGTTGGAGATCACCTATACCTCAGCAACGGGGAAACCTCCTGCGTCCGGCAATTGCTGGAAACGGCGGAGCGCGGGGAATGCGCCGTTTCCGCCGTGCAAGCCACGCGCGAGGGGAAACTTCCCTATTACGGAGCCGTCGGCGGCAAGCGTATCCCCGGAGAGCGCGATCTCTATCACATCGACAACATCCTGGAAAAACCCACGCCCACCGTCGCCGAGCAGGAACTCATCACGCCCGGACTTCGCCAGGGTCATTATCTCTGCTTCTTCGGGATGCACGTTCTCACCGCCACCACTATGCGGCTGTTGCAAGTGGCACTCGAAACATCGGGGAAAAACCTACCGCTCACGCCGTCCCTCGCCGCCGCCGCAAAGAGCGAGCGCCACCTCGCCTTCGAGATCGCCGGTCAGCGCTACAACATCGGCGAACCTTATGGCCTGCTCCGCGCCCAGCTCGCCATGGCTCTCGCCGGGCCGCAGCGCGACGAAATCCTCACCATGCTGGTCGAGCTTCTGGCAACCAACCGCTGACCATGCTTACCGACATCATCACTTCGGACGAACCCGCCCTCCGAGATCGACCGCTCGCCGAAGCCTGCACTGGGCTTTCCCGCGAACAGCTCCTCGCCGAGGCCGCCGCGCTCGACTCCTTCCGCCGCAGCTCCGGAAACCTCTATCAGCGCGTCCGCGCCCTGTTTTTCCTCAACGCGACCCACCGCTTCCATCTGCCAGTTTTACCGGGAGGAAACGACGGACACATCCCCTTCGAGGGATACCGCCATCTCCTCGCGCGGCGCTTCCCCGAGGCCATCGATTCCTTCCTTTCTGTCCAGGAAACCCAAGGTTCTGGCGACGCGATCTCTTCCGCCCTCGCCGCTGCCTACCACCAGCTCGCTTTCCAAACCCTCGCCGACCAGGTTCGTAAATCTGTCCGCACCGTGCGCGGCAACCAATGGATGTTCCGCATGGGTCATCCCGCAGAGCACCCGCTCCGCATCCGCCGCGAGCTGCTCGCGCACGATGGCCACAGCTATCCCATCCTGCTGGAACGAACACCCGTCCGCATGGATCTCACGCACTCCGCGTGGTCGGATATCTTCTTCCTCGGCATGGATTTCCCTGAGGGAGCGAAGGTCATTAACGTCTCCATCGACCTCGCGATCCACGGCTCTAACAAGGAACCGAAGCCCCCCGTTTCCGCCTACCTGCGCGTGATCGACCGACCGGTTCTCCGCCTCACAAGCATCGACCTAAAGGCCACCACCGAGATCGAGGCGCTCGCCGATGTCTTCGATTTCGCGAAGGACCACCTCGGCCTCCTGAAAGCCGCGGTCATCGCCTCGGGCCTCATCCCTCCCGGCATCGAAGGCAGCGGGAAACCCCTCTCGGAAATCCTCTCGATGCTCGTCGGACCGGGGCGGGGGCTGGAACTGGTTTCCTCGGTGAATCACATCCCGAAAGGCTCGCGCCTCGCCGTTTCCACGAACCTGCTCGCCGCGCTGATCTCCGCCTGCATGCGCGCCACCGGCCAGGCAGCAAGCCTCACTGGCGAGCTTGCGGAAAACGAGCGCCGCGTCGTCCTTGCCCGCGCGATCCTCGGGGAATGGATCGGCGGCTCCGGCGGCGGCTGGCAGGATTCCGGCGGTGTCTGGCCCGGCATCAAGCTCATCGAGGGCAGCTTCGCCGCCGAGGGCGATCCCGAGCAGGGCGTCTCGCGCGGTCGACTCATGCCTAAGCACCATGTCTTCGGCGAAGACGAAATTTCTGCTATTGCGCGTAAGGCATTACAAGATTCGCTCGTCCTCGTCCATGGCGGCATGGCGCAGAACGTCGGCCCCATTCTAGAGATGGTCACCGAGAAATATCTCACCCGCGCCAACGCCGAGTGGACTGGCCGGAAGGAAGCGCTTTCATTGTTAGATAAAATCTTAACAGCTCTCCGCTCCTCCGACATCCGCGCGCTCGGCAAACTCACCACGGAAAACTTCCGCGGCCCGCTGCAGACCATCATCCCCTGGGCCACGAACCTCTACACGGAAACACTTATCGCCCGTGCGGAGAAGGAGTTCGGCGATGATTTCTGGGGCTTCTGGATGCTCGGTGGCATGTCAGGTGGTGGTATGGGTTTCATCTTCGATCCATCTCGAAAATCCGAGGCACAGGTGCGCATGCTCGCGATCATGGCGGAGACGAAAGCCCTTCTCCGAAACGCGCTATCCTTCGCGATGGAGCCTGTGGTCTATGATTTCTCCATCAATCCCCACGGCACCTTCGCTGCCCTGCTAGATGGTATGGACGCCGCCCTTCCGCCTGATTACTACCAGCTCCACCTCGCCCCGCTGCTCCGCGCCGAGCCCGGCGATCTCTCACCCGCCCAACGTGCGGAGCTCGCCCGCTTCGCCTCGCTATCCCGCAGTAATCCCGATTTCCAAGGATCTCTTTCCAATCTCCTCGAAACCCTCGTGCCTGCCGGTGATGGTAGTTCCCCGCAGTCCGGTGCGCTGTCCGAGTTGTTGGAAAAATGGGGCTTCGATCCCGAGCAGCACGAGTCTATCCGCCGCGATCTCCTTGCCGACCGCATCGGCCTCGCTCGCAACCGACTGCCCGCCATCACGGAAATCACCGACGTCCTTCCCGAGGACTACACCGATCTCACCCGCACGCCTCCGTCTCCGGAAACCATCGCCCTCGGGAAATCCGCGCTCGCGAAGGGATTGGTCGCTGTGGTGACCCTCGCCGCCGGGGCCGGCTCGCGCTGGACGCAGGGTGCGGGCGTTTGCAAGGCGCTCAATCCCTACGCGAAGCTCGGCGGGAAACACCGCACTTTCATCGAGACCCATCTCGCGAAATCCCGCCAGCGCGGTGAGGAGGCAGGCGCGACCATCCCGCACGTTTTCACCACTTCCTATCTAACCGACGGGCCGACCCGTGAGTTCTTGGAGAACCACGGAAACTACGGCTACCCTGGATCACTTCATTTATCGCCCGGCCGCGCCGTCGGATTGAGGATGATCCCCACCGAGCGCGATCTACGCTTCGCCTGGGAGGAAATGCCGCAGCAGGCGCTAGACGAGCAGCAGCAGAAAATGCGCGATTCCCTCCGCACCGCCCTCATCGGCTGGGCGCGCGGGGCAGGGGAGGCGGGCGATTACACCGGTAACCTCCCGCTCCAGTGCCTGCATCCCATCGGGCATTTCTACGAGCTGCCCAATCTCCTCCTCAACGGCACCCTCGCCCGCCTTCTAACAGAACGCCCCGGCCTGAAAACCCTCATGCTCCACAACATCGACACCCTCGGGGCCGATGTCGATCCCGCCCTCCTCGGCCACCACCTTTCCAACGGAGCCGCGCTCACCTTCGAGGTCATTCCGCGCCGCCTGGAGGACAGGGGCGGCGGCCTCGCCCGCGTCAACGGCCGCCCGCGCCTGCTCGAAGGCCTTTCTATGCCCCGCGAGGAGGACGAGTTCGAACTCTCCTTCTACAACTCCATGACTACATGGATCGACATCGACCGCTTCCTCGCCCTGCTGAAGCTCGACCGCGCCGCCATCCTTTCGGATAATATCCCGGCCATCGCCGCCACCATCCGTGCCCTCGCCGCCCGCCTCCCCACCTACCTCACGCTCAAGGACGTGAAAAAACGCTGGGGCAACGGCCAGGAAGACGTCTTCCCCGTCACTCAGTTCGAAAAACTCTGGGGCGATCTCACCCTCCTTCCCGATATCGAGACCGCCTACGTCGTCGTCGATCGTTCAAGAGGCCAGCAGCTTAAAGACCCCGCCCAGCTCGACGCGTGGTTCCGCGACGGCTCGGCGGATCACATCGCGAAGCTTTGTGGTTGGGGCGGGCGAGGGTGAACCTGTGGGTGCTGATTCCTACGTTGTTCTTCACTCCCTGATGGAACCGGGGAGCTTGGCCACGTTACAGAAACAGCGGCTTCATATGGCGCTCTAGCAGGTTCTCGGTGACGCAGCGGGAGACGATGGCGCGGTTGTCGTGGAGGGCTTGGATGTAGGTGTCGCCCATCATCGCGGCGATCTTGAAGCCTACGTGGAGGAGCTGGCGGACGTTGGCGTCGTAAAGCGGGTTGCCTTGGTCGTGGCGTAGCGCGCCGGTGAATTGTTCGCTCGTCCACGCGTTCACGGTTTCGGCGGTGGGGAGTTTCGCGAAATCGATGTCGATGACGGTGGCGTAGGGTTGGCAGAGGGCTTCCTTTTTCGCGAGGGCTTGGGAGTAGATATCCTTTGCGAGTTCGAGGCCGGTGCCGCCGGATTCGGCGAGGCCTATGACTTCCTCCAGCCAGTTCGTGCCGGCTGTCTTGATGTGGAGACCGGCACCGGTGCGGGCGATGGCGCGCTTGATGGCGGGGTAGATGGAGAATTTGTCGGAGCCGGAATGCACGGAGAGTTTGAGGGTTTCAGGAAGGCCATATGCATTGATGGCATGCGCGATCACCGCTAGGTCGTCGTTGAATTCCTTCTCGAACTGCGTGACATCGCCGACGTAATCGACGCCTTTGTTAAAACGGCCGGTGAACTTCGGAGCGATGGTTTGGATCGGGATGCCCTGGTCGGCGATGGCGGCGAGGATCACCAACAGTTCCGGCGGGGTTTGCGGGCTGTCGGTTTCGTCCATGGAAACCTCGGTCACGAAATCCGTGCCTTTCGCGGCGACGATGTGACCGTAGATCACCTTCGCTTTTTGGGTGGCTTTGAGGAACTGGTTGGCGGTCTTCTCGACATCTGCGCGGGTAATCTCGAAAGGCTGGGCTATGCCTGCGATTGAGACCGTTCCAATGAGTTCAGGGTGGCGGTCGATGAACGCGGCGACGTCTGCGGGATCGGCGGCCTCACCAATGTCATCGGCGACATCGAGGGTGAAGAAATCGCAGGGTGCGATGAAGCGATCCACCGTCTTGAGATTGATATGGTCGGCGTCTAACAGATATTCGCCCGCCCAGCCGAGGTCGGCGACGGCCTTGTCGGCGGCGTCGCGGGTGGATTGTGGCTGGGAGCCGATGATGTCGTGCTCGCGGTTCGACTTGTTCCAGACCGGCTTGATATCGATGCCGAGCTGCTTTGCGGCGATGAAGGCCTTGAGCTGGGCGTGCGCGCCGTTGGTGAAGCGGTCGCCGACGCCGAAGGTGTATTTGGGGCAGGTTTTCATTTGTGGGAAGTTATTTGCTATTTGCTCTTGGGAAGAATTTTTCAGCGCCAAGTTCGCTAAGATCGCCAAACATGTGGTAGTAGGAATTTTTTTACCACAGAATACATCGAATGCACGGCACGATGAAGATCATGCGGCCTGTGCTGCGCCGCGAGGAGGTGGAATTTTTCTCCGTCTCCACGGTCTATGGGAAGGTGTGGTCAACTTGCCTCGGCCTTCGCCACCACCTATAGAGGGCGTCGATTTCCAGCTTGTTCAGCGGCACATGGCAAAAATGCGCTCACTGCCTGTGACCTCAAGCACCCCGTGGAGGTATCCCACTCATACTGGATCTGCGAACTCACCACCGGACGTGACGCCCCGCGCACTCTACAGATCTTTCACAACATGGTGTAGAGGCCAAAGACGTCCTGCTGGCAGCGGATGGATACGTGCTCGGGGATGAACAGGCGGCATGCCCCTTCCGCCAAGACGAGAGCAAATAGCGAGGAGGCGCCCGCCAGAAGGCCACGATACAGGAGGAACCGCCGTTTCCGGTTCGCAAGCAGGAGCGATGGACTGGTGACTTTCATGTATGTGGGATGGGATACGGGCATTTAGCTCCGAATTCAAGCCGGCCAAGTTATCATGCCACGACCCATGTCCCATTACCAAACGATACAGGGTTTTCGCAGTCCGGTTTTCGCAGGCCGAAAAGTCTAGGTCCGCTCCGCGCCCGAACCAGTCCCGCCGTCTTCTGGCGGGCTGGTCGGTCTGATCTTGTGCTCCGGGCGCAGCACAGTCCGGGAACGATACGGAAGGTGGCGGGATTGTTGTTGTCGCGGATCTCCAAACGAATGACTTTATCAGTTGGTGGCGCGGAAGAACAGGCGGGCTTTCCAGTCCGCGGCCACGTTACCCGCTTTGGTGAAGGTGGCCTGGAAGGTGCCGGTGGCGCCTGTGGAATATTCGGCCGGGGCGCTCCAGGTCACCAGGTCGGTGGAATACCCGATCTGATAGGTCTTGTTCGGCTCTCCGGTGAATTCGACTGTCACGGAGGTCGAGTCGGTGCCGGAGTTGTAAGCCGCGGCACTGACGACCCGCAGCATGGCGAGGGTGGGCGGCGTGGAATCGTCGGTAATCGTCAAGGACTGGGAAACATCGGTTGCCGCATTGTAGTTGTTGTTGCCAGCTTGGCTGGCGGTGACGGTGATGGTTCCACCCTTAATGAGGGTGAGTGTGCTGCCAGAGACGGTGGCGACCTCCGTATCCGAACTAGCGAAGTTCACCGTCAAGCCAGAGTTGGAGGTGCCCGTCAAGTTCACGGTGCCGGCGGAACGAGCCACCGGAGAAGTTAGCGTGAAGGTGATGGTCTGATCGGCCTTGGCTATGGTGAATGCCGTGGCGCTCGAACTGGCCGCATTGAAGTTGCTGTCCGCATCGAGCGAAACCGTGGCGGTATAGGTTCCCGCCTCCGTTGGCAGAGTCGTGCTTGCTAGATAGGTCGTGCTGCCCGTGCCCTCGTAACTCCATGTCGCCGTGCCGGTGTGGCCGGTTGGACTGGTGGTGTAGGCGGTCGGCCCCTGCGACGAACCGGTGTAAGTATAGCTGCCCACCGTCACGGTGACCGTCGGGTCGGCCTTGAGCACCGTGACATTCGTCGTGGTGGTGGCGTTATTGTAGTTGACCGTATCGGCGGGAGTGAAAGTGACACCTTGCGCGGCGGTGCCGGCATTGGGCGTCGTTGCGGGCTCGGTGAAGGCAAACGATCCAGTCACCGAAGCGGACCCGCCGCTCAGGGTGGAGGAAGCCAGCGTCTGCCCGTAGGTGATGTCGCTGGCCGTTGGTGGCACGGTGATCGACGGATCGGCCTTGGCTATGGTGAATGCCGTGGCGCTCGAACTGGCCGCATTGAAGTTGCTGTCCGCATCGAGCGAAACCGTGGCGGTATACGTTCCCGCGTCCGTTGGCAGAGTATCGCTGGGTCCATAGGTCGTGCTTTCCGTGCCCACGTAGCTCCATGTCGCCGTGCCGGTGTGGCCGGTTGGACTGGTGGTGTAGGCGGACGGCCCCTGCGACGAACCGGTGTAAGTATAGCTGCCCACCGTCACGGTGACCGTCGGGTCG
>Ga0247831_1006381_pt1 | contig 13994 bp, 12 predicted proteins | sample LaCruzMarch2015__9_FD_192406 | JGI IMG/M metagenome (GOLD analysis project Ga0247831, IMG submission 192406) | Freshwater microbial communities from meromictic Lake La Cruz, Castile-La Mancha, Spain - LaCruzMarch2015_1m | ecosystem: Environmental > Aquatic > Freshwater > Lake | place: Spain...
TCACTAAAGTAGCCTCAATTGCTTCTAACTTTGGCTATTTAGTCAAAATCGCACTGCCGACCACTAGATCTAGCACTGGAACTAGGATAGGCAGCGATTTAGCACCTCTTTTGGGGTAGTTTCTTGGTATTCATGGGTATTTTTCCAGCAGAAGGGCCAAAATAATCGCTTTACGGGCGAGCGCGGCACCCATGGGTTGACGCTGGCTTAGTAGTTCAGCCCAGTTCACTATCGGAGCAAATCCGGGGTTACCAAAACATCAACCGGAGTTCGTTTGGTAAAAATGGCGTTTTGCCAAATTCATCATTGGGATCGCATTGGTAACGCTCGCTGCTAAGGCAAATAAATAGTCCTGAACACCAGCGGTAGATCAGGGCGTGGTCCGCTTTTCTTGTTAGAAAGCGTGCCCCTACCCCACAAACTGCTGATACTGAATGCCGTTCGCAATTAATGGAGTCACGTTAGTGACGTTCTCTGCTGAGGTAGAAAAGTATCCGAGAACATCGGCAGTACTCCAGCCAGTAGCGAGCTTTTCTTGCCAAAAGGCAAGGCCTCCGGCATCGGGTGCTCTATTAAGGACGTTGTTATAGAGCTTGGTGACTAAGGTATTAACAGTAGGATTAGAACCCCCAAAGGCAGTCTTAAATTCAGCGCTATTGACAAAGTTATTCGCCACATCGCTATAACTCATACCCGTATCCATCTTGTTAATCCAATACCCTAAGCCACCAGTGTCTGGAGTACGGTTAAAGGCGGCTTTATAGAGCATATAGCCTGAACCCGCAGTTTGGTCTTTACCGGTATCTAAGGCCAGCATGGTGTCGGTGAATTGAAGACGCTCGACTTGATTTACTTGCAAGGTATTGATTACTTTATTTTTATCGGTCACCGTAAAGCCAGTTAAATCCGTTTTTTGGGTTAACTCGTTCCACACGCTACCTGCTTTAATCGTAAAACCTGTAGAGACTTTATCAAAAACGACTTTATCCATACCATCGCCGCCAATAAATATATCGCTGAACTTTAGTAGGGTGTGGTTATGATAAAGCGTGTCATTACCACCATATAAATAGTAACTGTTTGAACTATCCGCCGCGCTAGATGTAATGTATACGTCATCACCATTGAGAACGCGTTTCATTCCAGCTAAATCTTTATTGTCAAAGATAATATCGAAATCGTCTAAAGATTTGCTAGGACTTGTCGTCAGCAAAGCAGCATTCCCACCATCAACTTTAATTAGCGATGATTGTATTACACCTGTCAGCGTCCCTTGCGCCCTAGCGATACTAACATCCTCAAATGTATTGATTGAAGTTGTTAGTCGACTTAAGTCTATCTGACCTAAGTAATTTAGACTTATATTAAAACCTTGAAAACTTACGCTCACATCCATCTGAGTGCTAGTTAGTTTTGTGACTTTGAATGCAGAGTCTGGTGGTGAATCGCCTGGGTTAGCAGTTACATAAGTATTAAAAAAACTCCATTTGCCATATTCTCTATAGGTTACCGACATAAAATCTTTTCCTCGTAATTTAAGTTAAGTTAAATGAGTCAATTGCTAGGGTTGCCGCTTCCATCTCGCGGTCCTGCAATGCAATACTGATTACTAGCCCCAGAATATGTTATCGATACAGTTATGTTTTGTGGCGGTCTAATGGTTATTAATTTAATAATCATAAATAAAACTAAGCGTTTTTATAAAAAATTATTTATACATATTTTAATTATTACCATCTTGAATAATCTCATCCAATCCGTGGTGATGCAGATAAATGTACACCGATTGGGGCAAAAAATTAAGGTCTAAAGCGCACCCCAGCGCCGCTTTCTGGCGTGCCGATGAATTCGATGCCAGCCTCTTCAAATGCTTTTTGAACAGCATTAAGCGTCTTAATGTTGCCAGAGGGAACGCCTTCAGCCGACTCCAGCCTCATCAAAGCCGAAATGCCCACACCACAAGCAGTTGAAAGCATCTCCCTTGACCAGTTAAGCAAGGCACGGGCAGAGCGAATTTGAGCACTTGTAATCAAACTTTTTTTACTCTATAATGAACTAAATTAGTTCTTTTTTAAATTAATTTACCTTTATATTAGATAAAAGGAGTTTAATAATGCTTATAAATCAAGATTTTACACAGGATCGCAGCAAATACCTAGGGGGCTCGGATATCGGCGCTATTTTGGGCCTCTCACCCTATAAAACCCCTTTAGATCTTTGGCTTGAGAAAACCGGCAAATGCAGCAAGCAGATCGATAACTTACCGATTCGCTTTGGCACCTTTGCTGAATGCTTTGTAGCCAGTGAATATGCCAGAGCTACCGGAAGCGCTTTGTCTGAATACCCTGCAGCCATACCGCACCCGCAATACCCTTACCTGCAAGGTCATATTGACCGCTTTATCGTCACGGACCTGCATTCTGAACTCTTTAGGCAGGATGGGTCTTGCGCCGCCAGCCATCTTTTGGAGTGCAAAACAGCTAGTCCCTTCATGCAGTCCCAATGGGGGGAGGCCGGCAGCGATGAAGTGCCGATGAGTTACCTGGCGCAGTGCCATTGGTATCTGTGCATGACTCAACTACCGCGCTGCGATTTGGCCGTGCTCTTTGGTAATAGTGACTTTCGCATTTATCACATTACTCGCGATACCGCCCTAGAGTCCACCCTATTAGAAGCGGCGGTGACATTTTGGCAAAACCACGTCATGGCAGATATTCCGCCCAGTGCACAAACGATAGGTGATTATCAAAAGCGCTTTACCCAAGAAGTGCCTGGAAAAACAGTAGAAGCAACCGAGCAGACTCGCGCACTGATTGAGGAGGCAAAAGAAATTAACACCGCGATCGATGCCAAAGAGACCCAGCTAGAGAACATTAAAAAAGCGCTCATGGAGCAAATGCAAGAAGCCCAAGGGCTCACGTACATGGGCAAGACCTTGGCTACCTGGAAAAAGCCCAAGGCAAGCTTCCGGTTTGATAGCAAGCGCTTTGAGATGGAACATCCAGCGCTTTTTGAGCAATTTCAGATGCCGATCCAAAACAGCCGACGCTTTGTCATCAAGGCTTAAATCTCATATTAAATAATAGGAGCGTACTCATGAATAAGCGTACCCAAATTCTGAAGCAACTTGCGAGCGAGAAGCAGGAAAATTGGAATGATTCTATGGCTGGTACGGAAAGTCGAATCAATCACGCCATACCGATTCAATCAGCCCTTAATACGGCTGCGCATAATTTAGCACAGCACAATGTCTTTTTTAATGATTTATTAGCAGAGCAAATCAATAAAGCTGCCGACCAGCTCAAATTACAAGCCCAGTGCCTGCAAATGTGGCTAGGCAACTTTCCCAAAGCGCCAATCGTAAGCAAACTTGCTTTGTTGCGCTTGATTCAAAAATACGAGCTAGATCCATTTTTAGAAGAGATTGATTTAGTGCAATACGAAGACCAGTCCTGGCAAGCCGTGATTACAACGCAGGGCTACGCGCGGCTCATGAATGCCTGCCCCCAATTTAAGGGGGTAATGTATTCGTATAGCGAATCCAGCGCGGACGCTATTTCAGACTGGATTGAATGCGCCATTTATCGATCGGATCGGGATAGCCCCATTACCGTTCGGGAATACTACGCTGAGGCCAGGCGCGACAGTTTAGCCTGGCAAAAGATGCCAAGGCGCATGCTCCGCAATCGGGCTTTTCAGCAGTGTGCCAAGATGGCGCTGGGGATCTAGCGACTTGGTAAATAGTTGGTCATGCACAGTATTAATTAACTGAAGCACAAAATTCTTCTTATCTTCCTCTATGTGGATTTTTTATGTTGTTAATAACAGCTTGCTTTGTTATGAAGTGAAAATCCCGTGCGTTACACTATTTGTATGACTAAGCCAATCCCTTCTCACTAGAATGCCTGCTTGGGAGTCGCAATTCATTCAAGCAAAAGACCATGCTAATTTTGGTAGAAATACTCCTTTTTTAGAGATCTGTGAAGCCTTAGTTAGCGAATATCCGACTGATAAGACCTTATTACTTAGAGTCACCGCTCTTTATCTAGGGTACGGCTATCCAAGCAAGGCTCGCCAGTGCCTTTCTAAAGCGCTTATTCCCTTTGCCGGTGACTTAGATTGCCTATTAAGCCTAGCCCAAGCCTACTTGCAACTTGGCGACCTTACAAAATGCCAGGCAATATTTGAGGACCTGCTTAATCGCTTTCCGAATGAGCCCCGTGTATTACGCAACCTAATTTACTTTTCAGAATACCTTCCCTTTTCGAGTAATCAAGAGCGGTTAGCTCTCGCAAGGCAATGGGCTAAGCGGGTAATCGATGATGCGGGCGGCCCCTATCCAAGGCCCGTCTTGAAAAGCCATGGTGAGCGAAAGATAAGAGTTGGCTATGCATCGGCTGATTTTTGCCAGCACACCGTCGGTATATTAATTAAAAATATTATTGCTCAGCACAGTACAGATCAATTTACCGTTCTTTGCTATAGCAGTGGCAATGTCCGTGATGCGATTACGGAAGCGATTGCAAAGCACAGTCATTTAGTCGACGTAGCACACTTATCAGACCGCCAATTAGCTGACCGTATTCGCTCTGACGAAATCGATATCCTGATTGATCTGTCGGGCCATACCGGCGGTTCAAGATTGGCGGTATTTGCGTATCGGCCTGCGCCAGTGCAAGTGAGTTGGCTTGGCTATTACGCTACTACCGGCTTAGAAACCATTGATGCAATTCTATTGGATCGCTGGCATATTTATGATCAGATAGATACGCAGTTTATTGAGCCAATTCGTCCACTTCCCATTGGAAGGTGGTGCTACTTTCCTGCAATTGACCCTGCACCATTCATCACTGACCCGCCATCAATCCAAAAGGGGTACATCACCTTTGGCAGTTTTAACAACACCTTAAAGTACAACCCCCTTGTCTACACGCTTTGGTCTCAGATTTTGCTTAGAGTAGCCAACTCTAGGTTGATCCTCAAATGGCGCACATTTAATGACTCGGAATTTGCGCAGTCTGTTCTTAATCAATTTGAAGCGTTTGGCGTTGATCCCTCACGAATTGAGCTACGGGGACCATCCTTTCATATTGATATGCTGGCGCAATATAAAGACATTGATCTTGCACTAGACCCATTTCCGTTTTCTGGAGGGGTCACTAGCTGTGAAGCCCTCTATATGGGGGTGCCTGTTATTACCTGGCCGCAAGAGAGGGTCGTCTCGCGCCAAACCTATGCATTTTTATCCAGCATAGGCCATCCCAAGCTGGCTGCTAGAAATGAAGAAGAGTATCTTCAAAAGGCAGTGGAACTTGCCGGTAGCCCAGAATCCCTTGTTCAATACCGGCAATCAATCAGGGAAAAGATGCTGGATTCCCCCTTAATGCAAGCTGCTCAATTTACTAAATCTCTGGAAACGACCCTGATTGAGTTACTCCATCAGACCCAGCATTCTGGGTCTTAGGACGCTCTTAACTACTGAACAACAGAGTCCTTTTCAGCCAATAAATTGCCTAAAGCTTGAGCATAGGCATTCCGGGCGGTTTGCATTGCTGCCAAACGGGCTTGCAATTGGGCAATTTCTTGGTCTGCAAATTGCAGGCTTACAAATTGTGCCCTAGTCTCCTCGGAGAGGGATTCAAACTCATACTCTTTGTTATCTACTGTTACTGTGGTCATAGCTATATCTCGCCTATTGGATAAAGATTTGATTATAAATCAGTGCGTTTTGAAGAGTCTAGGCAGAGCCTATGCCACGATTCTAGCCAAATTGGCTTATCTGCCGGCTAGCTTTTAGGAAAGTGCACCTTTGCTAACTCTTGAATTTGGGCTTCTGAAACCGCTGATTTAGTCCCTAGCGCCCAAAGATCAAAACAATGGGGTCTTTTCATGGTGGCTACCGTCATAAATCCGGCATCTTGGAGTGTAGCAGATAGGGTTTTCTCAGTAAAACCGGTGCGATGGGCCATAAACAGATTGCCTTGGGCCATGCTTAGACGATGCCCAAAGAGGATATCAATTGGTGCAATGGGGCCGGCTGGCGAAATATACGCCGGATCTAGTAACTTGTCTTGTGCCACTAAAGCACATACCGATTGGATATCTGGACAGGTAATCACGCAAAATCCCTGCTCATTTAGCACCCGGTGAAATTCAGCTAATGCTATTTGAACTTCGTGGGGGTATAAATGCTCGATATTGTGACTTGAAAAAATAGCATCCATTGAGCCAGACTCAACGGTTGACATATTGGTCATATTTCCAATTAAATCTGGATTATTTAACGTATTAATGTCGAAACGTATTTCTGACCATGAACCATCATTAAATCCGGACGTTGACTGTTGCAGTCGCGCAGCACCACAACCAACATGTAAAATTTTTTTCATAATATAAATTATTCAGATGAAAAAATACTGTTATTTTCTAGAGATAATCTTTGAACTTCTTTCTACCATTTTCCACAAATCAACTGCTTGAGGAAATCTATCGGGCCATAAATCGCTCTGGACGCTATTTTCAATCAGCACCTTTTTAACGTATTCACATCGAGAATCTATACGGTTATCGGACTGTACTGCATGATCATCGCCAAATGGATCTCGCGCCATATACAAAAAATCACTATCTAAATTGTTTTTTAAAAAAAACGATGAATTGGAGTTATAACTATCGATTTGAATTCTAAAGTCAGGCAAGCTAACACCGCTAAATGTTGCATGCCACTTTGAATAATCATTATCCTGTGGCCCCGTAAAAACTTCAGAATGATGTACCTGATCGTAGCCCCACTCAGCCAATAACGCGATCAAATGAATTCCGTAAAAACGAATAACACCACCCCCATCGCTATGCATGCGCTTCCAATTTTGAATATCATGTTGATAATGGTTTGCCATAAATTCCCATTTAAGCTCACATATTTTTTGGCTCAACGACTTTTGATGCTGCAACTGATTCTTTTGAAAGATAGCCCAAGGTAGATGCCGAAAAATAAATCCTACAGAGCACTTCTTATTTGAGTCACGAATACTCTCTTGCATTTTCATGGCCTGCTCAGGGTTTTGAGCAAACGGCTTTTCGAAAATAATATTTCTAATCTGACCTTGATTAAGTAGGTTATCTAATAACTGAAATTGGTCCTTTGGCCTTCTAGAAACAATTAATGTCGTTACTTCCCTTATCAAATCGTCATCGGATTTAATCCAGCATATTTGATTAGTAAATCTTTGCAATTCCGATCTATTGAAAAACTTTTCTTTATACCGGGCAGGGAGGAGTATTGGTCCTTGCGTAATACTTGCAGCTGCTGGCAAGTATCCATATAAACCAAAGCCACTACCTAAAATACCTATCATTAACGCCTTACAAAGTTATCAATAAATTAAATGATTTGAATGAAATCTCCATCGAATCCCGCATGATGCATATAAGCTCTAATTTCATCCTGAATATGCCATGCCAAATTGAGAATGGGAGATCCTTTTAGTCTATCCAATAGCATAGATTCATCTGAATAAATTGGAATCCTGGTTCCCGGTACGTAGTGTCCAATTTTTCCAGAGGTCGGTTTTTCATAGACACCTAGAATTGAGGTGCTATCGAGCCCCAACATTTTAATTGGAATAGCGGCTCTTCCTGGAAATGCCTTCGCAACCAATGGGCCATATATTTCAACAGCTTTTTGAATTTCAGTACTTTTATTAACCCTCCACAGCTCAATTTGATTTTTGAGATCATTAAATTGACCACGAAAATGCATTTCTGACTGAGTTAATTCATCAAGCTTATGGTGATTGGTATTTATTCCAGCCAAAGGTTGAATAAATACTCTAATATTTCCACCGTACCGAGATGGGAATTCGACCATTCCAATTTCCATACCCAAATTTTCCGCAATTTTTACGAAAGAGGTGTAGCTGTAAGTGCGAGGATGTTCATGATAAAAGGTATCAAATTGCTTACTTGCAAATATTGAACCGAGATAGTGATTCTCAATCATGATGCACGTTTTTGAATTCTTTAATATTTCCAAACTTGCAAGTAATTGGTTAAGATTTTCTATATGAGCAAATACGTTCGTAAATACTATTAAGTCTGGATGTCCATGATCTACTATAAAGTTTCTAGCAACTTCCTCGGTTAGATAGTCATGGATGACTGTGATGCCAGCTTGGCGCGCATCACTATATGCACCAGTTGGCTCAATTCCAAATGTATCTGCTCCTTCTTGTTGAAAAATTTTTAGAAGGCTTCCATCATTGCACCCAATATCTACCACTTTTTTACCCGAGAGATTACCCAGCTTGTCAGCACAGGTGGAAACTAATTTCTTCATTCCATCAATAACATCTACAGTATGTCTAGATCTGTAGTGATAGGTTTGCGGGAATAGCAATTCTTTGGGTACTTGGAATCGCTGATGAGCAGTTTGGCACACATTGCAAAAAAGAATCTCAATCGGGTATTCATGGCAGACACGATCCTGATTTATTTCCACAAGATCATCGCACATAGGGTGAGACCCAAGATCTAGAACACTCTCTAATTTTGAATTTCCGCACACTTCACAGCCCGTGATTTCTTGTAATTTATTGTTCATTGCCATTTAATGCTGCCTCATATTTACCAATATCTTTTTCGCATAAATCTATAGCATTTGCGCCATGCATTTGGTTTTTATACCAGTTGATTGTTTTTTTTATCGATTGAGCAGTATTCCAAGCAGGAAAAATTCCCAACTCATTTTGAGCCAATGTGGCATCTAACTTCAATACGCCAGCTTCCTTAAATTGGCTTGAATTAGAATCAATCTCAACATCGCCTCCGCCCCATATTTTTTGCGCTAAGGCAATAACCTCTTTAACGCTGGCAACATCTTTTGGAGACGGTCCAAAGTTGTAGCTTTTTGCAAAATTGGGATTTATCTCTAAATTTTGGGCAAGTATGATGTATCCATAAAGAGGTTCGAGAACATGTTGCCAAGGCCTAATTGACTGGGGATTGCGTATTTTCAAGGACTCATTGGCGCCCCATGCTCGAATTGCATCTGGAATGATTCTATCTTGGGACCAATCACCGCCACCAATAACATTACCAGCGCGCGCGCTAGCAATATGAATACCAGCGCCTTTTAAATAACTATTCCTAAAGCAGTCAATAATTAACTCTGAGGCCGCCTTACTTGCGCTATAGGGATCATAACCACCCAGCGCATCTTCTTCTTTATAAGCCTGACCAGTCTCATTATTTTTATAGACTTTGTCAGTAGTTATTAAAACAACTGTTTTTACTGAAGGAACATCACGAATCGCATTCAATACGTTCGCGGTGCCCATAGTATTTGTCGAAATAGTTTCAAGAGGATCATGATAACTTTTTCGCACTAAAGCTTGTGCGGCAAGATGGAACACTATTTGTGGCTCTGACTCCTTTATTACCTTATTTAATCTTGCTATATTTAGAATATCAATAAAATGACTGTCGCACAATGAAGATACTCTACCCAGTTCATATAAAGATGGGCTTGTAATCGGGGCAAGGCCAATACCTGTTACATGACAGCCTAGTTTTTTTAGCCAAATAGTTAGCCAGCTGCCTTTAAAACCAGTATGGCCTGTTACTAATACACGTTTTCCGCTCCAATACGATCTATCTATAAGCGAGTGTATAATTTTTATCACCACTTTTTCCAAGGGGCATTTCCTGATGCCCATAGATCATCGAGTAAATTTTTATCACGCAAGGTATCCATCGATTGCCAAAAACTCAAATGTTCATAAGCCATCAATTGTTCCATCTGCGTCAGCTTTTCCAATGGCTCCCTTTCCCATACGGTAGAGTCGCCCTCAATTAAATCTAGGCATTTAGGCGAAAGCACAAAGAATCCGCCATTTATGAGACTTTCTTTATTTGTTGGTTTTTCCAAAAAATTCGTTACCATTCCATCATTGATATTTAAAACTCCATAGCGACCCGGGGGTTGAACGGCCGTCACAGTAGCTAATTTTCCATGCTGCTCATGAAACCGCAAGCTTTTTAAAAAATCAATATCACTAAGGCCGTCACCATATGTCATGAAGAAGCATTGTTCATCTTTTAAGTGTTCTTGTACTTTTTTAAGGCGGCCTCCAGTCATACTATTTTCACCTGTATCTATCAGCGTGACTTTCCAGTCTTCCGCTTTTTTATGGTGGACTTGCATTGCATTATTTTTTAGATCAATCGTGACATCCGACATGTGTAAAAAATAGTTAGCAAAATACTCTTTTATTAGAAAACCCTTATAGCCACAACAGATAATGAAGTCATTAAAGCCATACACAGAATAACTTTTCATAATGTGCCATAGAATCGGCTTTGTTCCAATTTCAACCATCGGTTTTGGGCGCAGCATAGTCTCTTCCGAAATACGCGTACCCAGACCACCCGCAAGAATAACCACTTTCATCAATTAGCTTTCTTCAATTTTTGACACTATTTTCATCATCAATCCAGGTTTGCCACATTGTCTTAAAGGCATGTTCAACATCCCTGGCAAAGGCAGCCTCATCCATTACTGGTGACGACTGCATGCGTTCTCGCATTCCCGCCCTCAAGAGCCTTAAGGTAGGTATATCTTGAGCAAAACTAACCGCTTTATCTTCATACTCCTGCTCGTCTTGAGCTACCCAGTTGGGTAAGCCCAAATTTGTCATTAGGCTAGTGCCGATTCGCCCAACTGGCCGATCGCTGGCTAACGTAATAACTGGAACGCCCATCCATACAGCATCAAATAGCATAGTGCCACCGCTGTGCGGGAAGCTATCTAGCAAGATATCAATCTCGTTAAGGGCTGCAAACACATTCTTACTGTACCGAAACGTGACTCGATTGATATCTATTCCATGCCCTTGTAGAAAATTTTGAAAATAAGCCCGTGTCTTAGGGTCACTAAATGGCTTGTAATCTAATATTAGACGGGCGCTTGGCAGTCGATTTAAAATTCGCCCCCAAACCTTAAATACCCGGTGATTTAGTCTTTCCGTGCGCCCTGAATAACCAAAAGTAATGTAACCATTATCAATTGCAGGTGATGTTAACTTTACAGGAGTATTTTGAGCTTTTTTGCCCGGCCTAAAGGCCGTCCAAGTGCGTGGCAAACGAATAATCTGCTCGCTTGCAACAGCATCATCTGGTGCCATATAGGGATCAAATAACACATAATCCATTTGCGGCAAACCCGTTGTCCAAGCAGAGCCAAGCCAGGTGACTTGGATTGGTGCGGGCTTGTGCGCAAAAACCGTCAAGCGCGTATCTTTCATATGGCCACAACCATCAACCAGAATATCTATCTGATCTTCTCGGATCATTTGCGCGACACGTTGATCGGATATGTCGACGATAACTCTCCAGTGGTCAAAGTAGGACTTCATTTGCTGCGTATAGTCATCCTCGTTTCTTACATTTGAATAGGCAAAAATTTCAAAATCGTGATGATTATGATTTGCAAACAAAGGTTCAAAATAAAAACGGCACGTATGCTCTCTAAAATCAGGCGAAACGTAGCCAACTCTTAACTTTCGTCCTATTGTTCGATTATGTGCTGCAAACCCGCCCTGTCCCAGATCGAAAAACCTACTTCCCCAGTTTATATGCTCCTTACAAATTTGTTTCGAACTTAGATCAGGATGATAAATTAAAGGGTAAAGACAACACTCCCACATCATTGATTGTTTATCAAAGCTTAAGGTTTTTAGGCTAGAACTTAATGCATCGTCACTAAACTTACATACATTTGTGAAATCTGACATGTAGGCTAAAAGAGTTGAGCAAGTTTGCAATGCACTGGGCATACTCTCATCAATCTCTAAAGCACGATTGGCTGACTCCAAGGCGTCAAAATATTTACTTTGAAATGTCAGTATTTGCGCAAGGTTGCTATGAGCTTCTGCAAGATCTGGTTTGAGCTCGATCGCTTTTCTGTAGCTTGCCTCAGCCTCTTGGAGTCCAAGTTCCTGCAGAGCAGTGCCCAAACTGTAATGGGCTTCTGCAAGACCTGGTTTGAGCTCGATCGCTTTTCTGTAGCTTGCCTCAGCCTCCTCAAGCCTACTATGCCCTTGCAAAGTAATACCTAAGTTATAGTGAGCCTCTGCAAGATCTGGCTTAAGCTTAATTGCTTTTCTATAGCTTGTCTCAGCCTCATCAAGCCTCCCAAGTAAGTGCAGCGTAATACCTAAGTTGTAATGCGCTTCTGAGTACTCTGGGCTAAGAGTAATCGCTTTTCTGTAGCTTGCCTCACTCTCTTCAAGTCTACCAAGTTCTTTGACAAAGTTACCTAAACTGTAATGAGCTTCTGCAAGATCTGGTTTGAGCTCGATCGCTTTTCTGTAGCTTGCCTCAGCCTCCTCAAAGTTGCGAAGGACTTGTAGCGTCATACCCAAACTGTAATGGGCTACTGCATTGTCTGGCCTAAGCTCAATTGCTTTTTGAAAATATTGGCAAGCAGATTCCCAGTCTCTGATGTCTTTTGCTATAACTCCAAGGTTGTTCAAAATCTCAGCTGACTTGGGATTCAGTGCTAAGGCTTTTTCATATGCTATCTTTGCGCCATCAATTCTGTTGTCTTGCTGTAACGCCGCACCAAGATTTGTCCATACGCTGGCATTTTCAGGCGCCTTCCTAGTTGCCTCCTCAAGTATGGAGATGGCTTCTAGGGTTTTATTATCTCGCCTCAAAAACTCACCCAGCTCAACCATATAGCTTACATTGGCGGGCTCAAGGATATGAGCCTTTTTCAAAGTCTCGATTGCGCCTAATAAATTAGCATTTTGATAATGCAGGGAGCCCAATAGTCCCCACAGTTGGCTAAGATGAGGCTTGAGGGAGGTGGCCATCTCTAAATCATCTATAGCTCCAGTAATGTTTTTTGCCCTTAGTCTAATAAATGCCCTACTAGCAAATGCTTCGGCGTAATTAGGCTTAATTAGTAATGCCTTTTCAATCAAGAGGAGTGCTTCCGCATCCCTCTGATTTGCGCCGAGGCAACTGGCTAAGACGACCCAACTCTCCGGATCTTCAATTGATCTCTCATATCCAGACTGCGCCATTAAAAGCGCCTCTGCTGGCTTAGATTTCTTTAGCAATAACCTTGCTCGATTGCGATAAACTGATGGTAGGCTTGCATTAATCGATATTGCAGTGGAAAGCGCGTGCTCCGCCCTTATATCCTCATTATGCAGCATGTGGACCTGTGATAAAAGAGACCAAGCCTCAGGGTCACTTTTCTGCGCGCCAAGAAAATTATTTAACCACTCTATTGCCTCTTGATATCTACCCGCCTCACGCAGCTCGATTGCTGCAAAAAGCTTATCCGTATTTGATTCTTTGTCCAAAAAATTAACCTCGAGTTGGAGCAATTGTGCCTCTAAAGCATTAACTCTTTCTCCGGCAAGACCAACTTTTTTTCCTTGAATCAATACATTTTTGGCAATGCCAAGTTGATTGGAGCGCATGAGTGCGTCAATGTAGCTAATCCAAAACTGACCTTGCTTTGGATTAGCTTCAAGCGCGGTTTTAAATAGAGGTAACGCAAGCTCTAGTTTGTTTAAAGAAACAACAAGGACTCCTAGATTGTGATTGGCATCAGGGTGATTTGGCTGATCTTGTAAGATAGCTCGATATAAAGATTCTGCCTGCTGTAGTTCTCCGGCCTTATGCGCCTCAACAGCTTGTTGTAGTGTTTTCTCTGCTGAGAACTGCATCTTAGCCGCGCCTTATTATGATAAATTTTTTAATTAAGACTTTTTAATCAACATTCGTATCAGAGTAAGTAACATTATTTATTTAATTTCATATTATTCACCACTCTTTTAATACAACCACCTGTCATAGTCTCTTCCGAAATACGCGTACCCAGACCACCCGCAAGAATAACCACTTTCATCAATTAGCTTTCTTCAATTTTTGACACTATTTTCATCATCAATCCAGGTTTGCCACATTGTCTTAAAGGC
>Ga0247831_1006382_pt1 | contig 13994 bp, 7 predicted proteins | sample LaCruzMarch2015__9_FD_192406 | JGI IMG/M metagenome (GOLD analysis project Ga0247831, IMG submission 192406) | Freshwater microbial communities from meromictic Lake La Cruz, Castile-La Mancha, Spain - LaCruzMarch2015_1m | ecosystem: Environmental > Aquatic > Freshwater > Lake | place: Spain...
ACTAAAGGAGGGTACCAAAAGAAGCGCAAGACAATGCACTATCCGATGGTATCATCGGCGGCCGTCAAATTCTACCACGGCGACCAACACGACGATAAGCTCGGAAGTAGCTAGGAAGTAGCTAGGAAGTAGCTAGGAGAGAAAAAACAAGTTGTTACCCGACTCGTAGTAGCATCGACGAACGTAAAAGTCTCATTTTCAGATCAATATTTCAGCGGCTCATTTCGTAGCGATCGTCGGCGAAGGGTTGGCGAGTATTCTCGATACTCTACCACGTGGGAACTCATATCTATTGTGAGAGATGATTTGTCCCTCTATTCTCGAGGAATAATACATATAACGAAAGTCAGCAGGGTAAGTCTACTTTGCGGTTTATGACAAACCTTACAGTGAGTATGTAGATGTTACGAATGTTTGAAAGCATGTTTTCTTATTCTATAACAATAGTTTCTTCACCATTGTTATCATCATTTGTCATGACAAGAAAAGGATCAGGGGCTACAAATGTCCTAATTTCATTCCCAATCAATGGTATTGTTAACTCTCTTGCATGGAGGCACATACGTCGACAGACATATCCCCGTAGTGGTGATTGTACTGCTGCATTGCCATCATTTATACCTTTTACTTCATGATTGTTAGCAGTGGTCAAATTCCCACCGTAGGATGCATCACCAAGTATTGGACATCCGGCAATGTATGCAAGGTGGACACGTAATTGATGTCGTCGACCAGTACGTGGATATAATACCACCTTGGCAACAGGGATAGATTGTGGTTGTTGTTGTTGTTGTCCATCCTGATCGTCTATGTTATAATGATAATCACCTCGCCATACAACTTGACATTTGGTCAATGCTGGTCTCATCTGAGGTAAAGAAATATCATTGTTGTTGCTGTTACTGTTACTGCTACTACTGATATCTTCATCCACTTGGGAGAGAGAGACGGTAGGATCAACGAGGACACGGAATCGACCAGTTATCTCACCAATGGAGGCGCACATGTAGAATGTATCTTGATCATCATCTTCAATTCGAAACAGGGGTGGGAGGTCATGTTCCTCGCCACCATTTACTTCATTTGTAGTTGTATTAATGCTGCTAAGGAGACTACTGTCCTTCTTCAACTGATCATAATACTCCTTAAGTAATACATTGTATTCTTTTGTCATAGTCCCTACAACTTTGATCCAGTTTATTCTTTCATTCTTGTCATCCTCGGCATTATGATTACTGTAATTATTATTATTCGTGTTTAATGTTCGTTTCACCAACTTCCATGATTTTCCATAGGATAATAATCTAGTAATATCATCGGGAGTTAATGCAATGTTTGGTGTTGGCAATTCCGGCAATAATGATGATAGACGTTGGTTCTTCTTCTTCTTCTTCCGCCTCGTCGTAGCTTGATCACTATCATCTTCTGCTCCTTGCTGTCGTCTATCAACCATTAATTCTCTCCTCCATCTATCAAAGACGGACGACATAGTAGCAAATTTTATTGTACTGCCATTATTCATCGTTTCACGTTGACGTTTCTTCTTATATTGATTCTCGAGAGTACCATTACACCATGAATCGAGTGACGACGATGGAAGTTTGGGTAATCTTTTGAGAAAGTCTTTAGTAAGTGGTGGTAGATGACAAACATCGTTGTCGTTGTTGTTGTTGTCGTTGTTTCCATTCTTAGAAGAGGAAATAACCACGGCAGAATAGACCTTATTCGCTCTACGTTGTTCGAACGACCGAGCCGCCGCGGCCGTGGCCCGTTTCGTACGACCAACGAGTAGCACGCCCGACGTGGCATAATCTAATTGATGTATCCAACGCATTGTATCATCGGGTACACACGTACGGTTCGATACCGATGCAATTGATGCAATTAGTTTTCTATGCCGTGCGTTCGTTGTATACTCCTTATGGTTGTTATCAGCTTTGCTGTTACTGTTGTTGTTGTTGTTGTTGTTGCTATTAATGTTGTTGTTATTATCTAACGTAGATTCCACTTGTCGTTGATGGAGGAGGGATGGTGGTGAATAGAGATACAGTAATAGCTTATGTACCGTGGCTGCATGCGGGCCGTCCATTCGTAAATCGGGCGGTTTTGACAAGACGATATAATTTGCATCTTGATATACTACAACACGATCGATCACGCGACGTTGGTGTTCGTCGGGAGAGAACGATGATGGAACGACTACGTGGGATGCAGTAATAGTCGACGCGGATGATCCCAAGACGCGAAGTAAATAATCAAGGTTGTGACAGTCCGGCGTTGGACCACCCCAGCATGGATTGTCGTCAACAACGAGAGACGAAGATGATTGTGATGGTGCACCGCTACCGTCGGTATTCATGCCTCGAGACAACGAATGGTTGAGGCGGGAGATCTCCCGCCACTAGCTCGGTTCACCCCTCCCGGAGTTGTTGCCTATGACCAAGTAGACCATAGCAGGCGTAGCATGCTACAGCCAGAGGGTTGTTGTACAAGCATCGTGTATATCATCATCTTCGCGCTCTTCTTCATTTTGGTAGTACCCGCGTCTCCAATGACAGCAGCGTGGGCACGGTTGGGAGGGCGAAGCTCGCCTCGAACAACTGTCATCTGCGCATTATTTCTAGAGCAGACTACGTCGTCGTTTCATAGACCAATTGTTACTTTCGATCGACGAACCTACGCATCAGCAGCCGCTTGGCCCATTTCCGATAATGAACCACCTCGTAGCAACGATGAACAACGGCCACACGACATCATCTTCTTGTCATCACTGGACTTGAAACTACGACGACTTGCAACTCTCAATGGTGGCATTACGATCAATCCTCGTAGTCCGAAACAAGTTTCTCATCTACTGTATAATAATGGCGAAGGACCCACGGATAAGGCCGCACTGCAGCGGATCATAAAACGTGATGACGACAACCACGAAGAAGAAGATGACGCAGCCTACGATTCGTACAACAGGAAAGAAATTGCAATGCTAGTTCTACAGTGTCGTGAATTGCTTTCTACTACCAATTATGATGAGAAATGTGAAAATGGTGGAATGGACGAACAGCAGCAGCAGGAGAATAAGCAATTAGTATTACCCTCATCGCCACTTGCTTCCGTACCATCATCGACTCGTAACTATTCAAACTCTGCGTTGTTAGACACGATGGAGGAGTGCGATCACAATGATCCCGTTATTGAAGACGATCAAAACGATGTTCAGATAGAAACTGAATCGCAATTTCTTCCAATAATTAGAACTGTATCGCCGATGACGACTCATGAACGGATGGTCATGAATTTATTTACCAATGACGAACAACGTGACACCGAGGAAGAGTATTACGATTCTATTCACGCGGCAACAGAGGATACAAATTATACGAATTGTACCATACATCCATGCTGGATTGAACCGCTACTATCACTTACTAAAGCCTCATCTCGCTCACTTGTGAAGCAACTCTCAACGAGTGCTAATTGTCCAATGGGATATGACCCCACGGCCGGTAACCTATCTCAACAACAACAACAGCGACGAGGAAGTACCAATACTGCCACAATGAGCAGCAGCACCGCTACTGCATCACCATTACTATCCTACGTACGGGACCAAAAATCATCTTACTTTCGCGACCTTGTATTACTTACACGAGTGGGCGATTTCTACGAGGCCTATGGGATCGATGCCATTATGCTCGTTGAGCATTGTGGATTGAATCCCATGGCAGGAAAAGCCAGGGCTGGATGTCCATGGAGGAATATTCAAGATACATTGGACAAGCTAACGAGTTCCGGATTCCGCGTTGCCGTGTACGAAGAGGATGATAAAGAGCGTAAAGAGGGTAATGGAAAGTGGAAAAGGATGTCGGAGGGGAATGACGATGTTGAATTGGTAGTGGATAACTCAGATGCTAATGGAAGTGTTGGTGATAGCAGCGGTAATGGTAGCAAAGGAAATAAGTTGAAGACGCGGTATCTGTCACAGGTAGTATCTTCTGCGACTCCTACATATATGCATGGTCTAGTATTGAGTGATGATTACAGTGTTGGTGGTGGCACTGCCTCCAATGAAGATATGCTGTCTATGTCATCTCATGGTGAACTATCCTCCCCAGGACGCAACTACGTTGGTGTTATTGCACTAAATGCAGGATACACACTTGTTGAGATATGTGCAGAGGAACGATCGGCTGTGATATCTGAAAGATTGACAAGTGAGGCTGTGTGTTGTAGACTAGCAGCCTTCCAACCAGCCGATCCGATTTTTTACGTCCCTCTATCGATGACTGGCACTCAGCAACGGACGGATCGTTTGCCATTCTTGCCATGGATGCAAAAGCAACAGACCCCTCGCAGTGGCGGAATGAAGATGGGAAAGGTTCAGGTCAAGACACTTCCGTCATCGTTGGTCGTCGGCCCTAGACACGGATTATCAGACGTTGAACGAGCAAAGCAAACCATCGTGTCGGCATTCCTGCGTCTTGAAGAATACGACCAATTGACGTCGTCTTCCCCCTCCTCGCGCAAGTCGACAACAGTGACACACGATGATTTTACAGTCATCATCACGCCATCATCGTCCGGCACGACTACAATTACCCGACCACTACATTTGGAAACTGCAACACAGCTTGGTTTAATGGCAGATCCTGCTATACCCTCTCTAATATCGTCATTGTTGCCGGATTCAGCACCAGCTTCGACACGACGTTATCTTCGTCGGTGGCTACTCATCCCTCCACCTCCTGAGATAGCCGATGCCATGTCTACAATCGTTCGTACGTTAATAGAGGACGATTATAGACCGCTCCCACCGGTAGTGCTTGGAAGTCCAAGTCTATCTGGTAAGGTAAACTCCTTGATTCGCGCAGGACAAGCTAGTGCTACTGTTTATCGTGAGATTTTGGTGGCGTTGGATGCAGCATCTGAAGTTCTACTGCTAGACCATGGACGAGATGACAGCAACATTGTGAATGCATTGCTAGCTATATTACTACATGATACTGGAATTCATGACATGTGTTCGACGTCATTGAGAAATAGGATTATCGATGCAATGAAGGAGATCGAACGCGTCGTCAACACGCAGAATATGGAGCATGCCCTTATGAATATTGAGCAACGAGATCACGATCATGATATGGATTGCGTGAGCTACTACGGTGATGTCGTACCTTCAGCCTTCTTTGAGCGTAATGAGGCAATATGGAGAGGCAGGGTCAAGCTCAATGCCATGAAACATTGTGCCTACAGCGTTGAAACAACAGCCAGACGCCTTGCCGAGGCAGTTGCTATAGACTTCTGGGGTGTTGAAGACGACGACGGAGTAAAGTATGATAACGATGAAACTATCATCAACCTGACCGAAGCGAAAGAGTTAAAGAGCCCTATTGTTCAGGACATATTCAACAATCTAATAGCGATAAAATCTATCCCTCCTTGGGCCAAACAACATGTGAGCAAAGAAGAAGGTAGTGAGACTTCCAATTCAACCTTGAACGTGAAAAACACCGAAATCGATAAGAGCAGTCATCCATATTTCCACCCGCGTGATCGGAACGGGAAGATACTAGGAACACGTTACACTACTGATCGCGTCCAAAAGGCAATGTCGGATTATGTCGAAGCCTGCAGTAATGCACGAGCCGAGGTTGAACGTGTGTTGACAGGACTTAGCTGGAATCTAATAGACGGGGGTCACCTAACAGCCATTCTACAGTCCTCACATCTGAATTTGATCTTAGCAACGGCAGCAAATCATGCTGCCAACTCAAAAGCCAAAGGTTGGAGCGCTGCTACTTTATATGATGATGCTGATAATGATGGAGTTGCTGTGTCCTCGGCTGGTTATTTCAATAATGTGTGGCCATACTGGATGAGTCAGTCTGCTTCAGTGTCCAACTCATTTGATCTTGATGGGATGTTCCTACTAACGGCACCAAATATGAGTGGAAAGAGTACTCTTATGCGTTCAACTGCCGCGGCTGCACTTCTCATCAACTCTGGGCTTTGTGGTCCAGTCAAGTCAGGGACGCGCATCAGACGATTTGACTCCATATTTGTCCGTGGTGCGAGCGCGGATGTACCAACGGAAGACAAGTCTGCCTTTGGTTCCGAGATGGGTGATGTGGCCAGTCTTCTTCGTTCATGTGGCTCACGATCATTAGTATTTGTAGACGAGATTGGTAGAGGGACTTCCCCCAAGGATGGGACGAGCCTTGCCGGAGCTATATTAGAAGAGATGAGCGGTTCGTCGGGCATGTCAGGAATGTTTGCCACGCATCTTCATGGCATTCTAAACCTTCCCTACTCGTCAGCTGCTGAGGCAAGGCTCAGAAAGAAACGTATGGCTATCACCGAGGATGACGATGGTGATCTTAAGTGGACATATCTCTTAGAGGATGGGATTTGCACCAACAGGTGAGTATCCAATATGTTTGTGGTTTTTGCAGATTTCTCAATCGAGAATTGTGTGCCCGACTAACATTACCATGCTTCAATTTCCGCATAGTTTGGCCCTGTTGACCGCTTCGAAGTTTGGTCTCCCCGAGTCTATTATCAAACGTGCGAGAGAGTTATCCAAGTATTGTGACACCGAACCAACAGAAGATGATAATAGTTTGCATCGATCCATAAGCTATTCTTCTAATACACACAATTTACTTCACGCCCGTACAATCCTCGAAGAGATAGTTGGTAATGGTAGCATAGGTATACCAATACCACCATTATATATGCCTCCTCCGTCATTTGAGGGCACTTCTTGTGTGTACGTACTGCAAATCGGAGATGACGAGAGTAGAATGAGGTATTACGTTGGTGAAACCGATTCACTCTCGCGCCGTTTGTCACAGCATCGATCAAAGGGTAGTCAAGAATGGAGACAATTACATGCAATAGCAATAAAGATTGATGAAGGCAAGTCATTAGCTAGGAATATTGAAAACAGGGTCATAAAACAGATGGCTAAGAGTGGATTCAATCTGATCAGTATAGCCGATGGGACTTCTTGGGCATGATAAGTTTTTTAATCGTAGTTATTAATCATAATCATTATCGTCACAAATGCCGGCATCGACCATTTGCGAATTGACATAGTCCAATATTATTTGTGTCGTAAGTTCAAGATCCTCTTCCTTCGATTTGGCAGGTTGACCAAAAGGACCCGTCTTGATAACAATTTTACTTTGCATCATCGTCGTCGTCGTCGTCGTACTACCAGCCGATGTCGTCAAACGTGATGATGAGGAAGAGGATGAAGAAGAAGATGATAGTAGTACTGCCTTCTCCAATTCTGACAATAAGTCAACAGTATTATTCTCTTCATCGGTACTTATTTTCATAGCACGTCGAATGGATGATAATCCCGAATCTATATCTTCGTTATTATTTGTCACCTTTTGTTTCATCATTTCCATTACATCATTCTCTAACTCATCCATTGCCATACGTATCCTACGTAATGCACCATCATCGTCCTTTTGTGTAGCAATTTTATATGCCGATTGTAGTAGCTTTAATTTAGATTGTTGTTCCAATGTCAGGGATATAGATTTATTCTTCCTCTTGCTATTATCATTAGTAGTAGTATTGCCACTATCATCGCTATCATAACCACGTTGATTTAATGATGTATTATTATCAAAGACTGAACGATTTTCGTCAAATATTTGTTTCATTGTACGATACTGTGATAATCCATTGTTTTTAATAATTCTATCCATGATGTTATTATCATCATCAACAACAACAGCATTACTCTCTTCCATCCAGCAATATCTAGTGGCATAACTCGCACCTCCTTCATCTTGTTTTTGTTGTTTCTCAACCAACGATTGAAGGAACATATTCGACACCGACAATTTTGGCTCGTTATAGTTCGATGATCGTGCAGCGGCAGCAGTAGTAACAAAAATACCACTTTTACTATATCGTAAATATAATGATAGGGTAATGAATGATGCCGATGTTGCGATATTATAATTCGTACCCTGGGATGATAGGTCCTGTAATATATCACAAGATGTTTCAATCTCTCGCATAAGTCGTTGCCGCTTCTTCGATGATGATGATGTTGATGATGATGCGAAAAATTTCTTTAATACTTCTCGTGATAGCGCGAATAATGGTACCTCTAACATTTTTGTACCATTATCCACGGAGCATTCCAATACATATCGTATGGGTATTGTACCAATACTACTACTACTACTACTACTACTACTACTACTACTACTACTCAGCAGTAATTCATCGCTGATATCATCTGCTACCGCATCTATTCTTACCCCATGTAACCAAACAATGGGTAATTGTGTCCTCGCGCGCTGGACGGCCCCGGCGGTAATATAGCTCCGTCCTTCATTCGTGGGGGACAGCGTGGATCGGACTTTGGTACATATGTATTCTATCGCTTCTTGGAATTCACATGTCGTTGCTGCTGTTGTTGTTGTTGTTGTTGCTGTTGTTGTTGCGTCTAGACCTAACTCATCTTCGACTACCATGATGGTAGTAGTACCATTGCCATCTCCTTCGTCGACCGTGTCGTCTTTTTCTTCCAACTCCTCCTCCTCCTCGTGTTGTTGTTGTTGTTGTTGTTCCTCGAGTAATGCGAATGCATAATGGGTACAAATATGACTTAATACATTTGGCGGCAATATATCATTGGCCATATCCACTCCATTTAATAATTGCAGGTAGGTCAATCCCTCCACGGACGATACTTTCGTTCGATCTACATCATTGTCCAAAATAATGATATTATCATTCGTAAGAGAAGGGGAGATTATGTCGTCGTCGTCGTCGGCTCTTCCGTTGTTCAAGTCGTCGTTGTTGGCGGGGAATGATGTCGTTGACGGCGGCGGAGACGTAAGAAAGATTGGGAATGCAAGCGCTGTTGTTATTGTTGTTGTAGTTGCTGTATTACTAGTAAAATAATACTCTGATAATTGAAGCACGGTAAGAAAACCAAGTGATGATACTGACACACCCGTTATTTCCACGGGTCTTGCCGGCCGTTGTTGTTCATTGTTGGTGTCGGATCCATCATTTCTTCTTCCATCGTGACGAGGCGGTGGGTCATTACGAGAAGAATACGACCCCCTTTTTGATGGTACCAATGACAATGATGAGTACGACGACGGCGATGGCGAACCGCCAAAGATGAATGCACTTGCTTGACCCACCCGCCACGAACAAAGAAGGAGGAGGAGATGACAGTAGTAATGACGCTCTATTAGTCGTCTCATGCTTTCCATCGCACTTGCTTTGTCGTCCACTATCGCTTCGTTTTCCTTCACAGCTCACTCAGTGACATCAACTGTTCCCGCCCAAGACCATTCTTCCTCCTCTGTCACCCTCGTCCGTCCGATAATAATAATATAGTGGGTTTGAGATCCGTCATGAAGCTCGGTAGCGACAGCAGCAGCATCATTTTCATGACTTGCTTCTTCTTCCTACGACGACGTGTCGTGTCTGCATTCGTCATCCCCGCTCCGTCATCCACGGTCACAACGAGCGCGGGCAGTCGTCGAGCAGGTCGAGGTCTGGCTATTAGTCGTCGAATTTCTCACGGATCATCTCCTTCCATCGCCGGACCGACTACGCCGCCGACGAGTGGCAGTCGGAATGCTCTTTTTCTTCATGGCTGCGGTCCCGTTGGAAAATATGCCACGTCATCATCGGCGGCATCGTCGATGCGCCCGCGCTCCGCCATCGCCGAGGCCTCCGCCCGAGAGCGGGACGTCGACGACGACGAGTCGTGCGCGATTGCCGAAATGGTCGAATTGCCAACGAACGAAGATAACGATGACGAATTGCTAAAAATACGACACAGCGCCGCGCACGTCATGGCCATGGCCGTCCAACGCATATATCCCGAGGCACGAACGACGATCGGGCCTTGGATCGAGAATGGTTTTTATTACGATTTCTACTTCCCCCCCGAAACGACAACGCCCGCTACCGATGATGATGATGGAGGAGGAGGACTTCCCAGCAGCAGTAGTAGTGGTCGCAAGTTGAACGAATCGGACCTCAGGGGTATTAAAAAAGAAATGGATAAAATCATATCCGCGAATTATCCCATACTGCGTAGGGAAGTAACGCGCGACGAGGCGCGTGCGTTGATAATGGAAAAACGCGAACCGTTCAAACTCGAATTATTGGATTCCATCACATCGGGCGAAGGAGATGATTATATTACCATCTATTCCATAGGCGAGGAATGGTGGGACCTGTGTGCCGGGCCGCACGTCGATTCCACCGGTCGACTGAATAAAAAGGCGACGGCGTTGGAAAGCGTCGCCGGGTCGTATTGGCGTGGAGACGAGAATCGTGAAAGTTTACAACGCATATACGGCACGGCATGGAAGGATGTGTCGCAATTAAAGGCATACAAGAATAGGATGGAAGAGGCGAAGAAGAGAGATCATCGCGTGTTGGGTAAAAAGCTCGATCTATTTAGTATTCAGGTAAGTGTGATGTGTTATATGATGGGACAGATATATATATATATATATATATATTGTAGAGAGAGGTTTTGAGGGAGTGTTGTTGTTGGGAGTAACTTTTTGAAATGAGAGGGGGTGGGGGATTGAAAGACTTTTTTTCTCCCTGTCTCAAAAAAACAAAACAATATACTTATATATATTTCTCACATTTATGTTATATTTTTTCACAACACCTTACACACACAAAACAATATATATATATATATATTATAGGAAGATGCCGGTGGTGGATTAGTATTTTGGCATCCCAAAGGGTCGACGATACGACGCAAGATTGAAGATTTTTGGAAGGAACGTCATATCGAACAGGAGTATGACTTTGTGTACTCGCCGCATATTGCCAACTTGAATTTATGGAAGACCTCTGGACATTATGATTTTTATCGCGAGGGGATGTTCGATCAGATGGAGGTGGAGAATGAGGTATATCAAATTAAGCCGATGAATTGTCCATTCCATTGCTTAATGTTTAAGGATGGCGTGCGTAGTTATCGTGAATTGCCCTTTCGATGGGCCGAGTTGGGGACTGTATACCGATATGAACGTAGTGGTACATTACATGGTCTGTTCCGTGTGCGTGGATTTACGCAGGATGATGCACATATCTTCTGTTTGCCGGAACAGTTACAGGATGAGATTGTGGGTGTATTACAGTTAACTAAAAGTATCCTATCACGATTTGGATTTGAGAAATATGAATTAATGATTTCTACCCGTCCAAAGGAGAGTGTGGGGAGTGATAAAATATGGGAGGATGCCACCGCGGCCTTAGTGGGGGCACTGGATGAGCTTGGTTGGGCGTACGGTATCGATGAGGGTGGAGGAGCATTCTACGGACCAAAGATTGATCTTAAGATTAAAGATGCCATTGGTCGGACCTGGCAATGTTCAACAATCCAATGCGATTTTAACTTACCGGAGAGATTTGATTTGGAATATGTAACTGCCGAGGGTACACGAGAACGTCCTGTCATGGTCCATCGTGCAATCTTTGGTTCGATTGAACGTTTCTTTGGCATACTCATTGAGAATACAGCCGGGGATTTTCCATTCTGGCTAGCGCCGGTACAAATGAAACTCCTACCAGTGACCGACGCAGCATATGACTACTGTAAGAAGGTGGCATCGAAAGCCAATCGTCTTGGTTTGCGTGTGGAGGTTGACAGAGGTAGTGAACGTTTAGCGAAGCAAATTCGTAATGCTGAACAAAGTCGTATTCCAATCATGTCAGTTGTTGGGTTTCGCGAAATGGAAGAGGAGACGCTAGCGGTACGCAGTCGTAAGTTGGGGGATTTGGGTTCGTTTACTGTTGATGACTTGTTGGCGGAATTGAAACGATGTGATGATACCGCTGAGGAAATGATGATGTTAGGAAAAGCTACAGAGACGGTGGAGACAGAGAGCACCAGCTCGGTGTGAATGAGTGTATTGGCGATATTTATTAAAGAAATAGAGAGATTGTTGAATGCATTATATTTGAGTTTTATTCACAAGCCCTCTGAATATATGAATGAATGAATGCCCGCACACCCCCCATTTATAGAATTCCCTGGATATAGAATAAGTTCATACCATCAATAACAAGATGTACAACAGCTACATGTAACCTCAGGATCATTACCCAAACAATCTACCACCAATACTTCCAACATTCCTCCTTCATCACTCCGAGTTAGTGAACATATACTCTCAGGAACAACAAACTTCATATCATTCTTTTGTATCTCAAGTCGTTGTAAATTGATTAACTTACTCCATCGCTTGGGGATACTACCAGTGAATGAATTATCACTAAGGATTAATGTAGTAAGATTAAGCACTTTGCCTAGCTCTGACGGCAATGTCCCACTGAGCCCGTTGCTCCATAATCCCAATCGACGTAAATAGGGCAGTCCAGCAAGTTCTTGCGGTGTATATCCACTAACATTATTTTCTGGTAAATCAATTGACACAACCATCCGTTCAGTGATTGTGTCGACATCACCATCAGAATGATGGGGTAAGTCGGTAGGATTGTTAATTGCATCCTCAAGTGTAAATGAAGGTATGACAACTTCTTCACATGTAACACCGACCCAATCGCATTCATGTACACCTGGCTCCAACCAAAGATCTGACATGGTCCAATCGGTACCATTCGTTGCATAGTACAGTACGACAGTGGCATATCGCTGTACTAAACGATAGGCAGGAGTATTTGTTCCTAGATATGGACGAGAAAGAGTAGTAGCCTCCATCTCGTCTTCCTCCTCCCCAATCTCATCAGCGACTGATATTGGTCTCTGCTCCCCAATCTCATCAGCAACTGCGACTGGTAATGTATCATCAAAGACAAGGAAATCTCGTGCCTTCTGTGATGCAGAGACCGTTGAACCAAGCTGTGCTACATCCGGTCCATCAAGATCAGTAAATGACGATAATTCTGATATCTCTTGTATTATTACATGATAGGCAATATATCCACTTATATCACCTGGTACTGGCTTTGTTGGTTCGAGATTATCGGTTATGTTATTTCCCTCCGAGTTCATGTTGTTAAATACATCATCATCAACACCATCATCATCATCATCATTCGTAGTGGATGTTCCACCATTATTATTATTTTCATCACCATCACTAGCACCTAAAATACTTTCAGGATCGACCGAGTTCGATTCAAATGGGGTCGAATCACCATCTGTATTAAATATAGTATATCCTAATACAAGTGCAATCCCTACAGTGAGGATGATTAGTGCACCAGCGATAATGTAACATTGATATTTACTTATTCTTGTTGTTTTTGATTTGCTCGACGCGTTGTTGTTGCTGCTGTTGCTGCTGTTATTGTTAGCAGCAGAGCGTGTTAATGTTAGTGGAAAGGGTATTATATTTCCCGCCGACTCTAAATCATTGTCTTCCATATGATTTGATGAAACGACTGAATCATCATCGGCATGGTAGCCACGTGTCGTAATTTTACGATCAAAATCACCCCGCTCTTGTTGCAATTGTTGACTACTGGGCGGTGCTGCAGACATCGCTATGGACTCACCACCTCGTGTTGATGGACCATCTCCTGGAGCAGGAGGAACGTCTTGGGTGCTAAGACACGACTCATCTAGTGCATAATCTGATGATGTCAATACATTCGAATTATACGATACGTCATCGTCATCTACGGACGATGATGATTGATGATCGTCATTACCGCTATTGGCACCAACAGCGTCGTATGTGCTTCTTGTCCTATTATTCATTTTGCTGCTGGAGTAGGTGGTGTGTTGTGTCGTCTCTCATCATGCTTCCCCATTATTTCCCCTCATAGAATATTCTGAAAATTTCGAGTGACTTTCCGTTGGGGAGAGAGAGAGGCAGGAACAGAGTAACAGAAGACTCGGTAGGCCTTTGCCATGGGCACGCGAATAGAAGATGTGAACAAGATGCACCACCACCGTGTGCGCTCGTGACAGGCGCAGGATCGGTTTCGCTTGTGCCCGTGCG
>Ga0247831_1006398_pt1 | contig 13964 bp, 8 predicted proteins | sample LaCruzMarch2015__9_FD_192406 | JGI IMG/M metagenome (GOLD analysis project Ga0247831, IMG submission 192406) | Freshwater microbial communities from meromictic Lake La Cruz, Castile-La Mancha, Spain - LaCruzMarch2015_1m | ecosystem: Environmental > Aquatic > Freshwater > Lake | place: Spain...
TGCCGGCGAAGTATTAGATGTGGATGGAATAACTGGTGGTTTTAATTTTCAACACGCCTGGTCATCGGGCTTTGTTGCAGGAAAATCTATGAAACAATGATAGAAACCATAAAACTTTTCGATAATTTTTCTGAAACATTTAAAGGTTCAGGCAATAATTCCATTGTTTACTCATCGCTTACCCACTTTGATGGCCGTTTGCAAGCCGATTCACTCAGTTTAAAATATACCATTTCGGGCTACGAAAAATATTATATCAATAATAATCAATATAAAGTTGAATCAGGAAAATTCATCATTACTCCACCCGATTTAACAATTAATGCAAAATTTTCAAATCCTACGCCTGTCGAGTCTTTATGCATTCAATTGAGCAATGATTTAATAAATGCTGCATTTAATGACCTTATTTTTTCAAACGATTTAAGTGAGAATATGCGTGCAATTAATTTGGTGCACGACCTCAACGTATATCAAAGTATCGAGGCCAATACAACAGTAAAAAGCACAGTAAATTCAATCATTCAACATTTTAATTCACCTGAAATAATTGCCGAAAAACTTCAGCTTTGGGCCAAGGAAGTTTGCAATATTCAATTACAATTAAATACCAAATTAGTAAGAATTGAGCGCATTAAAAAAAGCACCAAAAGCGAAATATTTCACCGCATAGAAAAGGCAAAAAACTTCGTAGAATTAAATTTTAAAGATGAAATTAATTTGGATTTAATTGCCGAAAATTCAGCACTTACAAAATTCGATTTAATTCGGTATTTCAAACAAATTTATCAGCAGACGCCTTATCAGTATTTAATGCAATTAAGATTGCTCCGTGCCAAAGAATTAATTTTCGAAAACAAATACGCATTAGAAACCATTGCCTTAAAATTAAACTTTGCCGATTTACCAAGCTTTAGCAAAGCATTTAAAAACCATTTCGGAATTTCCCCTTCTAAAATAGCAAGGTAATTTTTAGGGCACTCCCCCGCATTTACATTTATTTTCAAAAACACCATTTCGTCGGCGGGGTCGCGTCTTCGGCCATAGTTGCACATTGCATGTGCAAGCTATTTGCCTCAGCCTCTAGTGCGGGCATTCATGGTGGCAATGCTTTTTAGCTGAAATCGATTTATAAATTCTTTTCATCCATCAATTCACACACAAATATCTGTTTCTGCGATTTATCGCTAAACGCTTCCTCCTCAAAACTCCCAAACTTCTTCACAATATTAAATCCCATAAATTTCAAATAGCTATCTAATTCTTGTGGAAAATACATTCTCATATCCAGATTTTGTATTGAATTAAATTCACCATTTATAAAATAATGCCATTCTATTCTATTAATCTGAGTGCTATTTTCATATCGCATTGCCTGTTTTATCAGCACTTTTCTGCCATCGCTGGTTTCGTATTCAGCTATTTCTTTTAATTCATTTTCATTTCCAACTATATAATGAATATTGGGATTATAGCAATCTAACAAAAACTGTCCACCGTTTTTAAGGTGTTTTTTTATTGCATTAAATGCCATCAACAAATCTTTATTTTGATATAAATGATGAATAGAATTAAATGGAATAAAAATTAAATCATATTTTTCTGGTAATTCCAAAGTTCTGAGATCTGCTTCAATAAACTGGATTTTTATTCCTGCCTCAGCCGCTTTTAATTTTGCTTGTTCCAACATTGTTGAAGCATTATCCACGCCAGTTATATCATATCCTTCCATTGCAATTGGTAGTGTAAGTCTGCCAGTGCCGCAGCAAAGTTCCAGTATTTTTGCATCCTTATTTTTCGGTAGCCACTTTTTATAAAATTGCAAATCATTTAGAAAAGTATTTAAACCATCATAAATATTTGCATCATAAATTAAATCACCAACTTTATAATTACTATTTATTTTATCTTTCACAATCTAATTCTTAATTAAACATTCTTACTTTCAATTCTTATTCTTTTATCTTTTTTAAAGAAATACACAAACACTTTTATGCCATTGAAGCCGCTACTTTAGAAACGAATTTTAACAAACCCGAAGATAAGAAATAATCAATGAATCTGAAGTTGGTTAATTACTTTTGATGGTCCAAAAGAAAATTATTTATGCCTAAATCTTAAATATGTGTAGTAAGGCAAATAAATACATAAATAAAAGAGATTAAAACGATTGAGCAATTCGAGACAATCTTAATCCCGAAGGGATTTTATATTTGTAAAATCTATGATGATAAGTTGATATGCGACCCCGAAGGGGTCGAACACATTCTGCTCTAATTCTTTTATAAACATGCGACCTCTTTGAGGTCATTCACGATTTTAGTCTTCTGCAAAATATATGTAAAAAGCTTGTGTATCACAATTGCATGAGATATTATAAATTTAAATAAAATAATAAATAATTTTTAACCAACTTTATATTCACTCCAATAAAGCATCCGCTAAATCGCTTTCAAATTGCTTAAAAATATCTTTTAATGCGCTTGAACCATTGGTGCCATAATTTACAAAAAACACCAAGGTTTTATTTTGTGCAGGAAAGTAAAATAAATCGGCACTGTAGCCTAAATCTCTGCCCGTGTGACCAATTCCAAAGGCAGCTTTATCGGTGAATTTTTTAATCAATCCTGGACCGGTATAGAAGTCATCATCTTCTTGCAGAAATTGTTGCATTTCATTTAAAGATGAATCACTTAAAATTGTTTTATTAATCAGTAGGGCCTTTGCGAATTTATGCAAATCAAATACAGTCGAAAATATTCCCCCATAACCATTTCCACTGCCCGTAATTAAATTGCTCACGTTAACTATTGAATTGTTGTTATGCAAATCAAAGTATCCTTGTGCTGTAAATCCCGGTAAATCTTCTCTTCCTTGGTAATATGTATTTTCCAAACCCAATGGCAACAATATTTTTTCTTTTAATAAAACATGATGCGGAACACCAATAGCTTTTTCTATGCACATAGACAATAACAAAGTATTGGTATTGCTGTAATGTGCTGGATAGGGAGCATTTAATTCGTACCCATCTTCCCCATAAACATATTCCAACAACTCTTCCTGCGTCCATTTTTTATTGGGTGTATTCAATACTGCCAGGTAAAATTTAGAAGAAGTAATTACATCGAAAATACCTGTTGTATGGTTCATCAATTGCCGAATGGTTTTTCCTTCTGCATTGTCTATTTTTTTTAGAATTTCAGCATCGATATATTTGCTAATAGGCTCATCCAGATTTATCTTTCCTTCTTCTTGCAACTTGAAGGTGAGTGTACCCACCAACATTTTAGTAATACTTGCAGCTTTGGAAATATGACAAGTTTTAAATGCAACATTATTCTCAATATCAGCAAATCCGACAGCATTAGCATAAATACCATTGCTATCTTCAATTAAAACGGATATCCCGGGAAGTCCCTTTTTTACATAATCTGTAATAATTGCATTGATTGCATTTTTCTTTGGATGATTTTCATTGATTATCTGCCCAGAACAAGCAATATCGTCAGTTGGACCAATCTCTTTTTTGCAATTATTTAATGAAAATAAAAGCAAAATAAGCAATGAATAAAATATTGATTTATTTGTTTTCATTTTTCTTTTTTAATGGAATTATTACACCTAATTCAATTGCATTTATTGGCAAAAGCGGCACATAACCTTTTACAAAAGGACCTTGAATTATGGTTTTTGCATGCAGCATAATTGCCATACTTTGTGCATTATCCTTTTTTAATTTATAAATTATGCCAGCTTGTAATAAAATAACAAATTGAGAGCGTGGTGAAAATTTACTTTGGGTTTCATAAACACCATCTTTATTTAATTTTAAAACAGCACCACCTTCAAATGCAGCGCCATAACCAGCACCTAATCCAGCATCAAAATTTATGCGTTTAAAATGATTATTTCTATACACCGCCATTCCTGAAACAGTAAAAAGCGTTTGTACATATTTTTGCCAAATCAATCCAGCATTCACTTTATACAACCATTGATTCACTTCTTTTTTATTGAATTTCTTCGAATAATTAACATCAATTCCCGGGTGGAAACTACCCCGAAATACATTTCCAATTCCTGTTACTGGTAATGAAGGTGCATTACTGCTGAAGGCTGCACCTAAATATTTCTCCTGAGCTTGTCCTGAAAAAAGCAGAAAGATTGAGAAAGCAAGAATCAAACAGGTTGATTTTAGATTCATTTTAGTTTGGTTTATCTGGTCAGTAAATTAGATGTTTTGTGTTTAATTGAATGAAAATTAATGAATACTTTCAATTGGAATATTTAACGGAATACCTTGCGGAAAGCGGGCAAACATTCTAAGTTTCTCATAATTCATCGATTTACTTTTATATTTAAATGCACTATTTCCGGAAGATGTAGCGCTAATAGTTACAATTAAATTAACTGGAACAGTAAAGATAGAAAAGAAACCATGACTGATTGTGCTCAACAAAAAAACAGGAATTGTCCATCCATACTGTTTCGGCTGTGCATATTGTAAAGTAAAACGTTTTATTTCTTTTACAGAAATTAATAAACACTTTTTTTCATTGCTTGAAAGTACAACTATTTGGGCGCTATCTATTGCAATTAATTCCCCATCAATTCTATCTCCACCATTCATTGATATTTTAATGAAAGAACCAAATTCATTCACACCAATTTTATCTGAGGTGGGTAAATATTTTGGCGAGCTGCAACCAAATGCAACTAATGAGATTAATAGTATGAATAACAACTTAGTTTTCATCGTATGAAAATGTTTTTGTATCTATTTTTGAATTCCAAAATTCCTGTTCCATTTTCAATTCATATAATTTATAATTTTTCGCCTCCATTTTAAGATATTTTTTAGGATAATCAACCATTTGCATCAGTTTAAGTAAATCTTTATCCTTTAACCAATGTTTGCGCATCCATTCCAAATAATATCCTTTGGAATAAAGAAATAACTCATAATCTGTTCCTTTCTCAGGGAATTTAAAATTTAGTTTATATTCACTTCCTGGCATTGAAATTAAATACTTGTCAGGACTTTTCAATGCAGCAATTGCTTTTGTATCAATTTTACCTTTATTTAAAATTATTTCCGGTTGAATTTCTATTGGTTTAACTTCGGCTGTAATGTTTGCAAGTGCTGCATAATCTAATCGCCACAAGCCTTTATTCAATACAATCTTTAATTTAACAGTCTTTTCCATAAAAGAAGAATTCAAAGGAATAAATTGACGATTCGCGGCAATAGGGCCTGTTTCATAAAATCCATTTTGAAATTCCCAAACATTCTTCTTTTCATTCCATTGGTAAATATCAATGTTTCCTAATTCTTCTTTTATCCCTTTATTCAATTTTTCTTTTGTCTCTTTACTTGCCTCTACTTTTGCAAAAATATCTCCTACTTCATCGCCCATATAGCCCATTGCGCTGTATATAAAATAGGTAGTCATTAATGTTTGGCGAAAATTTAATATTAATCCTACATCCTTTTTTTCCTTAATATTATTAAACGTTAAATAAATTTCTTCTTTACTATTTAAATTATTAGCATCAGCCAGCGAAAACCTTTCTTGCCGGTCTTCCTGTTGCAAATAAGAAGTAATATCACCTTCATTTCCTGAAGCAATAGACAATGGAAAAACACTATCGCATTTGAAAAAATTATTAGATACAGATTGAAATACCCTTTCATTACTTTTCTTTGGAAATGCTAATAGCTTTACCTCATTTACACAATGTGTTTCCAATGCCTCATTCTTCATTATCAAAGAAAAAGTATCTGAATTTGTGCCTTTGTTGTTCAATGCGTCAATATCAAAATATTCCAATGATGGCGCAATTGCATTTGAAAAACCCTCTGCATCAGCAAAATGAAAATTATCATTTTCGTTGATATAAAATGTTGGACAAGACCCAAAACAAGCTTTGGGATTTGTAATACAATAAATTCCGAGCACAATATCTACACCTGCTAAAATGCTCAAAGCGGTAATTCTATTGTTTTCAGTGTTTAATAATTTTGTGTTTGTTTCGAAAATTAAAACGCTATCCACCAAAACAGAAATTGGGCCTTGAGAAATTTTACTTCTTTTGAAATCAAATACATCTCCTACACCTTTTACTGATTTTGATACAGAATCTACCTCCCAACTGCCTCCAAAAATACAAACATCACCATTTCTTAGGTGTGCTTTCAAATATGGTTTTTCGAGGCTATCTTTTGTAGCATGAATAAGACTATTTACATCCTTATAATTAGCACGGAAATTATATTTCTTACAGGAAATAATTGTGGAGATTAATAAAACAAAATAAATGTATTTCATATCATCTTAATTATTTATTATAGATTCCCAAACCCACAATCTAAAAGTAAATTTAAAATTAAATCTTAAATCATTTTACTAAAAAACCATTTCTTGAAAGCATCCAAACTATCTTACTTTTACAATTTATTTCAACTTGCTGTTTTTTAAGACTTTATAAAAGTTCTCAAAAATAAAAACTGATAAAAATCAATTTTTGACAAACTCCTTCTCCTACATTTGCGCATCAAAATTCTGAAATGAAACTAACCCTTTTATCTATATTTATTCTTCTTTTTTCAATAAGTAATGCACAAACCTTAAAACGCAATTACTACAATGGCGCCGCTTTACAAGCCATTAATGATAGCATTTCAAAGAAATACAATTATAAAGAAACAAATGGATTACTGGTTTTAAAAGTTATTCCAGCCGGAAGTGCTGCCAACTGTGGCGTAAAAGAAAACGATATTGTTTGCAGTGTAAACGAAATTAATATCCAAAAAATAGCTGATTTAAAATCAGGGAAATTATCTGCATTAAAAGAAAATGAACCAATAGTTTACAAGGTTTGGCGCAACAATAAATTAATCACTTTAAAAGGCAAAACCAGCGCAAGACCCAAAGAAAACAAAACAGGATTAACTTACCAGTATGGTGAATTTAATTATAAAAATGGCCGCATCAGAAGCCTGGTTTCAAAACCTGAAATTGCAAATCAGAAACTTCCAGCCATTCTGTTTATTCAAGGATATACCTGCACGCCAAATGTGGATTTAGACGAAAAACATCCTTACCGCCAACTCACCGACGGACTCTCCGCAGCAGGATTTACAGTAATGCGCATTGAAAAACCTGGCATCGGTGATAACGAAAACACGCCAGCCTGTGAGCAAATTGACATTCATGAAGAAGCCGAAGCTTTCGAAAATGCTTTGTTAACTTTGAAAAAAATGCCTGAAATTGATACTAACAATATCTTCATTTGGGGACCCAGTATGGGCGGAATCATCGCTCCAATGCTCACTTCCAAAAATATTTGGGTAAAAGGCGCGGTTGTGTATGGAACCACCGATAAAATCTGGGGCGAATACATCCTCGAAATGACGCGCATTCAAAGCAATGGTTTCGGCATGGAACCAATTGAAGTTGAAAATACAGCAAGAAAAATCCGCAAAGCCTTGTACGAAATTTACACGCAAAAAAAGTCGCCCACGCAATTCGTAAAAGAAAATCCAGATTTGAGCCAATTTATGACCGAAAACTTTGGCTGGCAAGAAGGCAGCGATGTATTATTTACTCGTTCTGCAGCCTTCAACCAGACCTTAGATGCCATCAATCCAATTGATTTATGGAGCAAAACCACTTCAAAAGTGCTGGCATTTTACGGTGAAGCAGACATCGAAGCACTAAATCCAGTAGGCGCCAAAAGCATTGTAAACACTATCAATCATTATCATCCCGAAAACGGTACTTACTATTTTTTAAAACAAACTGACCACGCATTTGCGAAAGTAGGAAGTATTGAAGATGGTTACCGCACCAAAGCTGATCCGAATTATTCCAAAATAATGGTAGAAAACTTCAATCCCGAAGTCATACATGTTTCTGTTGATTGGCTCAAAAACGTAATTGAGAATAAATCGAAAACCGAATTTATTTGGCAGAAAACCAATTCAGAAGCCTACAAAGGCAAACAAGACGATGTGTATTTTATCAACGAAAATACAGGCTGGTATGGCAATGGAAAAGGCAAATTGTACCAAACCAAAAACGCCGGGCAAAATTGGGAATTGGTAAACGAAAAACCGGGAACTTTTATTCGTTGTCTTGCATTTACAGATAGTTTACATGGCTTTATTGGGAACGTAGGCACAGATTATTTCCCTAACGTAACAGATACCACAGCCTTGTACGAAACTTTTGATGCTGGTAAAACCTGGAAAGCCGTTAACAACATTTCCGGACCATACCCAAAAGGATTATGCGCCATAGATATTTACAAAAACTTAAAGATTAATGCTGGAAATCCATTGGTAGAAAACACCATTAGAGCTGCCGGAAGAGTTGGTAGTCCTGCGTTTTTAATGACAAGCTACAACAACGGTAAATCCTGGAAATCTGAGAACATGGAAAAATACTGCGCTGCCATTTTCGACATTCATTTTGTTTCTGCCGATACTGGATTTATCTGTGCAGCCTCCGAAGCTGATGTGGAAAAATGCAATGCAGTAATCCTCAAAACCACCGACGCAGGCAAATCATGGAAAAAAGTTTACCAGAGTACACGCCCATTCGAGCTCAACTGGAAAAGCAGTTTTCCTACCCATAAAATTGGCTATGTTACCCTTCAAAATTACAATCCCGATAGCACCGTGAGCGAACACTACGTTTTAAAAACCCACGATGCTGGCGAAACATGGAGCGAAATTCCACTAACCAATAACCATAAAGTGCGGGAATTTGGTGTAGCCTTTATCGATGCCAATACTGGTTTTGTGGGCAGCACTGTTGGCGGTTTTCAGACAACCAACGGCGGCCTCAGCTGGCAAAAAGCAGATTTCGGCATGTACACCAACAAATTCAGAATCCTACCAAGCAGCAAAACCATTTACGGAATTGGCGATGCGGTATATAAAATGAAATGGTAGTTTTTGGGCGGCTGCCGCTTCGTACCTCCTTTCACCGCGTTTTCGCTGAATTTCAATTTATCAATTCCCTTTCACAAAGAAATTATGTTTCGCTTCTGTTCCATCATTCATCTTCACAATTAAAAAATAAGTGCCAGTTGCCCAAGTGTGCAAATCAAGGTGCAATTGCTTTTGAGAATTACTATTGTTGTAATCTACCATCAATTTACCAGCATTATCAAAAACCATAATGTTTTGAATCAGCTGCTCGCTCGAAACAAACAAAGTTCCGCTCGAAGGATTCGGAAAAACACTCACTGTTGGCTTATCAAAAGCCGAAAAGGTACTTGCCCCCGATTCTGTTTTAAATTCATACACATCGCTCCAAATAGAATTCTGTGTATCTCTTTGTGCCATTACTCTCCAGTAATAACGTTTGCTGCCTTTGTTTAATGCTGTGCTGTATTCAGAAAACTCAATAGTATCTAGCACCTGCGTGCTAAAATCGCTGCTGGTGTCTATAGAGATGATGTATGCTGTAGCATCTTCAACATCTTCCCAATCAAAATCTGCATTCAAAGAAACATTGTTCTCATTAAAAGAAGGTGCAAGTAAATTAGGACCTTCAAAAACTGTAACAGTGGTAAAAGATAATATCTGCGACCAGGAAGAAACAATAGAAGGTGTGTTAAAAGCCCTTACGCACCAGTAATACTTCTGATTGGGTTGTAAAATTACCACAATGCGAGAAGTATCAGTTGTGGTATACACCAATGGTGAAGTAAAATCGTTGCTTTCATCTACATACAACTGATAAGAATTTGCATACAAACTGCTGCTCCAAACAAATTGCATAATGGTTGGCACTTCTGTTTCATTATTAACAGGTAACAACAAAGCAGGCGTTACCGGAATTGCAAACGAATTGGTGCCAGTAGAAAACCAACGAGAATTCCAATCTGAAGCATCGTTTGTCGAAATTGCTCTTACGCGCCAGAAATAGGTCCTGTTTTCAATAACTGCATTAATTGTGTGCTCTGTATCAGCAGAATCTGACGAAGCACCTAAATAAGTTTTTGTAATATTGATTAAAATGGGCGAGTTAAAAAGATTGGTAGTATCTACTTGCAATTGATATTGTGAAACTCCCTCATAAGCTGCCCAATTTAGGATAATACCATTGGTTCCTAAATTTAATACTCCGTTTTCGGGGTTAACAAACGTTACAATACCACGTGTAGAAAACAAAGAAGTAGCACTCCAGGCTGAAGTATCGCCATTTATGTAGGCCCTTACTTTCCAGTAATATTTCTGACCAAAAAGCAAGTTGTTCAGGCTGTGTTCAGTGTCTTCGTTTGCACTGCTCACGCTGATGTAGTTTTTGGTAAAACTCAACTTTGCTGGCGTTGAGAATGTGGCAAGGGTATCAATTTCTAACTAATAGCCTTGTGAATTATTTACTGCATTCCAGTTGATGGTAACTCCTATAAAAGTGTTGGCGGCATTAAGCGGTGCAACTACTTCGGGCGTATTCCAAGCCGAAATTTTGTTTACAAACAGAAAAATAATTGAACATGTGAAGAGTAGAGTTTTATTCATTCATGGGTTTTAAGAACACACACTTATAGCCCAAACTGCTTAAATTGTTACTTTCTTATTGCATCATTTCTTACATCTACTGCAAAATAATACAAGGCAACACCCTTTTTAATGAATAATTAATAATTTTTTATATTCATTATTCATTATTCATTATTCATTATTCACTATTCATTATTAATTATTCATTATCAATTATTGTTTTATAAATCGCTTGTTATAAATAGTATTGCAATTTGTTACCCTTACAAAATAAATTCCTGAAGTAAACTCGGAAACATTTATTACCTGCATTTTATCGCTTGTAGAAACTTTTCTTACCAAAGCACCCATTTCATTATAAATCTCAATATTGCTTGTTCCTATAAATAGTTGAGGCAAACTCATGTTCAGCATTTCATTTGTAGGATTTGGATAAATAGCCCAACTGCTTTCGGTAATTTCTTCGCCAGTTGAAACGCCAATAACAGAAACCTGCAATGTAAACGTATCTGTTCCGCATAATCCTGTGGCTATTAATCTTGCTGTGTACGTTCCAACTGAAGGATAGGTAAATGTAGTTGTAGCATTGGCAGAACTGTTGTCGGTTGTGCCATTTCCATCATAATCCCAAGCATAAGTATCTGTTCCGGTAGAGGTATTTGTAAACGTAACTTGAAAATTATTGCCTTCTAAAGCTGTGAATTGTGCATTTGCAGCACCAGGAACAGTTACGGTCAGTTGATCTGTGCCCACGCAACCTGCAACATTGGTAACTGCAATAATGTAAACACCTGCTTCACTTACTGTTAATGTTTGCGTTGTATCGTCTGTAGACCATGTGTAGCTGGAAAATCCTGCACCAGCATTTAAAGTTATTGGAGGCGTTCCGGGACAAATAAATCTGTTTGGACCTAAATTCACAAATGGTGAAGGAGAAGAGTTTACCTGAATGGTATCGTAAACATTGCAACCTTCTGCACCATACACAATCATGCTGTAGATTCCTGGTGTGTTTACAGCCAAGGTTTGTGTTGTTTCTCCATTCGACCATAAAATCCCTTCAAAAGGTGAAATATCTGCCGTTGCTGTAATTCCATCGAATGCTGAAGTTGGCGGATTTACCGATAAATTTAAAAAGATATCATTATTTGCATCGTCTTTTCCGGTTAATGTTCCATTGGCATTTCTAAACACCATAAACAAGCCATTTAATGAAGTTCCCAATGGAACATCGTAATAAGAATAAGGATTAAAAGTAATGCTCCATTTATTATCACCTAAGGCTGTCATTTCGCCTAAACCATCATCTAGTCCCCAATTTCCAACCCAAGGACTTACAGGACCACTAAATGGCACTAATTCGTAAGTGGAATGGTAATACACTTTGTTGGCTCCTTCTAAATCTCCTACTCCTTTTGTTGCATCATACACAATTGTAATAGAATCTCCTGCAGATGTTACCGAAACTGTTGGACCTATTTCTATTACCTGAGTTCCACAAATGGTTTTGTCTGGTTCTAAAGCTACAGAACTCGCTAAAACATTATTCCGTACAATTACAGAATCTGTAAAACTGCAACCGTTGTTCATAGAAGCAGTAACTTCATAAGTCCCTGGTGCATCCACTAAAATAGCAGCTGTTGTAGCTCCATTGCTCCATAAATATTCATCAAATCCTGCGCTTGCCGAAATTGGCAAATCTTGAATAGCCCCACAAAAAGAAGTATCATTTGAAACTGTTAATGCAGGAGAAGGTAAAAAGCTTACTGTGATTGCATCAGTAGCCGTGCATGTTCCATTGCTAATAGTTGCTGAATAAGTTCCTGATGTGCTTACAGAAATACTTTGAGATGTTGCTCCTGTTGACCAAATAATAGATTGATAAGGTCCAGGTGAGTTTGTAGCTTCAATACCATCAAACGAAGAAGTAAATGCAGGCGTAATGGAAGTGTTTAAATAAATATCTAGCCCAGCTTCATCTTTACCTGTAATTGTTCCATCTGCGTTTCTAAATACCATCCAAATTCCGGCATACGTCATGGCTGGAGGTAAATTGTAATGCGAAGTTGGGTTGATGGTAATTTCCCAAATATCAGGCGAAACTTCTGTCATTTCTCCCCAACCATCATCTTGTCCCCAATTACCTGCAACATACGTCCATGGGCCATTTACAGAAACTGAAATTCCTGAATGCATATAAACTTTCTCAGCATTTTCTAAATCTCCCAATCCTTTGGTTGCATCATAGCGAATGGTTAATGAATCTCCATTAAAAAACAAACCAACATTTGGTGAAATTACCAATGGACCTGCTCCGCAAACTGTAGTATCGTTTCCTAAACTAAATGTAAACGGTATACCAACCACCACAACTGTTGAATCTTCTGCTTTACAACCATTTGCTGCAGTAACTTCTACTGAATATGTTCCTGCAGTATCTACAGTTATAGTTTGTGTGGTGGCACCTGTTGACCAAATGTAGGCTGCAAAACCAGCTCCGGCATCTATTACATTATTCACAGGCAGTACACATGTACTGATATTTGAAGGTAAATCTAATACTGGCGCAGGTAACAATGTAACCTGAATGGTATCAGAAATTTGACAGCCGCCTGCAATTGTAACGGTAGCTGAATAAGTTCCCGAATTTTCAATAACAATACTGCTCGATGTTTCTTCCGTATTCCAAACAATATCAGTATAAATACTCTCATCTCTGGTGGCTGTAACCCCAGCAAAAGCTGAGACAGGCGATGGGCCTGATAATCCTAAAAATATATCGTTGCCATTTTCATCTTTTCCAGTTTGTGTGCCATCTGCATTGCGGAAAACCATAAATAATCCATTTACATAAAGTCCGGGATTGTAACCATAATACGTTTGCGGTTGAATGGTAATTCTCCATTTGTTATTTCCAATTGATGTCATTTCCCCTACTCCATCATCTTGTCCCCAATTACCAATAAATGGTGTTACAGGACCACCAAACGGTGCATATTCGAAGGAAGAATGAAAGTACACTTTCGTCGCTCCAACCAATCCGCTTTGCCCTAATGTGGCATCATAAGTAATTGTTAATGAATCACCATCAGGTGTAACTTGTATTCCCGATTGTAATTCAAAACCTCCCAAAGCACAAACAGTAGTATCATTTCCAAGTGAAAAGTCAGGAATTGAAATGCCTGTTACATTTATCGTATCAGCATCTGTTGCTGCTCCTAAAGTTACGTTTACAATATATTGACCGGGTTGTGTAATCTGTATGGTTTCGGAAGTTTCCCCTGTGCTCCACAAATAAGAATCGTATGTTTCATCTGTAGTAAGCGTTAATGTTGCACCAGGACAAATATTCGCATCTGGCCCTAAATTCACATTTAAAATTGGCGCTCCTGCCACATTGTATATAAAGTTAAGTCCGTTATTGTTTTTGAAATTCAAGGTG
>Ga0247831_1006402_pt1 | contig 13953 bp, 5 predicted proteins | sample LaCruzMarch2015__9_FD_192406 | JGI IMG/M metagenome (GOLD analysis project Ga0247831, IMG submission 192406) | Freshwater microbial communities from meromictic Lake La Cruz, Castile-La Mancha, Spain - LaCruzMarch2015_1m | ecosystem: Environmental > Aquatic > Freshwater > Lake | place: Spain...
GAGCCGCACACCAAGATGATTGGGAGCGAGCCTTTTCATTGGTGTATTCATCACATGGCATGGACAGCGCACCACCCCGATCACTGTCTCATAGTATGCCATGGAGCATCCAAAGCTGTGCCACCTCCCAGCACAGCCAGCTTAGCAACTGCCACGACTATGTCAACCAAAGCCATCCTTGGTTGTATTGAGACCACCCTGTTTCGTATTGAGAGTGCAGGGGAGACATCGTCAACTTTCTGACAGTTCCGACCTGCATGGCTGGTTTCCATCTTATATCCAGCCATGGCAGATGCACCTCCCTGGCCAAACTTTTCTACATTATTACACTACCACATCATTTGGTACCTACTGCGACTGTCAGCTCTATCCTCAGTTTTCAGTGAGATCCCACACTGTCGATGCATTCTTCAATACATCAGCAGGTTGCGTCATCTGAAGGTTTGGAAGCATTACCCTCCTCCAAGGAAGAAGAAAGTAAAACCCAAGAGATCCGTCACACCACCAACGCCTTGGCTAAATGTTTTTGCTGTGGGTTGGGTCTTCTGCATAATGAGTTGCCGGTTTGAAATGTTCTGCCACCAGGCAGTACGCACGATAACTGATCGCTCTCAAGTTTTGCGCCAACACCAAGCCTGTGCTTCCAAAGTCAATGTAAAGCTAAATACAAGTTCTATTCACTTTGATTTTGACCTCTGTCCAATTGGTGTTGGTGGCAACGCGTCTTGCTGCATGGGAAACCATCCCGACCATATTGATGAACTCCAGTTAATCACAGAAGGCAAGTCTGTTTCTGGCATCAGTTCAGGGTGGGCACCTTCGAGTTCAACATCAAGGATGATACTGACCAAGCTCACACCATCCGCATCCCAAACTCGCAGCACGTGCCAAGTGCCAAGTCTCAAGAGGGTCCTCCTTTCACCCCATCATTGGGCTCAAGAAGCTTCTGATAATCATCCGCAATGGTACCGGACTATCACAGCGCAGTGTAATGACGGCATCATCCTTCACCGGACCCAACTTCCGGGTGCAAGATCCTACAGGACCCACGTCGCTGTGATCGAAGCCCTCAGGGCTTGTACCCCACATTTCTGTTGGGAGAAAGCCACCCTGCACCTTGGTCATTCTCCTGTCACGCCTGAAGATGATAAATTCATTGCTGCTAAGAACCTGCTTCTCCACCACTACTACTGCAAGCATGCTTCAGAGGGAGTCTCCAATGCCGACAACACTGTGAAACATGGAAACCTGTTTTCAAAGGGAGTCCCTGCTGACAGCGATTTTACACAAATTGCATGCTGGACAGTTTTGGGTACCAAGTCCTGCAACACTTTCACTGATGTAATCGAAATCCTCAAGGCATGTTGCACTCCACAAATCCGTCGGAATCAAGTCATCCAGCGTCCTGATCATTCTCTTGTCACTCCTGAACAAGATGATGAACTCATTGTCATCGGGAACCTGCTTCCAAGGTCGCACTCATCTTCACCAGATCGCGTCAGCGCCAATGTGACAATGTCCAATCTCAAGAAACCTCCACCAGTGGTGTGCAAAGTTTCTCCTTCCACTCCAGCGGTAGCTACAACGCCAATCCTGCTGCCCTCTTCCTATCCAGCTTTGTCTTCTACTTCTGTCAAGCTGTCAACTCTAGTAACACAAGGGTGCCCAGAGCATCCTTCCTTCCAAACAGTCAATACTGCAAAGTCCTCTCCAGTGGTCCATCCTCCTTTGCCAGTCACTCTGCCGTTTGTGTTAGCTGGACTATCTTACATTCACAAGATGGACCTTTATGCTGAGATACTCTGGCATCAATCAAGTGCAGCCTTTTCTAGCTGCCATCAAGAATCATTACATTGTCATCGTGCCTGTGCTGCTCAAGCAGTAGTACACACGAAAAAGTCGAGTCTACTCGCACAGCATCGCCAAGACTGCTACCGCAACACGCCAAAAAGTCGAGTCTACTCGCACAGCATCGCCAAGACTGCTGCCGCAACACGCCAAAAAGTCGAGTCTACTCGCACAGCATCGCCGAGACTGCTGCCGCAACACGCCAAAAAGTCGAGCACCTACATACTCGCACAGCATCAACGATCAGCATCAGCATCAACGATCAGCATCAGCATCAACGATCAGCATCAGCACCAACGATCAGCATCAGCATCAACGATCAGCATCAGCATCAATGATCAGCATTAGCATCAATGATCTTCCATCAACATCAACTATGGCTATGCCCTGCTTCATAACAAATCACTACAATCACTTCGACAGTGACCCACAGTCATTTGAAGGGGGGGAGAAGGTCACCAACGGCTCCAGAATAGCGAACAAGGGCATCAACCTTGTGCCACCACCAGGGCCTACCAATCCATCAGCAATGGTTATGTCCTCCTTCATGACAAATCACTGCGACCACTTAGACAGTGATCCACAGTTATTTGGGGGGGGAAAGAAGGCTGTCAACACTGGCACCAGAATTGCAAACAAGGGCATCATCGGCTTTCTCCTTGTTCCACCAGGGCCAACCAATCACGCGCCATCAAGCCTCAAGAGATTGATGCTCGCCTCCTATCACTGGGCCCAAGAGGCAGGGGACTGTTTTGTGTTTCAAGATGGACAATGCCATGCGTTTCAAGAGGGCCTACTTCAGGCTTCAGCATGGCTCTCAGCTTCAGGTAATACCAGCCCCCATAGTCTGTTCCTCCCTGCAGAATCTGACATACGGATTGAGATTGAGGGACCCTCCACAGCCAACAACACAACGAGGCATAATCAGTTGTGGTCTTCAGAGGGAGCCTTGGAAACATGTGACGGCGTTCCCACGACTAAATACAGGGGCATTGGGTATGAGAATCAGTCTTCTGAGGGAGCCTTGTCTACTGGCAGCAATATGGTTGTTGTGAAGCTTTGCAACTTGGACGTTTCCGGTTCAGTCCCTTCCAAACATGATGACACCTCTGCCGACGGAAGCATAAGGACCACCACACCAACCTTACCATCAGCCTTCCCTACAGCCAAGTCTGGCCAGTGCACCTTGGTTGATTACACTTACATGGAGCCCACAGAGGTTGGATTCTTCGCACCACAGCTTGGACACGTTATCATCCTCCTCCCCTGCTACTACTACGACTACATCACCGATGGCACATTCCACAATGAGACCTACCATCAAGCAACATGCAAGCAGGGGGGAGATCCCTTAACCTCGCGCAATGAGGCATCCAAAGGAAATCGCATTCAGCACTGTGACATCCCTTGTCCTAATTCCCTCAGGGAATCAACAACTACAACAAGAACAGCAGCAATGACCCTCCAATGTGATCTCGCTACATCGATCCAATGCTCATTGTCCACTGATAACAAGTTTCTCTTTCCTCCTCACAGGACAGTCTCTGAGGGAGTTACTTCAGCCAGGTCCAGGTATCGTCTGCACTTGACAACAGTCTCTGAGGGAGTTATTTCATCCAGGCATCGTCTGTACTTGACAACCTCCTGGGCATACAGGCTCCAGACTCCAGTACCAGTGGCCTTCCTGGTCCTGGGCGCTCATCTCAAACATCTTCCAGCACCTTTACAAAGACTCCACCACAAAATTCCTCTCAGCAGCACTGATGATGCGTCACGCGCAGAAAATGTCACCTACCATGTGGAAGCTGATGGAGCTGGCATTAAAGCAATCCATGTTGGAGCTGAGGGAGCTGGCATTAAGACAATCAAGCCTATCACTGCCAAGGTCACGCACATTGTCATGATTGCCTCCAAGCTCAAGTCCAATCCCAGCAACAATTTTGAATTCAGTCAGAGAACCTTGCTGATTGGGTCTACCATCTCTTACTTTTGTACTGCTGCTGACACTCAGACCAAGCCTATACCAGCTAAGGCGCATTCTGTTCTCATGGCGTCCAAGGACCAACCCAAGTTTGCTTTGCATTTTTATTACAGGTCAGTTACGAGTGCACTCACTTGCTTGGCACAAACTTCAAGACCCGACATCATGTATGCAGTCCGTCAGTTTGCCCGTTTCTCAGCCAACCCAAGAGAGCCCCACGATGAGGAAATCTTGTACTCAGCTCGCTACCTCATGGCGACTCGTGGTCTTGATATTCGTTTCCAGCCTGATCCGACAAGGGGCTACAAGGGCTGCTGCCACATCGATTTCTCTGGGAATTGGAACAAGTCTTTGGCTGCAAAGGATCCTGCTACTTCTAAGTCCAGAAGCGGGTGCATCATATTCTATGCGGGGTGTCTGATCATCTGGGCCTCCATATTGTGGTCACAGGTTGCCCTGTTCATAACGAAAGCCGAATACATTGCCCTTTCCATGTCCTTGCGGGATGTGCTTCCCATCATGCTTTTGATCAAGAAAATGAGGGAGCGGGGTCATGCGGTCACCTGCACTGAGCCACATGTATTTTGCAAGGTTTTCGAAAACAATTCAGGAGCTCTGGAGCTGGCTCATCTGCCAAAGCTCCCTCGCACCAAGCAAATCAATGTGTGCTATCATCACTTCCGGGAGCACGTGCGCTCACGTTTGATCAAGATCTATCCAGTCAGTACTCATGATCAAGTAGCCGATACCTTAACCAAGGCTCTTTCACAGAACGCGTTCCAGAAGCACCGTCGTGCTATGTGCGGGCAGTAACCCAAGTTACACAGTGAGGGAGTGTGAGATTATGAAGACTGTGACACTTACGTTACTTACAGAGTACGTATTTATTTAGTATTTGCCGGGAACTTATTTTGAGGCCAGTCCCGATTTTTGACAAGATCGTTTGCCAAGACCAAGTTCAATCCCAATTTGCCCTGTTTGTGTAGAATTGTAGGAGCTTCCTGCTCAATCCCGTTTTTACACCCTGCTTGCCAAAAAGAGCACTAGGCTCACTTTTGTCTCATAAAAACCAAAAATAAGCAATCGATCTATCGATTCCACTGCTCCGATTTATCCTACCGTTCTACCTTCCACAGGCAGAGCCGTCGACCCCTGATATTCCATATAATATCATACAGTTCCATTCAATAGAGCTCGTCAATGCTGTCAATGCGCTTCATGGGTGTTTGGTGACGATGACGACGGCTGGGGACAATAATGCACCAAAGCTAATACTTCGATCTTCGATCTTCGATTTCAAGTCCGAGGACTTGAACCCCAGACGAAAAAAGAGGCCAGACATTAGAAGAGAGAGGAGTCACAACGCTAAAACTATTAGTGTCACACCTCCGATCTCCTGACCTGCGATCTCAAAACGGGAGGACTTGAACACCGTCGTAGTAGGAGGGGTTGAAGGGGAGAGGAGAATAACACGCGCCATTACAATACTATGACGGAGGAGGATGGCGGTCCCGCATCGTCGTCGTCGTCTACATCGAAAAAAGGAATAACAGAGGCAACTACTAATGATAACAACAACACCATGATTGAAAATGACGATGATAATATCAACGAAGCATTCTCAGATGTAGTGTTTTCAGATGTATTCAGCATCACCGCGAATGGTGTTAGGCCTATGATGATGGTATCACCTACTCGGATTACCAATCGGTTATTATCGGGTTTAATGTCACAACAAGCAGTTGTTGTTGTTGAGGATGGTGACGACGATGAACAACAGCCAACAAATGACGATTATGTTATTGACAGCATTAGCAACTATGTGGTGGCAACACAGAAAGTAGAAGAAGAGCTGATGGGGGATGATGATGATTACAATAATTTGACTCTTACTAATGGCTTAGGCAGTGAAAGTGAAGAAGTAATGACGACAACCACAACAACAACATTATTGTTGACATCAAATAATAGTCAGCAACTGCAAGAACGGCATCAGCAATTACAGCAACAACAACAAATCGAGCTGCTCAATAATCGTCGACGTGAAAAGAGACGAACCGTCCTCTCTCGAGGAGTTGGTAGCGATGGAGCAGTGAAAAAGGAGGAGGATGGAGTAATAATAACTCCTCAATTATCAACCCCCCCATCATCCCCCTCTAGAGTACTAATAATGAACCCGACGACAATAAAAGCAACTCCACATACGTCCTCCCCTCCTTCATCTCCCTCCAGACGAAAGGAGATTCGTGATAAAATTCGTAATAAACAACGTCAACAACGCATATTGGACATTACCACAACGCCAAACGGTGCGTCGACGAACTCGTCATCGTCGTCGTCTCTGCCTACTCCTCCTCGCCCACCTTCTCCTCATTCGTCGTCGTCTAGTCGTCCAGTGGGTAAGGTCGCAATACCAAAGGCATTTTCGTCGACAACGGTGGTGGTAGAGACGAAATCATTAGCAATATCAACATCACCACCACCACGGCCCATGACTACTTCATTGGTAAATAATGAGGCGAGAATAATAAAGCAACCAACAACGTGCGGTGGTGATGATGATGACAATGACAATACCGATGCAGTATCCGATGTGGCGTTCTCTGATGTGGCATTCTCGGATGTATTCAGCAGCACTACTGCCAACGGTAGTAGTAGGCCTATGATGAACATATCTCCTACTCGGATGAATACTCGGTTACTACTCTCGGGCTTATTGTCACAACAACAACAACAACAACAACAACAACAACAACAAGTTATTGTTGAGTATGGTGATGAATATGGGGAAATTATTATCAACGGCAACATCGGGTTGGCGGCGGTGACGAATAGAGAAGAAGTGGTAGTAGTACTGGGGGGTGATGCCATTGAGGAGAAGGAGGAGGGAGGTGATGACAATGTTTCACGACGTACACAACAACTTCTTACTGATGAAACAGAACTATTCCCAAATGCTGCATTGGTAGAAAAATATGATGGGGACCAGTACTTCGACAACAACAATAACGACGAAGACCGTAGCAACATTATTTTTGATAATACTCTCGATGATAAGGCATTCTGGGAGAAGGCAGAATCAGTCTTTATCTCACGATCATCATCATCTCTTGGCATAGCAACTTGTGATGACCTGGCCGACAACGCCGCGTGGGATACTACTGGTGCAGTAGAAATGAATGAAATATTAGAACAAACCAAGGCACGTAACAAGGAAATTAAAACAAAGTTTGGTGCAGTGGATAATTCCTCACAACCATTGCTTCGGTTGGAGACCGATGGGGAAGAGGAAGCAACAATGTACTCATCATCCGCATCGGCCGCCAAATTATTATTGCAGAAAGAACGTGTGGATATGTATAACAATGGAGGCTTTGGAGTGGGTGATGATTCATCAGTGGATAATGATGATAGAGACGAGGAAGAACAGAATTCGAGATGTGATGTTGACGACGAAGACAAAGGCAACAACAACTATCAGGTTGTTGATGATGAAATTGAGTACGAGGACCACCCCTACAATGTAGAAGAAGAAGTAATAGCTATGGAGACTTGTCAGATGGTTGACAACTTCGCTGAATTTTCACCTTTGTTGATAAGTCAGTCCGACAACCAGTGGGATCGAATTCCTGATGCAATACAATCAGAAGAAGTAGAAGACGAATCTCGTACTACTCTCCGGGCAAAACCCAGGAAAGTGGACGTGCCAATAAGTGTTAGCTCGTCTTCTGTCAAATCGCCGAATAAAATACCCCCTCCACCACCAGAAAAACTTCGTAAGTGGGAAGAAAGTAAGGGCATTCATGCTCGTCAAAGTTCCGTATCAATGACAAGTCAGGACACCTCGACTACTACCACGAATACTACTGATGACTATAAGATACACATTTCTAAGTCACCCAAGAGATCGGCGAAGAAATCTCATTCACTAATTGAAGAGTTGGACCTTGCTGGTCATAAACGTATGGTAAAAAAGATTGTCTTGGCAACAACGAAGGCCGCGACGAAGTTCGAGGAACAGTATCCATCATTGGAACACACGACATCTTCGGAATCCCACGGCGGTAGCCCCGAACCTGTATGCGAACTAACTCGTGGTGCCTTTAGTCCATGGAAGATACCCGATGGAGCCGAGGCTGACGATGATGGTAGTATTGCGACATCGGCGTGGACGGTGTGTGATAATGAATCGAATGCACGATCAAATGATAACAATCAAAAGATTGGATCCTCTCTTGCTGCGTCTCCGCTAATAAGAAGTTCAACTCCAATTAATGAATGCTTCGAGGTGAGCCTTGGTGATGATGGAGAAAGGTCACTTGCCTTAGTCCTTCGTTGGCTTTTTGATGTGGTCCTTCCTGACTCGCCAATTGCTGCTGCATATTCTGCATTCGATATCAATGCTGCAGTGTCCGTACAATCTGATCGTGTACTTGCAATCGCATGTGATGGCAATAACTTTAACCTCATTTGTGAATATGTGGATTCAATACTTACAGATATGGATCAAGGCTTTGAAGGATCTTATTTCCTGACCTCCAATGGGGCTACTCCGAGGTCGGACGAATTGGCTGGGTTCTTTGTTGATTGGTTGCAACGAATATCCAAAGTAACTGGAATCCCTTCCCCCTTTAGCGGGATGAATCCATTTAGTCAATCTATCGCTTATGACGGAATACCAAAGAAGCCAGCTGCTCAATCAACAAAAGGACAGAAATCCATACAAGACTTGATATTTACAAATGAAGATAGAGTCATTGCCATTTTTCAGTTTCTTCTGAAAGCTTGTAAGGGCTCGGTAGTGGAGAATGTCCGCCATGTCCTCTCGATTATTGATGAAGACCACATTGACGTGATTGATCCATATTCCACGCCAACTAAAGTGGCAGCTACGACTGCCACTCTCCGAGCTGCCTCTCCGACTGATAAACAAGCCCGAGTCCAGTCCACGACAATACGTAAAAGCAACAAGCGGTATAATTCAAATCAGAAATCGACCAGACTCAAAATCAATCCGACCTATGTGGTGCCAGCAGAACATCCGAGTCCTTTCGAGAAAGCAGTTTGGAGTCAACCGAGCATAGTGATATCAATACTGTCATTTCTTGGCGATCCAGTGTCTGTATGCGTCGCGAAGCGCCTAAATGTGTTCTGTAATCGAATTGTGTCCGAAAATCAACATGTACTCATGCGAGATGCTGTGAGATTGGGTGGGATGAACAAGTTCAAACGACCATCCTTCTGGTTATGGGTAACAGAAATGTGCAAACCGGAGGATCCTATTCCACGGCAAGGATCTGAGCCGAAATACTGTGGCAATGACTTCCACAAGCTAAAGGACCTTGGAGCTAAGGGGAGATGGCAACATCATATAGAAAGAGATGTCACTCGTTCGTTCGGCAACATGCCTCCGCACAAAACGGGTGCTCGCTATAGGCAGGATTCGATCGTCCGGGCTCTTGTGTCTTTTGGAAAAGAAACGATAATAAGGAACAGCCGTAGCTACATAAACATGGAGTCGAATAGCCATATTATGGATAAGGTCCCAGAGGGATTGGAAACCGAACACTTTAAGCTATCGTCTCGCGTGGATTGCCGTGACGATTCTAGCCATGGAAGTAGTGGAAGTCACACTCCCACAGATACAGTCAGTGAATGGCCTGCAATCTCACCAGTTGGGAGCTTGGTCAGTGAGGAGCCCAGCCTTTCCGTTGTGAGGTTTGACGATAATAGCATACAAATTGTCTCGTCCGAGAACGGGGAAATATTAGAAACAAATGAGATTCAACCACAGAATAATTGGAATCTACAAAGTTCAAACTCGCAAGTGAGCGATCCAGTTTTGAGCTGCAATGCCCTTACTAACGAGATGAAGATTGATCTGCAGAATAAGCTAAGGACTATCTTACATGCTCTCGCAGCAAGGCATGAAGGAGTGGGATACTGTCAAGGGATGGATTATATCGTCGCGCATTTGCTCAGAGTATTACAAGATACAATTTTGCTGCGAGTGGTACAACAATCAATGCCTATTGGCCAGGATAATCTAGAATGGCGAAGTATGTCAAGTGATGAAAAAAACTGCATTCTTAGAGCAAGAATGAGCGACATTAACTTCAAATCGGCTATTGTTGAGGAAGTAGTGTTTGATGTTATGGATACCTTCTTCTTAACGTACAATCTACAACATATGTATTGGCCCGAGCTGCGGTGTCTTAAGACATGCTGTCGTGTCTTTGAGAATGTGATTCGGCAGAAGCTTCCTGTACTTGCAGATCACTTTGAGCATCATGACATGAATGTTGGCCTATTTGCACTAGGTTGGTTCCAAACGCTCTTCCTGTACTTGCCCTCCATGCCGTCTGCCACTGTGTGCCACATCTGGGACATATGGTTGGTAGAAAGGAGTTTCAAGATCTTCTTTCGTGTTGGCACCGCAATTTTGTTTTTGAGTCAACCTACATTACTAAATCACGATTTAGAGGGAATGATGACCTATCTCAACACCTTCCCTGATGCAACTTTGCTACGTCGTGATATTTTGATTCCATGTGCCTTGCAAATAAAGATCACAAACAGAATGCTTGTTGAGATTGAAATTGAAGTGACCAAGCCAAACGAATTGCATGATGAGGTTCACGGCAATGACAATGAGTATTTTTAACCCTTTGTCTCCCGGACGTACGTTACGTAGACCCACTAAAATTCGGGCCGGTGGACTTTGACCATGAATATCGCCGCTACTACGATGAGTGAGGTCTGGGTAGAAATGCCTTTAGGAAGCTCTGATAATCTTCTATCCGTAGATATTAATAGTTTAAGATATGACGGCCGTTTGTTGTGACATTTATCTATTCTCAATATCCACCCTATTTAAGATTCTAGGATGGGGCCACTAGTTCCTACGTATACTCAGTACTGAAAAAAATGCTGCCAAAAAGCTGCACAAAGGGTTAATGTGAAGTTTGAATATATAACAATCAGTTATTTCTTTCTCTTATCAGTTATTTCTTTCTCTTTCTTTATGACATTAATAATAACAAAAAGATGATAATCTGTTTTCTAACTGCATCAAAGCAAGAGTTCACTATAGGTATCTAAAATATGAATCACAAATAATAATAAAGCTGTGCAATATCTCAAAAGGCTAGTGGCCGCTACTCCTACGTACACACAATAAGTCGTACACACTATCAAAAGGCTGGTGGCTGCTAATGAGACAAGGTCGTAATTTGATGGATGAAGAGTTGTGATAATATTATAGTTGTTAGTCGCACATGATGCGTGATGAACAAGAAGTAAGAAGATACTCCTAAGCAGACTCTTAGTAAATAATTACTCACAACATGATGGTGAACATGCACCCTCTCAAGGAATACATCACTCCCAGGTGATGGGAACGCATTCCACCTTCGAGATGTCTTCAGGAATTAATTCCTTCACGTTCATCATCCTTTGACTCGATGCCCTGGATGACAGAGACACAAGAGTGGCACTGGCAGATTAAGGTGTAACGCGGTGCACTGGTGAAGCTGGCTTATCAAAGGAGCCGCATTTGCACTTGAGAGTAGTCATAATTGCAAACGTGGTTGAAAGGCGGACATTTTGTACGAAATTGTATGTTGTTGTTGCTCCTCTCGATTAGACTCTGGTTGAAGTTGAAGTAGTTCAAAGAAGATCAACCTTTTAGGAACTTCCGCTTTCAACGGATGCGATGGGGATGGGGTTTTTTGAGGTTCATCAAGAGCATCAAGAAGCATGTTCCCATGTGAAGACCAATCCTGGAACTTAGGTGCATTGACATCACCACAGCGCGACCTTCACTTCTCATCTCACAGTTTTTTGAATTTTGAGTAACCGCATTCGAATTCCTATCTTCTTAAGGGTTAAGTGAAAAATAATTCTTATCAATTTAATACATGAATTAATACAACGAACAAGATTTTTATGGATTCAGTCATGTGTATCTCACAACAGCTACGACTTCCAGAACCAAAACATCATTGCAATGCCAACGACAAACCAAGTTTGCCAATCCTTCATAAATGGCCATGGCCACCGCCCTATCCTTCCTATTCCGACCATATGTATACAATCTCCTGATCGAATAGTCCCACTTTTGACAACCCGAGCGTACACCCCAAGATATGGTCCGTGTTGGGGAAAGTATTTCGATAGTGCTTTTGGTACATCATGATCAACGTTCCCAGACCCGTGTCGTGCATCGACATTCGTTGCCTCACATCGCACGGCCCGACCGACGACTTCCAGTACAACCTCAGATCCGATCTCAACTTTTTTACCCACCCAATTAAACTCATACCATGCTGGATAACCATCGAATACAATGTTAGGTCGGAAGCGTGATGGATGCAGCGGTAGCGGCTGATCGGTGGACACATCTCCTTTCGTCATGGCCAAGCTTAGATCTGATACCGTCTCGACGTTGACGAGGTGCAGTATCGACCCACTCGGATGGTACTTAAACCCCATGGGGGTATTACCGTGGTGATGACGTGGTTTTACAGCAGCGTCGTCATCCTCCTTGGCTACTATCTTCACCGTTCGTCCTCCATTCGCCTCCGAAAAGAATGTCTCGGCTTTGACTCGATCTTCAACGACCGTAAGTTTCGACACTAGAAGTTCCTTGCCATCATCACGACTTTTGACGATGAGTGTATCGGTATCATCGTCGTAGTTCGTTTCATACAAACCGAGTAATACGGGTGCCGTGTACGCACATAAAAAGTTCGATTTGTGTATCCAATTATTAGCATTTGTCAAGCCCGAATCGACATCCTCGCCGGGAGCTTCGTCCGCATAGCGCATGGCCCAACGTCTGTCGTTTGGGAAGCCAGCATTGGGAGATAGATGCACAGATGTTAGCTCATCGCGATCGAGGCCTTTGACGGCATATCGCCATAGGTGAAGAACCGTCATCGTCAAAAATGACATTCTTCCGGCAGAGCTACTTTGTCGTGTACGTAAATATTTTGGCCTCGAACACCAACACTTTTTTTTCTCGTGGCACGTCCTCATATTTGTGGTGTATCGTATCCTGTGTCCACAGCAGCGTCATGTCGAGTAGCAATCATTTGGATGATCTCGATGGAGTCGGCAGAGGCGAGGAGCGGGCATTGCCACCCGAAGTTTGGGCGTCAGTAATGCAGTATCTCCCATTCGAAACCATCCTCTCGTGTGCGGCGACATCGCGTATGATACTGCGGAATGCCATACCACTGTTGAAGACGTTGCATATTGATAAACCGTTGCAAATGAATTTGGCCATCGCATATCGGTTCCGTGATGTAACAGAAATTAATATCAATTGTATACTGAAAGTGGAGATCGTACAACAACCCGGTGAGCCCGATTGTCATGATGTAGATGTAGACAATGAAAGTAGATGGAGGGTGGTGCCATTTATCTCGAAGTTCTATAAATTGGAGCGGGTGATTTTTAGGAGACGCGGAGAAGATGGGGAGGCTGTCAAGAGATTTGCCATAGCAGAGGGGCATTTTTGGGAAGAAGGGGAAGGATATCCAGACGAAGCTACGAAAGATAAAATGCTAGCATTTTTAGATAGCATTTCTGGTGCATTTCGCTGTGGGGCATTGCCGAAGAAATTGAAGGTAATGGGTTTATGCTGCCCAAAAGTGAAGGAGGCAGCTGAATCGGAGCATCCAAGTTCTTGCGAAACGTGCCTACGGGCATGTAAGAGCTTCCCTTTGGAATCTGTTCTTCACTTTGAGTCTAGGCAAAGCTCCACAATTCACGCTTACTCAGGTCGACTGCATGAGCTAGATGTTTGCCTGAATAAATCTGAGATTGAGAGCGTGATTGAAAGTAGGCCCGGCGGTCACGAGTTGCTTCGTTCAGATGAGCGCCTATTACGTTTGCTGGGTAGCGGGAGGCATTATGAATTACCTGCTGATGATGGAGATACACTTCACCTCGTCAGCTACAGCGATGATCAGCTCGTTGAGATCCAGCGAGTAATTGAATATGCTGAGTTGATTTGACGTATACTTGATCGCCAACTTTGAGGCCTTTTAAGCTTTCTCCGGTGTTTATTAGTTTGACCCCTCAAACTAATAACACATGGAGAAAGCTGATAATCTCAG
>Ga0247831_1006404_pt1 | contig 13950 bp, 8 predicted proteins | sample LaCruzMarch2015__9_FD_192406 | JGI IMG/M metagenome (GOLD analysis project Ga0247831, IMG submission 192406) | Freshwater microbial communities from meromictic Lake La Cruz, Castile-La Mancha, Spain - LaCruzMarch2015_1m | ecosystem: Environmental > Aquatic > Freshwater > Lake | place: Spain...
CGGACCCCCTATCCCTATCCGTGAGGCCGTGAGGTTGGCTTCAATGCCAATGCCTAGTGCCCTCAGCCTGGCGTTTTCGACAATGGCTGCATCTAGAAGTGCCGCGGATACCTTGGCATTATTCTTGGGATTGTTAATGGCATTGCTCTTTGCGTTTGCCAGCTTCTGTAGGTGGTAGAGAAAAGAACGAAAGGAGAAAGAGTGTCGTTAGTAAGAGCAGGACGAGGAGAAGGAGCAAGGAACAAACGTTAAAACTGACCTTCGTCGCCTTCGCCTTCTCACACTGCGTTGCACCATCCGCTACCCTACACGCCACCGTACAGTAAAGTTTGTTATTAGTGCCTTTGTTATGTGCCTTGCTCCTTTTCTTACACCCTTTGTTCGCACAGGTCCCCATGGTTGCCTTGTTTTGTGTGTGTGGAAAAAGATTGCGCGACTTCATGATTGCGCGACTTAAAAATTAAAACGGCTGCTAGCTATTTCGGCTGTATCAATGCGAAGAACAATAAGCGTCCATCTTTCGGAATGAAGCGTCCGAGTCGAATCATCGTTTGGCAGAAGATTTGGTGGCATCGTGTGCTGCGTCTTCTGATAAAATACAGGGGTAAAAATTTCATTACTATTCTGCAAGCAATTGACTCAAAAATGACACAATTTGGGTTTGTAGAAATATGATGTCGCTCTTAAAATGAATTGGGTTAAAATGATTACATTGCAGTGGGAGTTGGCCAAAAGACAGCCATGTCCTAGGGGGACGGCCATTTGCTCTTAAAATGAATCAGATTGGTCGTGTTAAAATGAGATATTACATTGCTAGTGAGTAGGCCAAACGGACGGCCATTTGCTCTTAAATGAATCAGATTGGTCGTGTTAAAATGAGATATTACATTGCTAGTGAGTTGGCCAACTCCCACTGCACTGTAAATCTCATGTCCTAGGCGGACAGCCAACAGCCATGTCCTAGGCGGATTGCCATGTCCTAGGCGGACGATCATGTCCTAGGCGGACGGCCATTTAAGTAATAGTATAAGTTGAAGTAACATGTTAGTTAATGTTTACTTTTCTTCCGCCGAGTAGCTCGTTTCAAAGCTCGCTCATGCTCGAATCTAAATCAATGTAATCCTTCGGAAGGGGTGGATTCTGAAGCTCAATATGTGGCGGCACTTGATATGTTCCTCTGATCATGTTAGTCACGTTCTGAAACCAACGCTTTCCCTCCTCCTTCACGATCTCCACAAACTCGATAAGAGTTGGTGATCTTCCGCCGAATAATCCATTGAAGTGCTTGTTGTTTCTGAATTGTTGGAGTTTTCTGTTGAAGACAGGGCTTCTCACATCGGTTCTTTGGGGAGGGGAGAGAAGCATCCGATCTAGTGAGTTATCTAACAATAAACCAACAATTTGGTCGCGAGGCAACAGGAAGTCATTACTTTCCTTAACAAAAAGCCTCGCGCAGAATAGGTTTTTAATTTTTATTACAGCCCTGCATTAAAATTAAAATCTATTCGAATGCAGAATATTCTGCTTGTTATTCCCTTGGTTTGGCGGACTCTCATCATCCGAGATGAAGTATGAAGTCCTTGTCTGATGCTAAGTTATCAACTACTAGTGGCACCTATGCTAACCAGCTAGTTGGCGTCAGAGAAGTAAGACAGGATCCTATCAACAGTAATGTTGTCGACGAGAATCCACAAGAACAACTGCTGATGATCACTCCATCGCTTTTCCGGGAAATTTCATCAGACTCAAATCAAAATCCTCTGCTTAATCATAATGGCGATACCAACGAAGACTCCTCTGTGGCGAATAGGACCACAACTCATAGCCTTGCCCAGCTCTACCATTCAAGCCGACGATCGAGAAATGTTCTTCAATCTACATCGTTAGATTCATCATCTTCATCTGAAGGAAGAAGTCAGCAGCAAAGTACAGGCACTCATGTGGTCAGAAAGTCCTACTCGACGAACAGCCTTAGTTCCATGGACAGCGAAGAAGCCATGTTGTGTGAATCAGGCGAAGATCTGTTTGCTGAAGATTTCTTCGAACGATATTAGATGAGGCTTGAGTGTCAGACTAATACAACAGATCAACTCGAATATATAACACTGAAACGTTTATCTCAATTAGATGTAAAATAATCACGCCTTGCTTCGACGTCCGGTCTTTCTGGTTTTAGCATTCTCTGGTGTATCCCAATTCATGAATCCTCGACACAGCTTCGAACCACAGTTACAAGGAATTCGTGAATCTAAATCCATTTCTAGAGGGAATTGATAATCGTATGTCAGTTCCTCACCAGCATTTATATTCCGCTGGCTGATGATCATCACTCGTTTCAAGTGCTCCTTCCCAGGCGGTCCATCCACTATCTTTGACTCACAATTTGGGGTGCAACTATGATTAACATACCTTGCGTACCCCCCACGAAGGGTGGCATCAATGACCAGGCTCTCATTAATCCGGAATTGGTAGTTCTGTATCCGCTGCTTGGCGTACTGATTCTCTCGTATATCTGCAACCGCATGGCATACATATTCGCCAATGTATTCTGCGACTAGTTCACCCTTTTTAAATGGATAATCACAAAACAAACCACAACCACTCACGCGACTACCTCGCACACTAACCATACTTTCAGTAGCTACTCGACCAATTGATTCAAGAGGAGTGTCGGCAACAACAATCTTGTTGGCATTTGTGTCTCTAGCATTGCGACTAGCCAGTCCTGTGCTTTGCGGCAAGCGCGAAATAGCCACCCTTGTCTTCGTCGCATCAACTGTCCTCTTGAATTTGCTACGTAGTAATGTGACAACTTGGTTCGACTCGTCTGATGTTTTCATTCCATCGCAGCGAGCGCAGCCACTATCTGACGACAGCCGTCCTTCGATGCGACGCTTCTGTACGCGCTTGAGCAATTTAAGGAGCTGAGTTTCTCTCCAATCAGGAGTATCATTCAACTCTATTGGACCAACATGATGCGCGACTGCGTCGTCAATGCAATTTCTCAGGTCTTCATCTTGAATATGTGTCCTTCTCATTACGGGTTGTCTGGCACGACCTGCGTCTACATCAGTTACCAAGGCGGACGCCTTGGCTGCAACGGCCACCCTCTTTATTGCCAATGAACCGTAATACGCGATTTCATTTTCTCTAGTCCTCATGAAATTCGAATTTGCCTGTTTCTTCAACCACTCACCGTCCTGAAATAGCTCGACTGCACCAGGCCAAATCAGCTTGACGTCTTTAAACATATCTTGTCCGTCTTCATCATTCACATCTTCATTGGTAATGAAAGAGGATGCATGAGCATTCTTTAATACAGACATCCATTTTTTTGCCCTATCATGCATGATCTCAAGCGATGTATAAATCTCATTTGCAGTCTTTGCGTACAAGCTATCAGCAGGGTTGAACACACAGGCATTGATACATAATCTTCGAGCATCACTAACAAATGAGCCAAGCGAAGTGTATTCCGATGATAGAATCTTGTTCCTCATGGTACAAAAATCGATGGGATCCTGTATCACCTGGTAGTACTCTTCGATATCCTCGGGTACTGGCTCAGCAAACAGCCTCATGGGGTCTCGTCGAATCATGCCTGTAAGTATACCACAACACGCAATTGCCAGGCACTTGCGGGATAGCTCTTTGGCTTCATCTTTATGTTTCAGTGCAAGAGTATGTCGGTCTTGGACTATCTCTACTTCTCCAACTTTAGTGCAACTACGAAGACTTTTACTGCTCCCCCCCCGCCCACCATTCTCGGCTACATCAAGAACACAATCTACTGCATTCTCGACACTGCTAGATTCGTCACTGTCAGAGTCTGATTCCGACTCTAGAGACACAGCTGGTTTGGCTGTCGGCAGCGATTTTGGTTTAGGTGGCAGTATGACATTTGGTGTCCAACATTCCTTAGCCAACGATACTAGTCCAACGATATTGAAGCCATCACGATGTTTCTTGCGACCACTATTATTGACGTCATTCAAATTACTTCGTCCTAACATGATACACATTGGCTTGACGAAGCCATCTCCATTACCCGCAACTGACTTCGAAGTGACATTTCCGCGTTTGGCCATGTTCTCAAGTAACATGGCTTTTTGACAATTGTAGCATCCAAAATGGTTTGTTTGGACAGTGCCACACCTTCCACATTTATATTGTCGGGCATTATCTCCCTCTGCCGATGAGTCTAGATCATTATTATCGACGTCGCTCTCTTCCATCGATTTCTTCTTGCCTCGGAGTGGCAAGTGTCCACGGACTAAGACTTTCTTTTTCCCCAAAGACGAATCACCAGTGTCAAGCATACTAGTTGGACGCCCATTATCTATATTCCTTACTGCTGCTGCAAGCTCGATAAATGTGACTGTATCATCTACTCTCAAACTTGGAGTAGATAAAAAGAATGAATCTCTCGGTTGAAAAGTAGGGCAAACGTCAGTCACATCCGCAGTATCATTCGGCTGCGACATCTGGCCATCTTCAAGAGGCAGGTTCATCTTTAAACCCAAACCAATCCGAGTGGCTGTGAAGGAGCTCACCTATGTAAATTCATGTACGATAACAGATGAGTGTTTTCAGTGAAGGTTGTACAGTGTGAGAGATGTGAATGTAAAAGCTTACCGGTGGCTGCAATTTCGCCCGATGCTCAGAACTTGGTATATGACGCTTTAGAACATGACAAAAATGACTCCATCCTCTTGTACAACCCAAGCAATCATCGCCTAGACTTGTCTTTATAGGACCTTGTGATGATAACTGTTGAACGGCCACTTTCGGTTTCTTTTCCGCCAAGTCTTCATTGGTTCGTGCCATGTCGACCAGTGGTAAAGGTCTAAATCGAGCATCATTAAGCAGCTCAAGAAGGATAGGACTGAAGCTGTTGCCGCTGACAGCGGATTTTACGGGTTGAGATTTCACTTTGTGTAAATGATTCATCCGAGCATAAGTGCTAGCAATGCATGCATCACTCTCGGACAATATTTCTTTCTTTGAGACGATACCACGAAGCGCCTCTGCATCATCCTTATCCATCGACTCAATCATGGCTTCGATAGCTTCTTTTTCTTTCCATGCGATGATTCGCTGCTCGAAATCCTTCATCGCCTCATTCACCCACTGACTACGCTCTTTTGCACTAAGTTCCATCCATGACACCGCACCTTCTTCGGCCACTTTCTGGTTCCGAGCTAAACCTGCCGCCATGCTGCGGAAGACCGAGCTCTTTCTACTTAAAGACTTTTCGATAACAGTGCGGTTATGAAGAAGGAAGAAGAAAAATGCAGGTGTTGACTGAATTGGCTTCTCGATGTAGGCAAGTGATTCAGGACCAACGTCGTCGCCGTCAAGCTCGACATATGGAGCTTGGAAGCCTGACGAATAACTGTTCTTTTCTCCGCGTATAGCATTGCTTCCGGCTAAGTTCAACCGGTTTAACCTTTCTTCCGAAGATGAAGTGCGAAGAGAGACCATGCCCCCACGTCCACCTCTGCCCTCACCGCGACTAGATGGCATCAACTGCCTTGACAGACCGTAACCGCCGGTAGCTTTGCAGGTTGTGCACACCGACCTCGAGTCATTAATGACACCATCATCAGTAGGACACAGATGATGAAAGTAGTTCTCGCAATTTCTGGTAGGGCAGGGTACGCAAGGGTAAGTCTTGGTCTCCTTACGGAAACACTCTGAGCAGCGTTCCTTAGTTTTCCTTGGTTTCTTCGTAATAGGACTCGTGGGACCCCCATTCTGACCACCATTCTCCCAACATTCATGGCAGAACCAAGGATTGTCGTCATTCTCCTGGCTGGCTCTGCTCGGACCAGCGGGTAAACATTTTGGATGGAAAACGTTCGGACAACCATCGCAACAAACGACTTCTCCAACTCCAAAACATTTGCGACAATTGAAGAGATTACCATCATGACCAATGAATTCATCCGGAATGGCAGTTTTTGCAGCTATTTCAGAGGGGCGTACGTAGCCATACATATCATCGTTTGGTCCCTTCCGTTTGTTGGACCGAGCCAACTGTGGGGATGGTGGATTCGCCGCATAAGCCACAGCTTTTGCCGTGACTGTGGCTTGAATTGCAGCCGGTGATAGGGAAGAGTAAAGGTTGGTCCGATTCCGCTTTGGCAAGCGTGCTCCCATGGCTATGTCACCATTTTCATCTTTGTCATCATCCATTGCTGTTGTGGATGGGATAGCTCCAGCAGGAGGGTACTTGTGCTCATCGTCCTCGAGGAATGTGATAGTTTTAATTCCTCCATTCTTCCCATCATACTCTCTCTTGCCGCCTCTCCAACTTTGACAGCCAGTGCATCTTTTTTTAGAAGTAGGATTGGTGTGGCCACAATTGTGGCACATCCAAGTGAACTTATCGAGGACCGGCTTTGGTTCTTGCGAGGGGTTTGAGCATTCTACAGAACCTAATGTTACCTTCACAGTGACCTCCTTGCTGTCGGCCAAAACAGCGATGAGGACTCGATTCTGTAAATGAATGCAAACAGGGAATGGTGGGGGTTATTGGGACGTATGACAAAGGGAGGTCATGAGAGTGTTCACATCATCACCCCCTACAAAACCAACTACATTTGCAAAACACATATGTTATCGAACCCAAATTTTTCGTGAGACGGGTGTCGTCATATTCTATGAAACAAGCCAGACCTCCCCGACCAATGTGCATATAATCCTTACAGGTGATCCCCACCAACATTTGTTAACTCACTTTTTCGATCGATACATAATTATTAGACCTGCCCCCTACACCATTATTCGCCACAATTCCACTTGAAGATGGATCTTCTACACCTTCCTCCGCTCCATTTCCCCCTTGGTTTGGATCCACCGCCGTTGTACCCATTTATTTGTTGTTTTTTGTTGTTTGTGTACGACCGCCGCAACACCAACAATGTGTGTTATTCGCTGGTTTCGGCTTCTCAATAAGAATGAAGTGGCACAGACAACAACACAACATCTGAACCGACTCTTTTGATTTTGTGAGGCAAAAGAAGAAACATGATTCTTCAAAGTAAAAAAGACCTAATACAAACCAAAGCGGCCAAAATTTGAATCTCGTTTTGAGATGACCGTCTAACTCCGATATAGTCAATTTATGAACCCTAAAGAGTATCCAAAACTAAAGTTTTGAGTATCTACTTCTTAATTTTGGCCGGAGCAGGATCGAGCTTCGCCTGCTTCCTGGGTGGTGTTTGATCACAAACGTGAGATGACCGTCTAACTCCGATATAGTCAATTTATGAACCCTAAAGAGTATCCAAAACTAAAGTTTTGAGTATCTACTTCTTAATTTTGGCCGGAGCAGGATCGAGCTTCGCCTGCTTCCTGGGTGGTGTTTGATCACAAACGTACCATACTCACACACATGAATTTTCCAAAAAAGGCCTGTCCCCATAGAAATCCATTTCCACCACATACAGCAATACCCCACTGCTGGGCATTTTTTGCACACACCATCGGAAGGTACTAACAAAGTTATACTCCGAAAATGCCCAGCAAAGACTAACTTTTGTAGTTACTGCCTAATTTCAATTACTGTGGCTCCACAGTACTGAGTGGGGTGGGTATTGGTGTGGTGATGCTACCATATGACATTTGACCATAGTAGAAAGTGATCAGATACCTTCTATATATAAGAGTAATGTTAGATCCAGTCTGAAGTTGCCTGTACCCTCTACAGTTATGACAGTGTGTTGATTTGAACTCAGATATGATACACATAGACCATAGTCCTTGCCATTACAGGTATGGGGCTGCATCCTTATGACCTGTAGCCACTATAGCAGGTGCTGAATTGAATTATATATGTATGAAGAAGACCTGCTATGAGTATGAAGGGAATGGGGGGCCTCAATCATAAGAACTAGCAGATACCCACCTCCTATACCAACAGCATCCACTCTATGTCCACTCTTAGGTCCCAGAGAGCAAATATCAGGGTGTGGCAGCATCCTTATGATCTGTAGCCACTGTAGCAGGTGCTAAAATGCATTATATATGTATGAAGAAGACCTGATATGAGTATGAAGAGAATGGGGTGCCTCAATCATAAGAATTAACAGAGACCTACCTTCTACACTAAGGCTAAGGACATCCACTCTCAGTCTCAGGTCTCAGAGAGCATATATCATGTTGGGGTTTCATCCTTATGACCACTAGCCACAGTAGAAGGTGCTGAATCACTTTATATACATATGAAGTAGACCTGCTATGAGTATGACTAGATGGGGTGCCTCAATCATAACCTACAGCATGTTACAAGTAAGAAACAAGAACACGTGAATTTCCTACTAGCATAACGATACTCTACCTCTCCCAAGAGCAGATATCAGTGTGGGGTTGCATCCACATGACCTGTAGCCATGGTAGAATGTGATTAGAACAAATATTATACAAAGTCAAATGGAGTCCCTTGGAGTCATAAGTATGCATGTAGGAGTGGGAGGCAAAAAGGCAAAACGCCACAGGCTGGATTCTACTGCCACCTGTATAACCACACACACACGCACAATACATACACATATTTATTGCTCATAGAGAGGCATATTTTGTCAATGATAAGTTTACCTAATTTCTTAAGTTGTATTGTATTGGCACTAATTGCGTCACTAATGGGTTTGCACTTTACTTGCTACTAATGTAATTACATACACGAGGGATAGAAATAATGGAGAGCCAGCTGTCAATAGGACAAGTGTTAATATACTGAGTACTGAAAATCATACACGTTTTAGTGCACTTTCACGGTTCACTACTTCTGCATCAAGACTACCATACTTGAAAAAAACAGAGCAAAATGAAGACACGATGGGATTAGTACATGGTTGGATAAGTGAATTCATCGTTAACCATGATGAGCAACCCAGATAGTGCATATAATGTTAGAGTCCAGTATGCCGATAGAATTGATTGGCACACGGATATGAATACGAAAGTAAATACTCTAGCAAGTATTCACAGCGAGCAGCTATGGTTTTTGGTGCCAATGGAAAATATCTTTTCGAGCACATCGACGCACACACGATATGGAAAGTGACGATGATTACGCAGAGGTAATCAAGGGTGTTAGTGCAGAGTTGAACACAACCTCTGCATACTTCCACCTAACTAACGTCTGGTTGCATGGAGGTATTCAACTTTGCCATCTCAATCCCGAGAGAACTGAAGGTATCCAGATGGTCCACCGAACAACTTAAAAAATTAGGTATATTATTACTACCTAGACCAGTTTAACCCAAAGGGCTGCATCAAGTCGAAGGAGACAGGGTAGTTATTATGATCGACTGGATTGTAGACAGTGTGGAGAAAGCACGTGCAGCAATGATGAACGTGAAGAATAATAACATGATAAACATGAGCGACGAATTGAGCTAACAATACCACGAGTTTTTGAAGAAGTATGGTCTCAAATTGTAAATGCATGACAAATTTTTCACTTTATATCCATAATATGGCATTATTTTTATTGTATAGTACTAGTCACTGACGTTCTCAAAACTTATATACGGCGGAGTAACGCGATACCGCATCCTTCCCTCCTCAACAGGTGGTGAGGACGATAGAGTGAGGAGAAAATCACCGCGTAGAGCCGGAGAACGGACTGAACGCAAGACGTCAGTATCCGATGAAATTCCATGTAAATAAGGTATGGCAGAATTGATACTTACTAAGTATCCTCTCTTGCTTTGAATGGTGTCAGCATGATATGGAGGGTATTCTAGAAGCAAGTTCATCAACCACAGCACTCCTACGAGAGCTGGATGCCCTCTTCTTCTCAAGTATCTTTGTATTCATCAACGAGTGAGTGTTCATAGGTACTCTATCGCATGGGAGAACATCAACTTCTCCATGGATTGTACCCCAACCATTATAACAACGATCACAGACACGAACTGGAACTGTGATTCCAATCGACGGAATCGGAATCTTTTTTTTGCTACAAGGGTCACATACTAAACCACCACATGCTCTACAATTGTGTTTATCTCGAGCTGCTTGGGCCTCGGTATTTGATGTAGAGGCCCACGTGAACAGACTCGCGCAACAAGCGCACGTACAGTCATCAGCAAATCCCACCCAGAATGGTAAATCCTGCTGTGCGGCTCGTATGGCCTTGACCTCAAGCAGTCCTTCATAGTACTTATTGGCCATGTGATCTGACAGCATATTCCCCGCCATGCTAACACGTCTCAGCGATCGAAATTTTCGTGGAACAAATGCTGCCTTGTACCCGCCTCTGTGTGTGTAAATATGAACAATTTTACCCGGGATGAACATTCGAGGCAGTGGCAATTCTTCCAGTATTTGAGGATAATCAATGTTTTGTTGATCCGCGCCGTTCCGGAGGTCAGCATTTGGTAATGCATCATGATCATTTATCTCATCTTTACTTAAATCGCTGGGTGGTTCGTTGAATGGCACATCATTGCTTCCAGAATTTGACATGCGCTGCCAATCCCAATTCCCATCACAGCTCTCATCGTCACTTTCGTTTAGTGTCGCATCATAAAATAATTCACCTTCAATATCCAGTCCGTTGTCACCAATAACATCTGTGTCATCGTCACTCTGTGTTGCAACATTACTCCCGCTACCTAATCCATCGCCATTGCGATATTCCATGGAATAATCTTGAATGAGACTAGATGATTCAGTCCTTCCTTTAATTCTCTTTTCGCATGATTTCTTAAGCCGCTTCGCCGATGCCACTCCCTTCTTTTTTAGGAGAGTGAAGCTACCACGCAGTCTAGGAGTCCATATTTGGTAAGCACGTTCAGTGATGGCGTTAAGATCGTCTGACAAATGAGCTTTGACCCAAGTTTCACGAATGTAGAGGAGGTGCTTCAGCAGTCCTCGCACGGATGTCGGGGTAAGACGTGGGACAACATCATCGTGCAATACTACACTAGTGCACATGCCTAAAATCCGTGGATGGTCAGCCAACTTCGAATCAACACACGCTGGCGTGCCGTAGCTGTAAACACGTACAAAGCCATCCTCCACTATGGACATTGCCTCTGACGATGATTTTGTCAACTCGGTGCAATGCTTCTTAAAGTGACGCATGACAAGGATCCCCAACAACGAAGCTACGCCTCCACCCAAACTGTGACCAACGATCCTAATTTTGTAGCCATTTAATGCAAAGTAGAGTAATGAATCGACAGTCTCACGAAAGACATTTGTGGCAGCCCCCGCCATACCGCATAAGGCAAGACCATTCCCACCAAAGACAGAAGTCCACTCTTCGTTCTCATCAAGAGGGCTATATAGACCATCCTCCTCTTCCTCCTCCTGTTGGGGAAAAGGCACCGGAGTTGCCCTAATGTCAGTCACAACATCTTGTATTGTTGCTGTTCCTCTAATGCTAAGACATGCGATTTTACGCTCTTCATGCGCGAACATCGCTGACGCTGGCTTATCAGAGAAGTGATCATCTCCCTCAAGGTGGTTACCATCGACAACGTGATGATGATTCTGATCAAGTGAGGCATATACCAATCTCCATCCCTGCTGAGCAGCCAGCAACTGCATGTTTACCTCACAATCGGCATAAATAAAGTCCAATGCAAGAGGAGCGTAGAAGAGTAGTGATGAAATGAGGGTATCAGGCACGTATTCACAGACTGGATCAAACGGAAGCTTGTCGTCCTGTTTTGCGGGTGTTGTGTCATAAGCGTCAGTCTTCACGTGTTGGTCGTCAATGTTCCTATTTGTACGTAAAACTCCCTGAACAAATTTCCGCCGACCACTCGGTGAATCATCGATAGGATTCGGAGAACCAGATATGGCCAAGACATCGATGATCTTTTCAGAGTTGGGGTCATAAATATCAGTTTCGTCCAAAAGCTTATCGGAAAATTCTCCCTCCCAGACTACATTGTCAGCCACATCAACGTCGTCATCATCAACATCCTCAATCACGACATTCTCAAGAATTATTGCGGGTGGAGGAGCTGATATGACAAACCGTCCCTCTTCCACCGTCGGTAATGATGGATTCGCAACAGCAGCATCAACACCACTACCTCCATCCTCATTACAAAATCTTAATGTGTGAATTAGTTCCTCCCCCTCTGGACGTAGACCTCGTAACGCACGATGCTGTGCCAAGGCGTAGAATATTGCCGCACTTAATTCATGAACACTTAGTGGCCAACTCTGCTTATTAATTCCGCACACACGACAAAGTAAATCAGCGGCGGCTAAGAATTCCTTCCGCAATAACAATCCATACACACCCTTCAAACCATGTTTACGTAATACCTCCGCAGTCTCAATGGCCACGTATGCCTGCGCACCCAATGGTATCTTCCGTGCAAGCTTGATCGCCATACGTGCTAATCGGTACGCAGCATCCTCGATAGTATCCACACCCGTTTCAAAGTAGGGCGTAAGATCGCCGGCGAAGTAATCACGACATCGTGCCAGTCGCCATAATATACGTTCTTCTAAATCTCGATTATCTAATATTACCTTACATGTCGTACAAACGCGTTCGGGCACATTACCATCATATCCCAAGTGCGATAGTTTGTGCGTATAATTGGAATGCACGCGACAGTAGGAATGTCCGCATCGACGACAATGATGTCTATGTAACGTCGGACCGAAGTTACGTCGACATGCGTAACATGATGTGGCATGTTCCCACTGTGGTTTAGGCAATGGACGCGGTGCCATGGTACATGCCACGTTGAATAATAGTTCGTCGTCATCGTTCATGGCAATACTATTATCATCAACATCCTCGTCACTAGTATCGTCAATGTTGTTGTTGTTGTTGTTGTTGAAGTCTTTCTCGAACACTAAACTACGATGACCCTTCCTCCCCTTCTCTACTTCGTCGTCTTCATCCATCGATGGTGGTGTTATTACCTTACTACTACTACTACTACTATCATCCCAATCATAAGTACGCCATTCCTTGACCAATTGACGTTCGATCCATGGCAACGTCGTAAAGCGTACCTCCTCTTTGATCCCATTAGTACGTAAATGGAATTGATCAAAATTAGTATTAGTAGTAGTAGTAGTTGAAACTATATTTTTCGTACCACTCTCGCGTATTGGATCATAATACTCTGATGAATCATCATCATCATCATCATCATCATCAATGTCGTCATCAGTGTCGTCATAATCGTTATTGTTGTATATATTATTATTATTATCATTACCAACGCCATGTGATTCATTCTTCCCACCCCCCTTCCGTGTATGACAACAATGACGACGACGACTACGACGACGTACGTATGATATCGATTTCGAATCAATTATCATTCCATCGATATCATTCGGTAAACGGTAACCGCGTATATTCGATTCGCCCATATCGCTATTAGTACCGCCAAATCTATCCGTCCGTTGTTGTTGTTGTCGTCGTCGTCGTCGTCCTACTATCCCTCCCATTACCACGGTCGGCAACTCACGTAAATGATGCGAATTATTACATAACGACGAATGTATCGTTCGTGCGACATGTGCGCTCCGTACCGTCGCGGAGGATGATATTTCGTTCAACAATGCGGGCAGTGATCGTGTTAAGAAGGTGGATAATATTGTATGTGTTGCATTATTGTAATATGTGGCTCTCCCCGTGCCGTTGTTGTTGTTGTTGTTGTTGGTCGTTGTTGTAAGATTGATATTGGGCGTGGCCATTGTGACTGCATTTGCTGTGAATATTGTCGTTGTTTCTGCCGTCGCGGCCATTATTTTTAACGATGGACGTTTAGGATCAACTGTAATTGTTGGCATCTCTGTCATCGTAGTCGTTTTTGAAAATTTTCGGTCTTCGGCGTGAACGTGAGGATTTTTTCTTTGTCGTCGTTGCGATTGTTGATCGGACGGTAGCCTTTGCTGCAATGACCGTTGTTGTTGTTGTTGTTGTTGTTGTTGTTGTTGTTGTTGTTG
>Ga0247831_1006407_pt1 | contig 13943 bp, 8 predicted proteins | sample LaCruzMarch2015__9_FD_192406 | JGI IMG/M metagenome (GOLD analysis project Ga0247831, IMG submission 192406) | Freshwater microbial communities from meromictic Lake La Cruz, Castile-La Mancha, Spain - LaCruzMarch2015_1m | ecosystem: Environmental > Aquatic > Freshwater > Lake | place: Spain...
ACTCAATGAGCTCGCGGTGATGGGCCGCTATGGGGTCACGCCGGTGATCTTCGTGCTCAACAACGGCCTCTACGGCATCGAGGACGTCATCAGCGAGCGCGGGCACGCCTATGACGACTTGGCCGCGGTCAACTACCACCTGCTTCCTGCGGCGTTCGGCTGCAAGGACTGGCTCAGCGCGAAGGTGACGACGGTGGCCGAGTTGGAAAAGGTGCTTGACGACATCGACGCCCATGACGGCGCGGCTTACATCGAGGTGATGATCCCCAACGAGGAGAGCCAGCCGCTGCCCGATGACGTCATCGATCGCGGCTACAAGCTCCGCACACCCGCCCCGAACTAATTCCACTGCCCCTCAGGGTTTGATGGTCAGCTGACCCGCGGCCGTTGTCACGGTCAACGACCCTGAGCATTCTTGCCCAACCACGCCATCGCCGCGGCCACCAACGCCGCCGTCCCGGTGTTCAGCGTCGGCTGGATGACCGGTGCGAAGCGGGGGGAGTGCCGATTCAACAGCACCGGTTCCCTTTTCATTGATCCTGGCTCGCCGTGGCAAAACGCCTGGATCGAATCGTTTAACGGCAGGCTGCGACGCTTCCTTCGCGGTCAGCTCCAACGGGTTCAAGAACTCCCCGGGGTCGACCACCAGTTGCTTCAATTGCACGAAACTCACGGTCGCAGCCTATTCGGGACGGCCGACGAAGGAGGGCCAAGTCGGACTACCGACGCCATCGCGCAGCGGTCCCGAATAGGGGAGGCTGCCTCCCGTCGGACGTTCTTCCGGGATCCGAGCCACGAAGGGCACTGAGGGCGCATCGCTCGACGACCTCGACCAGAACCGCCTGCCATGCCTGCGCGCATGTGCGTACTAGGTCCACGACACTGTTGCGATAACACCGCTGAACTGCTTCGAAAATAAGGCTATCGACCGATAATTGACTGATTGGCATATTCGACAATTAACTCCCTCCGATTAGATCCGCGAAGAGTTCATCAAGGCTTTGAGCGGTCCGGCTAAGTGTAACCACCGGCAGGCTTGCCAAACAGATATTGCCCTAACCGGTCGGCTGCGCGCACCGGTTAGGTATCTCAGTCGGTGTCATTTGTACGATTCGCACATGGCCCTTCCCGTTGCTTGGCTTGTGGACGTAGACGGAACCCTCGCTTTGCATCCACACCGTGATCCCTACGATTGGCATCAAGCAGATGGCGATTTGCCAAATTGGCCCGTCGTCATGGTGGTCCAAGCCCTAGCCGGGCATGCCGGTATCGATGCGATCCTGGCGATTACAGGTCGACACGAACGAGCGCGACAGGTGACCGTCCGTTGGTTCGAGGCCCACAAAGTTCCCGTCAGCAGGCTATTTATGCGGAGTGACGGCGACTACCGGGCCGACCAAGTCGTGAAGGAGGAATTATTCCGAAATCAGGTTGAGCCGAAGTATGACGTGATCGGCGTGATTGACGACCGCGACAAGGTGGTGACGATGTGGCGGAGGCTAGGACTTGTGTGTTTTCAGGTCGCGCAAGGAGATTTTTGATCGCCGGCTGCCGAAGACTTTTATTGACTTTGGTCTGAACCGTGGTACTGCAAGCGCTGTGCACGGCGACGTAGCGAGGCCGTGCCGCGAACCCTGACATCAATGCCAATCTACGCCGTTCGATCCGAACTGACAGATTTAGGTCTCGTACGCATCAGGGCCGGATACCGCCGCAGACTAGGTGTCGTTTTGTCTCACTCCGGTTGTCTCACTCCGGTAATTGGCGCCCATGTTCCGGGATCGCCTGGTATTAGGCGGGCGCCGCCTTTTGTCGGCGCGCCACAGGCGTCCGGAAGGCCCAAGCGGATACGGTCATCGGGATGTTGACGTCTCGAGATGTTGCACGGTAGTGTTTCTTGTCGAACATAAGTTCGAATAACAGCGGGGGTTCCCATGGCAGGCCGACTGAGTTGCCTTGAGATTTGCGCTGGGGCCGGTGGCCAATCTCTGGGTCTCCATCTCGCTGGATTCGATCACCGGCTCGCGGTCGAGATCGAGTCCGATGCATGCAGCACGCTGCGGATGAACCAGCCTCGGTGGAACATTCATGAAGGGGATGTTCGTGAGGTGAACGGCAAGGACTACCGTAGCATCGACCTCCTCGCGGGCGGTGTCCCTTGCCCGCCTTTCTCCATCGCAGGAAAGCAACTCGGTGAGGATGACGAGCGGGACCTCTTCCCGGAGGCGTTGAGACTTGTTGAAGAGGCTCAGCCGAATGCGGTGCTGTTGGAAAATGTCCGCGGGCTGTCAACCGTCAAGTTCAAGACGTACCGGAACTCTATCCGCGCTCAGCTGGACAAGCTGGGCTACAAGTCGGACTGGCAAGTTCTGAACTCCAGTGAGTACGGCGTGCCGCAACTTCGCCCTCGGTTCATCCTGGTAGCGGCGAAGCCGCAATATTTTGAGCGCTTTAAATGGCCTGCAGCTATTGGGACGCCACCGACCGTTGGCGATGCTCTTTATCCGCTCATGGCTCGTGACGGTTGGCTGGGCGCTGAAGCGTGGTCGGAGCGCGCTCAAGGTATCGGTCCCACGATTGTCGGTGGTTCGCGTAAGCACGGTGGCCCTGATCTTGGACCGACGCGTGCACGCATGGCCTGGCTCGAACTCGGCGTTGACGGCAAGGGTCTGGCAAATTATGGCCCCAATGAATTGACGCCCTTCGACCACATCCCACGGCTGACACTTGAAATGGCTGCCGTAATTCAGGGATTTCCGCCTGACTGGCAGTTCTATGGACGCAAGACAGCCGCTTACCGTCAAATCGGCAACGCCTTCCCGCCGCCAGTTGCTGAGGCTGTAGGCCTGCAGATCCGTTCCGCGATCACGGGGCTGGCTGTAGGGCGCATCCGCCGGAAGGGTCACCTGCACGCTGTCCCCAAGCGCATCACAGCCTGATTACAAGGAAACGTCATTCGGATGCGGCTGGCTCTTTACCGCGACGGGCGGCTTCGGCTCTGATTGCAGTGATGATGTTCTCGGGCCACTGCGCGGACTTCACGAGCTGGTAGTAAGTTCGGACCCGTCCGCCTTCACGCGCCTTACGGAATCGGTAGTCCCACCCGATGAAGCGCAAGTCACGCATGCGGCGCTGCCAGTCCTCTTGGTATTCCTTTGCGCTGGCGACGATTTCGATGAGGTCCGATCGAATCCAGCGGTCCGCGCCAAACGCGAGGAATAGCTCACCGATTCGTCGCTGGGGTTCATCATAGGTGGCGGCTTGGCGGATCTCGTCGACGAACTCGTCGTATGTCCGGAAATGATCCTTCTTGCCGCCGTTGCAGTCCTCGCACAGCGGCTGGAGGTTTTCAATATCGTTGGTGCCGCCCCACTCCCTCGGCAACTTATGGTCGACAACGAGCTTCACGCCGTCAGTAAGTGGAGCCCGGCCACACATGGCGCACCGCTGGGGCCTTAACACCTGGGCCCGTGTCTTCCGGTTGAGCGATCCGGCTGCCGGAAGCGGTGCGTTTCGAGTCTTCAACAGATAGCGCGGCTCGCGGCCTGGAATCTTCTCGATGCGGAACAGCGGGTACAGGTCACGCAACCGACGGCCACGCTGGCTAGCTCCCTTGCCTGTTACGGCGGCTAGGTGGTCGCTAATCTCAACCATAGTTGGTGGGTCATCGCGCCGGCCGTAGAGATATCGGTAGATCCTCTGGTGCTCGGCGAGCGGGAGGATCGCGACGAGTTCGGCACTGTCGGGCAGTGGTAGGGGCCAGCCGATGTCGAAGTCCATGGCACGCAGGCTATCGGTCTCTAATACGCTGCTCGGCACCCTCGCTCCAGTTCGTTGACTCCGGTGTCGCGTCACCGACGAGCCACAGGCTCGCCCAGTCCTCGAATTGGAAGGAACTGTCAAGAATGCGCTAGCGTCGCCCTACCGGGCTCGAACGGTTCCGGGCAGGTAGGTGTATGTACAACAGTGCGGATCCTGTTCCGTCGCCGAGGCGACGCACGGCGTCCGCCGCAAGGCAGGATCAGGCTAGCGGACGGTGCACCGCTAGGTTGGCCCCAAGTGAACCGAAGGTGTGGTGCTCCGACCCCCGGTTTTTCGTTAATGAAACAGCGGCTACAGACGTTCGAACCGGTGTCACCTTTCTTCCGCGGGCGCGTTACTTGCAAAACTTGGTCAACGGCTGCGATGAAATTCTTGGTGGCGCGCTCGCTCTCCTGAAAACTGATATGTACGCGCTACACAGAGGGAATTGCCCGGATTTGACCACGACGCGATAAGGCAGTTCCGTAACTCGATGGACGACTAGCGGCGTGCATGTTTCGATGTACTGCTGAATGGTTGAGCGAATAGGCCAGGTGCTGATACCGGGCTGAGTGTGATGCGGGGATTGGCCCGCAACCACCTTGTCGGCCGAAAACACCCAATTATGTCGGTACGCCTCCCTAATATTCTCCCAAAGTAGATGCGGGTAGACGACCACGGCGCTAACGGGGGCATGAGTTGGACTGGAACGAATGGCAGGAATGCCTGCTAAAAGAGTTCCGCGCGGGCCCTGGCCGACCGGTATTTTTCTACGCGGATGACGATGTCCTCACACAACTCAGCGGCGAGGAGGGTCCAGATAGCCTGGCTGCAGCCGTCCGGGCATCGTTGGTCAACTTCGGCGATCCATACGACAACATCTTCCGGCGGGCGGTCAAAGCGAAGCTTGAAAATCCTGAACAGCCGCCGCCAACGCTTCCGCTACTAGCGCTGTCTGTACTCGCTGCGACGCGTATGGAGAAGACGGCCGACGTCGCGCCGAATGCCTACTATCACCGCTTCTTCGAAGTGTCGGGCGTCGCGCCGACAAGTTTTCTCGGCATATCGATCAAGGAACATTTTGACACGGTAGCCATGCTCTGGAAGCAGTTTGATACCTGGATGAAAACTCCTGCCGGACAGAAGTTTGGCATATCCACAATTCGGCCAATCAATAGTCACTTGACTCGGATCGGTTATCCGTTGTCGCAAGCGCTATTGCGGCGTACCGATCGCAACACTTTGACCCTCCTTTGGTCTGCGCTAGGGCAAGACACTGCCGCCAGCCTCTCGGGTGAAGAGTTAGTGCGACATTTACGCCGATGGATGCGCACCAATCGGGGATTGTCGAAGCAGTTCATCGACACCGTCGCAGGGCTTGACGATAAAACCGTTGCGGAGTTCGGCAAGGCACTCCAAGATGCCGCGAAAAACTGGGATGGCGTCGTCCTAAGCCGGTCGGGACATCAGATGCACGAGGCGGCCCTAGCAGTCCAACCCACGCCTGCACAGAATTGGAAAGCGGTGTGGATCATCGACACCGCCGCTGGCGCTGATTCAGTACCGCTGAAAGCAGCGGACTTGCTTGATATGCCCGTTGTCTACTCATCTGATGGGCGGGAGTGGACAGGAATCAGCGACGGTTTGGCAGTACTCACATGGGATTCGTTGCGAGGTTGCTGGACTAACAACGGACGGATGCTTCCAGGAGCCAACCATGCGCTGGTTTGGCATCCAAATCTTTCGGACGCAGTAAAGAAATTTGTCGGCCGATCCTGCAACTCAGGAAATCTCAAGCCCCGCAAAATCACGCCTGATTGCATCGGGTTCGTCGAAGACATCCGGTTCCTCACGGATAAGGAGATTAGGGATTCACTTGCAGCGGCCGGACTAACAGGCATCCGCGTTGCCGGGACAACCAGCCCGCGGTTGAGTCTCAGCGATGGGCTGAAAATTGCAAACGCCATACACGGTGCGATTTACATTCACGGCGGAGAGCCTGATCTGGCGATTCCTCCGGGAGAAGAAGCCTTCTTGCCCGTGCAGTTGGATGGCGGCCCGCTCACGGGCCTTCCGCGGGGGGTGTTGTCGCCGTTGCGTAGCCTCGCCGAGCAGCTCTTGCCGGGACACCATGTTCTCGAATCTCAAGACGGCCAGGTTGAATTCGAGACGATAAGTCCGGGCGAGGTCGTTGTGGAGCCAGGTCCTCGGGTCGCGTCAGGTGCTCTACTGGAGATGGAACTGAGTGCGACCAGTGCAGGGCATGATCGATTCGGTGAGCGTTTGGTCGTTATCAAACGCCACCGAGATGAGACGTGGTTACTGGGCCGGGATGGGCATATCCGTGAAGTGAGGGAGCCTCGGATTCCGAATTACTGGGATTTACTGCTGGCCGGGCAGGCTCACCCGCTGCACTACACGGTCGTTCGAAGGGAATCCGAGGGTTGGCTCGTTCAACGAAAGAACAACGAGTTTTTTATAGATCAGCTGATTGATGAGATCTCTGATTTAGTCATCGATGATTCGATGACTGACCGGGATCTGTGGATCAACGTATTGGGGGCTGCCGCTGATTTCTGTGCTCAACCCAAATGGCTGGAACTCGTCACGGAAGCCGGTGTGCGATGACTGTGCGGTACGAGGCCCTGACGCAACCCGGACCTGGCGAGGTCTTGCTCGGCTGGCTTGACGCTGAGGGTTCCGGGACACTCGAACTTCTCGAGAAGCGTGTCACCTGGTTTGGCAGCGGTAGGTCCACCGACTCCCTGGCTGCAGCGCCAAAGGGTGCATTCTTCAGGTGGGCGAGGGAAATGTCCGCGTTGGGCTACCTGGATATTAGCTTTACCCATCGCCGATGGAGCGCCGCCGAGCCCGCGCTCATCATGCTTCCGGGGTGCGACGGACTGCTGATGTTGGCCGGCGTTCGTTCGGCGTACCTAGTAGAGCGCCTAGAAAAAATTGGTTTCGATGGCTACCCCATCCGGCATACCCCCGATTTGGGCGCCGCAATTCCCGTCCCGGGTACATTGTTGATTCAAGCTGAACGCCAGGGCTTAGTGGTTGACCTTTTCAACGGCCTGCGCGCCGCTGAATCGCGACTAGTTAATGCCGGCTGTGCAGCCTCCAGACTCGCGTTGTCTGCTAAGCCGATACGTGAGTACCTGTCGCCGGTCGCAGCCCCAGCCGAAGGTCCTGACTCGCAGTTGGAAAAGGTGAGCTTAGCGAAGCTGGTATCCGACGCGTCCGGCTACTCTGAGCCTTGGAGCCCAGCACCGCTTGGGTCAAGAACACACGGCGCTTATCGCTGGCGTAAGCCGGGGCAGCTTGTGCACGCTCTGTTCGACGGCGAATGGCGTTCCGGAGATCGGTCCGAGGTGATTCACTCCGCCTTCTCGATGGATCCAGTGTTTTCATCACTTTTCTGGCGTGCATACGGCGATGATGACCTCAACCGCGGCGCCTTATCGGTGCACCGGCACATCGATCTACCGATGCTGCACAAGCGATCGGCAACCCTCTGTACAGGGTTCACCGCCCGCACTGACGGCGCCATGAGGGTTTACGAGGGCGTTCCTAGAGTGATCGCCAGGTTGCTCGCAGCAAGTCTCGGCCAGAAGTTGAAAACCAGCATGAAAAACGGGGGGAGAAGTACATGACCGAGGGCTCGAATGGCATTTTCGCGAACCTGCGCGATGCTTACTTCAGGTACTACGAGACTCCATTCAGCTTGGGCCTGGATGTTCTTAACGCGGAACGCCGAGCCATTCTTGACCGGCCGGGCGGCGTTTGGCAGCCCCCTTTGGTCGAAGTCCGTCCTCGGTACGTATCCGCCCAAGGTGATTTGGCCACCACCCTTCAGCAAGCGGGTGCGCACCGTGACCTTGCGGGTCTTTTGGCCTTGGGGATGTTTGACAGCATCCCAAATCTCTACATGCATCAGGCCCAAGCGCTTGCAGCAGCAATGGAGGGTAGCGACCTAGCTGCGGTGGCCGGCACAGGGTCAGGAAAGACCGAATCTCTCTTTATGCCTGTTATCGATCAGCTGCTGCGTGAATCGGAACGCTGGAACGCGAATTCGGTTAAGCAGGAACGTTGGTGGGCGAAAGGAACGAGCTTCAACCAACAGCGCTTGGGAGAAGACCCTGCTCGCCAAGCTGCGGTGCGCGCCTTCGTCGTGTATCCCATGAATGCACTGGCTGACGATCAACTTGTTCGACTCAGGAAAACGCTTGATGCAGATCCCGTTCACGATTGGCTCGACAAGAACCGCAACGGTAATCGCTTCTACTTCGGCCGTTACACCGGAAATACACCCGTATTGGGTGGCGAAACCAATCCCGACGCGGTCGCGGAATTGCAGAACTACCTGAAGGGGACAGAGGAGCAGTACAAGGCCGCAGTCGCTCATGATCGCCAAGTCAGCGGCGAGTCCCGCTTCTACATACCACGTCCCGATGGTGCTGAGCTTCGATCTCGCTGGGACATGCGAGCCGCACCGCCCGACATCCTGGTCACAAACTTCACGATGCTGAACATCATGCTGATGCGCAAGCGCGACAGCGTGTTCTTCGAATCAACCAGGAACTGGCTCGAGAGCAACGATGCCAACCGGGTCTCACTTATCATCGACGAAGTCCACACCTATCGCGGCACCGCAGGAACGGAGATCGGCTATGTCCTTCGCCTACTTGCTGACCGGCTAGGAATAGCTGAGGCACCTGAGCGAATGCAAATCCTCGCCGGATCCGCTTCGCTGGAACCCGGTCGCGACGCCAAGTTCCTTCGCGACTTCTTTGCGCGCGGGAAAGATTTCGCTTTCGTCGGTGGTGCACTTCAGCCAGTTCCACCTGCCGGGATCGATCTGGAGTCCCACGCCAACGAGTTTCGTGAACCGATTGAGGGTCCCGGAGAAGCATCAGAGTTGCTCGCGAGAACCGAAGCTGAACAAGCACTTCTATCGGCGCTGCATCAAGGTGATCCGGTTGGTTCTGCCGTACCTGTCACCGCTTTCGAAGCGCGGCTCTTTCCCGGACGAGATGACGCCGAAGGACTCACTCAGAACCTCATCCATGCCCTGGAGGTTCGCGGTGCCGACAAAAGACCAGAGGCTGTGAGGCTTCGCTTTCACCAGTTTTTTCGCAACGTCTCAGGACTTTGGGCCTGTACCAATCGCGAATGCGATGCTTTAGCAGGAGAATACGTTCACCAGCGACGCGCTATAGGAAAACTGTATTCGCAACCGATCGCCCGCTGCGATTGCGGTGCGAGAGTCTTGGAACTCCTCTATTGCGAGGATTGTGGCGAGGTCTATCTGGGCGGATTTGCATCTTCGAACCCGGTCACGAACACTTCCGGCAGCCTGTCACTTCTAGCCGATATCAGTGACATCGCTAGTTTGCCTGACCAAGCCATCACGGCACGTTCTGCTGCGAACTATGTTGTTGTCTGGCCCGGCGAGAACTCCCCGGTGGACTCAGATTGGAGTGTCGGTAGTCTGGACTTCAGTTATGCACCAGTGGAATTGGTGCACGGTATGGGCGATGTAGCAAGGCGGCTGCCTGGCGAGACGAGTAACGCATGGCAGTTCGTCACCAAGCCGGGTGCAATCGATCCCGCCGCACTGCCAGCGTTTCCTACCAGGTGCGCCGCGTGTGGCGTTGATCGTGAAGTAACGCACGGACGTGGAGGCAAGGCGTTAAAGGCCGAAAGTACTGATCGCCTTCGGTCATCGATCCGAACACTCCGCACAGGCTTCGAAAAGATCAACCAAGTGCTGGTCGGTGAACTTGCGAACAGCCTTGAACAAGATCAGCGCCGCTTGATCGTTTTCTCCGATTCACGACAAGATGCGGCGAAGCTGGCTGCAGGCATAGGTATTCGTCACTATCAGGATCTAGTCCGGTCCCTTTTCGTCGAGCAACTTGAGAACAGCGGGCCGATATCTGCGGAAACAATCGAATTGGTCCGTCGGTATGTTGTAGACGGCGAGAAGAACGACGAGACGCGTTCCGCAAGAGCGCTACTGATGCAGCGTGACCTACAGGCATACAACGCGCTGCGAAACGCACTTGAGGATGAGCCACCTGTTCCGGAACGGATAGCGGAAGCGGCGCAGCCGTTCAGGGACCCGCTTCAGTTGCCTGCCGTCCAGGGCCGGATTGCCGACGACTTGCTCAGTATGGGAATCAACCCCGGCGGTCCGTATCCGTCCGTATCTCACACTCAGGAGAAGATTCAGCGGCCGTGGACCTCGCTTTACGAAAACTGGGATAACACGCCTGCTATTCGGGGAAATCTCGACCTTGCGGAGCGAACACTAGAGGCCGCGATCCGAGGTAAGTCGACAACTGAGTTCTACAACGCTCTGGCTGGCAGTGCGGGCAGAGATGTCGAGTCACTCGGGATTGGGTGGTTCGCGCTCAAAGGAGATGAAGGACCGGAGAACCTTGAGGGTGACGTGGGTGTAGCTAGAGCTAGCTTACGTCTTCTCATTTTGCGGAGACGAATCGAAACACTGCGTGATGGGACAAATACGCCGCCGCGATTCCTCCGGAAGTTTTGGACCCGAGTTGCCGGCTCGGGCAACTGGGAAGATGTCCGTGATGACTGCCTCCGCATCTGGGGACAAGCCGTCGTGCAGTACGTCGTCAGGCCAGAGCGACTCATGGTGAGAACTTCAGAGAAGCAGTGGCTGTGTGAACGTTGTTCGCGCCGGCATTTGGTTGCCGGTGCCGGAATTTGCACGCGATGCTCGGGTAACTTGGGCGCCCCAGATTTGTTAGGCAACCTCACCGACGACTACTACGCGTGGAAGGCATCGACCGGAAACGGCAGGTTCCGACTACATACCGCCGAGCTGACTGGCCAAACCGATCGCGTCGATGCCCAGTCTCGGCAGCTCCGCTTCCAGGATGTGTTTATCGCCGGCGAAAAGGCAAAGAAAGCCGACGGCCTAGACGTGCTCTCAGTCACGACCACGATGGAAGCAGGTGTCGACATCGGCGGCCTTGAAGCCGTGGTCTTGGCGAATATGCCGCCAACACGCTTTAACTATCAGCAGCGAGTAGGGCGCGCCGGTCGACGGTTCAGTCCAGTCGCCACGTCGTTGACAGTGTGCCGCGGCCGTTCGCACGACGAGAATTACTTCCGCCAGCCAGAACTAATCGCTAACGAAAAGACGCCTCCGCCTTACTTAGCACTGAATCGCATCGAGATTTTTTACCGGATTCTGAAGTCGGAGGTCTTGCGTCGCGCCTTCATGAGCGTGGGTTCGCAAGGAGACTGGACGGATTCTCTTAATCCACACGGTGATTTCGGGAACGCCGCAGATTGGGACAAGCACCGAGCCGCCGTGGCTGAATGGCTTGCCGCGAACCATGCGGAGATACGCCGAATCTCAGGTGTGCTCCGCAACGGAACGCCGCTTCCGGCCGTAGATGAAGTTGATTTTGCCCAGGAGCTCATCACGGAATTGAATACCGCGGCTGCTGCGGCAAGGGGTTCCGCCGATCTTTCGGAGCGGCTCGCTCACGACGGCCTCCTGCCGATGTTTGGTTTCCCGAGCCGTGTAAGGCTGCTTTACCTCGGTCGGCGGCCGGGTAAAAGCTATCCATGGCCGCCGCGCTGGACGGTCGACCGTGACCTCGCGCTCGCGGTGTCGACTTTTGCGCCTGGGGCAAGCGTTGTGCGCGATGGGCAGGTTTTTACGGCGATTGCGGTAGTCGGGTACTCGCCGTCGTCACCTGGCAGGCCGCCGAAGCCCGACCCGAATCCACTTGGTGACCCGCGTCTCATTGATATGTGTCGGGTCTGTGGCTCAGCTGAGGACAAAATCGCAGACGATCCGCTGCTACTCGCCTGCCCAAGATGCGGATCCGACGAGAATTACGGGCGAATCGACATGCGAGAGCCGGCTGGCTTCGCCAGCACCCTGGGCGAGGATTTCGACGGCGCTTTTGCGTGGACGGGGAGTTCAGGAGCCGTCCGGGCGATCGCTGACTTGAACAATCTAAAGGAGGTTGTCGAGCAAGGCGTCGTTGCACGATCCGGACCTGGTGAGCGATTGGTGGTCAATGATCGGCGCGGGGAAATGTACAAATTCCGCCAAGCGAAACCGACCGCGAAATTCGGAGGCGGCTACTATGCGACTGAATCTCTGGACCTGTACGCGGTTAAAGCGGCCGACCTCAACGATGAAGAAGTTGAAGTTGCGCTTGGAGCTAGCCAAAAGACCGATCTTCTGTTTGTAGGAACGCCTGCCGGAAGCATTCCGGAACTCGGTCTCAGATTAAACTTCGAACAACACCGGCAGCCGAGTGGTGTCGTCGAGACGTGGCAGGGCCGTCGGGCGGCGTGGTACTCACTTGCCGCACTCATGCGCCGGACGGCGGCGACTTACCTCGATGTCCAGCCCAATGAGTTTGTCTCCGGAATCCATATTTCCGCCCAAGACGGGAAGACGTCGTCGTGGGCCTTTCTGGCTGATGTCCTCGAAAACGGCGCCGGGTTCTCCACTCATCTTGGATCGCCTGAGGAGTTCCCGAAATACCTAAGCGCTATAAACGATTACGTCGAGAGCCTACGCAAACCGGACCATGCAGAATCGTGCTCGGGATCTTGTTACGTATGCCTACGGGACTACTCGAATATGGCCTTCCACTCATTGCTCGACTGGCGTTTGGCGTCGGACCTGATAACCGCGTTGTCGGGTAAGGCTCCTGAGTTGGACGCTGACGTGACGCGGCGAATATTGACCGGCTGGTCGCAGGCGTATGGTGCCGAACTCGTTGACGTTGGCCAGTACGGGCAGGTTCGCGTGCCGCGCGGGGGCGAGACCGTCGTGTTGATCCCGCGCCATCCGTTGGAAGCGTACGAGGACGGTACTAATGCAGTTGTGGCAGATCGCCTTGCGCGAGAGGTAGCGGTGGCCTCAGCCGAGTCAGGCATAGTGGTTGTGGCGGACACCTTCACCATGGAGACTGCCCCACGAGACGTTCTCGCCCTGATCGACGCCGCCATTGAGGAATCAGTTGAGGCGTGGTGAGTTCACCGTGGATAAATGCGAGTAGCGCGTATCAACTACTTGTGTGTCCTCAACGATGGTTGGAAAGCGCCGCGCCTTCTGGCCGGACGAAGAAGCGCCCAGCCAACTTGGCCGGTTCTACTGCCGCTCAAGTGTCTGGGACTCTCGTCCACCGCTCCGTCGAATACTGGATTAACTCAGGGCTCTGGCGAGATCCCCAGTCGGACAGGATCATCGTCGATCAGTTCCGCGTTTCTGCGGAAGCAGAGGGTCTACCACTCGGGCGTACCCGGATACTTGCGGCATCCCTCGAGACTCGCCTTCAGGACTTGCGCTCCGTCTTGGATGTGAGGATTACCGGCGCGTTGGCAGAAGAGGAAGTTGCCGACGATGAGACGCGTATCAGAGGAAAGATCGACATATTTTGTACCGGTCCTGACTACGCCGCCGTCATAGATATCAAGACGGGCAGAACAACCGATGACGAGGGCGAATTCCTAAAGGAGATCACCACTCAGTTGGCGGTGTACTGCTGGTTGGTCCGTGCCCTAGCCCCGTTGCCGAAGGCCGTAATAGTGAGCATCGGTAAAGGGGTGAAGGAGCTTCCGATGTCGATCGACTTCACCGACTCCACTGTTTCCCAGCTGATCGAGGCGCGTTCGCAGGCCATGCTGAATCCTGTCACCAAGCCGGGGGATGACGCATGCAGGTTCTGCTCCCTTCGGCCCGTCTGCGGGCCTCATTGGGCAGAGGTCTCCGCAGGGAAGATGACGGATGCAGTCGAGGGCGTTGTCACAAAAGTGGAGTCCGGCGCCGGTGGTCAATTCATGATCCAATTCGAAAGCAAGGCAGGGACGTCAGTAATGCGGATACTCGAAAACGCGTCTATCGATGGCAGCCTAATCGTCGGAGCCAACCTGCGGGCGGTGCGGGTCAGACAAAAAGAGCCGGATAGCGGCCGTTGGATCGCGAGAGAAAGTGCGGTCATCTACTGTGCCGAGGGCGCCTTCGAAAATGCTTTTTTCTGACGTGTCATGCGCTCGTCAGTCGATTGACTGATTTACTCGGGTGGTCAGGTTGCATCTTTTGACTGCAAACGCGGTGCGAATTGGGGAGGCCA
>Ga0247831_1006408_pt1 | contig 13942 bp, 10 predicted proteins | sample LaCruzMarch2015__9_FD_192406 | JGI IMG/M metagenome (GOLD analysis project Ga0247831, IMG submission 192406) | Freshwater microbial communities from meromictic Lake La Cruz, Castile-La Mancha, Spain - LaCruzMarch2015_1m | ecosystem: Environmental > Aquatic > Freshwater > Lake | place: Spain...
AAGACTTCATCGAGCATCGGCTGATTTCAGCGAAGCCTCCGGTGTCGCCAAATTTATCGTGTGCTCGAAAGAACTCGAAAAACTGCCTCGTTGAGTCACTGGTATGACCTCCTACCACAAACCTCTTCCATGAATCAAATCGACCTCCAAAACCGCATCGCCATTGTCACCGGTGGTGCCCGAGGCATTGGCCGCGCCATTGCCGAACGCCTTCTTGCCTCGGGGGCACGCGTCTCGCTTTGGGATGTGGATGCTGCGGCGCTCGCGCAGGCTTCGTCCGAGATGGGCACGCCAGACACTGTCCATACCGCGACGGTCGATCTCGCAGACCTCGCCTCCGTCCAGACTGTCACCGTAGCCACTAGCGCCGCGTTCGGAAAGATTGACATCCTTGTGAACAACGCCGGCATCACCGGAGGCAATGCGAAGACCTGGGAACTCGATCCAGCCGACTGGCGGCGCGTGATGGAGATCAATCTCAACGGACCCTTCTACTGCTGCCACAGCGTGGTGCCTCACCTCATCACCAACGGCTACGGCCGCATCGTAAACATCGCTTCCATCGCAGGCAAGGAAGGCAATCCCAATGCAGCCCACTACAGCGCTTCCAAGGCTGCTGTCATCGCCTTGACCAAATCACTCGGCAAAGAACTCGCCACGTCGAACATCACCGTCAATGCCATCACGCCCGCCGTCATCGCCACGGACATCCTCCTCCAGATGCAGCAGTCGCACATCGACTACATGCTCTCGAAGATCCCGATGGGACGCTTTGGCAAAAAGGAAGAGGCCGCCGCGCTCGTGGCCTGGCTTTGCTCAGAAGACTGCTCCTTCACCACCGCTGCCGTCTTCGATCTCTCCGGCGGTCGCGCGACGTATTGATGGAGCGATGGATTTTTGGAACAATGAAACAGCATGAACACTGAGCGACGAAACAAGAACCGAGGATACCAGCAGTTGCTGGTCTGGCAGGACGCTATCGAGTTGTATGGACTCGCATACCAAGCGGTTCGTGGTTGGTCGTTTGAGCACAAGAAGCTGGCGTCGCAATCCAACGCCTCCGTAGACTCGGTGCATCGCAATATCGCACTCGGATCACTGGGAGAGACACTCTCTGGATTTATTGCTTATTCGCGCACTGGCCGAATCGAATCAGCGACCTTTGAGCAACTCGACACCCTGATCTTCCGACTGGAGAATCGGCTCCTAAAGCTCGTCGAGTCACTCGAACGCAAGCGCAATGCCAACGACTGGACTGAGACTCTCGTCGTCCGCGAAGACCCACCAGAGTATGGTGCCGACTCCGCCGTCACCCACGACCTCAACCTGCTTCTCAATACGTTGGCCGAGTAACAAACCTCCACCACTCCACAACTCCATCACTCCTTCCCCAATGAACATCACCGCACTCGAACGTCCAGCATCCCTCGTCGAACGTGTCTGTCAGCAACTTGCCGAACTCATCCGTGGCGGCAGTTCCGAAGAGGAACGCTGGCTTCCCGGTGAACGCTCGCTTGCTGAAAAACTCGGTGTCAGTCGCACCGTCGTGCGCGAGGCCACCAAACGACTGGAGCAGCAAGGCATGCTGGAAATCCAGCATGGCACGGGCATCAAGATCGTGGACCGCTTGCACAGGCCTTTGAATGACTCCCTCTCGCTGCTCATTCCTGATATGGCGGACCGTCTTCAGCAACTCAATGAGACACGGCTTTCCATCGAGCCCGATGCTGCTGCCTATGCCGCACAGCGAGCCACCAAGGAGCAACTCAAGACGATGCGGCGCATCCAGAAGCAGCTCGAAAACGCCGCCGAAGGCCCCGCAGCCATTGAGGCCGACATCGCCATGCATCACGCCATCGCCGACGCCAGTGGCAACCTCATTTATCGTCTCATCCTCGATTCCCTCGCGGATCTCGGCGTCTCCAGTCGCCTGCGCACCATCGGCCGCATCGGCAAGGCAGCGGCCGTCGAACAACACGAAGCCATCCTCGTCGCCATCGAGAACCGCGACACCGAAGCCTCCCGCGCTGCCATGCGTAGCCACATCCTAGCCGCCGGTGCGGACATGGATTTACCCGCACTCAAAACCCAAAAAGCCAAGTGAAATATGAAGCCCATCTTTCTGTCATCCATCTTTTTGTCATTACTCAGCGTCACCACCCACGCATCCGACACCGCTTTCTTCGACTCCAAAGTCCTGCCCATCCTCCAGCAGCGTTGTTTTGAGTGCCACTCGCACGGAACGAAGATCAAAGGCGGCCTCGCTTTGGATTCACGCTCTGGCTGGGCGGAGGGTGGGGACAATGGTCCAGCCATCAAGCCCGGCCAATTAGAGGAAAGTCTGGTCATCAAAGCGGTCCGCTATGTGGACTCGGAGTTCGAAATGCCTCCGAAGGCCAAGCTTCCTGCGAGCGAGATTGCCATTCTCGAAGAATGGGTGAAGCTCGGTGCGCATGACCCGCGAAGCGCTGGGGCCGGAAAGCAAAAGAAAGGTGTCGACCTTGCCGAAGGCCGGAAGTTCTGGGCTTTCCAACCCGTGAGCAATCCCAAGCCGCCGCTCGTTAAGGATACCGCATGGCCGCTTGATCCGTTGGACCATTTCATCCTCAAGCCGCTGGAAGCCAAGGGCATCAAGCCCGTGAGTGATGCAGATCGTTACACTTGGCTTCGTCGCGTGAGCCTTGACCTCAAGGGCCTGCCGCCAACAGCGAAGGAGATTGAGTTCTTCTCGGAAGACACGTCATCAGATGCGTATGCGAACGCTGTAGATCGTTTGTTAAACTCTAAAGCCTACGGCGAGCGCTGGGCGCGGCATTGGCTCGATCTCACCGGTTACGCAGACATGATCGGAACGTCGAACGGTGTGTTCGCCGAGCACGCGTGGCGCTATCGCGATTACCTCATCAACGCTTTCAACGCGGACAAGCCCTTTGATGAGTTCGTGCGCGAGCAGATCGCGGGTGACTTGATGCCGTCGAAGTCCACCGAGGATCGTGCCCAAAAAATCACCGCTACTGGCTTCCTCATGGTGGGAGACATCGAAATCGTGAACCCAGACAAGGCGAAAATGGAGACCGATCACATCGATTCCCAGATGATCAAAATCGGCCAGACCTTCATGGGCATGACGCTTGGCTGCGTGCGCTGCCATGATCACAAGTTCGACCCCATCGGAGTCGATGACTACTACGGCATCGCCGGCATGCTGCGCAGTTCGCCGTCGTCGCACAAAATGCCGGACATGGGTGTGTGGAGCACTCTCAACAGCACCGCTTTGCCTGAGACGCCCGCGCAACTTGCTGCGCGGAAGAAAATCGAAGCCGAGAACGAACAGCGCATCGTTGGCCTTAAGGCCGATCAGAAGAAACTCACCGAGGAGAAAACCACTATCGCCAAACAACTCGCGGCTCTCGGCAAACCTGCTGCGCCTTCACCTCAAGTCGCCGCCAACAACGACAACGCTGAGCGCGATGTCTCGAAACCCGTATCCCCTTCAGATAAGAAACCTGCTGAAGATCCCACCAAAGACGCCCTCACCAAACGCCGCGATGAACTCGATGCCAAGCTCAAGAAGCTCGCGGGTGACATCCAGCACGCCGAGTTCTTTAAAGACAAAACTCCGCGAGCCTTTGCGATGAGCGATGGCTCCAAGCCCGCCGACATGCCCGTCTACGTGCGCGGGAATCCGTATGCGCCGAGCACCGTCGTGCCTCGTGGAACTGTTCGCGTGGCTTCATGGGGGAAGTTCCCCGCCATCCCTGCAGGCCAAAGTGGACGCCTTCAACTCGCCAACTGGCTTGCAGATCAACGCAACCCGCTCACCGCCCGCGTGACCGTGAACCGCATCTGGCAAAAACTCTTCGCCACGGGTATCGTGCCCAGCGTGGACTACTTCGGCACTCGTGGTGATGTTCCCACGAACCCTGAGTTGCTCGATCATCTCGCTAGTCGATTCATGCGCGGCGGTTGGTCACAGAAAGCGTTTCTTCGCGCGCTCGTTCTTAGCCGTGCCTATCGCCTGAGCAGCTCCAACGATGCCCTAGCGATGAAGCTCGATCCCGAGAACAAACTCTTCTGGCGCATGAACCGCCAACGCCTCGATGCCGAGGCCATGCGCGACTCCATGCTCGCCATCAGCGGCGAACTCACCCGCGATAGCGGCGGCCCTGCGCTTGTCCTCGAAGAGCCCGAGAACTGCGGTGCATTGGCTCTGAAAGGTGTCAATCCACCGAACTACAAGCACAGCAAGCCGCGCCCCTCGCAAGAGTTTGAGCGCACCGTTTATCTTCCCGTGCTTCGAGGCGGCACCGCGGGCCCGGATCGTTTGCGAGCCTTCTTTGATTTCGTCGATCCTGCTGGCACGGCCGGTCAGCGAAACCAGACCGTGGTGCCCACACAGTCGCTCTTTCTGCTCAGCAATGACCTTCTCCGCAAACGGGCCACCACGCTCGCCAACAAACTCATCGCCGCTGAGCCAAATGAACTCGCCCGACTCGAAGCCCTCTGGCTCCGCGTGCTGAATCGTCCCATCACCAGCACCGAGCGAGAAGAGGCCACCGCCTTCCTCGGCCAGGTGGAGCCACTCATCAAAACCGTCAAAGGCCGCCCCGCCCTCGACTCCATCAAGTGGCGTGAACTCTGCCACAGCCTGCTCGCCTCGAATGAGTTCGTGTTTCGTCTGTAAGACAGTTGTTCAGGCTAATGAAACCCGCACTCACACTCCTCACCGCCCTGGTGCTCGCGCCGCTGGCCGCGCTGCACGCCGCCGATGCGCCGAAGCAAAAGCCCAACATCGTCTTCATCCTCGTCGATGACATGCCTTACGCCGGGCCGAGTGTGACGGGGAACACGCTGCTACAGACGCCGCACATGGATCGTATCGCGACGGAGGGCATGCTCTTCTCCCGCGCCTACACCGATCCGGTGTGCGGGCCCAGCCGCGCGACGCTGATGACGGGGCAGTTCGCCGGACGACACGGGCGCACGGACAATGTGCCCGGCGTGCATCCTTACGCGCTCATGCGGGAGCCGCTCGCACCTCTGCCGGACGGAGTGCCTGCCGATGGCTTCGCTGGCGAGGCGGCGGCAGGGGCGCGGCTGCCCGATCCAGTGCAGCCCGGCGGTTATTCGCTCGTGCAGGCGCTCAAGGCGGGTGGTTACCGCACGGGCATCACGGGCAAGTGGCATCTGCCGCAGCAGCACCTCACGCCAAAGCTCGCTCGGCAATACGTCTTCGATTTCTGCACCGACAAGCCGGACCGCAGCCAGCCCTATCGCGACACGAAGCACTTCACCGACGACGCGGTTCAGTTCATCCGCGACAACCGCGAGCAGAGCTTCTTCCTGTATGTGCCCTACGTCGCCGTCCATGGCGGCCACGTCGTGCCGCCGGAGGATCAGGCGCGGTGGAAGGAACGGCTGAAGGGAAAGACAGACATCATGGCTCCCGACATGCTCGCCTCGCTGGAGTTCGTCGATCTCTCCGTGGGCCGCATTCTCGATGTGCTCGACGAGTTGAAGCTGGCCGACAACACCATCGTCATCTTTGCCAGCGACAACGGCGGCGTGGGCAAGAACCTCTACTCGGTGGAGAACGCGCCCTTCCGTCTCGGCAAAGGCACGCTCTACGAGGGCGGCGTGCGCGTGCCGCTCTTCATCCGGTGGCCCGGCCAAATCCAGCCCGGCAGACGTTGCGACGTGCCCGTGCATTTCGCCGACATGCTCCCCACGCTCTGCGATGCCGCCGGAGTGAAGCCCGATCCCGCTCACAAGCTCGACGGGACCAATCTCCGCCCGCTTTTCACCGGCGGCACGCTGCTCGATCGCACCTTGTTCGTCACCTACCCGCACTACCTCACCGACCACGGCACCACCCCCGTGCGCGCCGCGATCCAGAGCCGCCACAAGCTCGTGTGGCATCCCTACGACCACCTCGAAATCACCGGCGGCCGCGTCACCGAACACACCATCCGCTACATCCCCAAGCCGCGAGTCGAGTTGTTCGACATGAAGTCCGACCCAGGCGAGCACGAGAATCTCGCGGCCAAGCATCCCGAGAAAGTGACCGAACTGAAATCGCTGATGGAAGCGTGGATGAAACAAGCCGGAGCCAAGGACCTCACGCCCAATCCCGACTACGACGCGAGCAGGCCGCTCTTCAACACCCGTGATGAAGCGCTCAAGAAGGATGCAAAGAAATGAAAACCCGAGCGACCACCATGAAACCCACCCTCGCCCTCCTCACCGCCCTGCTGCTCGCGCCGCTAGCCGCGCATTCCCAAGACGACGAACCTCGCAATCTGAAGAAGCCCGAGGTGGACATCGCCGCGAAAGGAGCGAAGCGCGCCTGGGAATCCGCGCCTGCTGAGAAGAAGGCGCTGTGGCTGCAACACCGCGAGGCTTTGAAGCACATCGATATCTCAGACGACACGCAGCGGCAGATCATCCTCGCACGCGGCACGACCGAGCCGGACGCGTATCATGCGCATCCCGCCACGGCGATGCTGGCGGACAACAAGACGATCTTTTGCGTCTGGAACATCGGTCACGGCGGACACGCGGGGCCGATGGCTCGCAGCGAGGACGCGGGATTGACCTGGAAGCGTATCGACGACGCGCTGCCGCCCAACTATGTGAACTTCAAAGGCGGCATCATCTTCCGCATCACCGATGCGCAGGGGAAAAGCCGACTCTGGGTTTTCTCCGGCAAGACCGCCGCGGGCAAAGACGAAGTCATCAACGACTTCCCCGGACGCTTGCAGGGTTATGTGCCGCGCATGGTCAGCGAGAACGATGGCGAGACCTGGCGCGAGGAACCGCCGCTCGGTCCCGGACGACTCGCCAAAGACGAGCCTTTCCGCTGCGTGTTTGCCTTCTCCACCATCGTGCCGCTGAAGGACGGCTCGCATCTCGGCATGTTTCATCGCGCGGCTGGCACGGGCAAAGACGTGAAGCTGCAAGTGGTGCAATCCATCACCCGCGACGGCGGCTTCACCTGGTCGCCGCCCGTCATCGCCTGCGATGGCACGCAGCTCGATGGCAAAGACCCCTGCGAGCCCTATGTCTTCCGCTCGCCCGATGGCGACGAACTCTGCTGCCTCATGCGCGAGAACAAACGCAGTGGCACGAGCCTCGTCATTTTCAGTCGCGACGAAGGCAAGACATGGTCGCAGGCCGTGGACGCGCCCTGGGGACTCACGGGAGATCGTCACCACGGCCTTCGCCTGCCCGATGGCCGCTTCGTCATCGTCTTCCGCCACGCCGCACCCAACGCCAAGGACAAGGGCCTCATCGCCTGGGTCGGCACCTACGACGACATCAAGCAGGGCAAACCCGGCCAATACCGCGTGAGCCTCATCAAGACCTTCAAAGACGGCCTCTACCCCGGCCTCCACCTGCTGCCCGACGGCACCATCGTCGCCACCACCTACGCGAGCCTCACCCCGAAGGAGAATCCGTCCATCGTCAGCATCCGATTGAAAATGAGCGAGGTGGATGCGATGGTAGCGAAACTCACATTTGGAACTAAACAATGAAACACACCATCTCCCTACTCGCCGCCCTGCTGCTCGCACCGCTCACATCGCTGCACGCCGCTGGGGCGACCTACTACGTCGCCACCGATGGTAGCGATAGCCATGACGGCAAGTCGCTGAAGGCACCCTTCAAACACATCCAGAAAGCAGCGGACGTGATGCAATCGGGCGACACCTGCCTCATTCGGGGCGGGGAGTATCGCGAAAAGATCGTCCCGCCTCGTGGCGGTGCTTCGGAGCAGGTGCGCATCACATATCGCAACTACGGAGACGAGAAGCCTGTCATCAAAGGCTCGGAGCGTGTCACCGGCTGGGTGGACCAGGGCAGCGGTGTTTGGAAGGCGGTTCTGCCGCCGGCGTTGTTCGCCTCGTCACCTTACAATCCCTTCGCCACGAAGCTGGCTGGCCTCTGGATCACGAATCCGGGCAAGCAATGGTCGCTTGGCATGGTCTATCTGAATGGCGAACCCTTGAGCGGGAGACAGTCGCTTGCCGAGGTGCAAAGCACTCCGAAGACGTGGTGGGCGTCGCAGGAACAGGGAGCCACGGTGATCCACGCCCGCTTCGACGCCGATCCGAACAAGGCTGTCGCCGAGGTCAATGTGCGGGATAGCTGTTTCCATCCCGGTGAGAAGGTTCTGAACTACATCTCCATCGTCGGCTTGACGATGAAGCAGTCGGCTCCGCAAGGCAGCGGGCCGATTCATCCGCAGCAGGGCATTATCACCGCGTTTGCGGGCAAGGGCTGGGTCATCGAGGGCTGCACGATTTCCGATTCCACCGGCTCGGGCATCGCCTTGGCCACCGGGCCGGAAAGTTGGTATGGCCCGAAGTCTGCCACGCAGGATGCGAAGGGCACCGCACCCGATTTCAACGCCACGGGTCACCATCTCGTCCGACGAAACAGCATCGAGCGCTGTGGGCAGGCCGGCATCATCGGCATGATCAACGGCCATTCCTCGATCATCGAAGGCAATCTCATTCAGGACATCAACGTGGAGCGCATCGTCGGCGGTGCCGAGACTGCGGGCATCAAGTTGCACTGGGCCATCGACACGGTGATTCGAAACAACATCATTCGTCGCGTCTTCTGCGGGAAGGAAGCCGGGCAGAACTTCGGCCTATGGCTGGACTTCGCTTGCCAGGGCACGCGCGTGACGGGCAACGTCATCTACGACATCATCGATCCATCGAAATCGAGTCCGAAGTGCTTCCCACTCTACCTGGAGGCGAATGTCGGCCCCATCGTCGTGGACAACAACATTCTCATCAAGCATCCCCAGGCGCCGTTTAACAACGAACTGGGCTCGCTGCATCAGGTCGCCGCGCACAACCTCGTGCTCGAAGGACGGCTCCAGCATTTCAACGATGCCTCGCGCATGGTTCCGTATTACCAGCCGCATACCTTCAAGTTTCTGGCCAAGCTGGATGCCGCAGCGGCCAACGACAAAGCCAACCAGCGCTACCTCGATCAGAACAACCTCTACATCGGCCCCTTCAGCGACCAGGACGGCGCGACCAACACAGCAGGCAACGCCAAGTTCGACTACGACGCGCAGCAGGCGATGAAATTCCAACACACCGACACGCCTGACGGCGTGAGGATCGAGTTTCACCTTTCAGACGATGCTTTCGCACGACTGCCTCAATGCGATCTGATCACGTCGGCCAGGCTCGGTGAGTTCCCGTTGGTGAAACAACGCATCGAGGATCGCGATGGAAAACCCTATGACCTCCACACGGACATCGCCGGACAGCCCCGCGAACGCCAAGCCGGAGCCGCAGTGCCCGGACCTTTTGCCAAGCTCGTGAGAGGGAGGAACGCATTTCACTTCTCCGCGGGAGCATCAGCGTCGGCGTTCGTATCTCAAACCCTGAGCGCTAAAGAATGAGTTTCATGAACCCCACACTCACACTCCTCACCACCCTGCTGTTCGCACCGCTCATCGCTGTGCATGCCGCCGACGCGCCGAAATCCGCCGTCAAAGTCACGCAGGAGCTTCTTAACAGCATCCACGTCACGCCGAAGCTCATCTTCGATCCGATGGCCGCCTATGGGCAAAAGCATCTGCCCTTCGCGATGTCCTCGAGCCTCGAAGTCACGTCGAAGGGTCGGCTCTGGACCTGCTGGGCAGGCGGCGAAGACGGGCCGAATGCCTATCTGCTGGCGAGCTACAGCGATGACCAGGGCAAGTCGTGGCGCGATCCTGTGTTTGTTATCGACCCTCAGGCCCACATTTCGAAAACGGGTAGGCTTCCGGAGTTTTCATACACAGTGGAGACGGGCCTCGGTCCCAAATTACGAAAAATCTCGATCGGCACGCGGCTCGGTTCCTTCTGGTGCGATCCGAAGGGGCGGCTCTGGCTCTTCTTCCATCAGTCCGTCGGCATGTTTGACGGCAGTTGCAGCAACTGGTTCGTCCGCTGCGACGATCCCGATGCGGAGAAGCCCGTGTGGACGGAGCCGGTTTACATCGGCTTCGGCGCGTCGCTGAACAAACCCATCGTGCGCAAGAACGGCGAATGGATCCTGCCGGTGTCGCTGTGGGAACGCTGGCACATCGACAAGCCCTTTGCCGATTGCTACCACGAACTCGATGCCGTGCGCGGTGCGAACGTCTTCGTCTCCGACGACGAAGGCAGCCACTGGCGCTATCGCGGCGGCCTCATCTTTAGGGACAGTTGCTTCAACGAGCACACCGTGGCTGAGTTGAACGACGGACGGCTCTGGATGCTCTCGCGCGGTATGAAGGAAACCTTCCAGAGCTTTTCCGCTGACGGCGGCAAGACGTGGCAGCCGCAGTCCACCGCCTTTCCGCACGTGAACAGCAAGGCCGTCATCCGCCGCCTGCAATCGGGCAACCTGCTCGTCATCCGTCATGGCCAGGACATCACGAAAGCCACGCCCAAGCGACAAGAACTGACCGCTTTCCTCACCACCGACGAAGGCAAGACCTGGTCCGGCAAGCTGCTGCTAGACGAACGCATCAACGTCTCCTACCCCGACATCGCGCAGGCACCGAACGGCGACATCTACGTCCACTACGATCGCGACCGCGCCGGCGCAGCAGAGATTCTCTTTGCCCGTTTCCGCGAGGAAGACGTGCAGGCGGGCAAGCTCGTCAGCAAAGACGCCGCGCTGAAGAACCTCGTCAAAAGCAAGCTGGGGATGAACCGGGGCGGCATGGATGCGAAGACATCCCCCCAAGAACCCAGGTGAGCACGAAAGAATTGCAATGAACATGAAACCCACCCTCACACTCCTCACCGCCCTGCTGCTCGCACCCCTGGCCGCATTTGCACAAGCCAAGCCCGAGGTCGCCAACGCCACCAAAGCTGCGAAACGTGCCTGGGAATCCGCGCCCGCTGAAAAGCAGGCGCTGTGGCTGCAACACCGCGAGGCGTTAAAGCACATCGATCTCTCCGATGACACGAAGCGACAGATCATCATCGCACGCGGTTCGCCAAAACAGGGCGAGTATCACGCGCATCCGACGACGGCGATGCTCGCGGATAACAAGACAATGTTTTGCGTCTGGAACCTCGGCCACGGCGGACACGCGGGGCCGATGGCTCGCAGCGAGGACGCGGGATTGACCTGGAAGCGAATGGACGACGCGCTGCCGCCGAACTACGTCAACTTCAAGAACTGCCCGAGCATCTACCGCATCACCGATCCGCAGGGCAAAGAGCGCCTGTGGGTCTTTGCCGCACGCACCTTAACCGACAAGGAGAACCCCAAGCTCATCGCAGGCCGTCACGAAGGCTACATGCCGCGCATCGTAAGCGAGGACGATGGCAAGACCTGGCGCGAACTGCCGCCCATCGGCGGGCCGATCAGCAAGGACGATCCCTTTCGCTGCATCATGACCTTCTCCAGCATCGTGCGGCTGAAGGACGGCTCAACGCTCGGCCTGTTCCATCGCGGCAGCGGAATCGGCGAGGAAGGCACGCTGCAAGTGCTACAATCCATCACCCGCGACGGCGGCTTCACCTGGTCCGCGCCCACAATCGCCTGCGACGGCACCAAACTCGACGGCAAGCATCCCTGCGAGCCCTATGTCTTCCGCTCGCCCGATGGCGACGAACTGTGCTGCCTGATGCGAGAGAACCGCCGCAGCGGCACCAGCCTCGTCATGTTCAGCCGCGATGAAGGCCAAACCTGGTCGCAACCCATAGACACACCCTGGGGACTCACCGGCGACCGCCACCACGGCATCACCTTGCCCGATGGCCGCCTCGTGATTGTCTTCCGCAACGCCTCACCCAACCCCAAGGACAAAGGCTTCATCGCCTGGGTCGGCACCTACGACGACATCAAGCAAGGCAAACCTGGCCAATATCGCATCAGCCTGCTGAAGACCTTCAAAGACGGCTTCTACCCCGGCCTTCACTTGCTCCCCGAAGGCACCATCGTCGCCACGACGTATGCGAACTACCGCAAAGAGGACGTGGGTTGCTCCATCGTCAGCGTGCGCTTCAAAATGAGCGAGGTGGATGCGATGGCGACCCGTTTAGCCAATTGACCTCATTCCCAACCATTCTCCTGCCTCTCTAGAAAACTCCAACTCTCCTCCACTCCATGAACTCACACCTCACTCGCCGCCAACTTCTCCAGCGCACGGCCTGCGGCTTCGGTGCTCTCGCTTTGCAGGACATCGCCAGCGCGGCAGCCAATCCGCTCGCGTCTCGTATCCCCGGCATGGTGCCGAAGGCCAAGCGCGTCATCTTCCTCTTCATGAGCGGCGGCCCTTCGCAGATGGATCTCTTTGACCCGAAGCCCTTCATTGAGCGCAAGCACGGACAGAAAATCGACTCGCCACTCCGCAAAGAAGTCACGCAGATCGGCACCGACCAGTTCCTCGCGCTCAAGTCGATGGCACCAGTGCGTCCGCGTGGTCAGAGCGGCATGATGATCTCTGATTTGATGCCACACCTCGCTACCGTGGCGGATGACATTTGTCTGCTACGGGGCATGAACGCGGACAACCCGCAACACGCAGGAGCGACGCTGCAATTTCACACCGGCACCTTTGCTGAAGTGCGGCCGTCCATGGGTGCGTGGGTCAGCTACGGGCTCGGCACCGAGAACGCGAACCTGCCCAGCTTTGTCAGCATCCAGGGAGGTGGCGTGCGTGAATACGGCTCCGCTTTCCTGCCCGCGATTCATCAAGGCACGAAACTGACGGTGCCGCTCGATAGCAAATCATTGCCTGTCGAAAACCTGCGCAACATCTCCGAGAACGACGCCATCCAGCGCCAGCGCATGGATTTCATGGCCCGCATGAACAAGCGTCGCGTCGGCGACCTCGGTGGCGATGCGAACATGGAAGGCATGATCCAAAACATGGAACTCGCCGCTCGCATGCAGCTCACCACGCCCGCGATTGTGGACATCTCAAAAGAGAGCAAAGCCACGCTTGATCTCTATGGTGTCGGCGGCAAGGACACAAACACCTTCGGCCGCGCCTGCCTGCTCGCTCGCAAGCTCAGCGAGGCCGGCGTGCGCTTCGTGCAGGTCAGCACCGGCGGCTGGGATCACCATGGTGACATCCGCGGCAACCTCCCGAAACTCTGCGCGCAGACTGATCAACCTGTTGCGGCCTTACTCAAAGATTTGAAATCACGCGGCCTGCTCGAAGACACGCTCGTGCTCTGGAGCGGCGAGTTTGGTCGCACTCCGTGGAGCCAGGATCTCAGCGGCAAATCACCCATCGACAAACATGGTCGCGAGCATCAGCCTGAGAGCTTCTGCTCATGGATGGCCGGTGGCGGCGTCAAAGGCGGCCTCACCTACGGCGATACCGACGACATGGGCTACCGCGTCATCAACGGCAAAGTCCACATCCACGATCTGCATGCCACCATGCTGCACCTGCTTGGCATTGATCATCTCAAGCTCACGTCACGTCACCTCGGTCGCGACTTCCGCCTGACCGATGTCTATGGCGAGGTGGTGAAAGAGATCCTCGCGTGACCTTCTCAAGCATCCATCGACAGGAGAATGGGGACAGAAGAATGGCCTTATTCTCCTGTCCCCATTCTTCTGTCGATCAAATCCCACTTCTCGTGAAACACCTGCTTATCTTCCTCCTAGCCACCTCCTTCGCGCACGCCGAGGAGCACTACCTGCTCGCAGCGGACAATCAGGTCATCGAGATCGACCGCTCTGGCAAAGTCGTCTCTGTGCTGAAGCATCCCGGTCACGGCGGCATTTATGATGCGGCTCGACTACCGGATGGTGGCATCGCGTATGCGCACAGGGGCGGTATGGCGGTGTTTGATGCGGCGAAGAAGCTCGTCATGGAGCACAAGGCCGTCGCAGGCCCCAAAGGCGCGGAGGCCAATAGCGTGGCTGTGCTCGAAGGCGGCAAGAAGTTCGCGCTCATGGACAGCGGCGTGAATCA
>Ga0247831_1006410_pt1 | contig 13941 bp, 15 predicted proteins | sample LaCruzMarch2015__9_FD_192406 | JGI IMG/M metagenome (GOLD analysis project Ga0247831, IMG submission 192406) | Freshwater microbial communities from meromictic Lake La Cruz, Castile-La Mancha, Spain - LaCruzMarch2015_1m | ecosystem: Environmental > Aquatic > Freshwater > Lake | place: Spain...
TGCTCGGCCTCGTCACCGCACCGGTCGTGTTCAAGGGTGGCGTCGTCGTCGTGCTCGCCGCCACGGTCGAGTGGATGGTGCAGGGCTGGAGCGAGCGGGCATCGTCCGATGCCGAGTACAACGCCACCCTCCGCAAGCGCATCCTGCACCCGATCGAGTTCCCGGTGCTCGCGGCCGCTGGCCTCGCCGTCGTCATCTACTCCTTCTCGCGCATCATGCTGTTCGTCTCGAAGGAGGCGGGCCCGGCGGTGTTCGCAATCCTCGCAGCGCTCCTCCTCGTCGTCGGCTTCCTGTTCGCCAGCCGGGCGTCGCTGAAGAAGAGCGTCCTGGTCGGCGTGTGTACCGTCGCCGGGCTCGGTCTCGTCAGCACCGGCGCCGTCATGGCCATCGACGGCGAGCGTCCGATCAAGGAGTACCCGACCATCGAGAACGACTCGGCCGTCTGCGCCAGCAACGACGAGACCAAGCTCGACCGCAAGGCGTCACAGAGCCTCGGCGCCAAGAGCAATGTCTCGGCCACCGTGGCCTTCAAGGACGATCAGCTCTACGCGCAGGTCGTCGGTATCGCCGAGCCCCAGCGCACCATCACGCTGCAGCGGGGCAACCCGTCGCACATCATCTTCCGCAACCTCAGCGACCAGACCGTGCGCCTCACCGCCAACCTCGGCGCGTTCGAGAAGGACGTCAACGGCACGAAGGTCATCGAGAAGCCCGTCACCTGCACGACGCTCGTCGAGCCCGACGGCAGTCAGTTCCTGACGTTGCGCTTCAGCCAGTCGTCACCGCCGAACGGACCGTCGTCCGAGCCATACACCCTCACGGTCCCCGGTGTCGAAGGCGCCAGCATCGAAGTCGTGGTGCCCTGAGTCATGAGGCGTGGAGAGAACACTTTGGCTACCGTTAGGACCGTGCCTTCCATGACCGCTCGTCGTCGCACACTGTCATCACTCGGCGCCCTGGCTGCCCTGGTCGTTCTCGGCGGTTGCGCCGAGAACGCGCCGCAGGACACGTGGAGCCCTGCGGGTGAGAACGCTCAGCGCATCGACAACCTGCAGAGGCCGATCTTCTACGTCGCCGGCATCGTGTTTCTGATTGTCGTCGTCGCCGTCGCGTACTGCATCGTGCGCTTCCGCGACAAGGGACAGCCGATGCCCGAGCAGACACACGGCAAGCCAGCGCTCGAAATCGCCCTCACCATCCTGCCCGCCCTCATCCTCGTCGGCGTCGGCATCCCCACGGTCAGCACAATTTTCAAGCTCGCCAAGACCAGCGACACCGAGTGCGTCATCAACGTCACCGGCCAGCAGTGGTGGTGGGAGTACGACTACCCCGTGCAGGACGGCTGCGGTGGCATCTCCGAGCCCATCGTCACCAGCGGCCAGATGGTCTTCCCGGCCAACACCAAGGTGCTCATCCGTGGCACCAGCCGCGACGTCATCCACTCGTTCTGGATCCCGCGCCTCAACGGCAAGAAGGACATGGTGCCTGGCCGTGTGCACACGCTGCGCATGCAGGCCGACCAGCCGGGCATCTACGCCGGCCAGTGCACCGAGTTCTGTGGCCTCAGCCACGCCAACATGAAGATGGAGGCGGTGGCCCTCAGCGCTGCCGACTTCGAGACCTGGAAGGCCAATGAGCTGAAGGACTACGTGAAGCCGGAGGAGGGGTCGCTCGCCGCCAAGGGCGAGGCCACCTTCACCGCGAACTGCGCGTACTGCCACCAGGTGAACGGTCTGTCCACCGCGAACCCCGACGGCAGCAGCACGCCCGTGCTCGCCAACCCCGACCAGTTCGTCGTGTCGGGTGCAGCACCGAACCTCACCCACCTCATGGCCCGCAACACCTTCGCAGGCGCCACCTGGGACCTGCTCACGCCGGCCTGCCGTGACGAGGTGTGGAACTCGAAGCCCGACGAGTTCGGAGCGCTGTACCTGAACGGCGTCACCGACGAGTGCTTGAACCAGGTCGACCTCCGCGAATGGCTCCGCAACGCACCGGCGAAGAAGCCGATGTACGCCAGCGAGTCGCAGAAGGCCGCCAACGGAGGCAAGGTGCGCGGCATGCCCGCACTCGGCCTCAGCGAGACCCAGATCGACGAGATCATCGCCTACCTCCTCACCCGGAAGTAACGGAGCACGACCCAGATGGCCATCATCGAACGTCCTTCCACCACCACCACCCCCGCCGTTGCCGGCGCCGGTGGCACGGTCGCCGTCGTCACGCCCGCACAGGCGTACGGCGTCCTGCGACGCCCCGTCACCACCACCGGGTGGCGATCGTGGCTGTTCACCGTCGACCACAAGAAGCTCGGCATCATGTACGGCGTCACGGCGATGTTCTTCTTCCTCGTCGGCGGCATCGAGGCGTTGCTCATCCGTGCCCAGCTCGCCGGGCCGGAAGGCACGGTGCTCAGCGCGGGCCTCTACAACGAGATGTTCACGATGCACGCCACCACCATGGTGTTCCTCTTCGTGATGCCGATGGCGGCCGCATGGGCCAACTACTTCGTTCCGCTCCAGATCGGTGCGCGAGACGTCGCCTTCCCCCGCATCAACGCGTTCGGCTTCTGGTGCTTCCTCTTCGGCGGCATCTTCCTGAACACCTCGTGGTTCCTCGGCGGCGCCGCCGACGGCGGCTGGTTCATGTACCAGCCGAACGCCAACGCCCTCTACTCGCCCAGCAACGGTGTCGACTTCTGGGGCCTCGGCCTGCAGATCACCGGCATCGCCTCGCTCACCGGCGCGATCAACCTGATCGTCACCATCCTCAACATGCGAGCACCCGGCATGAAGCTGATGAAGATGCCGATCTTCACGTGGATGATGCTCGTCGTGCAGTTCCTCCTGCTGTTCGCCATCCCGGTCATCACGGTGGCGCTGTTCCTGCTCATGTTCCAGCGTGAGTTCGGTGCCACCTTCTTCGACGTCAGTGCCGGTGCCGACCCGCTGCTGTGGCAGCACCTGTTCTGGATCTTCGGGCACCCCGAGGTGTACATCCTCGTGCTGCCCAGCTTCGGCATCGTCAGCGAGGTCTTGCCGGTGTTCAGCCGCAAGCCGCTGTTCGGCTACCGGTTCGTCGTGTTCTCCGGTGCGGCGATCGGCTTCCTCGGCTGGGGTGTGTGGGCCCACCACATGTTCGCCTCGGGTCTCGGCCCGGTGTCGGTGGCCGTGTTCTCGGTCGCCACCATGCTCATCGCCATTCCCACCGGCGTGAAGATCGTCAACTGGACGCTCACCATGTGGGGCGGCAAGCTGCAGTTCACCACGGCGATGCTGTTCGCCGTCGGCCTCATCGTCGAGTTCACCATCGGTGGCCTGTCGGGCGTCACGCACTCCGTTGCCCCGTCCGACACGCAGCAGACCGACACCTACTACATCGTCGCCCACTTCCACTACGTGCTCTTTGGTGGCGCCATCTTCGGCATCTTCTCCGGCCTCTACTACTGGTGGCCGAAGATCTTCGGGAAGCTCCTCAACGAGCGGCTCGGCAAGTGGAACTTCTGGTTGATGGTGATCGGCATGAACATGACCTTCGGTCCGATGCACATCCTGGGTCTGCAGGGCCAGCCGCGCCGCATGATGAACTGGACCGAGGCCCGTGCGGGTGAAGGCTTCTTCAACTTCGGCTTCTGGAACCAGGTGGCGAGTGTCGGCTCGTTCATCCTCGCCATCGGCGTCGGTGTGTTCTTCGTGAACGTGTTCTACACGCACACCAGCAAGAAGGTCGGCAAGGCGCCGCTCGACCCGTGGGACGCACGCAGCCTCGAGTGGATGACCTCGAGCCCGCCGAAGGAGCACAACTTCGACTCGATCCCCACCGTGCACGCGCTCGACGAGTTCTTCCATCGCAAGTACGAGGAGAACCACGAGACGGGCGAGGTCCGCAAGGTGGCCACGGCCGAGGAGATCCTGGCCGAGATGGAGGCCAAGGCCGACAAGCACATCCACCTGCCCTCGCCGTCGTACTGGCCGATCATCCTTGCGGTTGGTCTGCCGATCATGGCGTACGGCGTCATCTACACCCGGCTGCTCGCCGTGTTCGGCGGCGTGATCATCCTGCTCGCGATGTTCGGCTGGGCGCTCGAGCCCTCTGTCGCCGACGACACCGATTTCGACCCGCCGGCCGATGGCGGCGAGACCACGAAGGAGTTGGCGACCATTGTCTGACATCGCGGTCCACACCACCGAGGCCGACGCACACGGCCACGACGAGCACGCAGCGCACGAGACGTCCACGGGGCTCAGCAACAACAAGATGGGAATGTGGCTGTTCCTGGGCAGCGAGTGCCTGCTCTTCGGTGGCCTCATCGCCACCTACATGCTCTACCGCGGCCGCCACTCCGAGAACCTCGGCCCCGACCAGATCTTCGACATCCCGTTCACTTCGGTCAGCAGCTTCGTGCTGCTGATGAGCTCGCTCACGATGGTGCTCGCCGTCAGCTCGGCGCAGCGCAAGGACGACCGTCGCACCAACCTGTGGCTCGTGGTCACCGCACTGCTCGGCGCGACGTTCCTCGGTGGCCAGGTGTACGAGTTCACGACCTTCTACCGTGAGGGCCTCGGGTTCACCACGAGCCTGTTCAGCTCGAGCTTCTACACCCTCACGGGCTTCCACGGTGTCCACGTCGCCATCGGCCTCATCCTGTTGATGGCGCTCGTCGGCATCAACCTGCGCGGCAGAATCCCCGGCCAGAAGGCAGAGGTCGTCGAGCTCGTGGGTCTCTATTGGCACTTCGTCGACGTCGTGTGGATCATCATCTTCACGCTCATCTACCTGATCCCGTCCTGAGCGAGGCCGCACCATGAGCACCACCGAGAACCTCGAGCACGTGATCGACGACCACGGCGACGTCGACGACGGCGACTACCACGAGCACCACTCCGACGCGTACTACATCAAGGTCGCGCTGATCCTGGCAGTCATCACGGCACTCGAGACAAGCACCTACTGGATCGACCTGGGCCCGTTCTTCATGCCGGCGCTGCTGGCCATGATGGTGATCAAGTTCGTCATGGTGGTCTCGATCTTCATGCACCTGAAGTTCGACAACAAGATCTTCAGCTACATGTTCTACTCGGGCTTGATCCTGGCGGTCCTCGTGTACGTGGCGGCACTCGCATCTTTCAATTTCTTCAGCCCCACCTGAGCCTCACGAAAACGCGGCACCCATGTTCGCCGGACTCCTCCACAGCGCCGCCGCAGACCTCGCTGCATCGACGCCGGCGGTGAACCCCTGGCGGTTCCAGGCCCACCCAGAGGTCTGGCTGCTCGTGATCTTCTTCGTCGGCGCCTACATCTACATGGCCCGGGTCATCGGCCCGAAGGCCGTGCCAGCTGGTGTCGCGCCGGTCAGCCGCAAGGAGTGGATCTGCTTCATCGGTGCGATCGCGCTCTTCTGGTTCGGTGCGGACTGGCCGGTGCACGACATCGGCGAGGGCTACCTGTACTCGGTGCACATGTTCCAGCACATGATCTTCACCTACCTCATGCCTCCGCTGGCACTGATGGCGATCCCCACCTGGATGGCGCGCACGGTGGTCGGAGACGCCACGGCCTACCGGGTGCTGTCGTGGTTCGCGAAGCCGGTCGTGGCGGGCGTGTTGTTCAACCTGGCGGTGATGATCACGCACATCCCAGGCGTGGTGAACGCCTCGACCACCAACGGGATCCTGCACTACTCGCTGCACCTCATGCTCGTGACGCTCGCATTGCTGATGTGGACGCCGGTGGTGGGGCCCTTCCCGGAACTGCAGATGGGTGTTGGGGGCAAGTGCATCTACCTGTTCCTCATGAGCGTCGTGCCCACGGTCCCGGCTGGCTGGCTCGTGTTCGCCGAGGGCGCCGTCTACAAGCACTACAGCCAGCCGGTGCGGGTGTGGGGCATCAGCGTCACCGACGATCAGCAGATCGCCGGGGGGATTATGAAACTCGGCGGAGCCGCCTTCCTGTGGGGCATCACGATCTATCTGTTCTTCAGGAAGTTCGGTGCCGGCGTCGAGACCGAGAACACCTACGTGCGCAAGGGCCAGATGCCCACCGCCGAGATCACTGGCCACGACGACGAGCCCCTCACATACGACGAGGTGACAGCGGCGTTTCGGTCGAGCGAACCGTCCCTACTCGAAGCGGAACAGGCGCCTCGCGACCAGCGGTGACACGAGCGCCCAGGCAGCCAGCACGATCCAGCTGGTGCCCGGCCGGTCGCCGGCTTGCGTGAGCGACTCGCGCAGCACATCGGCCAGTGCGCCGGACGGCAGCAGCCGTGCGACGGCCTGCAGGGCAGCGGGCAGCTCGTCGAACGGGATCACCATGCCACCGAGCAGCAGCAGCACCAGGTAGATGCCGTTCTGCGCAGCGAGGTTGATCTCGCCCCGCAGCCGGCCGGCGAGGGAGAGCCCGATGCCCGCGAAGGCGATCGTGCCGAGCACGATGGCCACGAGCGCCAGCAGCCAGTTCGGATCGGTGGGCGCCCAACCCAGCGCGAAGGCCACCGGAATCAGGATGGCGAGCTGGATCAGTTCGACGAGGACGACGGACAGGATCTTGGCAGCGATCAGCCTGCCGCGGCCGAGCGGCGTGGCACCGAGACGCTTGAGCACCTGGTAGGTGCGTTCGAAGCCGGTACCGATGCCGAGGCTCACCATCGAGGTGCTCATCACGGCGAGGGCCAGGATGCCGGGTGCGAGGAAGTCGATCGGGTCATCAGTGCCGGTGGGCAGCACGTCGACCACGCTGAAGAACACCAGCAGCATCACGGGGATGCCGAGGGTGAGGAGGAGCTGCTCGCCGTTGCGGAGGACGAGCTGCACCTCCGTGCGGACCTGGGTTCCGAGGCTACTCATGTGTCGCCGTCCGACGGGGCTTCGGTGCTCGCGGTGAGCCGTCGGAAGACGTCCTCGAGCCGCTGTGCGCCACCACGGAGGTCGGCCAGGGGATGACCATGGTCGGCGAGCCAGCCGGTGAGCTGTGCGACGAGCCGCGGGTCGGGCGAGGCGTCGACCACGAACTCGCCATCGCCCAGGCTCCGTACCGGGTGCTCGATGGAGGCAGCCAGGCCCACCGCATCGAGCGCGACGTCGCTGCGGAAGCGGATCTCGTCGTGGCCGCGACGCAACTCGGCCAGCGTCCCGTCGGCGATCACCTGACCGTGATCGAAAATGATGACCCGATCGGCGACGCGCTCGGCCTCGTCGAGTTCGTGCGTCGCCAGCACCACGGCGCAACCGCCGTCGGCGAGCTCGCGGACGATGCGTCGGATGGTGTCGCGCCCGTTGATGTCGACGCCCGAGGTCGGTTCGTCGAGGAACGCGACGTCCGGCCGTGCGGCCAACGCGAGGGCGAGCGACAGGCGTTGTTTCTCGCCACCGCTGAGCCGTCGCCAGGTGGCGTTCCTCCGCTCGGCGAGGCCCACCGACTCGACCAGCCAGGCCGGATCGGCGCCGCGGCCGTACAAGGCGCAGTAGTGCTTCACCGTGTCGAGCACACGAGCGCTCGGATAGACGCCGCCTTCCTGCAGCATCACGCCCATGCGCTCGCTGAGGCGCACCTGTTGCGCCGCCGGATCGAGGCCGAGCACCCGCACGGTGCCCGTCGTCGGCCGCCGGTAGCCCTCGCATGCCTCGATCGTGGACGTCTTGCCGGCACCGTTCGGCCCGAGAACGGCCGTGATCTGCCCCGCCTCGGCGGTGAACGACACGCGGTCGACCGCGAGCAGGTCGCCGTACCGCATCGTCAGACCGTCCACCTCGACCACGCTCACGAGGGTGCACGCTACGAGCAACACCACCTTCCTGCGTGCCTCGAGTCGATCCGCGTTGCGGCAGCGTCGATCCGTTGCCGGATCGTGGTCGTGGTCGTGGTGTCGTGTCGCTCGGCTGATGCCACACGGCCGAAAGACGGGCTGTCGACGAGAACTCCGGGAGTAGCCTCACTCTCCTGTGATCGACATCCGCACGCTCCGCAACCAGCCCGAGCTCGTGCGTGCCGCCATGGCGCGGCGCGGCAAGCCCGACCTGCTCGATCAGCTCGACCAGCTGGCGGCGCTCGACGAGCGGAGCCGCGAGATCGTCGCCCGGCGCGACGCCATCCGGGCCGAGGTGAACGACCTGTCGAAGCAGGTGGGCGCGATGCGCCGATCCGGTGACGATGCCGGCGCCGAAGCGCTGCAGGCCCATTCGCGTCTGCTGGGTGACGACGAGAGGGTGCTCGCCGCCGAGTACGACGACGTTCAGGCGGGCGTCCGAGACGTGCTGCTCCGGCTGCCGAACATGCCGCACCCCGACGCCCCCGATGGCGCCGGCGAGCAGGACAACCCGGTCGTCACCGGGCCGATCAACATGCCCGTCGAGTTCGAGGCGCACCAACGCGTGCCGCACTGGGACACCGGTGCTGCGCTCGGCATCCTCGACCACGAGCGCGCCACCAAGATCAGCGGTGCGATGTTCACGATGCAGCGCGGTCTCGGCGCCACGCTCGCCCGAGCACTGTGCCAGTACGCCCTCGACATGAACGCCGACGCGTTCGAGGAGATCCGGCCACCCTCGCTCGTCACCACGGCCACGCTCACCGCCAGCGGCCAGCTCCCGAAGTTCGCCGACGACGCCTACGCGATCGAGCGCGACGACCTGTGGTGCATTCCCACCGCCGAGGTGCCCCTCACGTCGATCTACGCCGGTGAGGTGCTCGACGAGGCCGACCTGCCGAAGCGCATGATGGCGTACACGCCCTGCTATCGCCGCGAGGCCGGGTCGGCGGGTCGCGACACCCGGGGCATGCTGCGCTCCCACGAGTTCGACAAGGTCGAGATCCTCGCAATCGCCACGCCCGAGCAGGGCGCCACCATGCTCCAGGAGCTCACGAAGCGGGCCGAGGCGCTCATCGCCGGGCTCGAGCTGCCGTACCGCATCATCGACATCTGCACCGGCGACATGGGGCAGAGCCACCACCGCAGCTTCGACATCGAGGTCTACGCGCCGGGCTGCGACAACTGGCTCGAGGTCAGCAGCATCAGCTGGTTTTCCGACTACCAGGCCCGCCGCGCCGACATCCGCTTCCGCAAGGCGGGCGAGAAGGGCACGCACATCGCCAACACGCTCAACGGTTCGGCGCTCGCCGTGCCTCGCGTGTGGGCCGCCATCATCGAGAACTACCGGCAGCCGGATGGCAGCGTCGTCATCCCCACGCTGCTGCGCCCGTACATGCGCGGTGCCGAGGTGATCCCGGCGCCATGACGCTCGCCTCGCGTCGTCACGAGTACGAGACGGCGGGGCTCGACGTCGCCGACGTGCTGCCCGACCCGCTCGCCCAGTGGCAGGGCTGGTTCGAGCAGGCCACCGAGGCGGGGTGCGTCGAGCCCAACGCGTTCGTCCTGTCGACGCTGGGCGCCGATGGCTTTCCGCAGTCGCGCTACCTGCTGGCCCGCGGCGCCGACGAGCGTGGCCTGTCGTTCTTCACGAACTACGAGTCCGACAAGAGCCGCCAGCTCGCTGCGCACCCGCAGGCGAGCATGCTGTTCACCTGGTTGCAGCTCCACCGCCAGGTGCGTCTCACCGTCACGGTCGAGCGCCTGCCAGACGACGAGAGCGACGAGTACTTCGCCAGTCGTCCCCGTGCCTCGCAGCTCGGGGCCTGGGCGTCGCGGCAGTCGACCGTGTTGTCGGGCCGCGACGAGCTCGACGCCCGGGTCGCCGATATGGAACGCAACTTCGCCGAGCTCGCACAGGTGCCGCGGCCCGAGTTCTGGGGCGGCTGGCTCGCCCGGGTGCACGAGTGGGAGTTCTGGCAGGGCCGCCCCAGCCGGCTCCACGACCGCCTCCGCTACCGGCAGACCGCCGACGGAGCCTGGGTCGTCGAACGCCTCAGCCCCTGACCCGGTTCAGGGGGTCCAGGTGGTGACGGCGTGCACCAGGCCATCGATCAGGGCGGCGGTGTGCGGGGCCGGGCCCGGCCCCTCCCAGTCCCAGAACAGCGGGGTGGTGCCGCGCACGCGCGGTGGCAGCTCGATCTGGACGCCGCGCTGCGGCGGCAGGTTCACCGGGTTGCGGGGGTGCAGGCCCTGCAGTTCCTTCGGGATCCGGTCGAGGTCGGTGGCGATCTCGTACGCCGGCAGGTGGACCTCGAGCGAGGCGCCGATGTGCGCGGCCAGTTCGCGGTTCTGGCCGCCGAGCAGCAGCGTGGTGAAGTAACCGCGCCGGCCGAACCCGTGGATGGTGACCACCGTGTGGACGTGGTCGACGAACGACCGGAGCTGCGGCGAGAAGGCCGGGTCGAAGCGGGTGGACGGGATGTGATGCTCCATGCCCTTCGGCTGGTGGACGCCGTAGTAGCTCGACCCGGTGCGCTCGGCGGCTGCACGAGCGATCACGTCGGTCATCTCCTCGAGCGCGCCGCCGTGGTACGCCATGAACCCGAACGTGCTGCGCAGTTCGCACACCTCCTCGACGCCGGGCGTCGCGAGGAGCTGCGCGAAGGCCTCGCTCACTCGCCGCCCACTGCGACAGGATCGCTCGAGGATGGCTCGATGGGCGGCGTACGGCGGCGACCGACCTCGCGGGTGGCAACGACGGCGATGGCGGCGCCGACGATGACCGCCAGCACGATCGCCACGACCTGCCAGTGAGCATCGAGGAAGCCCGAGAACCGAGACTGCCACGAGTCGACGGTGTCGGTGACCTGGCTGCCGTCCTTGCGGATGTCGACTGACCAGAAGTACCAGAGCAGGTAGACGCCCGAGAGCATCACGAAGGCGCCGGCGATCATCTCGACGTACTGGGTGCTCGACCGCAGCACCCGCAGCATGCCGACGTTCGCGACGGCGAGCGTGACGGTGAGCGCGGTGACCAGCAGTGCCATGCCGAGCGAGTAGGCGATGACGTTCGCGACGCCCGCCGCGAAGCCGGCCCGTTCCGCCGTCCCGAACAGGACACCGAGGAACAGCGGGAGTGTGCAGCCGATGGACGCCACCGCGTAGGCGATGCCGTACACGAACATCGACCACACCGTGCGGTCGCGGCCACCGGCATCGAGCTTCGGTGTGTTGATCGGCAAGCGGTAGCCGAACAGCATCGCGAAGCCGAGGACGACGAACACCAGGCCGATCAGGCCTGTCAGGTACTTGGCGTTACCGATGACCCAGCTCGTGAAGAACTCGGCGATGCTGCCGATCACGATGAACACGGTCATGAACCCGGCCGACACTGCAGCGCTGACGAGCAGTGCACGGGAGAGGGGAGCACGCCGCGACCCGGCCTCGGCGTTCGACAAGCCGAGGAAGTAGAGGAGGTACGTCGGCAGCAGCACGAACCCGCACGGGTTGACGGCGGCGAGCATGCCGCGGATGAAGCTGAGCGACAGGTTCACCCGAGCAGCTCCTCGGCGTACTGCCGTAGCGTCGCCTCGTCGAGGACGCCGGTCTGGCGGGCGATCGTGCCGTCGGCGCGGACGAAGATCGTGAACGGCGCCGTGGCCACCCCGATCGTCGACCCGTACGAGTCACCCGGGTCGCGGAGCAGCTCGTACTGGACGCCGCGGTCGCGGGCGAACGTCTCGTTCACCGCCGGCGTGTCGTAGGGGTTCACGCCCACGAAGCGGATCCGGTCTCCGAGGTCGGCGTGCACCGCAGCGAAGTCGGGCAGCTCCTTCTTGCACGGCGCGCACGTCGAGTACCAGTAGTTGATGACGAGCGGCTGCCCCACGAGGTCCGCCGTCGACACGCTGTTGCCGGCGTTGTCCTCGAGCATCGCGGTCGGGAGCTGCGTCCCGGCCACCGACGCGTTGGTCTCGATCGACGGGATCTGCACGACACCCGGTGTCCCGAGCGTGATGTCATCCTCGGGGTCGAAGCCGTCGGCATCGCCACGGCTGATCGCCCACCCACCGAGGATGCTGACCACGACGGCCACCCCGAGGGAGGCGATGAGCACTCGGCGGTTCACGGCCACGTGGTCAGGCTAGCGGTGGGTCGAATCAGGTAACCCGCGCCGGGGTCGCAGCTAGGCGACGAGGTGCGCAGGGATGCGCACCTCGTCGACCACGAGCTGCGGCCGCGGGTGCTTCGGTGGTCGGCCTCGCGGCCGCTTGTGCACGACGATGCGCCCGGTGTCGATCAGCTCGCCACCCCACACACCCCAGGGCTCAGCCCGCTCGAGCGCTCCCTCGAGGCAGCTGGGGGCCAGGGCGCACTTCGAGCAGATGGCCTTCGCCCGGGCGATGTCGATGACGTCGTCCGAGAAGAACAGGGCGCTCAACGTGCCGTGACCGTCGGCGCATCGCGGCGCAGGAGGGCGGACCGGCGTCTCGAAGGCGCGCTCGTCGAAGAGGCCGTCGACGTCGCAGGGGTTGACCTGATCGTCGGGATGGATGTCGAGCCGGATGTCTGGGCCTGTGATCGTTGCGTACATCTGGGTGTCCTGTTCGTGTGACTGCGGGGAGAGGTGGAAAACGACGAAGGCCGTCGGGATCTCGTGATCCCGACGGCCTCGGAGTGAGTGCCTCTGACGTAGGTGCTACGTCGGAGTGCCTCCGAGGTGTCGGGCCGGGCGCTTGGTAGCGGTGGCCTTGTGACCACCGAATGCCGGGGTCATGTCCATCGCCACCGTTGCGTTCCACATGCGACCGCCGAGCACGCTCCACGAGCGCGCGCCGGCAGCGGCCGTGTGGCCCTGCTGGATTGCGGTCGTGCAGCTCATGTCTGGCGGTTCTCCTGTGCGTCGGTGAGCCCTCAGGCAACCACGGCGGGACGGTTCGGGTCAACCGATTTATCGCAAGGGTCCGAGAAACCCGGCTCGAGGTGGACGTCACGGGCGCGTCAGGCCGGACTTCGGCCGGCTGGGGTACGGTCGGCGCGTGTCGCTGGTGCTGTTCGCTCTCGGCTGGACCGCCGGCTGGCTGGTGTTGTGGCGCACTCCGAGGTTGCGGGCGCATGGCGCACGCACGGAGCCCGTGTCGATCGTCGTACCGGCCCGCGACGAGGCCGGGTCGATCGGCGTCCTGCTCGCGTCCGTTCGGCCGCAACTGCGCGTGGGCGACCAGTTGATCGTCGTCGACGACTACAGCACCGACGGCACGGGTGCGATCGCCGCGGCCGCCGGTGCGACGGTGGTCGTCCCCCCGCCGCTGCCTCCGGGCTGGGCCGGCAAACCGCACGCCTGCCACGCCGGACAGGCGGCCGCCATGAACGACGTGCTCGTGTTCCTCGACGCCGACGTGCAGCTCGGTGACGGCGTGCTCGACGGCCTCGCCACCGAGCTCGAGCGGCACCCGGACGAGCTCGTGTCGATGCAGCCGTGGCACGCGGTCGAGCGCCCCCACGAACAACTCAGCCTGCTGTTCAACATCACGGCGCTGATGGGCAGCGGTGCGTGTTCGCCAGGTGGGCACCGGGTGCCGACGCACGTCGCCTTCGGTCCCGTCATCGCGTGTCGCCGCGCCGCCTACGACCGTGCCGGTGGCCACGCCGAGCCGTCCGTCCGGAGCGCCGTGCTCGAGGACATCGCGCTCGCGCGGCGATTCCCGCGGACGCGCCTCGCCGTCGGAGCGCCGGGTGGCACGACCTTTCGCATGTACCCCGCAGGGCTACGTCAGCTCGTCGAGGGGTGGACCAAGGGCGTCGGTATCGGGCTCGACGCCACACCGTGGTGGGCGCTCGTGTGCACGGCCGGGTGGGTCACCTCGCTCAGCGGGGGGTGGCTCACCTCACCGTGGTTCGGGTTGGCGTCGCTCGTGCAGCTGCTCGTGTTCGCCCGTCGTGCCGGCGGTTTCCGGTGGTGGGCGGTGCTGCTGTTCCCCGTGGCCGTCGTGTTCTTCGTCGTCGTGCTGGCCCGCAGCTGGTGGCGGCGCGTGGCGCGGCGAACGGTGACGTGGAAGGGGCGCGAGCTCGTGCCCGATCAGGACACGGGCTGATCGTCGGCCGGTGCGGCCGGCGCCACGCCCTCGGCCGGTGCT